>OJSN01000014.1_pt1 | contig 188894 bp, 142 predicted proteins | sample 1599421 | NCBI WGS metagenome assembly OJSN01 (sample SAMN04168659, study PRJEB22393) | human gut metagenome | biome: human gut microbiome; feature: stool | host: Homo sapiens | collected 2014-05-12
ACTCAAATAATATTGTAAATGAAAGATAAATATCTTATTAATAAGATGAAAAGACGATATTCATGTAAGATAAATGTATAAAAGATAAAAGAAAAAGTATAATGCGTTTTCCCTGTTTCTTACCGACATCTTCATCGTTCCACTAGAGTGCACAGGCCTGTGCACTCTAGTGAACAGATCGTGCCACCCGGGTGAAACGATCTGTTCACCCGAGTGGCACGATAACAATTGAACTTATATCACACGACCTTATCCGATAGATAACACAAGAATATAGGGTTGTTTATCTGAAAAGTAAGGCTACATCTCCCTTATTATCCCAGTAATTTATCAATGATAAAATGGCCGATGAAGAATAAATCGCCCATGAAAACAATGCTGAATATCAGAAAAGCAAAGCAGGTACTCCAACGGGAACCTCCTGCTTCCTCGCCACGTTTAATACGGAGCAGGGAACTGTGCAGACAATCACCCGCAATGAACAGCACAAACAGACTCGGTATCAAGTCACCCCATGATATCAACCACAGGTTATCACCTTTTCCCATCAGGAATGTCAATGCTACGGCCAACAGGAAGACAGAAGCATACTGCAAATCTTTTCTCTTCGAATTCATAGCGGTAATATTTAAAGTACTTTTCACAAAGATATCGAATATCTTCCAATAATCCTTATCAATTCTATCTAAAAAAGGTTATGCCTGATCGGAAGATTCGGACGGAGCATTCCCTGCCTTAGCGGATTTCTTTTTCAGCCGACCGCTCTTTCTCAGCGCTTCGGCAATAATCCACTGAAGTTGTCCGTTGGTACTGCGAAACTCATCGGCTGCCCATTTTTCGATGGCATCCATTGTCTCGGCATCTACACGCAAAACAAAACTCTTTATTGAAGATTCTTTTTTAGCCACTACCTTCTTACCTTCTGTTTTTATTTATTAATGATTCAACGTACCTGTATTGACTACCGGCTGTGCAGCCTCATCCGCACAAAGAACTACAAGCAGATTGCTGACCATCGCCGCCTTCTTGTCCTCGTCCAATTCAACAATTTCTTCTTCAGAAAGTTTATGCAAAGCCATACGTACCATTGATACGGCACCCTCCACAATCTTTTCACGGGCACTGATAATGGCCGAAGCCTGCTGACGACGCAACATGACGGCTGCAATCTCCGGAGCATAAGCCAGATAGTTAATACGGGCTTCCACTATTTCCATTCCGGCCATCGCCAGACGTTCGTTAAGCTGGTGTTCCAACTGATCATTAATTTCATCGCCACCGCTCCGCAATGTCAATTCATCCGAATTCGCTTCGTTATCATCGTAAGCATACAATCCTGCCACCTGACGGAGAGCAGCGTCACTCTGCACACGCACAAAATCTTCAAAAGCATTCATTCGTCCGGCAACGGTTACGCTCATCTGTCCGGTTCCTTTATTATCCGCCATCGTCTGTGCATCGATTTCGAACATGGCCTTATACGTATCCTTCAGTTTCCAGACAAGCACCAGTCCTATCAGAATGGGGTTACCAATCTTATCATTCACCTTGATAGGTTCTATATCCAGATTACGGGCACGCAAAGAGAGCTTTTTCTTATTCATAAAAGGATTCACCCAAAAGAAACCGGTTTCGGTAAAGGTACCCTTGTACTTTCCGAAGAATACCATAGCCCGGGCTTCGTTCGGTTCCTGAGAAAAATATCCGGGAATCATCAGAATAGCTGCTGCAAGAAAGAGGATCAGCAGCAGGAACAAAACAATACTTCCTTTAAAAAGGACAAAGCTCATCACAATCAGAAGAGGCAGTATCGCCAAATTAACAAACAAGGCTACAAACCCATTAATAACCACGTCATTGTACTGAAATTCTTTTGCATTCATAGGACTAAATTTTGATATTATTTTGATATCACAAATATATCACTTTCCATTCTGATAATGCAAGGGGAAAGACTCTTTTTTCTCCGCAATACATCATTTTTAACTAAACAGCAGTCATCCGATACTAAACAAATTTAAAAGGCGTAAGAAAATAAGGGTTTAATTCAAACAAAAACAGGATGTACTTTGAGGTATTTAAGTTTATTGTTATTTTTGCAGGGTATGAACTTAACCCCCTTAAACAAGTAAAATATAAAACGATTTATAAAATGAGAAAAGTAAGTTTAGCCCTGCTCCTCTGCCTTCTCTGCCTCGCCGGAATGGCACAAGGACAAAAGGCACTTGATTTAAAAGATATTACCTCCGGACGCTTCCGCCCGGAAAATATTCAGGGAGTCATCCCCACACCAGATGGAGAGCACTACACACAAATGAACGCCGACGGTACGCAAATCATCAAATACTCATTCCGCACAGGAGAAAAGGTAGAGGTGATCTTTGACGTGAACCAGGCACGTGAATGTGACTTCAAGAATTTCGACAGCTATCAGTTCTCACCCGATGGTGACAAATTGCTGATTGCTACCAAAACGACCCCGATATACCGGCATTCATACACAGCTGTGCATTATATATACCCTTTGAAACGAAATGATAAGGGAGTTACGACAAACAACATTATTGAACGGCTGTCCGACGGCGGACCTCAACAGGTCCCCGTCTTTTCTCCCGACGGAACGATGATCGCTTTCGTGCGTGACAATAATATATTTCTCGTAAAGCTGCTCTACGGTAACAGCGAAAGTCAGGTGACCGAAGATGGCAAGCAAAATATGGTTCTCAACGGTATCCCCGACTGGGTATATGAGGAAGAGTTCGGTTTCAACCGTGCCCTGGAGTTCAGTGCCGATAATACCATGATTGCTTTCATCCGCTTCGACGAATCGGAAGTTCCTTCTTATTCTTTTCCGATGTTCGCGGGAGAAGCACCGCAGATTACTCCTTTGAAAGACTATCCGGGCGAATATACCTACAAGTATCCGAAAGCCGGATACCCGAACTCGAAAGTAGAAGTACGTACGTACGACATCAAATCGCACGTGACCCGCACCATGAAGCTTCCGATAGATGCAGACGGATATATCCCCCGCATCCGCTTCACGAAAGATACCAGCAAACTTGCCGTCATGACATTGAACCGCCATCAGGATCGTTTCGACCTTTATTTTGCCGATCCGCGCTCAACGCTCTGCAAGTTAGTGTTGCGTGATGAGTCACCTTATTATATTAAGGAGAACGTGTTCGATAATATCAAGTTCTATCCGGAAACTTTCAGTTTGCTTAGCGAACGTGACGGTTTCAGCCATCTTTACTGGTACAGCATGGGGGGAAACCTTATCAAGAAAGTAACCAATGGCAAATATGAAGTGAAGGATTTTCTGGGTTATGACGAAGCAGACGGTTCTTTCTATTATACCAGCAATGAGGAAAGTCCCTTGCGTAAAGCAGTTTACAAGATCGATAAGAAAGGTAAAAAGACAAAGTTGTCTCAACGTGAAGGAACCAATACGCCGTTATTCAGCAAATCGATGAAGTATTACATGAACAAATTCTCGAATCTGGATACTCCTATGCTGGTTACACTGAACGACAATACAGGCAAAACCTTAAAAACGCTTATCACCAACGACCAGTTGAAACAAACGTTAGCCGGCTATGCCATCCCGCAAAAAGAGTTCTTTACCTTCCAGACTACGGACGGGGTAACTTTGAATGGATGGATGATGAAGCCTGTCAACTTCTCCGCATCCAAGAAATATCCGGTGCTGATGTACCAATATAGCGGTCCGGGATCACAACAAGTTCTGGATACTTGGGGAATCAGTTGGGAGACTTACATGGCCAGCCTCGGCTATATCGTTGTATGTGTAGACGGTCGTGGCACAGGAGGCCGCGGAGAAGCGTTCGAGAAATGCACTTATCTCAAAATCGGTGTGAAAGAAGCCAAAGACCAGGTCGAAACAGCTCTTTATTTAGGCAAACAGCCGTATGTGGATAAAGACCGGATCGGTATCTGGGGATGGAGCTATGGCGGATACATGACATTGATGAGTATGAGCGAAGGAACGCCGGTGTTCAAAGCCGGTGTAGCTGTTGCCGCACCTACCGACTGGCGTTTCTACGACACCATATATACAGAACGTTTCATGCGCACCCCGAAAGAAAACGCAGAAGGATACAAAGAATCATCCGCTTTCACACGGGCCGACAAGCTGCACGGCAATCTGTTGCTGGTACATGGTATGGCAGACGATAATGTTCACTTCCAGAACTGTGCTGAATACGCCGAGCATCTGGTGCAGTTGGGCAAACAATTTGATATGCAAGTATATACCAATCGTAATCATGGCATATACGGCGGCAACACCCGTCAGCATCTATATACACGATTGACCAACTTCTTCCTCAACAATTTGTAATGGCTGACAGAGTGCGCAAGCCTGAATGGCTGAAAATAAATATCGGTGCCAACGACCGTTACACCGAAACTAAAAGAATTGTCGACTCCCACTGCCTGCATACGATATGCAGCAGTGGGCGTTGTCCCAACATGGGAGAATGCTGGGGAAAAGGAACTGCCACATTTATGATCGGTGGTGACATCTGCACCCGAAGCTGCAAATTCTGCAACACACAAACCGGACGCCCGCATCCACTGGATGCCAACGAACCGACACACGTAGCGGAGTCTATCGCTCTTATGAAACTAGATCATGCGGTAGTTACTTCGGTAGACCGTGACGACCTTCCCGATCTGGGAGCCGGACATTGGGCACATACCATTCGTGAGATCAAACGACTGAATCCGCAGACCACAATCGAAGTACTGATACCCGATTTTCAGGGTAGAATGGAACTGGTAGACCTAGTGATAGAAGCCAATCCCGATATTATTTCCCATAATATGGAGACGGTAAGACGCATCAGTCCCCTGGTTCGCAGTGCGGCCAACTATGATACCAGCCTGCAAGTGATCGGTCACATCGCCCGAAGCGGAACAAAATCAAAAAGCGGTATTATGGTGGGGTTGGGAGAAACTCCACAGGAAGTGGAAACCATTATGGACGACCTGCTGGCAGTCGGCTGCCAGATTCTTACGATAGGACAATATTTGCAGCCTACACACCGGCATTATCCGGTTGCCGAGTATGTGACGCCACAACAATTCGCCACTTACAAAACCATCGGTTTAGAGAAAGGATTCAGCATTGTAGAGAGTGCTCCTCTCGTTCGTTCATCCTATCATGCAGAGAAACACATTCGATAGAAAACAAAACACATTCCCTATTTGTTTTATAGGTAAAACCGGCAAATAAACATAAAGATGGATCATAAAGGAACACTTTCTTCCGCGTTTAACATGTCATTGGGTTTTATCCCCGTTATTATTTCCATTTTATTGTGTGAATTTATAACGCAAGACACGGCTATTTACATCGGTACTGGTATAGGTATCGTAGGGATATACCTATTACTACACCGTAAAGGAGCGCTAATTCCTAATTTTATTCTTTATATTGCCACCGGAATGCTGGCACTGCTGTCACTTGCAGCCTTGATTCCCGGTGACTATGTTCCGCCAGGTGCTCTGCCTCTTACCCTGGAAGTCAGTATCCTCATTCCGATGCTGATACTCTATATGCATAAAAAGAGATTTATCAACCACTTTCTGAGACAGATAGGCTCCTGCAATAAGCGCTTGTATGCGCAAGGAGCAGAGGCGGCAGTTGTTTCGGCCCGTTTTGCATTGATCTTCGGTATCCTGCATTTTATTATTATCAGTATTGTCGTTGCCAGTCAGGACCCTTTAAGCCAGACAAGTATGGTGATACTTTATAAGGTATTTCCCCCTGTCGTATTTGTGATGAGTATCCTGTTCAATCAGATTGCTATCCGGTATTTCAACCATCTGATGTCGCACACGGAATACGTGCCCATAGTCAATACGAAAGGAGATGTCATCGGAAGAAGTCTTGCCATAGAAGCACTCAACTATAAGAATGCCTATATCAATCCGGTCATAAGAATAGCCGTATCTACTCACGGGATGCTGTTTCTTTGTGACAGACCGATGAATGCCATCCTTGATAAAGGGAAAACTGACATACCGATGGAATGCTATCTCCGTTATGGTGAGTCCCTCACCGAAGGAGTAAACCGCTTGGTGCACAATGCGCTTCCACACGCAACGGAAGACTTCAAGCCAGAGTTTAACATTGTCTATCACTTCGAGAATGAAGCAACCAACCGGCTCATCTATCTTTTCATCGTCGATATCAAAGATGATTCTATCCTTTGCACTCCCCGCTTCAAGAACAGTAAGCTATGGAGTTTCAAGCAGATAGAAGAAAATATGGGCAAAGGCTTTTTCAGCAGTTGCTTCGAAGATGAATACGAACACCTGAAAGATGTTATTTGTATAAGAGAAAAATACAGGGAATCTTAGACAATTCGGGAATATGCCCTTTCCAGTCTTTCACCGTGCGGGTTTGTATAAACTCGCCTTCGCAAGTTATATTGGCAGCAATACATAGTTTTGTCTGCGGACGGCAATTCTGCAAGATATCTTCTATCATCTTATGATTCCGGTAAGGAGTTTCGATGAATAGCTGTGTCTGACTTTCAGCATAGACACGCTGCTCCAGTGTTTTCAGTTTCTTAGCCCGTTCTCCCGGTTCTATCGGCAGATAGCCATGAAAGGCAAAGCTCTGTCCATTGAATCCCGAAGCCATTACAGAAAGAATAATAGAGGAAGGTCCTACCAGAGGAATCACTTTCAGTTTCTGGCGCTGGGCAATGGCAACCACATCTGCTCCCGGATCGGCAACGGCAGGACAGCCCGCCTCCGAAATCACCCCCATCGAGGCTCCACCCGCCAAAGGCTTCAGATAACCGGATATATCTTCGGGAGAAGTATGCTTATTCAAAGGGTAAAAAGTCAGCGAATCAATATCAATTTCCCGGTCAACCTTCTTCAGAAAGCGACGGGCAGAACGAACATCTTCGACAATAAAATGCCGGATACCACGAATAATCTCCGTATTATAAGAAGGTAACACCTGTTCAAGAGGTGTATCGCCCAATGTAACGGGCAACAGGTAAAGAGCAGTTTCCACTTTAGGTAATAGGTGATAAGTAATAAGTAATAGGTATGGGCTAGAGTTTCAGGTAACCGGACTCTTCGAACATACTCTGATAATCGGTAAGTTCCAGCAGATCCTTTATTTTAAGATCTTTATGCTTTTTCATGTAGGATGCTATAATCCGTGCTCCCACCCACGAACCGATCAATGCAGGGGCTTGTCCTCCCAGCATATCAACAGTAGGCGCCGGTTTCATATAGTAGCGGATCACCATTGGGTCACGTGCGTGCAGATGATCGTTTGCACAGATATACTCCCAGATATCCTTTTCGTTTTTCCTGCACCATTCGTTCTCCTGATCGGAGTATCCCATTGCCTGACCAATATCGTCATAACCAAGCAAATGCTGCACCACATAATTGATTTTGCCGGAATGCATCATCAGATCGACCAGACAAGTACCTTCATGATAGTTCATTTCGTAACGGCTAAGGAGATAGAATGCGAAACAATCCGGCACAATCCGTTCCGGACGCATCGAGGTACATTGATAGTCATAGTAGAAACGTTTGTAGAGAGGATAGTCTTCTCCCATATACTTATCGAGGCTGATTCCCAGCAATGTATCTACCAGAATGATTGATTCATTGAATGCGGATATCTGCGAATAAATAAATGGTATTTTCGTATCGGGGACTTCCTTCTTCAGCTTCCGGAATCCTTTGGTGAGTCCTTTTTCTACTTCGTCAAGATTGGGATATTTAGCTTCTACATCGCTCAGCAAACGAAGCAAGGTGCTATCCGAGTAGAATTTTTGCAAACGCTGAGAAATGGTGTCGTCCTTCACCGTACCGATAGACAGTACATCTTCTATCAGAATCTTTGTCGGCTGGCGATAGTCCATTGTCAGTTTCTGCATAGCGGAAAAGCTGTTGGAGCGAACATATTCGCTCAACAGCTTATCGTATCTCAGAACAGAAATCCCTTCTTCCTTCTGCTCCGCAACCTTTCCTGTGCTTAAGCCGCAGGAGGCGAAAAGCATACCTATTAATATAGTAAGAAGAGAGATCCGTAGTTTCATAACCTTTTATCCGTAAATGATATTACCATTTTCGTCCATGTACTCATCCAGTCCTTTTTCGTAAGTAGCCATTGCACGAAGACTCATACCTACGCTGGAGAAACCACCGTCATGGAATAAGTTCTGCATAGTCACTTTACGGGTAAGGTCGGAGAACATCACGATACAATAATCCGCACATTCGTCAGCTGTTGCATTTCCAAGCGGAGACATACGGTTAGCGAAATCATACAGCTTATCCATACCTTTCACTCCCGAACCGGCAGTAGTAAAGGTAGGCGACTGTGAAATCGTATTCACACGTACGCTATGCTCACGACCGTAGATGTACCCGAAACTGCGTGCGATAGATTCCAGCAGGGCTTTAGCATCTGCCATGTCATTGTAGCCGTAAAAAGTACGCTGAGCAGCGACATAACTCAAAGCTACGATAGAACCATATTCCGCAATAGCGTTCAGTTTCTTGGCGGACTGAATCATTTTATGGAACGATACAGCCGAAATATCCAATGTCTTGTCCAACATTCCATAGTCAAGGTCATCATAAGTACGTTTCTTGCGCACGTTAGGAGACATACCGATAGAGTGCAATACAAAATCAATTTGTCCGCCCAATATATCCATAGATGTCTTGAATACATTCGTCAGATCTTCCACACTGGTGGCATCTGCCGGCACTACCTGACAGTTTAGTTTTTCAGCTAATGCATTGACTTCACCCATACGGATAGCCATCGGAGTATTTGATAATGTAATAGTTGCACCTTCTTCCACGGCGCGCTCTGCTACTTTCCAGGCGATAGACTGGTCGTTCAGTGCACCGAAGATAATTCCTCTTTTTCCTTTCAACAAGTTGTTACTCATATCTTCTAATAGTTAAATTTTGTGCAAAGATAGTATCTTTCTGCATAAAAACACGAGAAGTGTGCAAATATTAGACATAAATGACAAAAAATACACGTATTCTATCAATAACTCCACATCTGCCTGAAGTTTCCCCCTTATCTTTGCCAATGATAATTAAGAGGTTTTTTCATAATATTTATTTTAAGGTTAGAATTAGGTTAACATGAATCTTATTATCCATTCCGGTAGATCGCTCGGGAGAGTAGTCTGCCAAAGGATAATAAACCTCTCCGGTTATCAAGTGAAGACAACCCTTAGTATTAATCCATAGAAACATAATTTAAATGAACACATTAACGAAAAAGCTCTTGCTGCTAACAGCTATATGCCTTCCCTTCTCGTACGGGAATCGGACATGCGCTCAAGAAGGAAATGTAATTGACAACAGCATTTATAGTGATCTCCCTTTTGAGATGCCTATTGTAGAACAACCTGCATTTCCGGACTATACAATAAGTATTGTTGCATTTGGAGCTCAAAATGACGGAAAATTTCTAAACACAAAGGCCATCAATGAAGCGATTAAAGCCGTCCATGCCAAAGGCGGAGGTAAAGTTGTTATTCCGGAAGGATTGTGGCTAACAGGTCCTATTGAACTTCTGAGTAATGTAAACTTATACACAGAACGCAATGCAATGATTCTTTTCACAGATGATTTTGAAGCATATCCTATTATAGAAACATCCTTCGAAGGATTGGAAACACGACGTTGCCAATCCCCCATCTCAGCACGTAATGCAGAAAACATAGCTATCACGGGCTACGGAACTTTTGACGGCTCAGGAGATAGTTGGAGACCGGTTAAAAGAGACAAACTAACTGTTTCTCAATGGAGTAAGCTTGTTAAATCGGGCGGTGTAACCGATGCAGCGGGAAAGATATGGTATCCAACAGCCGGTGCATTGAAGGGCGCTTTAGCCTGCAAAGACTTCAATGTACCCGAAGGAATAAATACAGACGAGGAGTGGGATGAAATCCGGCCTTGGCTGCGTCCGGTATTACTCAATATTGTAAAGAGTAAGAAAGTGTTATTGGAAGGCGTTACGTTTAAGAATTCTCCCAGCTGGTGTCTGCATCCATTGTCATGCGAACATATTACAATCAACAATGTAAAGGTATTCAACCCCTGGTATTCTCAGAACGGGGATGCACTCGATCTGGAATCCTGTAAAAATGCATTGATCATCAACAGCCTGTTTGATGCCGGAGACGATGCTATCTGTATCAAATCCGGGAAAGATGAGGACGGTCGCCGTCGTGGAGAACCTTGTCAGAATGTATTGGTAAAAAACAATACTGTACTACACGGCCATGGTGGTTTCGTAGTAGGAAGCGAAATGTCCGGAGGTGTGAAAAATATATACGTTACAGACTGTACGTTTCTAGGTACGGATGTAGGTCTTCGTTTCAAAAGTACCCGCGGACGTGGAGGAGTAGTAGAGGGAATTTACATCAATAATATCAACATGATTAATATCCCGAATGAACCATTGCTCTTCGATTTATTCTATGGCGGCAAGGGGCCGGGAGAAGAAACAGAAGAAGAACGTGCAGCAAATACGAAAACAGATTTGCCACCCGTAACAGAAGAGACTCCTGCATTCAAAGATATCCATATTACCAATGTTAACTGTAAAGGATCCGGACGTGCCATGTTTTTCAATGGGTTACCCGAAATGCCTATCCGGAATATAACAGTGAAAAATGTTGTAATCACAGATGCTGCCGAAGGTGCTGTTATCAGTCAGGCAGATGGCGTAACTTTGGACAACATCTACATCGAAACGCAAAGTAACGGACCTACACTCCAAATGAAAAATGCAAAGAACATTCGGATAGATGGTAAACTACATAAGCAAGTAGATGCTCAGGGAACCAATCTAACCCTAAAGTAAAATCACATTTACATAGATTAGATCAAAGCAGACAGTCCTTTTGTCATCACTAACAGGACTGTCTGCTTTTTTTAGCTTACATTTGCAGAGGAGTTCGCTACAGTAGCACAGAGTCTATTATTGACAATCAGATAATTCTCGGTACAACTCTGGGGTGAGCAAACGACATTGACATTCACTCAACAATAAAACAATAAAGAAAGACATGAAAAGAAACCTTTTTACCGCTTTATTATTTCTTTGTTCCTGCCCATTAGCAGTTCTGGCACAGAGCAATGAAAAGACGATCACAGTAGAAGTGAGTAACCCTTGGAAACAGGCAAAATCTGATGAACCGGTAGTAATCAACCTAAACGATATCAAACCCGGATTTCGCATTAAATCGGCAACAGTAACAGAGGGTACTACAGAAATTCCATCGCAATTGGATGACCTGAACGGAGACCGTCGTGCAGATGAGCTTGCATTTGTTATCGATTTGCCTGCCAAAGGTAAGAAAACACTGAAAATCACCCTGTCATCAGAAAAAAGTAATAAACAATACGAACCACGTGTATATGCAGAAATGATGGTAAGTGATAAAAAAGGAAAGCATGTACCTGTTCATTCCGTAACCATCCCGGGTACTGCCAACATCTATAACCAGATGCACCACCATGGTCCTGCATTTGAATCGGAACTGGTGGCCTACCGTTTATATTTTGATCACAAGCAAACTGTAGATATCTACGGAAAATTCAATAAAGGCTTTGAGATTAAAGAATCACAGTTTTATCCTACCGATGAACAATTGGCACGTGGTTTTGGTGATGATGTACTACGTGTAAGCGGTAGTTGCGGCGTAGGTGCGCTAAAGGGTTGGAATGGGAAAAAAGCACTGCACATAGAACCTGTAAGTACACTCACAGAGAGTATTATTGCTTACGGTCCTGTCCGTACTATTGCCGAAATAAAAGTAACCGATTGGCAATATCAAGGCTCTGAATTAAACATGACTACGCGTTATACCCTCTATGCCGGGCACCGCGACATGAAAGTAGAAGCCCTTTTTGAGGAACCTCTGAAAGACGAAGTGTTCTGTACAGGTGTACAAGACATTGCGGGTTCCGTATCTTATTCCGACCACAAGGGACTTATCGGTTGCTGGGGTACAGACTGGCCCGTAAATGATACTGTAAAATATGCAAAAGAGACTGTAGGATTAGCTACTTGCATTCCACAAAAATATGTAGTAAAAGAAGTGAAAGACAAACCCAACTATCTCTATACCTTAACAGCCAAAGGAGATAACTATTTTTCCTATCACACCACATTTACTTCAATGAAAGAAACATTCGGTTACAAGACTCCGGAAGCATGGTTTGCCTATATTCGTGAGTGGAAAGAAGGGTTGGAACACCCTTGTGTGATCAAAATAAAGCAATAAAAACAAATATTACCCCCTATTCGAACAAATATTACCCATTGCGAGAGGCAATACTTCATACTTTTGTACAGTAATAAACAAAGAACATTATTGTATAACTTAAAAATTATTATTATGAAGAAACAATTACTTCTCGCAATGGCTTTTGTGGCTACAACTCTCACCGTTAATGCACAAACTTATGCAATTCAAGCCAATGATGCAATTACAAAAGACACAGAAATTACTTCTGTTGATGGTGTTAAGTTAACATTTGGAAATGATACATACACCATAAAGGCAAGTACTGATATTGACGGAGCTGCAATATATGGAGCTTATGCTTCCGGAAAAGCAAATCCAGTAGACGGAAATAATTTGGCTTTTGATAAAGCCGATGCAGGAGTTCCAACAGTTGGTACATTTTATAATCTGGAAGTAAGTAAAGATGGTACAATAGAAATAGCTATTGTATTAAATCCCGGTAAGAAATTCTATATCTTGGAAGATGGAGTAGCTTTGGACGGATATGACGCATTAACTGTTGTTGATAAATACTATGGTACCTATAGTTTCCCAGTAAAAGCAGGTAAAACTTATACCACATTCTGCACAGGTTCCAAATTAGGTTTTTATGGTTTTACTTTTACCGCAGGTGGTAGTTCTACCGGTATATCAGACATAGCTAATAGTAAGGAAATCGTAACTACTGAATACTATAATGTGGTAGGAATGAGATTAAACGAACCTGCAAAAGGATTGAACATTATTAAAAATATTATGAATGACGGTTCTGTAGAAACTAAAAAAGTGTATTTTGAATAATATTCATTCAAACAAAAAAACATACGAATACCCAGCTCAATATATGAGTTGGGTTTTTCTTTTTTACACAATTATTCCACATTTATGCACAATAAATCCTCCAAAGCAATCGATTATTCACCTCTAAATTTATACAGAACACCTATATTTGCAATCAAGAATTTTATAACATAACTAAATAATAAGAACAGTCCATGAAAAGATTAGCACAGACCTTAGGCCTCTGCCTATTAATGACAACCCCGGCCATAGCACAGGAAAATTATGTTTCCGAAGTATGGGTTGCAGACCAGGGAAACGGGACATATAAAAACCCAATCCTCTATGCCGATTATTCCGATCCGGATGCCTGTCGGGTAGGAGATGATTTCTATATGACCTCTTCAAGTTTTAACTGCCTCCCCGGTCTACAAATACTCCATTCAAAAGACCTTGTAAACTGGAACATCATAGGTGCTGCCGTTCCATACGCCCTCCCTCCCATCGAAACTCCCGAACGTCCGGAACATGGGAATCGAGTATGGGCACCAGCCATCCGCCATCATGACGGAGAATTCTATATCTTTTGGGGAGATCCGGACCAAGGTGCATTCATGGTGAAAGCACGTGATCCGAAAGGACCTTGGAGTGAGCCAGTACTCGTAAAAGCAGGAAAAGGTATCATCGATACTTGCCCGTTATGGGATGAAGACGGTAAAGTATACCTTGTGCATGCTTATGCTGGAAGTCGTGCCGGGCTAAAAAGTGTCATTGCTATCTGTGAACTGAATGCGGATGCTACCAAAGCCATCTCACAGTCAAGAATTGTATTTGACGGACACGAAGCCCACGAAACCTGTGAAGGACCTAAATTCTACAAACGAGGTGATTATTATTATATCTTTCATCCGGCAGGTGGTGTACCAACAGGTTGGCAGGTTGTTCTTCGTTCTAAAAATGTCTACGGTCCATATGAGTGGAAAACAGTATTAGCACAAGGTAATACTCCGGTCAATGGTCCTCACCAAGGAGCATGGGTAGATACTCCAACAGGAGAAGACTGGTTCCTGCATTTTCAGGATGTAGGTGCATACGGTCGTATCGTACATCTGCAACCGATGAAATGGATAAACGACTGGCCTGTAATCGGTAATGATACAGACGGAGATGGTTGTGGCGAACCCGTACTAACTTATAAAAAACCAAATGTCGGTAAAACCTATCCTATCTGTACACCACAAGAAAGTGACGAATTTAATGGATACACGCTTTCTCCGCAATGGCAATGGCATGCCAATATCAATGAAAAATGGGCATATTATGCAGGTGATCATGGATATGTACGTCTCTATTCTTATCCGGTAGTGAATGAGTATAAGAACCTTTGGGACGTAGCCAACCTACTACTACAGAAAACTCCTTCAAATAACTTCACGGCAACAATGAAGTTGACTTTCAAGCCTACAACCAAATACAAAGGTGAACGTACCGGACTTGTAGTTATGGGCATGGATTATGCCGGGTTAATTCTTGAAAACACGGATAAAGGGCTTGTGCTCTCACAATTAAACTGCAAGAAAGCAGATAAAGGAACACCGGAAGAAGTAAATGAAGCTGTTGATTTACAAAACAACACAGTATATCTGAGAGTTAAATTCAGCAGTGACGGTAAGAAAATCGGCAAGAGTGAAGGCGGATATGACCTTATAGTAATGTGCGACTTCAGTTATAGCACCGATGGTAAGAAATTCCAGAAAATAGGAAAACCATTCCAAGCCAGAGAAGGCAAATGGATCGGAGCTAAAATAGGAACATTCTGTACCCGTCCTGCCTTGGTAACGAATGACGGTGGCTGGGCGGATGTTGATTGGTTCCGTATCACAAAGAAATGAAACGAGAAGCCTTAAAAATATAAATAACAGCTTCAAGTAAATGAATTTATGCCTCTGCAAAAAGAAACTATTGCAGGGGCATATTTGTTTTCCTACATTTGCAGAACGATTATTAAAATAAAAAAAAATGAAGAAACTTGTTATATTCGATTTAGATGGAACACTACTAAATACAATCGCCGATCTGGCAAACAGTACGAACCATGCACTTAAAAAATTGGGATATCCTATACATAAAATAGAAGAATACAACTTCATGGTTGGTAACGGAATTAACAAGCTCTTTGAGCGTGCCCTGCCGGAAGGAGAAAAAACAGAAGAAAATGTACTCCGTGTACGTCAGGAATTCGTACCCCATTACGACAAACACAATGCAGACGAGAGCAAACCATATCCCGGAATTCCCACCTTATTAGAAGCACTACAAACCAAAGGAATACAGTTGGCGGTTGCGTCTAATAAATATCAGGCAGCTACAGAGAAGCTCGTTGCTCATTATTTTCCAAACATCCGGTTCATAGCTGTACTGGGACAACGGGATGGAGTGAAAGTAAAACCGGATCCAGCAATTGTAGAAGATATCCTGCGAATAGCAAACGTTGAAAAAAAAGAAGTTCTCTATGTCGGAGATTCGGGTGTAGATATGCAGACTGCCATCAATGCAGGAGTCACCTCTTGTGGAGTTACCTGGGGATTTCGTCCACGTACAGAATTGGAAGGCTTCCACCCGGATTACATTATAGACACAGCGGAAGTAGTGAAATCAATGATTAATGATTAATGATTAGCGGTTAGTGATTAGTGATTAGTGCTATGCAGCGTGATTATAATGCCGCCCGCTAATCACTAATCACTAACCGCTAATCACTAATCACTCCCTCCAGCCATTCCTCTGCCAGTATGGGCCATTGATTAGTTGTCCCCGGATTATTACGTAAAGCGATACTATGCCCTCCTTCCGGAAAAACATGCAGAGTTGTTTTCTTTATATCCACTCGTTTCAATGCAGTATAGTAGAGAATGCTGTTGAGAGAAGAAACAGACCGATCATCAGTAGCATGTACAATAAAAGCCGGTGGAGTCTGATTTGTCACACGTTCATCACAAGAAAACTGATGCAACAATTCCGGTGACGGGTCCCTTCCCAAAAGATTATCCCGACTTCCTTTATGAGCCATTTCCCTCATTGAAATCACAGGAGAAATAAGTATCGTAAAGTCAGGACGGAAAGACTCTTTATCCAATGCATCTCCTCCTGTCCCCCAATCTTCTGAAAATGTAGAAAGACAAGCCGAAAGATGTCCTCCTGCCGAACACCCCATCACTCCCACCTTATCAATATCAATGCCATAATCTGCCGCATGAAAACGAATGTACCTCATTGCCCGTTGTGCATCTTCCAAAGGAGCCTGATAACCCACTATTACATCCGGTGATTGTGGCATACGATGATTAAGAACGAAAGCAGTAACCCCAAACGTATTAAACCATTTAGCCAACTGCCATCCACTAATTTGATAAGCCAGACGTGCATATCCCCCACCCGGAATAATTAACACGGCAGTCTTCTTATTTTCTGCTTTCGAAGGTTCAAAAACATATACTCCAGGTGTACCTACCTGGTATACCCGCTCATTAGCAATACTATCTTTCACAGTAATACCTTTACTGTTTGGCATGTTATTATTCCATATAGGATAAAAAGTCTGTGCAACACCTATTTGAAATATTCCTGCCAATAACCAAAAACATAAACTTCTTTTCATTTCATTTATACGATTAATAAACTCAGAGTGACAAAGATAGTATAGCTTTTTTATTTCAAGGTAGAATAATTGGTACATATACTCGCAAAAAGAAACATTATTTCTACAAAAAACTACGCAAACTCCATTAACTTTGTTTCAACATTTAATCATTATATCATGAACCAGAAAAGCATACTACTCATTCTTACTTTATTGTATTGTCACGTAGCATCTTTCGCTCAAAAGACAAATATCAAAGACTACGTCCATATCGAGATTACTCCCGATCACGACGATTGGACATACCGCACAGGCGAACAGGCATCATTTACTATTCGAGTTATACGTGGAAACATAATGCTCAAAAACATTCCACTCATCTATGAAATAGGTCCAGAAAAACTCCCCCCTAACCAAACAGGAAGTAGCGATCTGAAAAATGGTAGCTTCAAAGTGAAAGCCGGTACAATGAAAACACCTGGTTTCATCACTTGTCTTTGCCGTACAGAGGTAGATGGTATTACCTATTCCAACTATGTAAATATAGGTTTTAGCCCTGAAAAGCTGAAACCAACAACAACACTTCCCGAAGATTTTACCAAGTTCTGGGAACGTGCCAAAGCAGAAACAGCCAGTATACCAATGGAACCTCTAATTACTCTGTTGCCCGAACAATGTACTCCGGAAACCAATGTATACCATGTCCGTTTACAACACTATCAGAAAGGAAGTTACTTCTATGGCATTCTCTGTATACCTAAAAAGCCAGGCAGATACCCGGCTGTTCTCCGTGTACCGGGAGCCGGAGTAAAGAAGCAGCCGGCAGAAATGACACTTGCAGAAAAAGGAATGATCACCCTCGCCATCGGTATTCACGGTATTCCGCAAACACTACCGGATAACCTGTATGCCAATCTGAGTAAAGGTGTATTAAACAACTATGCCTTCTATAATCTCGATAGTAAAGATCACTATTACTATCGCCGTGTATATACCGGCTGTATACGTGCGCTCGATTTTTTGTGTAGCCTGCCCGAATATGATGGAGAGAACTTAGGTGTCATCGGTGGAAGCCAGGGCGGTGCATTGGCAATGGTTACTGCCGGATTAGACTCCCGAGTTAAGGCACTCGTAGCTTTCTATCCTGCTCTTTGTGATGTGACCGGTTATCTTCATGGGCGCGCGGGAGGATGGCCAGCCATGTTTGCCCCTCAAAATCAGTTATTGAACAATAAACCCGAAAAGATTGAAACGTCCCGTTACTATGATGTGGTCAATTTCGCACGCTTTATTCAAGCACCCGGATATTATTCGTGGGGATACAATGACCCTACCTGTCCTCCCACTTCCACTTTCTCTGCCTACAATGTCATCACTGCTCCCAAACAATTGTTTATCGCTCACGATACAGGTCACTGGCGTACAAAAGAGCAGGACATAGTGACCAATAATTGGTTCTGTAAACAGCTGATTAAGTAGTACTTTTCGTCTTAAAACAAAAAATACCACCCTAAAAACAAATATTGCACATCTCATAGTTCACATCCGTATACTTTTGTAGCGATCAATTAACACTCTACATGGGTGTAACTAAGAAAAACAATCATTTTAATAAACTAAAAGTAAACATGCAAAGAATGTCTAACCAAGTGAAAAACATGCGAATCGTGCTGCTTATGTTATTTGCAGCTCTATCGCTCAGCGTTTCCGCGCAAACGATTACTCTCAAAGGTAATGTGAAAGATGCGACCGGTGAACCTATAATCGGTGCTTCTGTCGTAGAAAAAGGAAATACTTCCAATGGTACTATTACCGACTTGGATGGTAATTTCAGCCTAAAAGTTCCTTCCAAAGCTAATGTTATCATATCTTACATAGGTATGAAAACTCAAGATGTTGCAGTCAAAGGACAAAATTCAATTAATGTGATATTGTATGATGACGCCCAATCCCTTGATGAAGTGGTAGTTATCGGCTACGGAAGTGTTAAGAAAAAAGATTTAACTGGTTCTGTCAGTACCGTACAAGGTAGTGAACTTGCCAAGATTCCTGTAAGTTCTGCAGCACAAGCATTAACCGGTCGTCTGGCTGGTGTACAAATTACAACATCAGACGGTTCTCCCGATGCAGAAATGATTATCCGCGTACGCGGTGGGGGGTCAATCACCGGAGATAACTCTCCTTTGTACATCGTAGACGGATTCCCTGTATCGAGTATTAGTGACGTAGCTCCAGGAGATATTCAAGACATCACAGTACTAAAAGATGCTTCTTCAACTGCCATCTATGGTTCACAAGGTGCAAACGGTGTAGTATTAATTACAACCAAAAGTGCAAAAGGAGGAAAGACTCAAGTTTCTTATAATGGATACATTCAAGGCAAAAAGCTATTAAGAAAAATCGATGTAATGAATCCTTACGAATTCGTAATGTTCAACTACGAAAAAGCTGCTATGAGAAACAGTATTTCAAGTTTTGAGAAACGTTTTGGAGCGTTTGGAGACCTTGACCTTTATAAATACCAAGAAGCAGCCGATTATCAAGATGAAATGTTCGGTCATCCCGACTTATCACAATCGCACAATATCAGTATAACTGGTGGCAATGACAAAACTAAATTCTCATTAAGCGGTACTTACATTAATGATGGTAGTTTGATGAAAGACAACGGTTATAACCGTTTTAATCTGAATTTCAAGTTAAATCACGAAATTACCAAAGGTTTAAAACTTGATTTCGGTACGCGTATATCTGACACTACTGTTAAAGGCGTAGGTACAGGTGGTGGTACTTATAAGATCCGTTCTTACGATGCTTTGATGAAAGCACCAGTTAACGGTTTCTATGATTTCACAGATGTAGATACAAGTGACATGAGTGACGAAGAGCTCGAACAATACCAAAATGATACAATGACTTTACAAGAAAAAGTAGATCAATATTGGAGAAGAAAACAAGAACGACGTTTCAACTTTACAGGAGGCGTAACTTGGAATATTCTGAAAGGTCTTACTTACCGTCTTGAAGGAGGATATGATTATACATTTTTCCAACAAAAAGACTGGTATGGTGCAAAAAGTAGTAAAGCTATTCAGGATGGTAATAAGTTGCCAATGGGCGAATGGAATAAAAAAGACACTTATAAATACCGTATTACCAATACAATAAACTGGAAACATTCGTTCAATCAAATACATGACGTTGATTTAATGGTCGGACAAGAAATTGTAGTAAGTAATAACGAATCTAACACCATGGTCGGAAAATATTTCCAAAGCGAAATTACTCCAGAGAAAATGTTTGCAAGTATGGCATCCAATTCTGGTGAGACAGGTTCAAGAACTATCAGTAGTACATTGGGACAACCTGATAAAACAGCTTCTTTCTTCGGTCGTTTAAATTATGGCTATAAAGACAGATATTTAGCAACTGTTACTGTACGTGCGGATGGTTCCAGCAAATTCATAAGAGGCAATCGTTGGGGTATATTTCCCGCTGCCGCCCTCGCATGGCGAATTAGTCAAGAGGAATTTATGGAACCAACCCAAAATTGGTTATCGAACTTAAAGCTTCGCTTCAGCTATGGGCAAGCTGGAAACAACCGTATTGGTAGTGGTATGTACGAAACACTTTATAAGGCATATTCATCATCCAAATATTATGGAGCCGGAGGTTACCTAAATCCTCACTACACGCTTGCCAATTCGCAAATGGCCAATCCTAACCTGAAATGGGAAACGACAATCACACGAAATGGCGGTTTAGATTTTGGATTTTTACACGAACGGATATCAGGTACACTGGATTTCTATTGGAATACAACAAAAGATTTGTTAGTTGAGAGACAAATTGTAGCTCCGGGATACTCCAGCGTACAAGAAAACATAGGCCAAACTTCAAATCGTGGTGTCGAACTAAGTTTAAATGCAACCATTATTCAAACAAAAGACTTCATGTTATCTGCCAATTTCAATATTGGTATCAACAGAAACAAGGTTGACAAATTAGCCGGTACAAACGAAATGTCCTACAACTCAGGTGGTTTTTCATCAGATACCAAAGAACAAGACGATTATCGCGTAATAGTAGGTGAGCCATTAGGATTGGTTTATGGTTTCGTTTATGATGGAATTTATGGAGTAGATGATTTCGTGACCTACACTGATGCAAATGGTAGAACTCAATTCCAGTTCGATAATAAAGGTAATTTTATACTAAAAGAAGGAATACCTAACAATAGTTATCTATCTGGATCAAATGCTGGAGTACGTCCCGGCGCTATGAAACTAAAAGATCTTGATAAAAGCGGTGACATAGACAAAAATGATCGTCAGATCATTGGTCGTACTGCTCCTAAACATACAGGTGGTTTTGGTCTTAATGCAACTTGGAAAGGTTTAGATTTATCAGTTATGTTTAACTGGGTATACGGTAATCAGATCTATAATATGGACAAAATTGCAAGTACACAATCCTACCGAACAACTTACGCCAATCTACGTGAATATATGGGCGCTGGTTCTGCCTGGACATACTTAGATCGTACATCGGGTGAAATAGTAACTGATTATGAAACATTAAAATCGATGAATGAAAACAAAAGTTACTGGTCTCCTTTGACAATTCCGGACGGAAATCCATTAGTTACTTCATGGGCTATAGAGGACGGTTCCTATCTACGTTTGCAAAACCTAACATTAGGATATACCTTACCTAAAGAATGGACAAAAAAATTTGCTTGTAGTCAATTACGTCTTTATTGTACATTAAATAATGTATGGACTTGGACCAACTATAGCGGATATGACCCAGAAGTCAATTCTTCTATCCGTAATAGTAAAACAAGTGGTATTACTCCAGGTGCTGATTATTCAGCCTATCCTAAGGCTTTCTCGTGGACAGCGGGTGTTAACATTACATTCTAATCATTTTCAATTAACATTATTATAAAATGAAAAAGCGACTATTATATATTGCAGCTATAATAAGTACAATGTTCCTGAGTACTTCATGCAACGACTTCCTTGATACGGAAACTCTATCAAATGATTCCCAAGAGTATCTGTGTTCAAACCCTACGGACGCCCGTAAAATGGTTAACCATATTTATTCATTCTTCTGTGAAGATACATATACCTCCCGTATGTCTAACGCCTGGATGCAGAATACCGACGTCGAGATGTTCTTTGTTAGCAAAGCACAAGCGATTGCTCATAATGACCGTCGTGGTATTTGGGCATTAAACGCCGGAGATTTTAATGACATCAAAAATTGTTGGGAGCACAACTACAATGCTATTGACTTCGCCAATCAAGTAATAGAAGGAATAGAGGCCAGTGACATGTATAAAAATGGAAATGCAGAAATGAGTCAATTATTGGGTGAAGCTTATTGTTTGCGTGCCTATCGTTATTTTCTGCTTTGTAATTTTTGGGCAGATGTCCCCTTCTCCATCACTCCTTCTAAATATGGAGAAAACAACAATACCCCTCGTGTAGACAAGAATATTATTTATTCTCATATCATTCAGGATCTTATTAATGTAGAAGGTTCAATGAAATGGGCAGATAAACTCGAGAATGGTGTAGAACTAATGAACCGTGAGTTTGCTATGGGCTTTATAGCTAAATTAGCAATGTTCCGTGCCGGATATTCTATGCAAGCAGATGGCACTATGAGCCGTTGTACTATAGACGGCCAAATCACTCCTGTTACCTATACAGACGAAAATGGCGTTAAACAGACTGCAAGTGCCAGTGATGATTTCTATAAGTTGGCACAAGCCTATTGCCGCAAATTAATCAAAGAAAAGGACCGTGCTCTGACTAATGATTTCAAAAGTATCTTTTATAATCAAATAAACTCATCCAGCAGTGCTAATGGTGATGTTCTTTACGAAAATGGTTTTGTTCAGAATGGTGGTGGCGATGTTGCTTGGTGTATAGGTGTTACCGTAACAGGAGGTAGTAAAGGTACAACAACTATTCAAGTAGGCCTTTCTCCTAAATATGCTTGTTCATTCGATAAAGAAGACCAACGTCTTGCAGTAACTTGCGCTAATTATAAATTCTTAGGAGATAATACGCAAAATGCATGTGATCCTACTGGTATTACTATTGGTAAATGGTGTCGTATGGATATGACTACCTCTAGTGCAACTAAAAATACAGGGGTTAACTGGCCAGTACTTCGTTATGCAGATGTACTGTTATTACTTGCCGAAGCTGACAACGAAATTAACAATGGGCCGACAGACGAAGCTAAGCAAATGTTGAAACGGGTACGCGAACGTGCATTTGCAAATGCAGAAAGTAAATCTCAGAAAGTTGATGAGTACATTAATCAACTAACATCCTACAACGATTTCAAGCAGGCGATCATAAACGAACGTGCATGGGAACTTGGAGGTGAATGTATCCGTAAATTCGACCTTATACGTTGGAATGAATACGCTAAAGCAGCTGTACAGACTATTGAATGGATGATTGAAGAAGGGAAGAACGCCCAACAATTGGAAGAAGCTAACGGAGAATTTATATACAACAAAGATTTGGAAATAGCAGATACTGGTGTGGCCAACTCCCTTTACTTTCAATTCGAGAATGGAATGTTAAAGTTTGACAATGATATCTTCACGGCACGTGATGCAAAAGTTGAACCTTATAAGAGCGCAGAAACAATCAAGGATGACGAGATTAAATCAGGATTTACCAGTGCAAAAGATAAAATGTATCGTATAGATTTTGCTAAAAAGTTTATCTCTTCATCATCTACTGACCCAACAACTAATAAACCTTACGGACAAGACGAAAATGGTAATGACATAAAAAAAGGTACGGTATTAGAAAGTGCATTGTATAGTTTCTATGGGATTACCGATGGAGTATTAATCAATGGAACAGAAGATCTTTCTTCTTTGGTGAACAAACCGGCTCCTTACGTTATGCCTATCCCTTCATCTAAGGTTTCTAACAGTGCAGGAGTTTTGTCTAACGATGGATATGGAATCCGTAATAAATAAAAAAGAACGATATGAAAGCGATTAAATATTTCAAATATATTGTATTAAGTCTGCTCATTGGAGCAGGCTTAGCAAGCTGTAACGATGATGATCTGGGAACGACTCCCCGCCTATTCAGACCTGTGGCCACTATTGAATCACAAAATAATAATATAGTTGTTACCTGGGATAATATAAAAGGTGCCTCCTCCTATGAAATCATACTCTTTAAAATGACAGGAGAAAACGAAGACGGTACATTGATCGGCACGAAATATGACGAAGCCACTACTTCTACTTCTCCTTATACTTTCGAAGGAGTAGAATGGGATGAGAAGTATGGTGTTAAGATCAAAGCTATCGGTTCAGAACTCCAATCTGAATATTATGAGACAAAAGCAATCAGTGTAGTATACCCTACAAAATTAGTTAGTATCCGTACAATTGATATTGCTGCCCTACCTACCTGGTCAAGTGGGGGAAATCAAATTACAGCGCTAGAAATCACTCCAACAGAGATTGAAGGTGAACCAATCATCGTTTCTATTACCGACGAAGAATATGCTTCCGGACAAAAGGTTATTTACGGTTTGAAACCCAATACTGCCTATACCTTAACAGCATATTCGGGAGAAGAACTGATTAGAGCCAACTATGAAGGAAAATTGAACTTTACCACTCGAGAATCCGAAAATTTCGATGAGAAATATGGAGAAGGAATGTATATAGACTTACGCGGTTATGATGATCCTAACATTCTAATTTCAGAAGAAGTGAAAGCAAAATTAGATGAAACAGAAGGATTGACCGTTGTTCTTCAAGGAGGATACCAATACAAAACAAGTAGTGATACTCCGCTAAAATTCAAAAAATCAGTTAACTTCATTACTGGTTTATCTCTCGAAGGTAATGCGATTATTGTACAAAGTGGAGCAATGCAATCAGAAAGTGGAGCGAATATAGCAAAACTTTCATTCACCGATATTGACTTCATTAGTGATAAAGCAAACGAATTACCTATAGCTGAATGGACAGATAAAGGGTTTGGAGGCCGACAAGTATATAATGTAAACGGTAGTAAATCGATGGTAGGAGAACTCACCTTCAAAAACTGTCGCATTGAAGGATATCGTGCTATTGCACGTCTCCAAGGTGAAGATGGTATAAACAGAGTATTATTTAACAGTTGCACCATCAATGGTATTGGTGACCAAGCCGTTGTCACGACCAACAATAAAGCTGCTGCCACAATGGATGAAATTGATTTTATTAACTGTACTATTACCAATATCGTACAATTATGCGACTTACGTTCTAGCAAGAATTCACCTACACTGACTGTTAGCGATTGTACATTTTGTTATGCTCCGGTAGACAGAACTGATAAAGCAGACTGGGCCCTGTTCCGTATGGGAAGCAATACCGTTTCTTTAATCGTCGAAAATACAGTATTCGGACCTTCGATGCAGGCAACAGCAGCAGATGGTTCTGTAATTACTCCGTACGTTGCAGGTAAAGGCTCTATCTTCCTTAATGGAACAGATGGAACAGCCGGAGTAAAAAACTCTTATCGTACAAATTTTGAATGGACTAAAGTAGGAGATAAAGCTCTAACTTATCCTTTAGATGGGCTTATTACCATAGCTACAGACGAAAAAGGTTTATTCACTGCCCCAACCGCGGAAGAAGAAAACTATATGTTTAATTTCACCTTTGATGGTATATCCTCATCAGGAGCCCTCAAATGGAGAAAATAGAATTTAAGTACCCGTAACAAGAAAGGGAGTAGATTGGTGATCTGCTCCCTTTCTTCTTTATCACCTAAATTTATAGAAAAAACAAATCATGAAATATACATTTACTCATATTTTACGAACAGCAACATTAACTATCATTATTGGTTTAACCGCCACTACCTATTCCCAATTACCTTATCAAGATCCCAATTTGACTCCTGAACAAAGAGCTACCGACCTATTACAACGTCTCACTATAGAAGAAAAGGTATCATTAATGCAAAACAACTCACCTGGCATTCTCCGGTTAGGAATTAAACCATACGAATGGTGGAATGAAGCCTTACATGGTGTAGCACGTGCCGGGCTGGCTACCGTCTTCCCGCAAACCATCGGTATGGCAGCATCTTTTGACGATACACTTATTTATGAGGTTTTTAATGCTATATCTGATGAGGCAAGAGCCAAAAACAGACACTTCAACACATTAGGACAGTACAAACGCTATCAAGGACTAACTATGTGGACGCCTAATATTAATATTTTTCGTGACCCACGTTGGGGACGCGGGCAAGAAACTTATGGTGAAGATCCTTATCTGACAAGCCGCATGGGAGTAGCTGTAGTAAAAGGTCTACAAGGTCCAGATAGCGCCCGTTATAATAAGTTACATGCTTGTGCGAAACATTTCGCCGTTCATTCTGGTCCAGAATGGAACCGGCATAGTTTCAATGCCGAAAATATCATTCCAAGAGATCTATGGGAAACCTATCTTCCGGCATTCAAAACATTAGTACAGGAAGCTGACGTTAAAGAAGTGATGTGTGCTTACAATCGTTTTGAAGGAGATCCTTGTTGTGGCAGTAATCGCCTGCTGACACAAATTTTACGTAACGAATGGGGATTCAAAGGGATTGTCGTATCTGATTGTGGGGCCATATCAGACTTTTGGGGAACAAAAAAACACAACACTCACCCAGATGCTGCGCATGCATCCGCTGAAGCCGTGTTAAATGGAACTGATCTGGAATGCGGAAGCAATTACCGAAAGCTTACAGAGGCCATAAAAGCCGGAATTATTTCTGAAAAACAAATAAACGTTTCTGTAAAACGATTGTTGAAAGCCCGTTTTGAACTTGGAGAAATGGAAAATATTCATCCATGGACACTTCCTTATAGTATTGTCGACAGCCCTAAGCACCGGTGTTTGGCATTAAAAATGGCTCATGAAACGATGACACTCCTACAAAACAAAGGAAAAATTCTACCACTTGACAAACAGGCCCGAATAGCAATAATCGGGCCTAATGCAAACGACTCAGTAATGCAATGGGGTAATTATAATGGAACACCATCGCATACAAGTACTCTGTTATCTGCATTTCGAAAGAGACTACCAATTTCCCATCTTATTTATGAACCGGTATGTGGACTAACTGACAGTATTACTTACAACAGTTTATTTGATCAATGTAGTTACAATGGAAAACACGGATTCTTAGCCTCTTATTGGAACAATCCAGATTTTGAAGGAGAAGCAAATGCTATCACTCAACTCTCTACACCATTCCGTTTCACTACTTTAGGAGCTACAGCATTTGCACCCGGAATAAAGTTAACAGAATTCAGTAGTTGTTATCAAACAGTGTTCCGTCCTCAAAAATCGGGAAATGCGATTTTCCGTTTTCAAACGAACGGAAATATCCGAGTAAGTATTAACGGAGAAGAAGTCATTAAAACCGGTAATATTAAGAATCCGAAAAATCTGTATACTCTACAAACCGAAGCCGGGAAAAGCTATAAAATCAAAATTGATTTTAAGCAAGTAAAAGATGAAACTTATTTCAACTTCGACTTAGTTGAAGGACTTCCTCTCAATATAAGCAACACACTCGAAAAACTCAAGGATATTGATATTATAATCTTTGCAGGAGGTATCTCCCCATCATTGGAGGGTGAGGAGATGAATGTATCTGCCACCGGATTCAAAGGAGGTGATCGAACAGATATCGAATTTCCAGCTGTCCAACGTAAAGTATTAGCAGCCTTAAAAGAAGCTGGTAAAAAAGTTATACTTGTCAATTTTTCCGGCTCAGCTATGGCACTAACTCCAGAAACAAAAAGTTGTGATGCTATCTTACAAGCATGGTATCCGGGTGAGGAAGGTGGAACGGCTATTGCAAATGTACTTTTCGGTGATTATAATCCCGCCGGACGACTTCCTATCACATTCTATAAAAGTATCGATCAACTTCCAGACTTTGAAAACTATTCAATGAAAGGACGTACCTACCGTTATATGCAGGAAGAACCTCTTTTTCCTTTCGGTTACGGACTCAGTTATACTACCTTTGCCTTCGGTAAAATCCATATAAACAAAAATAGCCTTTCTGCCGGAGAAAAGGTTACACTCCATATACCTATTAAAAACATTGGCGATAGAGATGGAGTAGAAGTGGTACAAATCTATATTCAAAGACAAGCCGACAAAGAAGGTCCAGTGAAAACACTACGTGCATTCAAAAGAGTAGAAATACCCAAAGGAAAAACGCAGGAGGTAAAGATAGAGCTACCATATGTAGCTTTTGAATGGTTCGATCCAACTACCAATACAATGCGTCCTATTCAAGGAGAGTACAATATATTATATGGAAATAGTTCCAGAATGAAAGATTTACAATCTGCTAAAATACAAATACAGTAAGAAAGAAATATGAGAAATTTAATGATTACTTGCTTTATTGTTCTAACAGCTAACAATATACAAGCACAAGACAAACATCTGAAACTATGGTATGATCGCCCTGCTACCCAATGGGTGGAGGCTCTGCCATTAGGAAACGGACGGATCGGAGCCATGGTTTATGGTGACGTGTTACACGAAGAGTTTCAATTGAATGAAGAGAGTATATGGGGAGGCTCTCCTTACAACAATGTCAATCCAAAAGCGAAGGAAGCTCTGCCTCGAATTCGTCAATTGATATTCGAAGGTCGAAATAAAGAAGCACAAGAAATGTGTGGACATGCTATCTGTTCACAAACAGCCAATGGAATGCCTTACCAAACTGTAGGTTCATTACATCTTGATTTTGAAGGAGTTAATAATTATTCCGATTATTACCGTGAACTCGACATAGAGAAAGCAATAGTCACTACGAAGTTTACCTCTGAAGGAGTAACTTATACCCGAGAGGCTTTCACTTCTTTTCCCGATCAACTACTTATTATTCGCCTGACAGCTTCCCAAAAAAGAAAAATCTCTTTTACAGCACGATACAATACTCCGTATGGCAAGGATATAATACGAAATGTATCTTCCCGAAAAGAACTTCAGTTGCATGGAAAAGCCAATGACCACGAGGGTATTGAAGGTAAAGTACGTTTTAGTACTTTAACACGAGTCGAACATAACGGTGGATACACAGAGGCTATTGCCGACACTCTGTTACGAATAAGTAATGCCAACAGCGTAACATTGTATGTATCTATAGGAACAAATTTTATAAATTACAACGATGTATCCGGCAATGCTTTAAAAACAGCACAGAATTATTTGAAAAATGCTGGAAAGAATTATCAAAAAGCCAAAGAAACTCATTGCTCTACTTACAGAAAATGGTTCAACCGTGTTTCACTTGACTTAGGTAGCAATGCACAATCTTTTAAACCGACCGATGTACGAGTGCGGGAGTTTACTTCCACATTTGATCCTCAGCTGGCAGCTCTTTATTTTCAATTCGGGCGCTATCTTCTGATATGTAGCTCCCAGCCCGGCGGACAAGCTGCTAACCTTCAAGGTATCTGGAACTATCAATTACGTGCTCCGTGGGATGGAAAATATACTACCGATATCAATGTGGAAATGAACTATTGGCCGGCAGAATCCACTAACTTACCAGAAATGCACGAACCCTTCCTGCAACTCATAAAAGAAGTAGCCGAAAAAGGTAAACAGAGTGCCGCCATGTATGGTTGCCGTGGATGGACACTTCACCATAACACAGATATCTGGCGATCAACTGGTTCGGTAGACGGCCCGGGATATGGCATCTGGCCTACTTGTAATAGTTGGTTCTGCCAACATTTATGGGACCACTATCTGTTCTCCGGCAATCGCGATTATCTCACAGAAATATATCCTCTCATGCGTAGTGCTTGTGAATTCTATCTTGATTTCTTAATACGTGACCCCAAAAACAACTGGTTAGTAGTATCTCCTTCCTACTCTCCGGAGAATCGTCCAGTAGTGAACGGTAAACGTGATTTTACAATAGTGGCCGGAGCCACTATGGATAATCAGATGGTAAACGACCTCTTCCGTAATACTCTGGAAGCAGCTTCTCTGATAGGTGAATCTTCAGCTTTTATAGATAGCCTGCAAACCGTAATCCAAAATCTGGCTCCCATGCAAGTAGGACGCTGGGGGCAATTACAAGAATGGATGGAAGATTGGGATAATCCTCAAGATCGCCATCGTCATACTTCACATCTATGGGGATTATACCCGGGACGTCAGATTACTCCCCGCACACCTATCCTCTTCGAAGCTGCTAAACGTACGCTTGAAGGACGTGGAGATCATTCCACTGGCTGGTCTATGGGATGGAAAGTCTGTTTTTGGGCAAGACTCCTCGACGGAAATCATGCCTACAAACTAATTACCGAACAACTTCATCCTACTACTGACGAGAAAGGACAAAACGGAGGAACTTACCCTAATCTTTTTGATGCCCATCCTCCTTTCCAAATTGATGGGAACTTCGGTTGTACAGCCGGTATATCCGAAATGTTTGTACAAAGCCATGCAGGTAGTGTGCACCTGCTACCTGCATTACCCGATGTATGGAAAAAAGGAAGTATAACAGGGCTTCGCTGCCGTGGCGGATTCACAATAGATGAATTGAACTGGGAGGATAACCAATTGCAATCCGTTCGAATCACTTCATCTATAGGAGGAACACTGCGTATCTGCACGACTACTCCATTAATATTCAACGGAGAAAAGCTTGAGGTGACTCAAACTCCGGAATGTGATAATCCACTGTTGAAAAGTCAGCCAATACGCCGTCCGCTAATTGCAGTCAATGCTCCAATCAATACAACCACATTGAATAAAAACTATATATATGATATAAAAACAGTAGCCGGGAAAAGCTACCTATTAAGAAAAGCAAAATAATAAAGTAGATTATAAGGATAACTGCGGACAAGCCAACCATATAAAAAATCAACTCATCTTTGTGTGACAATAAAACAAGCATTACAGTTATAACTTGAATTCACTCTTTTCTGTGAGTTGTTTTTACAAACACTTCTCATCCTCCGTTTTTTTGATATGAATATCAAAAACGGAGGAGAAGATAACCTCTGATTTAGTCCTATTTACAACCAATCCGCAACTACCCAATAGATCCGTCTGCTACCCCATTCTCAACATACAAGTCAGCCAAACAAAATATTATATCCTCTTCTTTGCCCTAATCCCATAATATTTGTACATTGCGACGACTAAAACCTCAAAGACCCAATTATTATGGAAATGAATAAAGAAAACTTCGAAAAACTACTCAACCAAATCAAAGCGTCCGGAAAACCTGCTACCGAATGGTTTGGCAAATATACACACGATATATTAATGCATCCCGATAATTGGTGGGAAGCTCTTGCTGTATGTGAATATGCATTAGATAGTAAAGAAGATGAGAAACAAATAGCCGAATTCTTTCACCACATATTTCAGGCCTATGATTGTAATGTAGAGGTAGACCTGAACGACGAAGAATATACATTCTGGTGGGAGAAAGTACAGGAAACTTGTGATCGTGTAGGTGAGTTTGCAGGTGTAGGACTTGTGCAGAAAGGCTCGCAATATGCCGAAGCACGTTATGGTCTGCGTGATACCAGCAAGTTAGTACCTTATTACGAAAAAGCTGCTGATATGGGAGATGAAAATGCACAAGCCACTTTTGCCTTTTGGAAATATATGGGTTATTACTGCGAAGCAGACAAAGCAGAAGGGGAACGTCGTTTTGCCACTCTTACCACTCCCGAAGGACTGCACTGGAAGAAATTCTATGAAGCTTGTATAGAGAATTGTGCAGGACATGAAGAAAAAGCATGGGAACTCCGCCAAGAGTTGCTGAATGAACTGCCTGAAGGAGACAAAATGCGTGCCAATATATATGCTATTATTGGCGATGAGCTTGATAATGACGAAACAAAAGTTGCCGAACAAGCTGAGTATTATGAAAAGGCATTGGCTGTAGTACCCAATTTCTATGTTCAGAAAAATCTGGGTACGCTCTATTTTCGAAATCCGGAATTAGGAAAAACACAGGAACAAGCTTTCGAGTTATGGGAAGGTGCATGGAAAGCCGGTGTATGGTCAGCAGCCAACTTTTTAGGATATTACTATCAGGAAGAGCCTTGGACAGATATCCCCAAAGCTATTGAATGGTTGGAAAAAGGGATGCTTTATTGTGAGTCGTATTGTACGTATGAGCTTGCATTAATCTACCTATATAATGAAGAATATCAGAATGTAGAACGTGGATTATACTGTCTCGAACGATGTGTGGAAGATAATTACATACAGGGAATTGAAAGTCTCGCCATGGTTTATTTTAATGGAGAACTGGTGGAAGAGAATATCGAACGTGCTCACGAACTATTACTGAAAGCTACCGAACTGAATTCCGGAAGCGCTGCATACCGCATCGGATGGATGTATGAACGTGGTATCCTCTCAGAAAATCCTGATTATGAAAAAGCTCTGGAATATTATGAAAAGTCTGCCGCATTGGAGAACAATGACGGATATTGCAGGGCCGCCCTCTATTTGGCAAACGGTTATGCCGGAATAACAGATGAAGCTAAATCTAAAGAGTATTACGAAAAAGCAGCTGCACAAGGTTCTCCTTATGCACTTGTGGAGTTAGGTTTTCTCCAAGAGAATGAACAGAACTATGAACAGGCATTCGAATTGTTCAGTAAAGCTGCCGAACAGGAATACCCCTATGGCATGTACCGCGTGGGTTACTACCTGAGTGAAGGAATAAAAGGTGATGCCCAACCCGAAGAGGGGGCAGCCTGGTACCTCAAAGCTGCCGAAGCCGGTGATACAGATGCCATGTTTGCCATGGGGCGTTGTTACAAAAACGGATATGGTGTAGAAGAAGATCCGGACAAAGCACTCGCCTGGTACCAGAAAGGAGAAGAAAAAGAAGACCCCCGCTGTATCACCGAATTAGGATTAGCATATGAAAACGGTTACGGTGTAGAGGAAAACCCACATAAAGCAGTGGAATACATGACCAAAGCCGCCGAACTAAACTATGGATATGCCCAGTTCAAAATGGGTGATTATTATTTCTACGGTTACGGTCCCTGCCTGGAAGATAACAAACAAGCAGTGGAATGGTACGAAAAAGCAATAGCCAACGGCAATGCACTCGCTATGCTCCGCTTGGGAGAATATTATCTCTACGATTACGATAAACTAAATGAAAGTGAAAAAGCATTCACTTATTTCAAACAGGCGGCAGAACAGGAATTCTATAATGAAGGAATAGGTATCTGCTATGAAATGGGCATCGGAGTAGAAGAAAATGAGACGGAGGCCTTCAAGTACTACACCCTTGCCGCAAACAATGGCAATACAATGAGTATGTACCGCACCGGTCTCTGCCATTATAATGGTGTAGGCGTTAAACAAAACCTTCAGGAAGCCTTCCGTTGGTTCAATGACGCCGCCGGAAATGAAAACATTCATGCCTGCTATTATGTAGGTAAAATGCTAATGTACGGCGAAGGATGTACCCCAAATCCAGAAAACGGCTTGCAATGGTTGCAAAAGGCAGCAGAAGCCGGTAGCGACAAAGCCCAGTTTGAGCTGGGAAATGCTTACCTGAGTGGCAATGGTGTAGAAGAGAATGATGAGATCGCCATGGAATGGTTTGAAAAAGCTGCTGAGAACGGAAACGAAAAAGCATTAAAAATAACAGGAAGAAGAAAAAGATGATGAGATTTATGATGTATGACTTATAAATCCCATAAATTCTAAAAATCATGGAGAACGAAAATAATAATCTATTCCAGGTCAATCTAAAGGGGATGATTGCCCTGCTATCGGAACATATCTATAGTAACCCCAACACATTTGTCCGCGAACTGCTTCAAAACTGCGTGGATGCTATTACCGCCCTGCGCAATATTGACGAAAACTATTCTGGACGTATTGATGTATACCTCAACGACGACGGTTCACTGACTTTCCAGGACAACGGTATCGGACTGAAGGAGGAAGAAGTATATCGTTTTCTGACCGTTATCGGTGAAAGCTCCAAACGAGAGACTCCCGATGCCGACGATTACATTGGTCGTTTTGGTATCGGTTTGTTGTCATGTTTTGTAGTAACCAATGAGATTACAGTAGAAAGTCGTTCGGCAATGGGCAAACAAGCCGTTCGCTGGTGCGGAAAAGTAGACGGAACCTATCAGACCACCCTTCCCGCTGAAGAATGGCCTATCGGTTCACGTGTCATTCTGATCCCGAAAAAAGAATGGAGCCATCTCTTTGAATACGAGACCTTCAAAAAGATTCTTCAAAACTACGGAGAAGTACTGCCCCACCCTATTTATCTGCATAATCAAGGTAAAGAAGAGTTGGTAAACACCCCTGCTCCCATCTGGCTGGATCCCAAAGCCACCCGTAAAGAACTTCTTGATCACGGGACCAAAGTATTTCAATCATCTGCTCTCGATGTCTTCCGCATTCATACAGAAAATGGTAAAGTGAACGGAGTACTCTATATACTTCCGTTTCGTACCCAATTCTCTGTACGCAACTCCCATAAAGTCTATTTAAAACGCATGCTGTTGAGCGAAGACGATTGTAACCTGTTACCTCCCTGGGCTTTCTTTATCCGTTGTCTCATCAATGCTGACGGCCTGTTGTCTACCGCTTCAAGAGAGTCTTTTGTCAGTAACGACCTGCTAAAAGATGCACGAAAAGAGATAGGCAACGCCATTAAAGAATATCTGAAGGGGCTGATAGAAAACAACCGGGAAATGTTCAACAAGATTCTCGACGTACACTACTTTCATATTAAAGCAATTGCAGCAGAAGACAATGAACTTCTCCGGCTCTTTATAGACTACCTACCATTTGAAACAAGTAAAGGAATGCGCAACTTCGGAAATATTCGTTCTACAGACAACGTTATCCGTTACACCCGTAATATTGAAGATTTTCGTCAGGTTCGCCGTATTGCAGGTTCACAAGGTTGGTTGGTCATCAATGCAGCCTATACCTTTGACGAGACATTGCTGAAAAAATCGGCCCGTCTCTTACCGGAACTGACTCTGGAAGAAGTCTCTCCCGCCCGCCTGCTCGAACAGTTCGCAGAAGTAGAAGCCAGTGCAGAACATATTGATTTTGAGAAGAAAGCCAGCGAGTTATTGAAGCCCTTCGGATGCATCTGCCGTTTAAAGCACTTCACTCCGGCCGATACTCCTGTTATCTTCGTTGCCGAAGAAAAAGAAACCGGTACTAAAGCGGCCAATAATCCACTGGCAGCCGTATTAGGTGCTATTAACGCGCAAAAACAAACTCCTCCGACACTGACATTCAATGCCGACAATGAAATGGTACAAACATTACTGAAAATCAAAGGAGACAACAAACTGTTTCAGCACATCATACATATACTTTACGTACAGGCATTGTTACAAGGCCGTTACCCTGTAAATAGCGAAGAGATGACCCTCTTCAACCATTCACTCAGTGAGCTTATGACTACTAAAATGAATGACTTTATAAACTTCCTAAATTAAGAAAGCCTTATGAAATATACCCTTGAAATACAAAAAAGATTGTTACAAGTAGAAAATGGTAACCTGTCTCCTCACGAAAAAGCCCTTTTATTGAAAGAAGCTATCCGCATAGCCGATGAGAATGATGATCCGCAATGGGCAGTAGAGATGCGTCTGGACTTGATTTACGAACTGAATCTACTCTCTCAGGCCGAAGAAGAGATAGCCGTATTCTCCCGTATACTGGACGATTACGAAAACAATAAAGATCTTATCTCTGAAAACGATATTCTCTGGAAATATAAGTGGATATGCGGAGCAGCTTTCGACGTACCTGAGGTATCCCAATCACAGATAGATGCCATACTGGAAGATTTTAAAATCCGCACGTTGCGCAACGGATATTCGGCCCGTGCATACTATCATCTCTTATTCCTGCATTACAACAGAATGCGACAGTATGATCTGGCTAAAGAATATGCAGACAAAATGCTAAGCGAAAAGTTAGATGACATGATATGTGAAGCTTGCGAGCTGAATCTTCTGTTAGATTATTACCTGGAAACAGGACGGTTTGACGAAGCCTATCAGCGTGCACAACCGCTTATTAATAAACAAGTCACTTGTTATGAAGCTAATTTAAGAGCATTTCTTAAACTCGCTTATTATGCACAGAAAGCCGGAAAACCTGAAATAGCTTCCGATATGTGTGCCCGTGCAGAAGAGGCATTGGCAGGGCGGGAAAAAGACGAATACCTGTTACTTTATATCGGACAATTTATTATCTATAACTTTATGGTCAACCCACAACGTGGCTGGGAATATGCCGAACGTTGTATCCCCTGGAGTCTGAGAACAAGTAAATACAAGAAGTACCGTTTTGGTTGTGACATGACCGAAGCCCTGAAATATGAATCACGCCCGGAAGTGAAACTGGAGTTACCGGAAGAGTTCCCACTCTATAATGATAGTGGGATATATAATGTGGAAGAATTACGTACTTATTTCTATAACCAGGCAAAAGAGCTGGCACAACAATATGACGCACGCAATGGAAATAAAGGACATATGGAAAGGTTAGAATATTAATTTAATAATGTGCCGATATGCACATCGGCACATCCTCTTATTTTCTACAATACCTTCGATCTCAAATTATCAAAACAGGTATTATCTTCTCTATGGAAAATACCCGAAAAGATATCTAAACGCATTCCACAAGTTATAATTCTGTCTTTATAGCATTGATTAACAAGCTATTGAAAACATGCATTCTTTGTATTACAAGAGTACGTACTTAAGTATGTGTTAAATGTACACTTTTATACCCCAAAAGTACGTACTTTATGTATACAAAAGTATATACTTTTGCATCTACAAAGACAGAGGTTAAAATATTCCGTTAACAATGTTAACGGAAAGTACTTCTTTTTCCTCGTTTCTTTATCCATATATAAAACCATTTTAATGGTTTATATTTAAAAAGCCTCTTTGATGCAATGGATTTCGCAACAGCTAATTTAGTAATCGTTTCTTTCCCGTATTTTTCTTCATCTGCCCTGGCAAGTTCCAAAGCCGAACATAGCAAACAATAGCCACATTGCAGATTTGAAAAAGAAAGGTCTTTCCAATCCTCCTCAGAGTCTATTTCTTCATAATAGACTCTCAAGAAATCATAAACATTCCCGGACTTTTCCATATCTGTTTTCATCAGACAGGGACAATCATGAGTATCAAAAATCCATTTCATGGCATCTGATATATAGTGGAATGTTCCTTGTCTGAGTAGTCTATCCGTTCAAACAACTCATGCAGACACATGATACGAACCGCTTCTTTATCTGCTATTTTACAACACTCTGTTTCAGATATTTTTATTCGGAGATTCCGGATTGTTTCATCCTGTCGCTCAATACGTATCCACATCATGGCGATGACAGACAATAACATAAAGTATAATAGAATAGCTACTATGCCAACGATGTGAAGTTCTCCCGATAAAGAAAAGCTGTGCCTCATATTGTTTGTTTTTAAAGTTAGAAATGGGCACAAAAAAACGCACCCAATTCAATTTAGTCCCCAGAGGTGCAGCAAACAACCCAGATAGCATAAACCGAACGGATGCGCATATCGTAGTTGTAGAACATACGAATGGCTGTTCGGTTTAACTTGCTATCTCTTTTAAGTTTGCTGCTTTCCGGGAGACGGTTAAACCAAATAATGATGTATGATACTCGATTCAAGAGTATCACTGCAAATATAGCGAAAAGAAATTACTTTCATCCACATTATCTAAAAAAAAGTCGTAGCTTTGCAATAACTTAAAAAACAGAATGATATGGTACAGCCGGACAAATATATACGGTTTGATTGGGCGATAAAGAGACTCCTCCGCCAAAAAGCCAATTTCGGTGTGTTAGAAGGTTTTTTAACCGTTTTATTGGGTGAAGAGGTGAAAATCATCGAGCTACTGGAAAGCGAAAGCAATCAGCAGACCAGTGATGATAAGTTCAACCGTGTAGACATCAAAGCACGTAACAGCAAGAATGAGATTATCATTGTAGAGATTCAAAACACCCGTGAGCTCTATTATCTGGAACGCATTCTCTATGGAGTAGCAAAAGCGATCACAGAACATATCTCCCTTGGTGAACGCTATTATGAGGTGAAAAAGATTTATTCTATCAGCATCTTGTACTTCGACATCGGTAAAGGGAACGATTATCTGTACCACGGTCAGAACATCTTCACAGGAGTGCATACAGGAGACCGCCTTGAGGTGACCACTAAAGAGAAAGATGCCTTAGTACATAAACTGCCTGCCGAAGTTTTTCCGGAATACTTCCTGATTCGTGTAAATGAATTCAATAAAGCAGCCGTCACTCCTTTGGAAGAGTGGATTGAATATCTGAAAACAGGATGTATCCGTGCCGATACCAAAGTTCCCGGCCTGGAAGAGGCTCGTGAAAAACTGATCTACTACAATATGCCTAAGGAAGAACGACATGCTTATGATGAACATCTGAGTGCCATGATGATACAAAATGACGTATTGGATGGGGCAAAACTGGAAGGACTCATAGAAGGGCGTATGGAAGGACGTGTAGAAGGGCGTATGGAAGGGTGTATGGATATGGCACGTAATTTAAAGAAATTAGGAATCTCTACAGCTATTATCATGGAAAGTTCCGGGTTGTCAGAGAAAGAAATAGAAAAATTATAACCAATATAAAGCTGCCTTTTTACTATAAAGAAGGCGTATACCAATAATAGGTTCTTTTATTCTTTTGATTTAAGATTTGCAAGTGCTCAACTCAATAGTTACAGACTTGAGCACTTGCGAAAGTTAAGTTATTTATTAAAGCCTTTCTCAGTATGAACTACATTCTCTATATCAATTAAACCAATAAAAAACAATTTATCCTACTTCTCCCCGTCTCAGAGGAAGTCATACAATCCACTCAACGACTAATTATACTTTTTCCCAAGATTGTCTCTATACTCAGTTGGCGTCATACCCAGTTTAGACTTAAAGCATTTACTGAAATAGCGCGGATCATTAATACCTACCATATAGGAAATCTGCGTCATATTGAACTCACCTGTTTCTATCAATTGGGCGGCACGGTTGATACGCATCTCTTTTATAAACTCAATCGGAGCCAGGCCCGTCAGTGTCTTCAGTTTTTTGAAGAAAACAGAACGGCTGACTGCAACTTCCCGCACCAGATCATCCACCACCAGATCACCGTTATCCATATTTGCCTCCATCAGTTCAACCAGTTTATCCATAAACTTACGGTCGTTGGGAGACATATCCGGAAGCTTTTCTTCCTCCGTAGCAGCTTCTTCTGAGGTTGATAAAGAAGAAACATGCGTATTATTCATCAGATTGTCTCTATAAAGACTTTGCAGTTTCCGACGCTGGGAAAGCAGATTCTCAACACGTGCCTTCAGGTAAGTAGCGCTGAAAGGTTTCGTTATATAATCGTCTGCACCATACTCCAACCCTTCCAACTTACTTTCGATGGAAGTCTTAGCCGTCAGCAAAACAATAGGGATATGGCTGGTAGTCATATCGGCACGCAATTCTTTAGTCATCTCGATACCGTCTTTCTCGGGCATCATGACGTCGCTGATAATAATATCCGGCACAAACTTAAGTGCTTTACTCCAACCCTCCATGCCGTCTGCGGCTTCTACCACACGATACGTTGAGGAGAAAATAGTACGTAGAAATACACGTAACTCCTGGTTATCTTCTACCAATAGCATTACCTCCTTATTGGAAGTCTCCTCCGACTCTTCATCCTGTATATCCTCATCCGGGTTAACAATCGGAATTACGGAAGCCGTAGCATCCATCACAGGAGCAGGAATAGTCATGGATGAAGAAGTAGCAGAATCTTCCAGAATAAATTCTACCGTATCGTCATAATGCTCTTTTCCTTTGAGGAAATCCACTTTGAAACAGCTACCTTCACCCAGCTTACTATCAACAGAAATAACAGCTTTATGCATCTCTACCAACTCTTTCACTAATGAAAGGCCGATGCCGGTACTTGCCTGATTGAACAGATTCTTATCTACCAGGTTTTCAAAGCGGACAAAAAGAGATTTCTTCTTATTCTCAGCAATGCCAATACCTTGATCCTGTACTCCTACAGAAACTGTTCCTTCATCTTCATGAATAAACACACGGATCAATTTTCCGCCCGGTGTGTATTTAAAAGCATTAGAAAGCAGATTAAAGACAATCTTCTCTAACTTATCTTCATCTACCCAAAGGTAAAGTTCATCCTTTTCTGTTTCAAACAGAAAATCAATGTTGTGCTCCTCGGCCAATGATTCAAAATTATCCATCACTTTACGCACAAAAGCTACTACATTGACACGCTGTACCTGCATCTTCATCTTCTTATTCTGAATCTTTCGGAAGTCAAGAATCTGATTGACCAGATGAAGCATGCGATTTGTGTTACGCTCCACAACCACCAACTGTTCACGGGCATCTTCCGGTAATTTAGAATTCTTCAATACATACTCTACAGGTCCGGCAATAAGTGTCAGTGGAGTACGAAGTTCGTGAGATATATTGGTAAAGAAACGCAGCTTGATATCCGAAACCTGCTGTTCTACAGACACTTCATGCTTCAACCGATAAATGGTAAAGAGGATATAGACAGCCACAAAGATCACAAGCAGAATAAACAACACATAAAGGAAATAGGCCAGTGGGGTTTCCCAGAATGACGGTAGTACTACGATGTCGAGAAACCGGGTATTGTCCACCCACACACCGTCACTATTGGTAGAACGTACTTTAAATGTATAGTGTCCCTTCGGCAAGTTAGTATAAGTGGCATTACGCAGCCGGTCGGCATACGTCCACTGATGTTCAAAACCTTCAAGAATATAAGCATACTGAATATTCTGTGGATTCGTATAATCGAGTGCTGCATACTGAATGGCAAAAATATTTTCTTTATGAGAAAGTACCAGTTCTTTTGTATCATCCAAACCTACCTTCAATACTGATCCTTCGCCCGGAACAATGTCCTGATTGGCTATCACTAACTTAGATAATACAATGGGAGGTACAAAGCGACTCTTGTTGATAGAATCAGGATCGAACATGAAAATACCATTACTGGCACCGAAAAGCATTTTTCCTTTGGAGGTAACAGCCGAAGCTGCTTCACTGAAGCGTACACGGAAAGTGATGCTACGGTCATCATAATTTTCAAAACGCTCTTCGCCGGGAATGAATTTACTAATACCATTCTCCGTACTCATCCATAAATTCTGCTTCTGATCCTCACGAATGGAAAGCAGCACATCAGAAGGCAATCCATCAAGTACAGAATAAGACTTGAATACTCCGTTTCCATTTTTGTCAATGGAAAGAAGTTTGTTGAGACCTCCTCCAAAAGTAGCAAGGTAGAGCTCCTTCTTTTTCGTAGCAATAATCCAGTGCACGTCATTATTACTCAGGCTCTTTGCATCATTCGGATTACGGGAGAAGTGATGGAACTGAATCTCTTCGGGAGTTTTAAAATTCTCATCAAAGGCAACTGCTCCGGCTGTGGTTCCCACCCAGAGATGTCCATTGTTATCCGAAGTAATAAAACGGGTTTTATAGCAAAGATCAATCGGATATCCTTTTAGGTTATTACGGTGATTAACGAAAATAGTATTACCTGCTTTGTCTTTTGATATATAATTAATTCCGTTGGCAAAGGTTGCTACCCAAATTCTTCCGTTATGGTCCTCATAAACGCAATACACATTATCATTACTCAGACTATACATATCATCTTCATCATACCGGTAACGGGATAGTTTGTAAGATAGTCCATTGGGTGCAACCGACTCGGCACGTACCAGTCCATCGCCCTTTGTAGCAATCCAAAGTACTCCTTTGGAATCCTGTGTTATATCATAAACCGTACCTTTCATTGGTACACCGGAAAGTGAAACATTACCTGTTTCGGTCAGAAAGCCCAAATATTTATGGTTTGCATCATACACACGAAGACGCCCGTCTTTCAATCCAACCCATATATTTTTATGTTTATCCTCACAAAGTGCACGTACTTCATTGCTTAATGATTCATAACTATGTTCTTCGGGAGTCAGCATACTAAACTGAACCGATCGAAAAGTAACCTTTTCTAATCCCTTTGAATGAGTACATATCCACAGATTACCCTGTTTGTCCGAAAAAGTAGAATGAATTTTATTGGAGAAACGCCAATCGCTACTTCCTAACTCATCATAGAAAGGTACAAGACACTGCTCTTTACGGTCGTAAAAAGAGAAACCTCCACCATAAGGGTGCACCCAAAGGTATCCATTAGTATCTTCGTGAATATGAAAGGAAGGGCGCGAACGATCGGCAGCAGTAGGTTCTACACGTATCTGCTCCCGTTTTAATATTCCGGTAATCGGATTAAAATGCACCACTACTCCGGGTTCTTCCTGTTCAAACCATACTTCTGAAGATTTGTCTACATAAGCTGAAATAATAGGTGCGGAAGGCAAATTACGACAAGTAATATGAGAATAATGTACGTGTTCTTTAGTTTTCAGATTGTAGGTAAAAAAACCATCGGTAGAAGTGGCTATAACGACCTTATCCCCCCCCACCGCGCTGATAGCAGCAATACGCGAACGGGTAGGAAGTTCAAGTAACTCAAACTGGCCGTTCTTTTTTTGGTAACGCCACACGCGCCCTCTATCCGAACCAAAACAAATCTCCGTATCATCCTCCTGTACAGCGTAAAATGCCTGTTTAGGATCAGAAAACCGTTCTTTAGTCTCTACAAAATAAGAAACCGGATTTTTCTCTCCCGGACGAATCAGCCCTAAACCATTATCCGTCAGTATCCATTCATTATTGTTAGCATCCTGATATACTTTAAAAACTTTCGTAGCAGGGAAAAGGCCGGATTTTGCCGAATAAATATCAGTCGAGAGATGATTTGTCCCTGCAAGAGTAGTCACACGAATGGCACCATCATTTTCGGTGAGCAGCCAAACGGTTCCGCAAGGAAGTACAGTGATCGTATTTACATTGGAAGTACTCCCCGGTTGGCCGGCAGCAGGCACTTGCTCGAAAGTCTCCGTACGCGGATCAAAACGATGAGCACGGTTATCATAAGTCAGCAACCACAAAAAACCGCTGGGGTCTTCGTACATTCGGTCTACACGATTGTTAGTCAGGCTGATAAAACTTCCCTGGCGTGCCTTATAGGTTTTAAAAGAGTATCCATTGAAGCGGTTTATCCCATCCCAGGTAGAGAACCAGAGATTGCCTTTATGGTCTTGCAAAATGCTCATTACAGTGTTCTGAGACAGACCTTCCTCCGAAGAATAATGGGTGAAGAAACAGCTACGCTGGGCATCAGTCGCCAGCGCGATACTCAAAAATGTTATCAGAAATAAGATTCTTCTCATCATTTTATAAACTTCCATGCTGTAAAGATACAAATTAAACCGAATTTCACTCCATTTTTGTGTACTTTTTAACAAGGTATTAGCATGAGAAGGAGCAGGTAATGTGGTAAGCTACAAGCTAAAAACAGCTTTGTGCTTTCTCAAAAAGGTACGTTTCTTTTCTCGGTGCACAGAATCTAAGCAGGAATTTAATTTGCAAGTTGCTTATTAAAGAATGCCAGTATCTCCTCCTGCATCTCTTTACTACAGAAGTGAGGTAAATCCCATAGTCTGGTAATCAGTTTATCATCGGCAGACTGGCTCTTCCAGACCCGGTGCAACTGTGCATAAGCATCTTCTACAGCCGGAACCGGGAAAAGTTTATCCTTCCGTCCGTTAAAAAAAAGCATCGCTTTGGGGCAGGCTATAGAAGCAATGTGCGGATAATCCAGATAACGCCTTAATCCGGGAAGCACATTGGCATAATTAGAATCTCCTTTACCACGCCCATAGTCGGGAGAAAGTTGATACTCCGTCGTAGTAAGCCAACAAACAGCCGCTCCGGCTTTTATTTTATCAGACAGAGCCGAAAGCATCCAGGATCGATAGGCACCCATCGAGAATCCCATACAACCGATTCGACCGGCATCTACTTCTTCCAAAGAAGCTAAAAAATCGGTGGTATACATATCTTCATAAGAGATAAATCCACTCCAACTACGTCCCAACATCTCAAAGCTACAAGCCAATGCCTGCTGACTTTCATAACGTACGCCTTCCTTACGCCCGCGTTCTCCCCAGAAAAGGGCATCAATAGAAATCACTACGTAGCCTTTGGAAGCCAGATAATCACCTACATACTGATCATCATAACATTGATGTACCCATTTGTCAGCGTCCGACAACACAAGAGAATCGACACCAAAAGGACGAATCATTTTTTCTTTTCCAATGGAGAAATGCGCTCCGTGGTCGTGGAGTAATACGACGGCAGGAAAAGGTCCTTCCCCCTCAGGTACCAATAAATAGGCAGGTACACGGGAATAGGCAGAAAGATTGAAACGAATCTTACGGGCTTCATATCCGGAACGATGCTCTATAGACACTACCTCCATATCATATTTGCTGGCAACAGGAGGCGGAGTTAACATGGCTTCCAATACAGTAGCACGAGCGGTTTTCCGCCAAATGGAAAAATCCTTCAACGGACTATTTCCCCAAGCCATAGGATAGGTAAGCTCCTGTTTTATCTGATCGAGGAAAACAGGATAATCTTTCTCTATTTCATAAGAAGACACCTCTTGTGCCGTACTTGCTAATGAAACAAAGATCAATAAGCAAAAGCAGATTCGTTTCAACATTCGCATTTACTTTTATTATCGCACTACTTTTACCAATGCATTTCCATTCTTTACCGGATTCCATCCATCTTCTCCAACTAAGGTTTCTTCTATCTGGTATCCTTTCAGATTTTTGAGCTGATGAGAGAAAGTGGCACGGCCCTTTGGATTGGCGCCCTCTCCGAAACTCTCATATTCGGCATAGAATACCGTTTTCTCTGCATCCTTTTTCCCCCAGTTATGCCATCCGGCAGGTTGTATGTGTTTGCCTAGATTGCAACGAATAAATACTGCCTGCGCATAGGGACGCCATGGACGGGAAAGATAAACACCTTTCACGCCATCATCGGCAGTGAGCGTACAGTCATAGAACACATAGCCATACTTCTTTCCTGCATCCGTAGAAGGGGCTGTAACATACCCATCTCTCTTGCTATGAATATGGCAACGATTGAAGACAGCAGTAGACCAACCAAATATAAAATCGACAGAACCTTCTATATAACAGTCTTCATAATACTGACGACTGTTTTTTCCGTATGTATAAAGGGTATCCTGGAAACCAAGAAACCGGCAGTTTTTAAAAAAGATCCGATCAGCAGAAACAAAACAAGCTACGGCTTGCCCAACAGGTCCGGCAGTATTTTCAAAGGTGATGTTCTCCGCATAAAAATCAGGAGCATAAATATAGCAGGTAGATGATCCGGAAGTTCCTTTGGTCTCTCCAAAAACATTCTTCTTATTGGCATAATCATCATAAGAAATCACAGCACCTTCCTGTCCTATCAGTGATATATTAATCTTACTCTCGGGTATTACCACCTTTTCTTTGTATATACCTTTGCGAACAAGAATAGTAGTACGCACATCCTTACGGAAATCAGGTACCGCATCTATAGCCTCCTGGATAGTGAAGAAATCACCACTGCCATCCTGCGCCACCACATAATTGTAATGACGGACATACTTTGCCAGCTCAGGAACTGCTTTTGCAATGGCATCTACCGCCAAACCGGCTACTACACGTCCCCCATATACATTGAGATGTGTATTATCTTCACGTCCTTTCGGGAAAGCCGGTACTTTATTGGGGGCTACCCACATGAATAGTTTTTTAGATTCTACCGGTCCCAACCCCTGCACCAGATCATGAGTAATCTTATTCATGTCAATAAAGGCCACTCCCAACTCTTTTGCCACATTGCGGGGAGACTCAAGATAGGCACCATGTGTATCAAATAAAGTATCACCCTCCTGAACCGGTTCTGTTTCTCCGGCATCGTGGCGTGTATCCTTGGTTATACTTGCATCCAGCGGACGGACAAAATTACGACGTACAATTGCATTGCAAAGGATGGGTATTCCTCCTTTCGCCCGGGTTTCATTTACAAAACGGCGCAGATTAGCATCAAAAGTTGTTCCGGGTACAGTGTGCCGGTCCTCTTTGGGCTTTTCATCGTTATGTCCGAACTGAATAATAACATAATCGCCTTTATTCACCTGGGAAATCACTTTATCCCAACGTCCTTCATCAATAAAGCTTTTAGAACTACGTCCGTTTACCGCATGATTGTCAATACGTACCTCTTCACTGAAGAATCCGGGTAGCATCATCCCCCACCCACGTTCCGGATTGCCACCTGTGATATTTTTGTTAGCCATTGTGGAGTCGCCTATCATAAATATGGTAAGCACTGGTTTATCTGCTTTAAAAGCAGATAAGAGAAAGAAGATGCTCAATAGAGCTACCAGTTTGTTTTTCATTTTTGTCGAACTTATTTATATTGTTGTGCAAACTTACAGAGTTTTTAGCTGAATGCCGTATAAAAACCGTTGTTTTAGGTGGAATAATTGTATATTTGGACAGGTTTTTAAAATTTGAAGTATGAAAACAAGAAGTAAAACATTCATTTTAGAGAAGGAAAAAGTATGGGAACCGGCAGGTGAAGGGGTTGTTCGCCAGATTATGGGATACGACGGACAAGTGATGCTGGTAAAGGTAAAGTTTGAAGCGGGAGCTATAGGAACACCGCATACTCACTACCATACTCAGACTACATACGTGGCAAGCGGTAAATTCGAATTCACCGTAAACGGTGAAAAACAGATAGTAGAAACCGGAGACGGTGTATATATTGAACCTGATGCAGAGCACGGATGCATTTGTCTGGAAGCCGGAATACTGATTGACTGCTTCAGTCCGATGCGGGCAGACTTCCTAAAATAAAAAGAAATAGAGGGTGCACAGGGAAACTGGTACACCCTCTTCTGCAAAGAACATCATCCCCGTAAGTCATCACGACTTTACTGCGGAGGGGAGACTTCTCTTTTATTCTATAATTACCATTTTTTGATTTTCCACCAATACGGAATTGTAGAGGTATATAGGTATATAAGAGTAGAATTCTATTTTCTATGCTTCTTATAGTTATCAAAAAGGTAACAACGGACCCTCATACCATCATCGGATACAAATCTATGGGAGATATCGTTCTATGTTGGGTAGAAACTGATTAATTATGTGGAAATATTGTGCTCTTTCAACTATTTATACGGATACCAATTGCTACTATCGGTGAAAATATTCTCAATAGTGTAACGCAAAGCTTCTTTAGGGATCAATTGTTTTGCCCACTTCACTCTCCCGGCGGTTACAGCGCCCTCACCGGTATTTCCAAACTCAGCATAACGGGCTGTCTTTTCATTTGCTTCATTGCGCCAATTGTCCCACCCTTCAGGACGGATATGACTTCCAAACTCACAATTGAGGAAAGTAGTAGATGCATAAGGACGCCAGGGACGCCCTAAATACACTTTAGTTACCCCGGGAGCAGCCGTTAGTTTACAGTTTTTGAATACATAACCGAACGCTACATTTTCAGGAGTAGAAGCTGCTGTTATATAAGAATTTCGCTTACTATGGATAGTGCAACGCTCAAAGAGAGCAGTAGCAGGACCAAAGATAAAATCGGTAGTTCCTTCTATGTAGCAACTGGTAAACAGCAAACGCGCCCCTTCTCTACCTGTATATATCGTATCCTGATTTCCCAGAAAACGGCAATGGATAAACATCAACCTGTCACCTTCTGTATGTAGCGCTACCGCTTGCCCAAGCGGAGCTGCATTATTTTCGATGGTCAGGTTCTTGAAAGTAATGTCATTTCCTTCTACCTTAATAGTATAAGTGCGAAAAGTACCCATCTTATTAATATTGGCATGATCATCATACGTAATAATAGTACCCTCGGCACTCTCACCTACCAGTTGTACATTCTTAACCCACGAAGGAATAACCAGTTTTTCTTTATAAATCCCATCCTTTATATATATAGTAACGGTGTAATCCATAAAAGCACGAACAGCCTCCACCGCCTCCTGAATAGTACGATATTCTCCGGTACCATCACGCGCCACTACAATCGTATCTTGTTTCTGCTGTGCTTGTACCGTTCCGATACAAGCCAACAGCAGCAACAGACCTACTCTCACTAACCTTCTCATTATTTCTTCTGTAAACGTTCATACTCAAGACTCGCCATAATGAATGGCCCTACAGCTTTCGGGTCATTATCACGAATCGTCTCATTAATATAATAATCATAATCTCCCGAACGATAGTTCTTTCCACCCAGTCCGGCAACGGCACAGGCTTTCGTTATGGTCACCAAACCGTCATTGTCTACTTCGATAAAGTTATCCAGAATCCCTTTATACCCCTTCAATGCCACATCCAGGTAAGACTGATCGATGTATCCCATACGTACCGCTTTGAATAGAGCATACACAAACATAGTCGAACAGGAAGATTCAAGATAATTTCCTTTTTCACCACTCTTGTCGAGCACCTGATACCACAATCCGGTTTTCGGATCCTGAATTCGTTTCACCTGAGTTGCTATATTATTAAGGATAACAAGCATTGAATCACGCCCTGCTTCATGTTTCGGAATGAAATCGAGTGCATCTACAAAAGCCATTGCATACCACCCCATAGCACGTCCCCAACTATGTTTCGATTGTCCTGTTACGGGATCGGCCCAACGTTCTTTACGACTCACATCACAAGCATGGCGATACAACCCATTCTGCGGATCATAAGTGTGACGGGCTACAGTAATAAACTGATTCACTACATCTGCATAATCCTTCACCTGATTGTTGCGAAAAGCATATTCTGCGTAAAAAGGAGAAGCCATGTAGATACCATCGAGCCACATCTGATTGGGATAAATCTTTTTATGCCAGAAACCACCATCCTCATTGCGTGGATGCGTGTCAAGCTGACTACGCAACAAATCAATTGCTTTCTTATACTTCTCATCTTTAGACTCTTCATAAATACGGAAAAGGAATTTCCCGGAATTTAGACGGTCAATATTGTATTCATGCAATTTATAAGTAACAATGCTACCATCATTATGAATCATCGTATCAGCATATGCCAGTGCATAATCAACTATTTTTTTATCACCATATGCATCATATACATCGAGCATTGCCTGAAGCTCCAGTCCATGACAGTAGTCCCATTTCAGTTTAGGCTGAAAATCGAGTTGCCAGGATTCGGGACAACGAATCATCTCCGACTCCGTCATTCGAACGGACCAAGGCAGTTTATCACTTACTTTCTGAGCAGACAGAGAAACAGAACAGAGCAAAGTTCCCAGGACAAAAATTTTACAAATCGAATTCTTCTTCATTCTCATTTTGGTTATCGGTAATTAGATTTATTCCTTTAATGGGACAAAGATAGCGAGTCTTTTTTTATACGGTGTGTAGATTTCGATTCAAATAGTGTATTTATAAGTTTTCGTGCGCGCAAACATTAAATTCGTGTGCGATAACGTAGTTTTTTAGCGTTTTTGGACAATTTTGGTAGTATTCAGACAAAATTTACAGCAAAAGAGACAATAAATATGTTGATTTACATCAAATAATGTGTATTTTTGACCCCAGAATCAGAACTAATAATTTTAAATCATTTATCATGAGTACAATTCAAAATGCGATGGGTAAAATGACAAACTACAGATGGACCATCTGCGCTATGTTATTTTTCGCGACAACAGTAAACTACCTCGACCGTCAGGTGCTATCGCTGACGTGGGATGAATTTATCAAACCTGAATTCCACTGGGACGAATCACATTACGGTACTATTACCTCTGTATTTTCCATTGTATATGCAATCTGCATGTTGTTTGCAGGACGTTTTGTTGATTGGATGGGAACAAAGAAAGGTTTCCTTTGGGCTATCGGTGTATGGTCACTAGGTGCATGTCTTCATGCAGTCTGCGGTATAGTAACTGAGCATGTAGTGGGTCTTCACAGTGCTGCTGAGCTAGCTGCTGCAACAGGTACTGTTGTAGTCACTATTGCTACCGTTAGTATGTATTGCTTCCTGGCTGCCCGCTGCGTATTGGCACTCGGTGAAGCCGGTAACTTCCCTGCAGCTATTAAAGTAACGGCTGAATACTTCCCTAAGAAGGACCGCGCTTATGCAACTTCTATCTTCAATGCCGGTGCTTCTATCGGTGCGTTAATTGCTCCGTTAACCATTCCAGTTCTTGCTAAATTCTGGGGTTGGGAAATGGCATTCATTGTTATTGGTGCCCTTGGTTTCATCTGGATGGGCTTCTGGGTATTCATGTATACTCCTCCCGCAAAGAGTAAACACGTGAATAAGGCTGAGTTGGAATACATCGAACAGGACAAACACGAAGTAGGTGGTACTTATGTAGAGGAAAAGAACGAAAAGAAGATGAAATTCTGGCAGTGTTTCAGTTACAAACAGACTTGGGCATTCGCTTTCGGCAAGTTTATGACAGACGGCGTATGGTGGTTCTTCCTCTTCTGGACTCCTTCTTATCTGTTCACACAGTTCGGTATCAAGACTTCAAGTGGTTTGGGTATGGGATTGATTTTTACGTTGTATGCAATCACCATGTTGTCTATCTATGGAGGTAAACTTCCTACTATCTTTATTAATAAAACAGGTATGAACCCGTATGCAGCCCGTATGAAAGCGATGTTGATTTTCGCATTCTTCCCGCTGGTAGTATTGCTGGCTCAACCGCTGGGTACTATCTCTCCATGGCTTCCTGTTATTATGATTGGTATAGGTGGTGCCGCTCACCAGTCCTGGTCAGCAAATATCTTCTCTACTGTAAGTGATATGTTCCCCAAAACAGCTATTGCAAGTATTACCGGTATCGGTGGTATGGCTGGTGGTTTCGGCTCTATGATCCTTCAGAAAGTAGCAGGTAACTTATTTGTATATGCTTCCGGTTCAACAATTGTAGACGGAAACGAAGTGGAAATGACACCAGACTTGCTGGCTCAGGGTGCACAGTTTGTACGTCCGGCTATGGAATTCATGGGATTCTCCGGTAAACCAGCCGGTTATTTCATTATCTTCTGCGTTTGCGCAGTAGCCTATCTTGTTGGTTGGATTGTAATGAAAGCTTTGGTACCGAAATACAAACCTATCGTACTGGAATAATCTTTCACACACAAGATTTATAAATAGCAAAGAGCTGTGTCAACGAATGGTTGATGCAGCTCTTTTTTTCCTTATCTTTGTCCCCCATGGAAAAAGAGGAAATCAAAGAGTCTTTCGACATCCTGCTCACTGCTTGTTGTACTCAGGATGACAAACTCGGCATAGCTTATAAACAAATGCGCGACCTGCTCGAGCGTCTTTGTCGTAGCCAAATGCCAAATGAAAGTCTGCAAATGACCGATCTGTCCGCACGAATCAGCTTCGCAGCAGCACGCATAGAATTATCCATTGCAGAACAAAACCGTTTACATACCTTCCGTCTCACTTCAAACGCTGTTTTAAACCGAAGAGAAGTTCCCCAACGAGAGAAACTACTGCGTGATGCGAAAACTATTGCCTTTTTCCTGAAGAAACTTTCCGGAACCGATATCCCCGAAACATTGTATCGGCTACTCCCTAAGGCAGATGCTACTTATATCGTTGCTCCACTGGCTCACAAACAAGTAGAAAGAATGCGGGTCTGTTTTCAATATTCAGATGAATTCTTTTTATATGTCAATCCGCTGGATAGTATTACCGACGAACCATTGCGAGTGCGATACAACATTCCACAAATAAATGAAGAGTTCACGGAAACCTGTAAACTTCTCTGGCGACATGCACAAATCAACCTCCTCGATGTGGCTATTGATAAGGAAGGAATACTCACTCCCTCTTTCATCGTTCTTGAACCGGATTACCTGATAGATATCAGTTCGCTGGCAGAATGTTTTCGCGACTACGGGCACCATCCCGCCAACTATCTGCTGGCACGTTTGCAACCCATAGAGAATGCACGTCCCTTACTCTTGGGAAATATTGCCAACCTCTTTTTAGACGAATGGATCCATGCGGACGGAGAAGTGGACTACCGTTCGTGTATGCAGAAAGCTTTCCGCCGTTACCCTATCGAACTGGCAGCTTGTGCCGATTTACAGGATAAGGAAAAAGAACGGCAGTTCTTTGACGACTGCAAAAAACATTTTGAACATATCCGGGAGGTAGTGACCGATACTTTCCACGCCCCCGGTTATGAAATGGATAAAACAGATGCCGTACTGGAACCTTCTTATATTTGCGAAGCATTGGGGTTGCAGGGACGTCTGGACTACATGCAGCGGGATATGTCATCATTCATCGAAATGAAATCCGGAAAAGGTGACGAATACAGTATCCGTAACAAAATAGAACCCAAAGAAAATAATAAGGTACAGATGCTTCTCTACCAGGCAGTGCTCCAGTATTCGATGAAAATGGATCACCACCGGGTAAAAGCTTACCTACTATATACGCGTTATCCGTTACTCTATCCCGCCCGCCCGTCATGGGCAATGGTACGTCGGGTTATCGATTTGCGTAATCGCATTGTAGCCGACGAATATGGTATTCAGTTACGTAACAGTCCGGAATATACAGCCCAAAAGTTACAGTCAATCAATGCCGAAACACTAAATGAACGAGGGCTTCATGGACGTTTCTGGGAACAATTCCTTCGTCCTTCCATTGATGTATTTGCCCAACGCCTCTCGGCACTCTCTTCTTTGGAGCAGGCTTATTTTTACACAATCTACAACTTCATCACCAAAGAGCTATACACCTCTAAATCAGGTGATGTAGATTATGAAGGCCGCACAGGAGCAGCCGCTTTATGGCTTTCAACACTGGCTGAAAAATGTGAGGCCGGAGAAATTCTATATGACCTTCGTATCAAAGAAAACCATGCTGCCGATGAACACAAAGCAAGTATTATCCTATCCAGAGGGGACATCCGGGAAGAAGCTCTACCTAATTTCCGCCAAGGGGATGCCATAGTCTTATACGAACGCAACACGGATACAGACAACGTCACCAATAAAATGGTATTCAAAGCCAACATAGAATCTCTCACCGAAAATGAAATACACATCCGGTTGAGAGCTACCCAACAAAATACGTCCGTCCTTCCTCCTGAAAGTCTGTACGCTATCGAACATGATACAATGGACACTACTTTCCGAAGCATGTATCAGGGATTGTCGGCTTTTGCATCGGCCACTCAAAAGCGCAGAGATTTGCTGCTTGCCCAGCGTCTTCCCGCTTTCGATGAAACTTTTTCCACCCGTATTTCTACTGCACCGGATGACTTCAGCCGTGTTGCTCTCAAAGCACAGGCAGCACAGGATTACTTTCTGCTGATAGGACCTCCTGGCACGGGAAAAACCTCTTGTGCCCTGAAAAAAATGGTGGAGACTTTCTATCAGGAAGAGAATACGCAAATACTTCTCCTATCATATACCAATCGGGCTGTAGACGAAATCTGTAAATCCCTCTCTTCCATACAGCCTGAAGTAGATTTTATCCGTGTCGGTAGTGAACTTTCCTGTGACGAAGCCTATCGCAACCACCTGATAGAAAATGAACTATCCCTCTGTAGCCGCCGTTCGGAAGTGGTGGAAAGGATCACCCGTTGCCGGATATTCGTAGGTACAGTAGCCTCTATCTCCGGTAAACCGGAATTGTTCAGACTAAAAACGTTTGATGTAGCCATCATTGACGAAGCCACCCAAATTCTTGAACCACAGTTGTTAGGTATTCTCTGTGCACGTAACACAACAGGCAACGATGCCATTGGCAAATTCATCCTTATCGGAGACCATAAGCAGCTGCCGGCCGTAGTTCTTCAACGAGAAGAGCAATCAGAAGTACATGACGAACAGTTGCGTGCCATCGGGTTGACAAATCTCAAAGACTCTCTCTTTGAACGTCTCTATCGAGCCGTTAGAGAATTGACAATGGACAATGAACAGTTGACAATTGACAGTGGACAATTGACAGTGGTCAATTGCGATGCAACATGCACACAGCGCAGCAACTGTCCACAGTCAATTGTCAACTGTCAACTGCCTAACTGTCAACTGTCCACTGTCAATTGTCAATTCTCCTTCGATATGCTTTGCCGGCAAGGACGTATGCACCCGGAAGTAGCCCTCTTTGCCAACCACACTTTCTACGAAGGGCGCCTACTCCCTGTAGGACTCCCTCATCAACAGGAAGATTCATCAGCCATTACCCGCCTTGCTTTTTATCCCTCCGAACCGGAACCTGCAGGTGCTTCCGCCAAAATGAATCACTCCGAGGCCCGTATCGCAGCCCGTTTGGCTCTGACAATCTATCAAAAAGAAGGAGCAGAGAACTTCAATACAACACGTACTTTGGGGATCATCACCCCCTATCGCAGTCAGATAGCACTTATCAAACAAGAAATAGCCCGGCTGAACATCCCTGCACTCAATGAAATATTGATTGATACTGTAGAGCGTTTTCAGGGAAGTGAACGGGATATTATTATTTATTCATTTTGCGTCAATTACCCCTATCAGCTCAAATTTCTCTCAAACCTGACAGAAGATAATGGAATATTGATAGATCGTAAATTAAACGTAGCCATGACCCGTGCCCGGAAACAAATGTTTATCACCGGAGTGCCTGATCTACTGGAACTAAACCCTATCTATCTGAGTCTGATAAAACTGGCAAACAAGCAAGTTTGTTTTAAATAACATTTGCAATCATTAGCCTTTATTCTTTCTTTATGCGGTTTATTAACACCTGAATAGCGAACAAACCGCTATATTTGCGCTACGTTTTTTTCATAGAGATTTAGATTTAAGGTTAGAAGAATTGCGGAAGTCGTGAGACTTCCCTTTTTTTCGCTTTAACGTTTACTGCCATAAAGAATTCATGATACATTGAATTCGCTTCAATCTAAAGGCAAGTAAACAAGAAAAGCCCCTTCGAGAGAAGAGGCTTTTTATGCTTCTCGCAAAGAGAAGTATGCCAGATGGTATTCATTATCCATTCGGATAGGCTATTCTACCGGTATACATATTTCCGTCAATAATTCTTCCGGAGGAGTCGATTCCGGACTATTCAGATAGGATTCATACCCACGTGAATTGCTGACCGTATAGCCACCCTGTGGTATCCAATGCCCGTAAATAGTGTCATATACGGCACCCAAATTAGCATAAGGTCCTTTGTAGCGAAATATCAGGTACTTTCCTCCCGGAATCTCTTTCACGCCAATCTCTCCTCTAGGTTGTGCAGGTGAGGGCACAGTAAAACAGACATCTGTCCGCAGATTCTTCGGTTCGGTCACCTTTGGATCATCATGGTAGATACAAATATATTCCATATAGCGGGTATCTATTTTCTCTTCGCTCACGTAAGCATATAATTTCTTCCATGCTTCGCAATATGCCAGAGCCATATACGCTCCTGTCAATCGGACATAAATTACCTGTTTCGGTTGCTGTTCGCGTACTTCCATTGTCACGTCCAGTGCCGGATTTATTTCTAATGGTTTCATAATAACGTGGTCTTTATTGTTTCTATACTCATTGGGTGAAATACCATAGAACTGCTTAAAGATTTTCGACAACGAAGAAGGAGAACCATAACCTATCTGATAAGCAATATCACTCACAGACATTGAACTGTAACGTAGTAACCGGGCTGCAGTCTCGATCCTTGTGCGTACAATAAATGCTCCTAACGGTTCATGCAGAAACGCTTTCATAATGCGGTGGAAATGATAGGGTGAGAAATGGGAAATTTCGGCCAGCTTTTCCAGGTCAATCTCTTCACCCAAATGATTGTTAATGTACTCAATCACAATATTGACACATCTGTGATACTCTTCAGTTGTTGATGTTCTTTGCTCCATATTCTTTGATTATTTCACACTGCAAAGATAGACGTACTTATCAAAGGAATCTTTTCCAATCTTGCTAATTTAGAAGATTATTATGTACTTTTGCCATAAACATACAAAAAAGATGAAAGATATAGAGATTATAGCATTCGACGCTGACGACACCCTATGGAGTAACGAACCTTTCTTCCAGGAGATTGAACGGAAATTTGCCGATTTATTAAGCATATACAAAGACACTAAAGAAACTTCTGCCGAACTATTCAAAACAGAAATGAATAACCTGGAGAGTTATGGCTATGGAGCAAAAGGATTTACGTTGTCGATGATAGAAACTGCCCTGCGTATCAGTAACCACAAAGTATCAGCCGAAATAATAAACGAGATCCTGTCTTTGGGCAAGTCGCTGCTCAATATGCCGATAGAATTATTGCCAGGAGTAGAAGAAACCCTCCGAACATTAAAACAAAGTAATCGTCATCGGCTAATAGTAGCTACCAAAGGAGACCTGCTCGACCAACAGCGGAAATTGCAACGTTCGGGGTTGGCTTCTTATTTCGATTATGTAGAAATCATGTCGGACAAAACCGAAAAAGAATATGCTAAGCTAATAAATACACTGCAAGTACCCCCCGAAAAATTCATGATGATAGGTAACTCCCTAAAATCAGATATCCAGCCGGTATTAGCCATTGGCGGATACGCGGTACATGTACCGTTTGAGGTGATGTGGCAACACGAAGTTGTAGAAAACTTCGAGCATCCCAGACTCCGAAAGGTAAAAAGGATGGGAGAGATAGTGAGTAGTGAGTAGTGAGCAGTGATTAGTGATTAGTGATTAGTGAGCTGCGCTATGATCCGCATGGCACTAATCACTAATTACTGCTCACTAATCACTCTTTTTGTCCTTAATCATCAAGATACTCATTTCATAGAGCAAATAGAGAGGAATTGCCACAACGCTCAATGTAAACGGATCACCTGTAGGAGTAATGATAGCGGCGGCTATTACAATCACGACAATTGCATGCCGGCGATATTTCCGGAGAAATGTTTTATTGACAAGCCCCAGTAGTGATAGCAACCATGTGACCAAAGGCAATTCAAACGCCAGTCCCATACAGAGTACCAGCATCATAAAGTTATCTATATAAGAATTTAATGAGATTACATTCTCGATCTCCGCACTAAGCTGATAAGTGGAGAGGAAACGAAGTGTAAGCGGATAAACCATAAAATATCCCAGCAATACACCCAGAAAAAACATAACTGTACCTATACTAAGCGCTTTCCTCACACCACGCCTCTCTTTAGGATAAAGTGCCGGATTGATAAAACGCCATATTTCAAAGAAAATATAGGGCATAGCAGTCACTACCGACATCCAGAAAGCGGTAGACATATGTATAAAGAAAGGAGCTGCCAAATTGATATTTACCAGCTTTACTTGGAATTCCTGCGTAAAAAAGTCATCCGTCAGGTCAAACTTCTCACCAATATACCTCAACAGATCATAAAACACGAAGTCATTGTGGCAAGGAGCCAGCACTACGCTGTCAAATAAATAAGGCATAGCGATGAAATATCCCACCGCCAACACAAACCAGACTCCAATGACACGAAACAACACCCGGCGCAGTTCATCCAGATGGTCCCAGAAAGTCATTTCAGCCATGGTTATTTCTTATCCTTGTCCGTTGATTTAGCCGGTTCGTCAATCTCGTCCTTCGCTTTATTGATTTCATCTTTCGCTTCATTCACACCGTCTTTGAAGCTTTTCACACCTTTACCAAGGCCACGCATCAGCTCGGGAATTTTCTTTCCACCAAAAAGTAACAGAATTACAAGTGCAATAATAATCCATTCGGAACCACTGGGCAGGAAGCCTAATAATAACAAGTTTATCATAAGATATATAGTATATATAAGTTTTTCGGGACAAATATAGTGATTTCACCACAGAGGACAAAACCTTTAACTCCTTTATGGAGTTAAAGGAAATGGAGAAGGGAGAATGGAGAGGGGAGAAGGAAAGAGACTGCGCTATTAGGCCGCATGGCACTTCTCCCTTCTCCCTTCTCCATTTCTTATTCCTGATAATATACCCTCTTCACCCGCGTAGAGATGCTTGTGAGGATTTCATAAGGAATAGTATCCAATGTATCCGAAAGCACAGTTATAGGCAGTTCATCACCAAAGATAATGGCTGCATCGCCCTCCTGGCAATCGATATCGGTTACATCAATCATACAGACATCCATGCAAATATTACCCACATAAGGCGCTTTCTTCCCATTCACCATACAATAAGCATGTCCACACCCTAAATGACGGTTCAACCCGTCTGCATAACCAATCGGAATAGCAGCAATACGCGAAGCCCGGGTCAGATGTCCTTTCCGGCTATATCCCACCGTATCTTCTGCGGGCACATCCCGTATCTGCAGAATAGTAGTTTTAAGCGTACTGACATTATTTATAATAGAGTTATCAATCGGGCTGACTCCATAAAGTCCTATACCCAACCGAACCATATCAAATTGTGCATCAGGAAAACGTTCTATTCCTGCCGTATTACAGATATGCCTCAGGATTTTATGCGGAAAAGCAGCCTGCAGCTCTTTGGAAGCCCGTTCGAATATCTCAATCTGACCACGTGTAAAAACATCGAACTGAGGAGAATCACTCCCTACAAAATGGGAGAATACCGAACGCGGAATCAGTGCATTCTGATTCTTCAACCGACGTATCAGCACAGGCACTTCTTCTTCGGAGAAACCCAAACGATGCATGCCCGTATCAAGTTTGATATGTACCGGGAAGTTTGTAATGCCTTCTTTCTCCGCCGCTTTTACCAGCGCATCGAGCAAGTGGAAGTTATAAACTTCAGGCTCGAGCTTGTAATCAAACATTGTCTTGAATGCAGTCAATTCCGGATCCATAATCATAATAGAAGAAGTAATACCCGCTTTACGCAGTTCCGCTCCTTCATCGGCCACGGCCACGGCCAAGTAATCCACCTGGTGTTCCTGCAATGTTTTGGCTATCTCATAAGAACCGGCTCCATAGGCCGAAGCCTTAACCATACATACCATTTTTGTTGCAGGCTGAAGCATAGAGCGATAATGATTCAGATTGGCCACCATAGCCCCCAGATTTACCTCCAGTATTGTTTCGTGTACTTTCAACTCCAACCTGTCAGAAACAAGATCAAAATTGAATCCACGGGAACCTTTAATCAATATCACCTCATCATGCAGATTTTGAAACACATCCGACTCCATCAACTCTTCCGTAGTATGGAAGAAGTACTTCTCTATCTCAAAACGGGCAGCACTGGAAAATATCTCCGGTCCCACACCTATTATTTTGTCAATGCCACGACTTTGTACCAATTGGGCTACCTTACGATAAAGAGTCGTGGTACTCTGTCCGGTCTCTAATATATCCGACAGGATGAGTGTACGTTTCATCCCTTTTCCTTTTACTTCAGAGCGCCTTACGAGAAAGTCAAGAGCAATATCAAGCGATGCCAGATCGGAATTATAACTATCATTGATAAGTACACATCCATGTTTTCCTTCCTTCACTTCAAGACGCATGGCCACAGGTTCGAGCCGCACCATTCGTTCTGTGATCTGATCGGCAGGCATCATCAGATAAAGACAGGCAGCAAGGCAATTCAGTGAGTTTTCAATAGAAGCATCATCAATAAAAGGAATACAGAAGGTATTGTCCATCTCCAGATAACGATAAGAAATAACCGTATGATCTTCCTTTTTTACCACCCTGCTTATATATAAAGGACGTTCTGCATCCCGGCAGCTCCATGCTATCTCACGGGCAGTGAGCATTGACTTACTCACACAATTGCTTATCAACTCATTGTCGGCATTGTAAATTACGACATCGCAATTTTTAAAAAGACTCAGTTTTTCCATACACTTCTCCTGCAAAGAAAAGAAGTTCTCCTGATGTGCCCCGCCAATATTGGTCAGAATGCCAATAGTTGGCTTTATCATATTCTGTAAAGCACGCATCTCTTCCATCTCAGAGATACCAGCCTCAAAAATTGCCAATTCAGCTTCTTCATTCATCTGCCATACAGAGAGAGGAACGCCGATCTGAGAATTATAACTACGAGGCGAACGTACAATCACCCGATCCGGACTCAACAATTGATGCAACCACTCCTTTACAATCGTTTTTCCATTACTTCCGGTAATGCCGATAACCGGTATCTGAAACCGTTCACGATGTAGTTCCGCCAACTTCTGAAGAGCCTTCAGAGGATTACCGACGATTAGAAAATTGACAGTTGACAGTTGACAATTGACAGTTGTTGCGCTGCCTGCATGCTGCATAGCAATTGTCAATTGTCCATTGTCAACTGTCAATTCATTAAACTCTTCCTGAGTGACAACAAAATTTCGTACACCACGTTCATAAAGCTCAGGAATATAACGTGCTCCTTTATTTCGTTTGGTAGTCAGGGCAAAAAAAAGAGTTTCTTCGGGGAAGCTGAGAGAACGACTGTCAGTCAACAGCCAGTCAATAGTTGCTTCATGGGTACCCACCCTGCGAGCACCTATACATTCGGTTATAGTTTCAATCGTATACAACATAATAATTATTCAATTTAATAATGTGCAAATATGCCAATGTACCATTCGGCATATCTTCGGAAAATATAGCGCAGCCAATTGGCATATTGGCACATTGGCATATTATTTCTACATTATTCAAACTCTAAGTACGGGTATTTTCGGTTAAGTCGTTCTATTTTTAACACAATTTGTCCTAAAAATCTTTTATGTTCCTCTGAGCCCGGATGAAAGGGGCGGTGTGCCTGCGCCTTGCGGATACTTTCACATTCTTCCATAATCTTTTTCGTTTCATCAGAGAAGAAAGCTTCGGAAAAACGTTCCCACAAATAACGGATAGCCACGGGAGACGGATGCAACATGTCATCGGCATAAAAACGATAGTCGCGAAGCTCGTCAAGTACAATCTCATAAGAAGGAAAATAGAAAACGAATTCAGGGAAAAGAGTTTGTAGTTGTTCGGTAGCCAGCAACAGGGTGGCTTTACTAATCTGATTGGCATGCATGCCATCGCGTATATGCCGGATGGGACTAACAGTAAGAAGTACTTTCAAGCCGGGATTCTGTTCCCGAAGTTCACGAAGCAGGCATGTATATTCCTTCACGATCTCTTCAACTGTAAGCTTTCGGCGTACAAATAACTTTTCCGGCTGTTTATGGCAGTTTGATACAATGCGTTTATTTTCTCCCTGTTCATACACCCAGGCTGTTCCCCAGGTGAGCAGCAGCCAATCGACATCCTTTATTCGGGCATGAGCCTGTTGCAAGCGCGTATTGATATTCTGTAATACATCATTCGGCAATGCCGCCGAAAATGCTCCGTGATGCATCGCACTATGCCAACAGTCGCGAAAGAAAAATAAATCGGAAGTCGTATATGTTTTTCCCGAAAGTATTTGTCTTAATGCCTCCGAGACAGATAACGGGTTATATAATATCCCAAAAGGGTTTATATCACAACGAAAGAAATTATCTTTCAGCAGATTGCCGATATTCTCTGCAAAACAGGACCCTAACAGTAATAATTGCCGGGCATGAGTGATAGGTGGCAATCCTTTGGGTAATTCAACGAGGGTGGTAAAGTTCATAATAATATACCAATTGAATAATATGCTAATGTGCCGATTGGCTACGTTGTATTTTACGAAACCACACCAAATGATAATCGGCACATTATTAATACGGCGAAAATATAGAAAAACTCCGAAACAGAGAAGAGGCAGATAAGTTTTTTAGCCGATAAGGTGCAGTATTTCTTCAAAGCCAACATTTATATAATCGTACGTACACCTTAATTTATTGAAATAATAATCTAATTTTTATCTAAATGAAAATCGTAAATAACTCGAAAAGCATAAGGGTAAACCATCTCCTGAGAGTAACCAATTATAGCAAAACTGCTATCGCCGCCCTGACATTGACATTCGGCATAACGACATTTACAGCCTGCAGTAACGACGGAAATACGCCCGAAGTGATATCCGTAAAGGATGTAGAAGGTAGCTATGCGGGTAAAGCAAACATTACATTCATTGAATCGAGCACTTCGCCAACCCCAATTCCCCAAATAGAAGTGGAGACCACGCTCAAAGAAGATACAATCTACTTCGGAAAATTCCCGACTGATGTCTTGATAACCAACATTGTGGGAGAAGAGAAAGCACCCGAAATCATTGAACTCGCAGGTGATATCAGTTATAAAGTAGGTTACAAACCGGCATTCAATGAAGGTTACACGCAAATATTGCAGACTTTAGATCCTAAACCTCTGAAATTTACAATCGAAATTCCTTCTAAAGAAGAAGGCCAACCGGATGTTATGGAAATAGAAGCAACGATTTCTGCTACGGACAAAGGAATATTCACCTATCAAGACAAGACACTGAAATTTAAACTGATAGTTGAAAGTGCTAAACTCAATGGAAAACCTTGCGAAGGTATCTCAATGGAAGATATAGTATTCGAAATGAATAAGAAATAGGATTCTTCGTCAATTTAGTTAGCAACAGAACCTTAATAGACTGATGAGCCAATCTTGTTAACATTGAGTGAAATGTCAGGATGGAATTAATAAATGTTTCAAAAAATGCAGTTAGCCTGTCTTTTTATTCTTATATGGCTAATTTCCATGACACCCTTATTCTAATCATTGCTGTAACTGGAGAATAAACTGCATAACAATATAAATTATTATGCGTATTGCGTTGTATATTTTTTCACTTTTGGATAGTTATGCACATTTAGTCGGCATGTTATCCTGATTTTCCCGCTATGATAAGTTCGGTTTCTCTACGAGGAACAACCCGAACCTCGTAGAGAAACGACCCGAGACTCTACGAGAAAAAATAAAACCGTCTTAAATAACGTTTTCCGACGCTAACTGACAAGTAAATTCGCTCCAATCTTAACTATTAAAAGTATAATCAAAAAATTCATAAACCTAAATTATGCAATGAATATCCCAAGAAATAAGATGTTTTTGTCATGTAATCCTCTGCAAACCGTACAATGGGAATAATCAAAACCGGAAATGACGAAGATTTTTATCACTTGTGAGAACCCTCCCTTAAATTAGAGGATTACAGAGGATCAGGAATATCATTTTGTCAAATTGTAAATAGGCATGTACTGTATATTTCTATCATAGAACATTCAGAACCGTACAAAAATAAATCTTTCAACTAAATTGCCAAAGAACCACAAATAGCATAGAAAAAGGACTGCCGAAAAGTAAAGTCCCCGCCCCTACCAGATAGAGGTCAATAAACAATTCAACTCATATTCTTTTATACCTTTTTCAATAATATGATCGGTATCATACCAAAGTATTCTGATCGGAGCGAAAGGGTATGTAAAAATCCCGTTTGGAATCTTATATAAAAGAGCACGCTAAGTCTGTTTCGTTTTTCATGTCATTTTATTGTTTCTATTTGTAAAAGAGCTGTACTACAACAGTACATTTGCAGAAATCTCCAGCACGTATTTACATTAATTTATACAAAAAAACATCATTTCTGCTTTTTCCAATTAAAAAAGAACGTCTTTCCTTTTCTTTTCGTATTTTTGCATATCAATTCAGTCAGAACATGAAAAATGAACCCACATATAACTTGCTAAACGCCCTGAATACTCCCGAAGATTTGCGACGGCTCACGCCTGAACAACTGCCTGAAGTATGTGACGAACTAAGGCAAGACATTATTAAAGAAGTTTCCTGCAACCCGGGCCATTTTGCCGCCAGTCTGGGGGTGGTGGAGCTCACGGTGGCTCTGCATTATGTATTCAATACACCTTATGACCGCATCGTCTGGGATGTGGGACATCAGGCTTACGGACACAAAATTCTCACCGGACGCCGCGACACCTTCTCCACCAACCGGAAACTGGGAGGCATCCGTCCCTTCCCATCGCCCGAAGAGAGCGAATATGATACGTTTACTTGTGGGCATGCCTCAAATTCCATTTCGGCTGCGTTGGGTATGGCAGTGGCAGCCATGAAAAAAGGAGAACTGGGCCGCCACGTAGTAGCTGTTATCGGCGATGGTTCAATGAGTGGCGGACTGGCTTTTGAAGGGCTCAACAATGCATCGGCTACCCCAAACAACCTGCTTATCATACTGAATGATAACGACATGGCTATTGACCGTAGCGTAGGTGGAATGAAACAATACCTGTTCAACCTGACCACCTCCAACCGCTACAATCAATTACGGTTCAAAATCTCACGCCTGCTTTTCAAAATAGGACTGCTGAACGAAGATCGCCGGAAAGCACTCATCCGCCTGGGGAACAGCCTGAAATCACTTGTTGCCCAGCAACAGAATATTTTTGAAGGAATGAACATCCGCTATTTCGGGCCGGTGGACGGACATGATGTAAAAAATATCGCCCGTATCCTACGGGATATCAAAGATATGCAAGGGCCTAAAGTGCTCCACCTGCACACCCTGAAAGGGAAAGGATTCGAACCGGCAGAAAAGCACCCGGGTATTTGGCATGCACCCGGCAAGTTTGATCCTAAAACAGGAAAACGTCTGGTTGCCGACACAAACGGATTACCACCACTCTTCCAGGACGTCTTCGGACATACCCTAATTGAGTTGGCACAGCAAAACCCGCGCATTGTAGGAGTCACTCCTGCCATGCCTACAGGATGTTCCATGAACTATATGATGGAACAGATGCCGGATCGTGCATTCGATGTCGGTATAGCCGAAGGACATGCCGTGACTTTCTCCGGAGGAATGGCAAAGGACGGTATGCTGCCTTTCTGCAATATTTACTCCTCTTTTATGCAACGGGCTTATGACAATGTAATTCATGATGTAGCTATTCAGAAACTGCCGGTGGTGTTGTGCCTCGACCGCGCCGGTCTGGTGGGCGAAGACGGCCCAACGCATCACGGCATGTTCGACTTAGCGTATATGCGTCCGATACCCAACCTCACCGTAGCATCGCCCATGAACGAACACGAATTACGCAGACTGATGTATACCGCCCAACTGCCGGATAAAGGACCATTCGTGATACGATATCCACGCGGACGAGGAGTATTGGTAGACTGGAAATGTCCGTTGGAGGAAATTCCTGTAGGACGTGGAAGAAAACTGAAAGAAGGAAACGACTTGGCTGTCATCACCATTGGTCCCATAGGTAATACAGCCGCCAAAGCCATAGCGCGGGTGGAGAAAGAACAGCCCGGAAGAAGTATTGCCCATTATGACCTGCGTTTTCTTAAACCACTGGATGAAGAGCTACTTCATGAAATAGGGAAACAATTCAGACACATCGTGACCATAGAAGACGGAATCAGAGCCGGAGGTATGGGCAGTGCGGTGTTGGAGTTTATGGCAGATCACGAATACACTCCCGAAATACGACGCATAGGTATACAAGATCATTTCGTAGAACATGGAACAGTTGCACAGTTGTATGCACTCTGCGGATTGGATGAAGAAGGAATAGTGAAGGAGTTAGAGAAGGGAGAAGTAGAAAAAATGAAAAAGTGGAAGAAAGATGACAAAGAAAGAAGCTATCAAGCTGTTTGAAGAGAAAAAAGTACGTGCCATGATGGAGTATAAAGTAAGTGCTGGAAATAAATTAAAACGCAGATTAACGCAAATTTTCGCAGACGGTAAGGCTACGATATATTTGAGGAAAGATATTCTTTACGTTAATCTATGCTAATCTGCGTTTCAAGACTTGTTTAATACTTAAAACAAAAAAAGAACAGCAATAAGCAGAAATGAAAATAATCATAGCCGGTGCCGGTAATGTAGGCACACACCTCGCCAAATTATTATCCCGCGAGAAGCAGGATATCATATTGATGGACGACGACGAAGAGAAACTCAGCGCGTTGAGTAATAACTTTGACCTCATGACTGTCACCGCCTCCCCTTCTTCCATCTCCGGACTGAAAGAGGTAGGAGTAAAGGAAGCCGATCTGTTTGTAGCAGTCACCCCGGACGAGAGCCGGAACATGACAGCCTGTATGCTGGCTCATAATCTGGGAGCACAGAAAACAGTAGCCCGCATTGATAACTACGAATACTTGTTGCCCAAAAACAAAGAGTTTTTCAAGAAATTAGGCGTAGACTCATTGATTTACCCCGAAATGCTGGCAGCCAAAGAAATAGTATCATCTATGAGAATGAGCTGGGTACGCCAGTGGTGGGAGTTCTGTGGCGGAGCGCTTATCTTGATCGGTGCCAAAATGCGTGAAAAAGCCGAAATTCTGAATATACCGCTTCACCAGTTAGGTGGCCCCACTATTCCTTATCACGTGGTAGCCATCAAGCGAGGTACGGATACAATCATCCCCCGGGGAGATGATGTTATTAAACTGAATGACATCGTCTATTTCACTACCACCCGTAAATACATTCCCTACATACGTAAGATAGCGGGTAAGGAAGATTACGCCGATGTGCGTAATGTAATGATTATGGGTGGAAGCCGTATTGCCGTACGTACAGCCCAATATGTGCCGGATTACATGCAAGTGAAAATCGTAGATAATGATATCAGTCGTTGCAACCGACTCACAGAATTACTGGACGACCGTACCATGATTATCAACGGAGACGGACGCGACATGGATCTACTTATCGAAGAAGGATTAAAAAACACAGAGGCTTTCGTAGCGTTGACCGGAAATTCGGAAACGAATATTCTAGCTTGCCTGGCAGCCAAACGTATGGGTGTTGACAAAACAGTAGCAGAGGTAGAGAATATCGACTATATCGGTATGGCAGAGAGCTTGGATATCGGTACAGTCATCAATAAAAAGATGATTGCCGCCAGCCATATCTATCAAATGATGCTGGACGCAGATGTCAGTAATGTAAAATGCCTTACATTTGCCAACGCAGATGTAGCTGAATTTACAGTTAAAGCTGGTTCTAAAGTAACCAAACATCTCATCAAGGATTTAGGATTGCCCAAAGGAACCACCATTGGAGGTATGATCCGTAACGGAGAAGGTATATTAGTGACCGGTGACACACAAGTAAATGCAGGAGATCACGTAGTGGTGTTCTGCTTGAGTATGATGATAAAGAAAATCGAGAAATACTTTAATTAATGGAAAATTGAAAGTTGAAAATTGAAAATGGCTATGTAGCGTAGGAGTAATGATCAATAAGAAAAGAGGACCTAAAAAATTAAGAAAGCACAAAGCAAACACACTGCACAGCCATCTTCAATTTTCAACTTTCAATTGTCAACTGTCAACTAAAGAAATGATTAATTCAAAAATGATATATCGCATCATAGGGTTTCTGTTATTAATAGAGACAGCTATGTTGTTGTGTTGCGGAGGAGTGTCATTGCTCTATCGGGGAGACGACCTGCCAAGCTTCCTGCAATCGGCGGGTATTACGGCATGTGTAGGATTTCTGTTACTTCTTATCGGACGGGGAGCAGAAAAACGCTTGGGACGTCGTGACGGATATGTCATCGTCAGTGTAGCCTGGGTAGCTTTCTCACTTTTCGGCATGTTGCCATTTTATCTGAGTAGCTATATACCCTCTGTCACAAATGCTTTCTTTGAAACAATGTCCGGTTTCAGCAGCACAGGAGCAACCATACTGGATGACATCGAGCGACTGCCACACGGACTTCTTTTCTGGCGCAGCATGACGCAGTGGATCGGAGGATTGGGAATCGTATTTTTTACAATCGCCGTACTTCCCATTTTCGGAGTAGGTGGTATTCAGGTATTTGCAGCCGAAGCCAGTGGCCCCACACACGATAAGGTGCATCCGCGTATTGGTATCACAGCCAAATGGATCTGGAGTATTTATGCCGGACTGACAGGGGCACTTATCATTTTACTGATGCTGGGAGGTATGGATGTGTTCGATAGTATTTGCCATGCATTTGCTACTACGGGAACAGGCGGTTTCTCTACCAAACAGGCCAGCATTGAATTTTATCATTCTCCTTATATAGAATATGTAATCTCTATATTCATGTTTGTATCGGGTATAAATTTCACCTTATTATTATTGTTTGTCAACGGTAAATTCAGGAAGTTCATTCATGATGCCGAGTTAAAATGGTATCTCTGGTCAGTCATAGGCTTTACCGCTTTCATCGCAATAGTACTTTACTATAATAGTTCAATGGGAGTTGAAGAGGCTTTTCGTAAGTCGCTTTTTCAGGTAGCCTCCCTGCACACTTCTACCGGCTTTGCAACAGCAGACTATATGACATGGCCTTCTGTGTTGTGGGGTACACTAACCGTTATTATGATTATAGGAGCTTGCGCAGGAAGTACTACAGGAGGAATGAAATGCATCCGTTTATTGATATTGGCTAAGATATCCAGAAATGAATTCAAACATATTACACATCCCAATGCAGTGCTTCCGGTGCGTGTAAACAAACAGGTGATATCACCTTCCATACGCTCTACGGTACTGGCATTTTCTTTCTTGTATGCAGTGCTGATTATTGTCGGCACTCTGGCAATGATGGGCATGGGAGTAGGTTTATTAGAGTCATTGGGATGTACTATATCGAGTCTGGGAAACATGGGGCCGGGACTCGGTCTGTGTGGCCCAGCTTATTCATGGAATGAACTGCCCGACATGGGAAAATGGTTAATGTCATTCTTTATGTTACTTGGACGACTCGAACTGTTCACTGTATTATTATTGTTTAGTTCGGATTTTTGGAAAAAGAATTAACCCCAGTTCATATTAGTGAACCAACGTCGCGCTATGTTCTCATGGTACACCAATAAAACGGATAACAACAGAGCTTTTTATTATTGGTTATCAAAGAGAAAGAAGATCTTATCTGTTATCAACCGTTTATCCATCTTATCCGTGTGCCATAGAAATTTGTCGTGAGTTAAAAAAACCTTTTTTGTCATGCAGAGATTGCAAAAAGAATGAATTTAAATCCTATATTTGCAGCCGTTTAAAGAAGAAACATGAAACAAAGCTTAAAATATGGTATATTTTTAATATTTGCTTTGTTACTCCATTCAGCTATGATGGATGTAACAAAGGAGATTGTTATACCTGATATTCACAGCTACGAAGAATGTTCCGTTTCACAGGCGCGCCCCGTGCGAAATGCTATTGAAAAAATTTATCATTTCTATTCTGTACTTTCCTGCGAAATGGGTTATAGTGACCTTTCACACGTGCCCACCGATAAAAATTTTATCAGGCTGACCGCACGCCAGTGTGAATACAAAGGCCTTATCCCTCCCGATTGTATCTATTCATCGCATCAATATACGCACAATCCTGCAGACCCGATAGTGTTCTACATATACGGGCAGAGGAAAATCTTAATTTAGTTTTACCTCCGGATTACACAGGTATGCAATGTTATTGTGCAATATATTCTATTTCACTTATCTGTGTCAGTCTGCGTAATTTACGGTGAATTTCACCTTCCGTTTAGTTTCAGAAAAACGTTTCTCAATCTAAATATATACTTGGATTATGAATTTTACATTGTTAGTTGTTGTTTTGCTAACGGCAATTGCATTTGTCGGCGTGGTTATAGCTCTGTCAAGAGCCATATCTCCACGATCATATAATGCACAAAAGTTCGAAGCTTATGAATGTGGTATTCCTACGCGTGGGAAATCATGGATGCAATTCCGTGTAGGTTACTACCTGTTTGCGATCCTGTTTCTGATGTTCGACGTAGAAACAGTATTTCTCTTTCCATGGGCTGTAGTAGTACGCGACATGGGCGTACAAGCGCTTGTAAGCGTTGTCTTCTTTATAGTAATATTAGTGCTGGGACTTGCTTATGCCTGGCGGAAAGGAGCTTTGGAATGGAAATAACCAAAAAACCAAAAATAAAATCTATCCCGTATGAGGAATTTATCGACAACGAATCGTTGGAGAAGCTGGTTCAGGAACTCAACGCAGGCGGCGCAAACGTCTTCGTGGGAGTGTTGGACGACCTCATCAACTGGGGACGCAGCAACTCGCTGTGGCCGCTTACTTTCGCAACCAGTTGTTGCGGTATCGAATTCATGGCACTGGGTGCCGCGCGTTATGACATGGCCCGTTTCGGGTTTGAAGTAGCCCGTGCCAGTCCGCGTCAGGCAGATATGATCATGGTATGTGGTACTATCACAAACAAAATGGCACCGGTACTGAAACGCCTGTACGATCAGATGGCAGATCCGAAATATGTGATTGCCGTAGGTGGATGTGCCGTTAGCGGCGGACCATTTAAGAAGTCTTATCATGTGCTAAACGGAGTTGACAAAATCTTACCGGTAGATGTGTATATTCCCGGATGTCCGCCCCGCCCTGAAGCTTTTTATTATGGTATGATGCAGTTGCAACGCAAGGTGAAGATTGAAAAATTCTTCGGCGGAACAAATAGAAAGGAAAAGAGAAACAGTGAGTAGTGGTTAATGATTAGTGATTAGTACCATGCGGCGTATATTCATTCACTAATCACTACTCACTTATCATTAATCACTTATCACTAATCACTAATATAGTATGCAAGAAATTAAATATATTAAACCCGCAGCGTTGCGTAAAGAAATGACACGCTTGCGAAACGAACGGAAAATGGATTTCCTCGAAAGCCTCACCGGTATGGACTGGGGAGAGCCTACTGAAGGTGATGCACCGGACGCAATCCGTGGATTGGGAGTGGTCTACCACCTGGAATCGACAACAACCGGAGAACGCATCACTATAAAGACTTCTACCCTCAACCGGGAAAATCCGGAAATACCTTCTGTATGTGATCTTTGGAAAGCAGCAGAGATGAATGAACGTGAGGTGTACGATTTCTTTGGTATTGTCTTTTCAGGCCATCCTGACATGAGACGTCTTTTCCTGCGCAATGACTGGATAGGCTATCCGTTACGTAAGGATAATGATCCGGAAAAGGACAATCCGCTCTGCATGACAAACGAGGACACCATTGATACTACAACAGAAATAGAACTAAATCCGGACGGAACGATCAAAAACAAAGAAACCATTCTCTTTGGAGACGAAGAGTATGTAGTAAACATCGGCCCTCAACACCCGGCAACACATGGTGTACTCCGTTTTCGCGTATCACTGGAAGGTGAAATTATCCACAAGATAGATGCCAACTGTGGCTACATCCACCGGGGTATCGAAAAGATGAACGAAAGCCTCACCTATCCGCAGACTCTGGCGCTAACGGATCGTCTCGACTATTTAGGAGCACATCAGAACCGACATGCCCTGTGTATGTGTATTGAGAAGGCAATGGGAATCGAAGTAAGTGATCGTGTGAAATACATCCGCACCATCATGGATGAATTGCAACGCATCGACTCCCACTTGTTGTTTTACGCCTGCCTATGTATGGACCTGGGAGCACTGACTGCTTTCTTCTACGGTTTCCGCGACAGAGAAAAGATACTGGATATTTTTGAGGAAACTTGTGGCGGCCGACTAATTATGAACTACAACACCATTGGTGGCGTACAGGCAGACCTGCATCCGAATTTCGTAAAACGGGTAAAAGAATTCATTCCTTATATGAGAGGGATCATTCACGAATACCATGACGTCTTTACAGGCAATATAATCGCTCAAAGCCGCTTGAAAGGTGTAGGTGTACTGAGTCGTGAAGATGCAATTTCATTTGGGGCTACCGGTGGTACGGGACGTGCCAGCGGATGGGCTTGTGATGTTCGTAAACGTATCCCTTACGGAGTATATGACAAAGTAGATTTCAAAGAAATTGTCTATACGGAAGGCGATTCTTTTGCCCGCTACATGGTACGTATGGATGAGATTATGGAAAGTCTTAACATCATAGAGCAATTGATTGACAACATCCCCGAAGGTCCTTTCCAGGAGAAGATGAAGCCAATCATCCGTGTCCCCGAAGGTTCATACTACGCTGCCGTAGAGGGGAGCCGCGGTGAATTCGGTGTTTATCTTGAAAGCCGGGGAGACAAAACTCCTTACCGCCTGCACTATCGCTCAACAGGATTGCCATTGGTAAGTGTAGTCGATACCATCTGCCGTGGAGCAAAGATAGCCGACCTGATTGCTATCGGAGGAACATTGGATTATGTGGTACCGGATATTGACAGATAAAGGGATTTACGATTGGACGATTTACGATTTACGATTTTGGCTGCGCGAAGCGGAAAGAGTAAAAAGAGTAAACCGTAAATAAGAAAATCGTAATACAGAGTGTTTTAAATCGTAAATCGTCAACGTTCCTATGTGTTAAAGATTAGATAATGGTCATGACCGTAGGAAATAAATCGTAAATATAGATATGTTTGACTTTAGTATTGTAACAAACTGGATACACCAAATGCTGACTTCTGTCATGTCGGAAGGGTGGGCTGTATTCATCGAATGTGTGGCAATAGGAGTATGCATCATACTGATGTATGCAGTATTGGCCATTGTACTTATATATATGGAACGTAAGGTGTGCGGATTCTTCCAATGCCGTCTTGGTCCGATGCGTGTGGGCCCCTGGGGTTCTATACAGGTAATATGCGACGTGCTGAAAATGCTCACCAAAGAAATTTTCAATCCGAAAGGAGCAGACCAGTTTCTCTATAACCTGGCTCCCTTCATGGTGATTATCGCCTCTTTCCTCACCTTTGCATGTTTACCTATCAATAAAGGTATGGAGGTACTCAACTTTAATGTGGGTGTATTCTTCCTGTTGGCAGCCTCAAGTGTAGGCGTGGTAGGTATCCTGCTTGCCGGATGGGGTTCCAACAATAAATTCTCTCTTATCGGAGCAATGCGTAGTGGTGCACAAATCATCAGTTACGAACTCTCCGTAGGATTGAGCATCCTAACAATGGTAGTGCTGATGGGTACAATGCAATTCTCTGAAATAGTAGAAAGCCAGGCCAATGGCTGGTTCATTTTCAAAGGACACATTCCGGCAGTAATTGCATTTATCATCTATCTGATTGCCGGTAATGCCGAGTGTAATCGTGGTCCATTTGACCTTCCTGAAGCAGAAAGTGAATTGACTGCTGGTTATCATACAGAATATTCGGGTATGCATTTCGGATTCTTCTACCTGGCAGAATACCTGAATCTCTTTATCGTATCGGCTGTAGCTGCTACTATCTTTCTCGGAGGATGGATGCCATTGCACATCTCCGGACTGGACGGATTTAATGCAGTAATGGATTATATACCGGGATTTATCTGGTTTTTCGCAAAGGCATTCTTTGTAGTATTCCTACTGATGTGGGTGAAATGGACTTTCCCGCGTCTGCGTATCGACCAGATTCTGGCATTGGAATGGAAATACCTGGTACCTATCTCATTATTGAACCTGCTACTAATGGTATTAATCGTAGTCTTTGGCCTCCACTTCTAGTGCTTCCCGCACGGGGAGATGCGCCAAGCGGTGATTACGGCACGTGATAATTAATAAAACTACAAAGAAGAATGAAAAAAGAAGAATATACATATTTAGGAGGTCTGTTTAATGGTATCGGCACGCTGCTGACCGGTATGAAGACCACTATGAAGGTGTACTTCCGCAAGAAGATTACAGAGCAATATCCGGAAAACCGGAAGGAGCTGAAGATGTTCGACCGTTTTCGTGGCACACTGAATATGCCACATAACGAAAACAATGAGCATCATTGTATAGCCTGCGGATTGTGTCAGAATGCCTGCCCTAACGATACGATAAGCATCACTACCGAAACAATCGAAACAGCAGAGGGCAAAAAGAAAAAAATACTTGCCAAATACGAATACGACCTTGGTGCATGCATGTTTTGCCAGCTTTGTGTAAACGCTTGTCCACATGATGCTATTACGTTCGACCAGAACTTTGAACATGCCGTATTTGATCGTTCAAAGCTCGTCCTACAGCTAAATCACGAAGGCAGTAAAGTAATAAGTAAATAACGATTAACGTTTAGTAATTAGTGATTAGCAAGTTGCGGTATCTTCTCACTTCCTTATTAATCACTTATCACTGAACACTAAACACTAAATTCATGGAATTTACACTTGAAACAGTAGTATTCTACTTTCTGGCCGTGTTCATCTCAGTGATGTGTATCATGACGGTGACAACACAACGCATCGTGCGTTCGGCCACTTACCTGCTCTTCGTACTATTTGGTACGGCAGGTATCTATTTTCTGCTGGGATACACATTCCTGGCTTCGGTGCAGATAATGGTTTATGCCGGCGGTATTGTGGTACTCTATGTATTCTCCATCCTGCTAACCAGTGGAGAAGGCGACCGTGCCGAAAAGCTGAAACGAAGTAAACTCATAGCCGGACTGGGGACAACAGTAGCAGGAGCAATCATTGTGTTGTTTATTACACTCAGTCACCGCTTTGTATCTGTAAGTAACCCTGAACCGGTAGAGATAACAATCAAGACAATAGGACATGCATTGCTATCAGGAGACAAGTACGGATATATTCTGCCGTTCGAAGCAGTTAGTATCCTATTATTGGCCTGCATCGTGGGTGGATTGTTAATTGCACGTAAAAGATAAAAAGATTGACGATTGGACGATTAGACAATTGAAGTAAGCTCTTCATAGCCTCGTAAATCGAAGGTAGCTTCAATCGTAAATAATAAATCGTAAATCAAAGTAATCTCAATCGTAAATAGTAAAATCGTAAATAGATATGATGATACACATGGAATATTATCTGGTGGTTTCAACCATCATGATGTTTGCAGGAATTTACGGATTCTTTACACGCCGCAACACGTTGGCTATACTGATATCCGTAGAATTAATGCTGAATGCAACAGATATCAACTTCGCTGTATTCAACCGTTTCCTTTTTCCGGATGGTCTGGAAGGATATTTCTTCGCACTGTTCTCTATTGCTATCTCAGCCGCAGAAACAGCAGTCGCTATCGCGATCATGATCAATATCTACCGTAATATCCGAAGTATCCAGGTGAAGAAACTGGATGATATGAAATGGTGAGAGGGAGAATTTTTAATTTTTAATCTTCAATTTTTAATTTAATCAAATGGAATATACAATATTAATACTTCTCCTGCCTTTCCTCTCTTTCCTGTTATTGGGAATCGGAGGTAAATGGATGACACATCGCACAGCGGGTATCATTGGCACTACTGTGCTGGGAGTGGTAGCTGTGCTGTCATACGTCACTGCAGTGCAATACTTCTCGGCTCCACGCCTGGAAGATGGTACGTTTGCTACATGGATACCTTATAACGTTGAATGGCTTCCTTTCACAGAAACACTGACATTCAACCTGGGAATTTTGCTCGATCCTATTTCAGTAATGATGCTCATCGTCATCTCTACTGTATCACTGATGGTACACATCTACTCCTTCGGCTACATGAAAGGAGAAAAAGGATTCCAGCGTTATTATGCCTTTCTGAGCCTGTTTACCATGTCAATGCTGGGACTGGTAGTAGCCACCAACATTTTCCAGATGTATCTGTTTTGGGAACTGGTAGGTGTTTCATCTTATCTGCTTATTGGTTTCTATTATACCAAACCGTCAGCTATTGCAGCAAGTAAGAAAGCATTTATCGTTACCCGATTTGCCGATCTGGGCTTCCTGATTGGTATCCTTATCTACGGATATTACGGAGGTACATTCGGTTTCACTCCCGACACGGTTTCACTGATCAGCGGAGGAGCTTCCATGTTACCTTTGGCATTAGGACTGATGTTTGTGGGTGGTGCCGGTAAGAGTGCCATGTTCCCGTTACATATCTGGTTGCCGGATGCGATGGAAGGTCCGACACCTGTATCCGCCCTGATTCACGCAGCAACCATGGTGGTAGCCGGAGTATACCTGGTGGCACGTATGTTCCCGTTATTCATTGCCTATGCACCGGATGTATTGCACTGGATAGCTTACGTGGGTGCATTCACTGCATTCTATGCAGCGAGCGTAGCTTGTGTGCAGAGCGATATCAAACGCGTACTTGCTTTTTCTACTATCTCACAGATAGGATTTATGATTGTTGCCCTCGGAGTTTGTACTTCTGCCGATCCGCATCACGGAGGATTAGGTTACATGGCTTCCATGTTCCACCTGTTCACACATGCTATGTTTAAAGCATTGTTGTTCCTCGGTGCAGGTAGCATTATCCATGCGGTACACTCCAACGAAATGTCGGCTATGGGCGGATTGCGCAAATATATGCCTGTGACGCATATCACATTCCTGATTGCATGTCTGGCCATTGCTGGTATCCCTCCTTTCTCCGGTTTCTTCTCTAAAGATGAAATTCTAGCAGCCTGCTTCGCTTTCAGCCCGGTTATGGGTTGGATTATGACTGTGATTGCGGCAATGACAGCGTTTTACATGTTCCGTCTTTATTACGGTATTTTCTGGGGCAGCGAAAATAAAGAACTCCATGCAGCACACACTCCTCATGAGAGTCCGTTGGCTATGACTATCCCTTTGATATTCCTGGCACTTGTCACCTGTGGAGCAGGATTCATTCCTTTCGGACATTTTATCTCGTCCAACGGGGAATCCTATACCATCCATCTGGATTGGACGGTGGCAGGAACAAGTATTATTGTTGCCCTTTTGTCTATCGCACTTGCCACATTTATGTACAAAGGCAAGAGCCAGCCGCTTGCCGACAGTTTACAACACCGCTTTTCCGGTCTGTGGACAGCTGCTTATCATCGCTTCTACATTGATGATGTGTATCAGTTCGTCACTCACCGGATTATTTTCCGTTGCATCAGCAAACCCATTGCCTGGTTTGACCGTCATGTGATAGATGGTACATTCAATTTCATCGCCTGGGCTGCCAATGCAGCAAGTGATTCGATCCGTGGCTTACAAAGTGGTCAGATACAACAGTATGCTTACGTATTCCTTTGTGGAGCGTTGGCACTTATCCTGTTGCTTATTCTCTGAGAGTAATTTCAATCGTAAATCGTAAATCGTTAAATTGTAAATATAAAGATGAATTTCTTATCAATTTTCGTACTAATTCCCCTTCTGATGCTGTTTGCTCTCTGGCTCAGCCGTAGCATCGCGCAGATACGCACGGTAATGGTAGTCGGTTCTTCGGCACTATTGATTTCGGCCATTGCGTTAACAGTAGGGTATTTGCAGGCACGCGCCGGTGGAGATACCTCCGAGATGCTTTTCCGGGCCGACACAGTCTGGTATGCGCCCCTTCACATAGCTTATTCCGTGGGTGTCGATGGTATCTCTGTAGCTATGTTGCTACTTTCGGCTGTCATCGTATTTACCGGTACATTCGCCTCCTGGCGTTTGCAGCCACTTACCAAAGAATACTTTCTGTGGTTCACCTTGTTGTCTATGGGTGTATTCGGGTTCTTTATCTCAATAGACCTGTTCACAATGTTCATGTTCTATGAAATAGCACTTATTCCGATGTATCTGCTTATTGGTGTATGGGGATCGGGCCGCAAAGAATATGCAGCCATGAAGCTGACACTGATGCTGATGGGCGGTTCTGCCTTTCTGCTGATAGGCATATTAGGTATCTTCTTCGGATCAGGTGGAACAACAATGAATATCCTTGAGATAGCACAGTTACACAATATCCCCTTCTCCCAACAATGCATCTGGTTCCCGCTTACATTCCTTGGATTTGGTGTATTAGGCGCCCTTTTCCCGTTCCATACATGGAGTCCCGACGGTCATGCTTCCGCACCGACAGCTGTATCTATGCTCCACGCCGGAGTATTGATGAAGTTAGGAGGATACGGTTGTTTCCGTATTGCCATGTATCTGATGCCGGAAGCAGCCAACGAACTAAGCTGGATATTCCTGATTCTGACGGGTATCTCCGTTGTGTATGGTGCCTTCTCGGCTTGTGTTCAAACAGACCTGAAATACATCAATGCCTACTCTTCCGTAAGCCACTGCGGTTTGGTACTTTTCGCTATCCTGATGATGAATCAGACAGCCTGCACAGGTGCTGTACTCCAGATGCTTTCACACGGATTAATGACAGCCCTGTTCTTTGCTCTTATCGGTATGATTTACGGACGTACCCACACCCGTGACGTCCGCGAGTTGAGCGGATTAATGAAAGTGATGCCATTTCTTTCGGTATGTTATGTTATTGCCGGTCTTGCCAATTTAGGACTTCCGGGGTTAAGCGGTTTCGTTGCTGAGATGACTATCTTTGTCGGTTCTTTCCAGAATACCGGTGTATTCTACCGCACAATGACCATCATCGCTTGTACAAGTATTGTTATCACGGCCGTATATATCCTGCGTCTCGTAGGTAAAATACTCTACGGAACCTGTACCAACAAACATCACCTGGCGTTGACAGATGCTACCTGGGATGAACGCTTCGCCGTGATCTGCCTCATCATTAGTGTAGCAGGTCTGGGGTTGGCTCCGTTCTGGATAAGTGATATGATCAGTGGTAGTGTTCTACCTGTAGTATCCAACTTAATCCCGTGATCTCTCTTTAATTTTTAATTATTAATTTAGATTTGATAGAAATGGATTATTCACAATTTCTATATATGAAAGAGGAGTTATCACTGATAGCAGTTATCCTCATTATATTTCTGGCCGACTTGTTTATGGACCCGGAAAAGCGAAATACTCCCGGACATGCACGTTTTGCAACCCTGCTTCCTATCGCATTGCTGATCATTCATACGGTTATCAACCTGGTACCTGCAGCCGGTAATACGGAAGCTTTTGGCGGAATGTATCAATATACGCCGATGCAAACCATTATCAAAGCAGTACTCAACATCGGCACGATTATCGTATTCTTTATGGCTGCCGAATGGCTGAAGCTGGAAGATACAGCAATCAAACGCGGTGAATTTTATATCATGACACTCTCCACTTTATTAGGTATGTATCTCATGATATCTGCCGGACACTTCCTGATGTTCTTCATCGGCCTGGAAACAGCCAGTATTCCGATGGCAGCACTGGTTGCTTTCGACAAATACCGTCACCACTCTGCCGAGGCTGGTGCCAAATACATTTTGACAGCCTTATTTTCCAGCGCTTTATTGCTGTTTGGCTTATCGATGATTTATGGCACTTGCGGTACTCTTTACTTCAACGACCTGCCTGCACACATTGATGGTAATATGTTGCAGGTAATGGCATTTGTATTTTTCTTCTCCGGTATGGGATTCAAACTCTCTCTGGTTCCTTTCCATCTTTGGACAGCAGACGTATACGAAGGTGCACCGAGTGTGGTAACAGCCTACCTAAGTGTCATCTCAAAAGGTTCGGCAGCTTTCGTACTTCTCACAGTATTGATTAAAGTATTTGCCCCAATGATAGCAGACTGGCAGGAGGTTCTTTACTGGATCACAATTGTTTCTATTACAATAGCTAACCTGTTTGCGATCCGCCAGCAGAACCTGAAACGCCTGATGGCATTTTCCAGTATCTCTCAGGCAGGATATATTATGCTGGGTGTGATTGGCGGTACAGCTTCCGGAATGTCTTCACTGGTATACTACGTATTGGTTTACGCAGTAGCCAATTTAGGCGTATTCGCAGTGATTACTATTGTAGCACTCCGCAGCCAAAGATTCACGCTCGAAGACTATGCAGGACTTTATAAAACAAACCCGAAACTGGCATTCATTATGACCTTGTCTCTATTCTCACTGGCAGGTATTCCACCGTTTGCGGGATTCTTCTCTAAGTTCTTCATCTTCATGTCGGCATTCCAGGCAGGTTTCCATCTGTTGGTGTTCATAGCGCTGATCAATACTGTTATTTCACTATATTACTACCTGTTGATAGTGAAAGCCATGTACATTACTCCTTCAGACAATCCGGCACCGGCATTCCGAAGTGACAGCTGTACAAGAATAGGTTTGGCACTTTGTGTATTGGGTATTTTAGGCTTAGGTATTGCAAGTGTAGTTTACCAGACAATAGATAAGTTCGCATTCGGACTGTAAAGGCCGGATGATCATCTTTCAAAGCAGAATATCAGAAGCGTGAGAAAGTTATCAACATGTAACTTCTAAACGCAGATTACACAGATTATCGCAAAACTTAAATTTAATTTGCGATAATCTGTGTAATCTGCGTTTTTTAATGCAACTGTTATTCCGTGTAAGTGCAACCATCACTTCGGGATAAGTGCCGATAGCTTCAAGCTGTCCTTACACTATCGGCAATATAAACCAGAAACAGGAGCCTTTACCCGGTTCAGATTCCACTCCGATCTCACCATGCAACTGATCTATAATACTCCGGCAAATAGAAAGCCCCAAACCGGTACCATGAATAAATGAATTCAGCTTCACGAAACGATCAAAAATCTGTACCCGGTATTCTTCTTTAATCCCAATACCAGTATCGGACACATAAAAACGAATTCTACTATCTTCCAGTTGTTCATATCCTACTTTTATAGTTCCTTCCGAAGTAAACTTAGCTGCATTATTCACAAAGTTAGAGATAACCTGGTGCAGACGGTTACGATCACTCATAATATAACATTCCGGCAAATGTTTATCAAATACCAGCTTTACTGTTTCTGTGGTCTTTCCCTGCATACTACGTACAATGTCCTCACATAACAAATTTACATTCACCTCCGTGATAGTAAATTCAAAAGTACCAGCTTCTATTTTCGACAAATCAAGGATATCCGAAATCAACTGTAACAATAGCTCATTATTCTCTTCAACAATACCGATGTACTGTTTGCGTTCTTCCACATCCTCGGTCTCTACCAATAATCCGGAGAAACCTACAATCGCATTCAGCGGAGTACGTATTTCATGACTCATATTAGCCAGGAAAGCACTTTTCAGATGGTCGGCTTCTTCTGCCTTTTCTTTGGCATCAATCAACTTGACTTCGATCTCCTTCATTTCCGTGATATCATAATTGATACCTATTATCTCTATCAGTCCTTCTTCAGGAGCATAATGAGACATCATAATATTCATCCGCACCCAATTCCATTCGGAGAAATCCGGAACTTTGGAATCCTGCATTTCCTCTGCTGTCTTGTGTACACGGACTTCACTACGAAAACTTTTACTACGTCCTTCTATTACCTCCTGATAGAAATTAAGAATCTGTTCACGATCGTCGGGATGTATTTTACTATACACACCTACAATATCTGCCAACGGAGCATCCTCTTCCTCACCCATGTTCTTAAACCACTGCTTTATAGCATATCCTTGCTTATCAAGAAGATTGAGCTTCGCATAGCCTACTTTAGCATAATCAGAAATCAAAAGGAAGAAGTTTTCAAAATCCTGTATCTTTTTGATAGCATCCAATTGCTCGGTGTTATCCATATTCAAAAATATATACCCGAGAAACTTACCATCCTTGCCAAAGAACTTACTCACCTTGGTATAGAGAGCTATATATCCTTTTCTTTCAGATTCATAATATTCTCGTATACTGGTAAACGTATAATTCATACGAAAATCCAGCTTTTCTTCATTGCGCATCCGTTCTCTGATTTCCTCCGATATATTCGGGTTATCAAATACGTTAACACCCAACACATCTGCTTTGTCACGAACCCCGAATATTTCCATGTCTTTATTATTAATATCGATCATGAAACCATTCTGATCATAGATTTCTATACCAACAGGAATATTAGCAAAGACTATACTCAAGAGCTTTTCACTACGGTCCAGTGCCTTGTGTGCCTGTTCAGTCTCTGTTATATCAACAAAGAGTGCCACTATCTCATCTTTTTCAGGAGAATAAACAATACAACGGCTATTTTTACCGGATACAGGAAAAGATACTTCTAATTCTTTATAACCACTCCCATCTATAATATCAGCAATATAATTCAGCTTCTGCTGATAGTTAACATGCAGTTCACTGGCATATTTCCCAATATAATCAGTACTTGGAATCCCCATCAGATCAGTACACATCTGATTCGTATCAGTGACCAGATAATCTATCGGCTTACCCTCAGCATCACGTACAATACTTATATGAATATATCCGATAGGCATATAGTGAAACAAATTGTGCATGAAAGCCTGCTCGTGTTTAGCCTCATCACGGGCATAACGCAGTTCGGTACAAATACTGATAATATTGGCTAATGAAGAGAGCCACTGACAGTCGTCATTGCTCCACATATGAGTACGTTTCACTAAATCCACTCCCAGATACCCACGTACTTTTTCCCCAGATTTGAGAGGGACAACCAACAGCGATTTAATATTCTGCTTACTAAGAATATCATATTCAGCCGGAGCTTTTTCCTTCAGGTCTTCAACAGAATTAAGGATAATTGGCTGCCCGGAAAGAATTCTCTCCGTCCACCATGGAAGTTCCTGAGCCGGGATATTCTGTAAAATATCAATTTCCGGCTTCACTCCATCTGCCAAGACCTCAAAAATACAACTATGATGTTTACACTCCTCGTCATACTCAAAGATATAAACGCGCCCTCCCTGAAAAAACTGAAGTATATCATTCAATATACTATTGATACCGGGTGTAGCATCCGACTCCTGAACAAAATAATAGAGCGATTGTGAAATTGAGTTTTGCCGTGCAAGTTGTTCATTAGTACGTATGGCAAGCCTCGCTGCCATATCTTTTTCTGCTCCTTCCACCTGACGAATATAGCCAAAGGCTATTAATTCACCCGCTTCATTTCTTTTCTTAGAACCCAGATGTGAATGAATCCATATTTCCTTTTCATCAATAAGCAGAGGATAAGTCTGATCATATACATCAATGTATGACAAAGAGATGAATTCACGCTTGGTACGTCCATTATAATCCTGCCGGATCAAACGAGAAAACGAATCAAAACTGATCTCATCGTTTTCCAGTTTAAGTAAATCGCAAATATACTCAGAACAACGAAAAGTTCTGGTAGCAAAATTGGCCTCCCACCAGCCTATTTGTGCTAAAAAAGTAAGCTCACGCAAACGTTCGTAATCGTTGCATTGAAAGTTAGTAGAAACGGCCATACAATACAATTATCTATATTCGGCAAAAGTAATTAATTAATTATATATTATGGCACTAAAAGAGTTTTTTTACATGCAGCATTTTCACCTATCGAAAAACCCATAAAGACACCTGATTGTAACAGAAGTGCAAACCGATTGTATTTCAAGTGTATTACCTATGTAATCCCTTCTCCGCACCTTTGCAACGTCAAAAGAAATACACCTATAATGAATATGAAACAAGCATTTGGAAAAGCAATTTCGTTCTTCTTTTTACTCACCGTACTGACTTTTGCAGCACAAGCAGGTAACATTCATGGTACAGTCACAGACCGGGTTACAAACGAGCCACTGACCGGAGCAACCATACAACTTTCAGGGACTACACTCGGAACAGTTGCCGACATGGACGGCAAGTACCAATTCAACAATCTCAAGAGTGGTATATATACGCTCGAAATAAGATACATAGGATATAAAGACATTATACAGAAAGATATAAAGGTCACCCATGCGCCACTCATACTTAACTTTGAGATGGAGGCTGACGCACAGACGTTGAGTGATGTCACCGTTGTGGCACGCATGAAAAGAAATACCGATGTGGCAATGATGACCGACCAACGCCGAAGCCTGGTAGTACAAAGCGGAGTATCGGCCCAGCAAATCAGTAAAACACAAGACAAAGACGCTTCGGAGGTTATCAAGCGGGTACCAGGTGTATCCATTATCGATGAAAAGTTTGTTATGGTACGCGGACTCTCGCAAAGGTATAATAATGTATGGATAAACGGAGGGGCCGTGCCCAGTTCGGAAGCCGATTCACGTGCTTTCTCATTTAACATCATTCCCAGTTCACAACTTGACAACATGGTGATCGTGAAAAGTCCTGCACCGGAATATCCCTCGGACTTCACAGGAGGTTTTATTCTGATCAATACCAAAGATATGCCAAGTGAAAACAGCTTTAACCTCTCTGTGGGTGCGGCAGTAAATGACAATACCCATTTCAGGGATTTCTACTATAACAAGGGAAGCAAAACCGATCTGCTTGGTTTCGACAACGGGCTACGTTCACTACAAGGAGGCATTGACAAAATAATGAATACTTTTGATGGCAAGGCCGTGGATCTGATGAATAACGGATTGAACAATGACTGGACCGTAAAAAACAAAAAGCCCCTGCCCGATTTGAAACTGAATACTTCCTACAGCCACATCTGGGATACGGAAAGCGGACGCAAATACGGTCTATTGGCTACACTGAACTATAGCAACAGCTATAAAACTTACAAGGATATGGAAAACTCCCTGTTCGGAGCTTATGACGTAACTCATGACCACTCAGTATATCTACGCAGAAGCATAGACAACCAATACAATAACGATGTGCGCCTCGGAGCCATGGCAAATCTTACTTTCCAACCCAAAGACAGCCGTCATCATTTTGAATTCAAGAACATCTTCAACCAGCTTGGCAAAAGTCGGTACACCACCCGCGAAGGTATAGATGCACAGAGCAATAATGAACGGAGTATGGAATATTACTACTCCAGCCGGACTACCTACAACGGGCAATTCACCGGGAAACATACCTTTGACAACGGCAAACTGGATTGGAGTACCGGATATGCATACGCCAACCGTAATATGCCCGACCGCCGCCGCATCCTGTTGAATGATGAACTTGAAAAGGACAGGATAGGGTTAACCAGTGGTTCGGATATCAGCCGTGAGTTCTACAAGCTGGACGAACACATTGCTTCGGCCAACATCAACTATCAACACGAATATTCTTTCGGTACATTCAATCCGACACTGAAAGCCGGTGCTTACAGCGAATACCGTACACGTGAGTTTACCACCCGCCGCTTCTATTATAACTGGAATCAGGCAAGCAACACACTCCCGGCTGACTTTCGCTATATGGATATGATAAATACCGTATTACGTCCGGAGAATTATGGTTTAGACAAACTTCACCTCTTTGAAGAGCCCAACAAACTGAATGACTACAGTGGAAATAATATCCTGGCAGCCGGATACATAGGAGCCAATCTGCCTTTGGGAACTTTTAATATCTACGCAGGAGTACGTTATGAGTACAATCAAATGGAATTGATCAGCAATACCCGCTCTACAGCCAAAAGCCCCAAAAGCAAGTACTATACCAATAATGACCTGTTTCCGTCTCTGAACATCAGCTATGAACTGACGGAAAAGCAGCAATTACGTCTGGCTTACGGAAAGTCTGTCAACCGTGCCGAATTCCGTGAAGTTTCCAGCTCCGTATATTATGACTTCGATCTGGCAAGTCCGGTAGAAGGAAATCCGGACTTAAAATCTGCGTATATTCAGAATATAGACTTCCGTTATGAGTATTATCCTTCCGGCGGAGAGGTGATCTCAGTAGCACTTTTCTACAAGAACTTCCAGAATCCGATAGAGTGGACTTATACCGTAAACGGAGGAACAGACCTCACCTATTCTTATAAGAATGCCAAAGCAGCCAACAACTATGGTATCGAACTTGATATCCGTAAGAACCTCGGCTTTATCGGCCTGAAAGATTTAAGCTGGACTTTCAACGGAGCATGGATCAAAAGTAAGGTAGAATTCGATAAGAACAGCATTGAGCTTGACCGCCCCATGCAGGGACAATCTCCTTACCTCATCAATACAGGCCTTTTCTATCAGAATGAGAAGCTGGGACTGAATGCTGCCGTACTTTACAACCGTATCGGAAAACGCATCATCGGAGTAGGCCGCAGTGTAGGAAGTGCCGGAAGTGAAAACACCAACAACTTACCCAACTCCTACGAGATGCCACGCAACACGATAGACCTTTCTCTAAGTAAGAAGTTCGGCCGTTGGGAAGTGAAAGCCGGTGTACGCGATCTGCTTGCCGAAAAGGTTTACTTCAAACAGGTCTCGGAGGTACGCAAAGGTGACGTGAAGTCCGAACATGAAGAGATCACCCGCGCTTATCAGCCCGGAAGAAATATTAATCTGAGTATTAGTTTTAATCTATAATTCATCACTTAAACAAAGAATGACAATGAAAAAGAGTATGTTTGCAGCCCTTTGCCTCTCATCTATATTGGCACTTGGCACCATAACAAGTTGTAGCGATAACGAAAGTGCTCCTTCTTACTTTATCGATCCGAATGAGGACACCAACATTAAAGATCTGGAAGTACTCTTCGGCAATAATGAGGGTGCCCAACAATGGGAAGTGAAACAGAACGTACACATCACCAAAGGTACGTATCTTATGAAAGGCTGGTGTTACATCACTGACGGAGTGACGGTTACCATTGACCCGGGTACGGTAATCCGTGGCGACAAAAGTACAAAAGCCGCTTTAATTGTAGAACGTGGTGGTAAACTGATTGCCGAAGGTACGGCTCAAGAACCGATTGTAATGACTTCCATGATGAAAAAAGGTCTCCGCCGTCCGGGTGACTGGGGTGGACTCATCATCTGCGGAAAGGCAAATAACAATCAGAAAGAGCAGCAAATAGAAGGTGGTCCCAGAACCAAACATGGAGGCAATGACGATAACGATAACTCAGGTATCTTCAAATATATCCGTATAGAGTTTGCCGGTTTCCCTTTTGAAAAGGATAAGGAAATCAACGGTATCACTTTCGGTTCAGTAGGTAAAGGTACGGTAGTAGACCACCTGCAGGTATCCTATTCTAATGACGATTCTTTTGAATGGTTCGGCGGAAGCGTAAACTGCAAGCACCTGATTGCTTACAAAGGCTGGGACGACGACTTTGATACGGACAATGGATTCTCCGGAAACGTGCAATTCTGCCTGGGCGTGCGTGACCCGAAAATTGCAGACGTATCACAGAGTAACGGATTTGAGTCGGACAACTGCGCTGACGGTAATATCGCAGCCACCCCTATTACGACAGCTGTATTCAGTAATGTTACCTTTGTAGGCCCTGCCACAAAACTCAACGCTGATTTCCAGAATACTTCGGACTACATCAATGCCGGTGATCTCTATCCTAATAACAACTCCGGTCTTGGTAAATTCCAGTCGGCTATGCAGATACGTCGCAGCAGTAACCTGAATTGCGTTAATTCCGTAGCCATCGGCTGGCCTATCGGACTGATCATCGACGGTGAAAAAGGAAATACGGTTGAATCGGCCAAAGAAGGGAAGATCGTATTGCAAAACATCTATCTGGCTTTGGGCAAGAACTCGGTTGTGGGTACGGATGCTAACAAGAAGTACGAAGATGTACTGGGTACATACAGCGACGGTAAGATTACTTACGACGAAACAAAACCGTCTTATTCCAGCACTTTCTTCAAAGCACAGAAAGGAAATACAGTGTTTGAGAACGAAGACGATCTGAAACTAATCGACACGAAAAACGTAGGACAGAAATATGCACCAACAAGCGAAAGTCCACTGCTGGGTAAAGCTTCGTTCGATGCCGTACCCAATGCTACCCAACTGGAAAAAGTTACTTATATCGGTGCTTTCTCCGCACAAGACAACTGGATGGATAACTGGACCAACTTTGATCCGGAAAATACAGACTATTAGTGCTTCCCGCACGGGGAGGTACGCCAGGCGATGAGACTATTTAAATATCAGGTAGACAGGATTGCCCGGGATGGCTCATTGGTTAGGTTAGGAAGGAAGGTATCAATACCCGGTGTGGGGAGTTGTTTTACATGTACATGTAAAACAACTCTGCATGCCGGGCAACGAACCATTACTCTACGAGGCAAAGCCTCATCAGTACTTCCATACACATACGCCCGTTATGATAAGGGCATTTCCAGAAACCGGCTTTATCATCTTCGCGGTTCACTGTGCCATCGGCACGGATACTCCAATACCATTCACCATTCTCCCGGTCTATGAGATACTTCCTGATAAAATCCCAGCAGGCAATGGCCTTTTGCAAAGCCTCCTTATCATTGAAATGCTGGAAAAGGTTCATATAGCCAACCACTGTCTCAGCTTGTACCCACCAATGACGGTCGGTATCTACCCGGTGAGTATCGGAATTCTTTTCGTAAATCATCCCTCCTTCCGGAGTAAAGCCTTCAGAAGCTGCTATCGCTATTTGTTTCACAATCGGTTCTACCTTTGCCAGCAAGTCTTTGTCGCCCAGCTCCAATGCAGCTTCATGAATGAGCCAGGAAGCTTCAATATCATGGCCGTAGGAAACAATCCGGTACTTGCTATTCCAGTCGTCATCAAAAAAGAGTTGCAAGTGCCCCGTTTCCCGGTTTAGTATTTTATCGGTAAAAATCAGGATAAGATTATACAATTGCCTTTTCAGCCGTTCATCTTTCCACACCCGGTAAAGGTTGGTATAGGGTTCGAGAATATGGAGATGCGTATTCATTGTTTTACGTTCATTGGCATCTTTCTCGCTGAGACGCATGTCTTCCATTTCATCCCACTCACGGGTAAGGGCTTCACAATAACCATTCTTCACAGTGTCAAAGCTATATGCTTCGATGCTCTCAAAGAGGCGTACGGCATAGTCAAGAGCTTCCTTATCTCCGGTAGCGCGATTATACTCACTCAGTCCGTAAATAGCAAAGCCGAGGGCATAAATCTGTTTCTTTGTATCGAGCGGCGCTCCTTTGCAATCGAGACTCCAATAGATACCACCAAACTCTTTATCGTAAAAGTGGTGAATAATGTACTCTTTGGCACGGGTGGCCATAGCAAGATATTCTTCTTTTTTCAACAAACGATATGCGGCGGAGTAAGTCCACAAAATGCGGGCATTAAGGATAGCTCCTTTCTCAGCTTCGGGCATCCGTTGTTCCATGCCGGTGATACGCCCGTAGAAACCACCGTTCTCTTCGTCCACCATTCGGTTCATCCAATAGGGCAGGATATTGGTAGTTAGTACCTCCTGCACCTCTTGCTTCAAAGTTGATATAGATTGATTCATATTTGTATAGTTTTGAATGTATTTCCCCACCCCCACAGAGGACACAGAGGGCACAGAGTTTTAAATCTTTATTGAAACGCAGATGAACGCAGATTTTCGCAAAGGGAAATAACGATAAAATAAAGAACTACAGTTTTTTAATCTGCGTTCATCCGCGTCTCATCAGAGAAAATAATATCTCTGTGCCCTCTGTGTCCTCTGTGGTGAACTGATTCGTAACGAAGATTATGGGCATATCTTTTCGGTAGCGGAACTGCCCCTAAACGGTATCTTTACCTTTGCCCGGTGTTGTACTTTGTCTTTCTCAGAAAGGAGCGTTCCTTTTCCCGGTGCACAGTCTTGTTTTACATGTACATGTAAAGCTGCATGAGATGCACATGTCGTACTGCCCCACATGCACATGTCGTACTGCTTTACATGTACATCTAAAACAACGTTACATACCGAGGCTTCCTACGTTACTCTACGAGATAGGGCTTTATCGATACCGGAGAAAGAGATAGATAGTAATACCAGACAACATTTAGCGTAAAACGATATAATAACTAACATCGCTTGCCGAGCCTCCCTGTGCGGGAAGCACAAGCACCTAAAACAATAAGTATGAAGAATAAGAAACTGGAAGCCAATCTGTACATGGCTATATCAAAAGTATTCAGTGGGTTAAATATGAATGCCCTTAAATATCTACTTCCTTTGTGGATGAGCCCGCTTACCGGAGCTACAATCCGCTGTACCTTTGCTGCGGTCGCTTTCTGGATTATTGGCTGGTTTGCTCCATCCGAAGAAAATACCTCCCGTAAGGATAAATGGTTATTATTCCTATTGGGAGCATTAGGGCTCTATGGCTTTATGTTTCTTTATCTGATTGGTCTTAGTAAAACGACTCCTGTGTCAAGTTCCATTTTCACGAGTCTTCAGCCTATCTGGGTGTTTCTCATTATGATTTTCTTTTATCACGAGAAGGCAACCGGGTCGAAAATAGCAGGCATATCCATTGCTCTTGTCGGTGCATTGGTTTGTATCCTTACACAACGGAGTGATGATCTTGCTTCGGATGCTTTTGTCGGCAATATGTTGTGTCTGTTCAGTTCTGTGGTTTATGCCATTTATCTGGTGATGAGTAAGCGCATTCTTTCTGCTGTAGGTCCTATTACAATGTTGAAGTATACTTTTAGCGGTTCGGCAGTATCCGGGCTTATCGTATCAGTGATTACAGGGTTCGATGCTCCTGTCTTTTCGTTACCTTTCCATTGGCTGCCGTTTGCCGTATTGATGTTTGTACTAATATTCCCTACCACAATCAGTTACATGCTGTTGCCTATCGGTTTGAAATATCTGAAAACGACGGTGGTTGCCATTTATGGTTATTTGATATTGATCGTGGCTACTATTGCTTCTTTAATTTTAGGACAAGATCGTTTTAGTTGGACTCAGACTTTTGCAATCCTCTTTATCTGTGTTGGAGTTTATCTGGTAGAGGTGGCTGAAAGTAAAGATAAAAGTACACCTATGGCTACGCCGGCACATAAGTAGTAACAGGGGGATAATCAGTATAGGCGTAGCCTGCATGCGGTAGATATATAACCTGCATGCAGACTACGCCTTTATTGTATGGGATAATGTTCTTACTATATAGAGAACATTGCCTCTGCTACGTAGAAGCAATGTTCTTAGATACTTGCTTTGAAACATTTATCGTTTCCAACTTCCTTTTTTCAAATAAGTTAAGGCCAATCCTAATAATAATAGTACATACAATTGTTCCGCCGTCCAGTAAATCACTAATGGTAATTCACAGGAAGCTAATCCATACAGATATCCGAGATAAATGGTAATTGTTATCATTTGGAAAACAAAGGCCGTTTTTGTTTTTCCGGTTCCAATGATTGCGTTGCAATATGTATAGGCTGGCGTAGCAAGAAAATAGGTAGATAGCATCAGCAGGAATGGTGGGATGGCTGTTTCAACAACCTCTTTACTGTTTGTATAAATCCCTAAAATCTGATTGGACATCAGTATGGCTACCAGTATGAACGGAGTTCCTACCGCATAACTCAGTTTTACCGTTTTCCAGCATACCGGCATTACACTTTCCGTTTGTCCTGCTCCGATCAGATTGCTGACCAGTGAGATCCCGGTTGTGGCGAATGAGTTGACAATAACGAACAGGATTACTGAGACACTCCTTACTACATTTCCTGCTGCGAGTTGCCTTTCTCCTAAATGTTCGATGACTATGAAAAACAGAAACCACGGAGCAATACAGAAGAACGACCGGATCATCGTCCAGCTTGAAAGCTGAAACAGCTGTCTGAGTAACGGGAAATTGAACGAACATCTCCAGCCATATTTCTTTTTATCCACCTTAAAGTATGTATATGTCACCAAATAGATCAGTGCTACCGTTTCTGCTACCGATGAGGCTATAGCAGCTCCTGCTATTCCAAGACGTGGAAATCCACCTACGCCGAAGATGAGCAGATAGTTGAGCAGTGTATTCGTTGTCACTAACAGAATGGAGTTAATCGTCAACACTCTTGTTTTTGTTGTCCCTACATAAAATGCCCTGTATGCCAGTATGGGAAATACGGATAAAAAACTATAGTCCCGCCAGCTTATGTATTGGATAACGGCCAGATAAATCTGGTCTGACGAAATCACTGTTCGTAGCAGTACCGGGGAAAAGAGTTTGGAGAATGTGAACGTCAGTATCGACAGTGTGGTCAGAAAGAACATTCCCTGCCAGAATGTTTCCCCTGTTTTCTGGAGATTCCCTTCTCCGTTTCTTCGTGCAATCATCACTTGCAGTCCCAGACTGAAGCCGAAGCCGAGCATATAGATTGCGATGTAATACATTCCTGCCAGTGCCGAGGCGCCCAATTCGACTTCGCCCACATGGCCCAGGAAAATAGTGTCGGTAAGATTGATGAGTTGTTCCATCAGAAGGCTCATCATTACAGGAAAGTTGATGAGCCAAATTTGTTTATAAGTAAAATTCATGATTTAATTGCGAATAACACGTTAGGGGGATGACTGAAAAGTCATCCCCACGGAATGAATAAATAACTCTCTATTATTTCATTCGAAGCGTAGCTATCTGCAAATTTGCCACTTCATGAGTTAAACAAACTGATGTTTCTTAAAATGATGATGTGGCAAAGATAGAAAAAACTTATTTCCCGGCATACAATCCGATGCGATTTCCTTCGCTGTCGGCAAAAACGGCGAACCAACCTCGTCCTTCGGCTTCGATCTTTGTCTTTGGGATGATTATTTTCCCACCGTTGCGTGTGATTGCTGTTGTCATAAGCTCTATGTTTTCGCAATTGAAGTGAATCAGAACCCCGTGTTCTGAGGGCTTGAATCCTTCTGCATAAGAGATTGCTCCCACACTCTGCGCTTTACCCTCTTCAACAAAGAATGCCATCTTTTCAGTTTCACACTCTGCTACCGGCATCTTGATGCCAAAGATTGTCTCGTAGAACTTTACCGCCCGGTTGAAGTCGCTTGCCGGAATTTCAAAAAATGAAATCAACTTACTCATAGTCTTCTGTTTTTTTAATGATTAATTAATTTGCTTTGCAAAGACTCTGCAAAAGTAGGAACGGCAGTCGGCGTATGATAGGAAAAAAAGGACATTCTATCTTTTAGAGTGTAGAGAAGTAATCGGAGTAAGGTGCACAAAGTGCCAGATACTCTCCTGGTGTGTAGCCGGAAAAAGCTTTAAATTCTTTAATAAGATGGGATTGGTCATAATATCCGCATTCATAGGCCAGTTGGGCAAAATGGATGTCCGGCTGTGTTTGCAATGTGAACAAAGCCCGTTGTAAACGGACAATACGGATAAACTCTTTGGGTGTAGTGCCTACATATTCATGAAAGACCCTGTTAAACTGCTTGTCGCTGAGACAGGCTGTTTGGGCCAGCCTGTGAATGGCAGGTTGGGGACACTGGTTTATTTCTTGTATGGTAGCCCCTATTCTCTTTATGTTATATTCAGCGGAAGAATAGAAGCGTTGGAGCAGATAGTGCTCTATTAGTTCTATACATTGTGTATCATCCGGTGTCTCTGCGACTCGTTTAGCCAGGTCTGCCAATGCGATGTCTCCGATATCTTCTATTGAAACATTCATTCCATATGTTTCTTTGACAGGTAACCGGAAAAAGAGTTTCGGTGCATAAGGCTGAAATACAACAGTGATCATATCAATATTTCCGGTAGAGGCCACATCGACGTAAGTATTAGATTGTCCGCAGATGAAAGCCTGTGGCTGTAGCTGCCGGGTGGTAGGCGAAAATAGTTGTTTACCCCGATGGAAAGTTAAATGAACGCACCCGACAGGAATGGTTCGTTCCGTGACGGGTGCGGAGATATCAATCCGTAATATCCAGTAATACTTGATAAACGGAGTTAGTGCGGCACAAGGCTTAATGAGGCGGAATGTTTCCATACTGTGAGCAAAGATATTTTATAAATGCAGAACGTGCAAAAATACTTCTTTGCTTTTTCTTGTGATTGTAAAAAAGAGACATTCAATCCTTTTGAGAAAATAAGCCTACTTGATATTAGGGTTCAGGCTGTGCCAATCTTTTATTGCCGGGATAATCCCCATTTCAATGACCTCGTCACGCAGTTTGCACAGATGTTTGTAACTGTTTTCCAACTCTTGCTGTTCGGTAGGCGTACCCTGTACTTCTTTATAGCTGACGCCATCTTTCGTGATAGACGTTTCCATTGCCATCATGATATGGTTGAATTTTCCATCGGATACATACGTTCCGGCCGGCCAGCGGAAAGGTTGTCCTCCCATAGCTGCGGCGATCATTTCAATAGAAAGATAGGCCGGGCTTTGGAAAGAAGAGCGTCCGCGCAGGTCGATGATGTGCTTGCCACCCTGGATAACACGTTGCTTGATAGCTTCCCATTCTGTTTGAGGCAGGTGGGTAGTACCAATCCAGTTAGTCAATGTATCACCATCTACGGTAGTGGTGGATGCAAATACTGCCATTTGTTCGCCATGCCCACCGTATGTACGGCAGTTCTGTATTTTGGAAGCGGGTATTTTGAAGAACTTTACCAATTCGTTTTGCAGACGAGTACTATCCAATGCTGCAAGTGTAGATACCTGTGAGGGTTTCAAACCGGAATAAAGCAACGTGATCAATCCTGTAATATCTGCCGGGTTGAACACTACTACCACATGTTTCACGTTAGGGCAGTATTGGCGGATATCTTTACCAAATTGGGCGGCAATTTCTGCATTTCCCTTTAAAAGATCTTCACGTGTCATACCTGCTTTACGGGCAGCGCCACCGGATGAAACGATATAAGCGGCTCCCGACAGTGCCTCTTTGATGTCAGAAGTATAGGTGAGGTTGACATTTTCAAATCCGCAGTGATATAACTCTTCGGCCACACCTTCCAGTGCGGGTGCATACGGGTCATACAGGCAAATGTTAGGAGTAAGTTTCATCATCATGGCAGTTTGGGCCATATTTGAGCCAATCATTCCGGCAGCTCCTACAATCGTTAATTTCTCGTTGGTTAAGAATTCCATAATCTTATATTTTTTATAAATGAATAGACGGTTTTTATGTTGACGCTACAAATATAACGACTTAATCGCCAGAATGTTCATTGAAAAAAGTTTTGGCTGATAATGAAAAGTTATAAGGCAACCGTACCAATTTTGCTTAATATAGAATAGGAATGAGCAAAACTCACCACAGAGTAGCACAGAGTTCCACAGAGTAGTATTTATCTGATAAAACGCGGATTAACACAGATTAAAAGACTGTAGTTCTTTATCATACATTTGTTTCCCTTTGCGAAAATCTGTGTTAATCTGCGTTTCAATAAAGATTTAAACTCTGTGGAACTCCGTGTTACTGTGGTGAAACACATTCTAAACCGTACAATAATGAGCATAAATTTAGTGCGGTTGCCTTGGAAAAGTTATACCGGTGGGAAAGATGTCGGCTAAATGAACTATCTTTGCAGAAAATTGTAGTAGGGATTTAGTAGTGAGTGGTTAAGTAGCAAGTGGTAGATTGTGCTGTTAGCTACTATTGGTTGCTAAATCATTTCAACTACTTGACTACTTACTACTAAATTCTAACTACTAAATATTATGCGCATTGAATTAGGAAAATTCAACCAGCTTGAGGTTGTAAAAGAGGTCGATTTCGGAATGTATCTTGACGGAGGCGAGGAAGGTGAAATTTTGCTGCCTACTCGTTATGTACCCGAAAATTGTCAAATAGGAGATGTATTGAATGTATTTCTCTATCTCGATAATGAAGAAAGGCTGATTGCTACCACATTGACTCCACTGGTGCAGGTGGGAGAGTTTGCTTGTCTGGAAGTGGCATGGATTAATCAGTTTGGCGCATTCCTCAACTGGGGATTGATGAAAGACTTGTTTGTGCCTTTCAGTGAACAGAAGATGAAAATGCAGGTAGGCAATAAATACATTATCCATGCTCATCTCGATGATGAAAGTTATCGTATTGTGGCTTCTGCAAAGGTAGATCGTTATCTTTCCAAAGAGAAAGCAGCGTATCAGCCGGGAGAAGAAGTTAATATTCTTATCTGGCAAAAAACAGATCTTGGATTTAAAGCCATTATTGAGAATAAGTTTGGTGGTTTGCTTTATGACAGCGAAATATTTCAGCCTTTGAAAACAGGAATGGAACTAAAGGCTTATGTGAAACAGGTTCGCGAGGACGGGAAAATAGATTTGATACTTCAGAAGCCGGGATTCGGGAAAGTAGATGATTTCTCACAAGCATTATTCCAATATATAAAGGATAAAGGAGGTCGGATTTCATTGACGGATAAAAGCCCTGCAGAAGATATTTACGAAACCTTTGAGGTGAGTAAGAAGACTTTCAAAAAAGCTGTTGGCGACTTATACAAGAAACGCCTGATCGTTCTGGAGGAAGATGGAATCCGGTTGGCATAATCCTAATTATGATAGGGGAATCCCTATACACGAATATAGATAATCATTAGGGTGGGGAGTTTTCTCACCCTATTTTTGTGGTATAAGAAAACACAAAAGTTGAATTACTTAAATGTACAGGGTATGAAAAAGATACATATTTTATTGATGTTATTGCTTCTGGTGATAAGTGCAGGTTGCGGTTCTATGAACAAGATCATGAAGGTACAGGAAGGAATGAGCAGGCAGGAGATCTCAAAGATTTTTGGTACACCGGATTACCGTCGTTTTGATAGAGGAGTGGAAGAATGGGAGTATCACAGGCTGTCTGTTATTGGGGGAGAAACTAAAATTACCGTGATTACTTTTGATGAAGGAAGGGTATCAGGCATGAATACATTTGTTCGGGAAGTGTACACACATCCGGCGCCGGTACCACATATACATTAAAAGATATGTTTTCAAGAGAAAAGTTTCACTTAAACAATACAGATTATGAAAAAGATACATACTTTTGGCATCTTGTTGATGATGATATTGCTTGGCAGTTGCATCTCTTCTCAAGCAGGCTTTACAAACGAACAGTTACTGAGTATTCGTAAAGGGATGACACTGGAACAGGTAACGGATGTACTCGGATCACCTTCTTACAGGACTTTTAATGACAAAGGGGAGGAGTGGGAGTTTCGAGTGTTCGTGTTTTCCGGTTGGTCTGTAGTTAAGGTATATTTTGTTGACGGGAAGGTGACGGAAATGAAATCTTACCTGGAGAAAGAGAGTGATTGCCATACCCGGACAGATAATAATAAAATAGAAAAGATATGATACGTAAATTGATACTTGTTTTTTGTTTTCTGCTGGCAGTGGTTTCAGTAAAAGCTTTTTCTCTGAATGGCATTTCTATTGAAAGTCCTCGGGAACAAGTGGTTGTGTTTATTGATGGACAACAGGTATGTAAACCTACATTCAGTTGCTTTGTTGCCAACTTGAACGGAGGCAGTTACCGTGTACAGGTGTATGCTGCCCGTCGCGGAGAACAGTTTAACAGAGAAAACTTATTGCTGGATGAACGTGTTTATTGTTCAAGTATGAGAGTGAAAGAGATTGTGATTGAAGGTACAAATTATCCGGGGCACAGGCCTGACCGACCTGGACATAGACCGGACGATTTTAATCCATGGGAACCGGTAATGAGCGATGGCTCCTTTGAACAGTTTATAAATTCATTGAGAAATCAACCTTTTGAATCCGACCGCAATGCTTTACTCGACAATGCTTTAATGAGTTCTTATTTTACTACCGATCAGTGTATCCGCTTGTTGGAATTTTGCAGGTTTGATAGCGAAAGGAAACCATTCCTTATAAAGATATATCCGAGAATTGCTGATAAAGCAAACTTCTTCCGGGCATTGGACAAACTGACATTTAGTTCGGATAAGAAAGAAGTAAATGACTTTATAAAAAGATATCACCAAAGTAATAAATAAAATAATATACCGATTATGAAACGATTGATTATACTATTATTTGCCATCGGGATAACTGCCATGAGCAGTATGAGTATGGCAGCTATGAGTAATAGCAGGGTACGCAAAGAGACGCGCTTCCTGACTGATAAGATGGCGTATGAACTAAACCTGAATACGCAACAGTATAATGATGTCTATGAAATCAATTTTGATTTTATCTATTCCATTCGCTATTTGATGGACGATGTAATACGCGGATACGAATGGGCACTGGATGATTATTACAATTATCTGGATGTGCGTAATGACGATTTGCGTTGGGTATTGAGTGACTCACAGTATCGTAGATTCCTGGGACTCGATTATTTTTGTCGTCCGATATATGCTAATACAGGTGGGTGGAACTTCCGTGTGTATATCACATATACGAACCATAACCACTTCTACTTCCCTAAACCTTATCATTATCGTAGTTATTCCGGAGGACATTACCGGACACATTTTCATAATGTAAGTTATTATCGTGGGCGCTATAACCATAGTCATTATCGAGGAAACTATAGTGTGAGAAATGATCGGGTGTACCATACTAACCGTCGTTCGGACTTCGGATCGGTGAATATTCGTCCGAATACAAGTACAAGGCCTTCTTCCAGACCAGGAACTCGTCCAAGTACTGGTACGACTACCCGTCCAAGTACTGGTACGACTACCCGTCCGAGCACTGGTACAACTACCCGTCCCGGTAGTTCTACAACTCGTCCAAGTACTACTCCGGGAACGTCAACCCGTCCGGGAAATTCTGAAACGAAGCCAAGTTCTACCTCTCGGCCTACTACGCGGCCGAGTAGTAGTTCTTCATCTTCAAATCGTGAAAGTACATCAGGTAGTAGAAGAGATAATAATACTTCAGGTAGCAGTAGCAGGGTAAATAGCAGTACGAGCCACAGTAGTACAAACTCCGGAAACAGTAGCCGCAGAAGTAGCTCTTCAGCTAACCGGGAAACGACTTCCCCAAGTAGTAGTCGTCGTAGTTCGGTTTCCAGTGGACAGTCCGGACGTAGTTCTTCTTCCTCCAGTTCATCTTCAAGTAGCAGAAGTTCTTCTTCCAGCTCTTCTGAACGGGGAAGTAGTTCAAGAAGATAAATTATTGGGAAGTTCTTATCAATCAACTCCTCTTTTCCTATGTAATAATGGAAAGAGGAGTTTTTTCTTGTTAGAGCTTGATTTTCTGGTTGTAAAGTTAACTATAAACTATTATTCGTAAGTACTGTATCCTAATTAAATGATCGTATCATTGAAACGCAGATATCGCAAATTTACGCAAAGAATATCGTCTCTTAAGTGCAGCAAACTATCTAATCTGCGAAAATCTGCGATCATTTGCGTTTCAATAAAAGACTGGCATAGTATGAATTAAATTTGAAGTACCACTTATAATAATATCCACTAAATATCGTTATTCTATAAAGTTATGGAACGTTTAAAGACATTTACAGATAAACGGGGGAGTCTGACCCTTCTTGAGGTAGGACAGGATATACCTTTTCCTGTTGAGCGTGTGTTTTGGATACATAATGTACCCGAAGGACAAGAACGTGGGCAACATGCCAATACGGAGTTGTCCGAATATCTTGTGGCTGTCAGCGGTAGCTTTGATATCTGGACAGAAGATATAACGGGACGTAAACACTATCATTTGTCTTCTCCTTCCGAAGGCTTATTAATTCCGCCGGGAATGTGGAAGGTCATGAGTAATTTTTCACCGGATGCTGTTGTTCTTGTCCTGGCCTCTCATCCCTATTGCCTTGATAATTATATTAATTCATACGACGAATTCCTGGAATATATAAAGAAATGACACTTGCTATCCGAGACTTACAGTTGAGCGTTGTCCGTTATACGTCGGACCAAAAGATAGTTTGGGATAGTTTTGTGGCTGCCTCCAGAAATGGAACGTTCTTGTTTATGCGTGATTATATGGATTATCATGCCGATCGTTTCACCGATTATTCTCTGATGTTTTATAAAGGAGGGCGATTGCTCGCTTTATTACCGGGAAATATAGAGGATGATACTTACTGTACGCATGGTGGATTGACCTATGGCGGGTTCGTTCTTGCTTATCAGGCAAGTGCGAGTGTAGTGTTGGAGGCATTTTATCTTTTGTGCCGTTACCTGAAAGAAACCTCCGGAATAAAGCGGATTGTTTATCGTACTATTCCTTTTATATATCATAAATATCCTGCTGAAGAGGATTTGTATGCCCTGTTTCGCTTGAATGCCCGACTGACAGAGCGGAAGATCTCTTCGGTTGTAATGCCTGTGGGAGGCTGTCCTTTCAGTACACTTCGGCGTCGAAAACTGAAACTTGCACATACGAGTGGATTACGCATTTGCCAGGATGACGCTTTTAGTGCTTTCTGGTCTGTTCTGGAGCAGAATCTGCAACAACGTCATGATCGATTACCGGTACATTCGTTAGAGGAGATTGCACGCCTTAATCGTCTGTTCCCGGAAGAAATAAAACTTTATCGGGTACTCGATAAAGATGAAACGGTAGGAGGATGTGTGATGTATATCTCTGGTGAAGTAGCTCATGTCCAGTATATTGCTTCTACTGATAGAGGGCGGGATATGGGAGCACTTGATCTTTTGTTTGACTGCCTGATAAACCAAATTTATACAGAGAAACGTTATTTTGATTTTGGAGTTTCCGTAGAAGATGGAGGACGTTATCTGAATGAGGGATTAATATTCCAGAAAGAAGGATTTGGTGGACGTGCGGTCATGTATGATACATATGAACTTTGTTTAGACTCTGTGGATGATGATTAAATATTTCGATTTACAGCGTATTAGCGATTCTTTCGAACCGGAGATTTCGGATGTTATAATTCGTGTGCTTCGCTCCGGCTGGTATTTACAGGGAGAAGAAAACCATCTTTTTGAAAAAGCTTTTGCTGATTATTGTGGTACAACCTGTTGTGTAGGTGTGGGTAACGGATTGGATGCATTGACTCTTATCTTTATGGCTTACTGCGAGTTGGGAGAAATGCAGCCCGGTGATGAGGTGATTGTTCCTGCCAATACTTACATTGCCTCTATATTGGCAGTGATCCGTGCCGGAATGAAGCCGGTTTTCTGTGAACCTTCTTTGTTGTCATGTAATATAGCTCCCGAAAAAATAGAATCCCTGATTACCTCCCGAACCAAAGCTATACTTCCTGTACATCTATACGGAAGATGTGCTGATATGCAGCCTATTAAAGATATAGCAAGACGTCATAATCTCAAAGTTGTGGAGGATGCGGCACAAGCTCATGGTGCCATTTATAACGGGAAACGTACCGGTAGCCTTGGAGATGCAGCCGGATTCAGTTTCTATCCGGCAAAGAACCTGGGTGCATTGGGAGATGGTGGTGCAGTGACTACCAATGATGAGTCGCTTGCTGCGATGGTTCGTTCTATCGCCAATTATGGCTCTTCTGCAAAGTATGTCCACCTTTATAAAGGTATAAACAGTCGCCTGGATGAACTTCAGGCCGCCGTATTGCGTCTGAAACTGTCGCGTCTCGATGCTGACAATGAACGTCGTCGCCTGATTGCCTCTCAATACATGACGCATATTCAGAATACGCAATTAACCTTGCCACGGGTCGATGACTGGCAGCAGCATGTATTTCATATTTTCCCTATCTTTTCATCTTGCCGTGACAGGTTGCAGACTTTCCTTGCGGAGGAAGGAATACAAACACAGATACATTATCCGATTCCTCCGCACAAACAAGAGGCCTTGACTGAATATGCTGCTCTTTCATTGCCGGTGACGGAGCAAATACATCGTGAAGAATTGAGCTTGCCCATGTCTCCCCTGATGACGGTTGAAGAAGTGGCCTATGTGATTGCGGCAATCAATAAGTTTGAATAAATCTGTTCGTATTCTGGGGATTAATGTGTTTTCCAGAAGTCTGCATACTGTTGTGCCACTTTTACGTAGTCATGATGTTTTCTTACGTATTCAATACTTTGCGCTGATAGTATTGGAATCTGCTCTTTATGTTGCACGATGAATTCCAGTTTCCGGAAAATATCTTCTTCGGAGGGATATACATTAATAATAGGACGTAGTTCTTTCTCGTTTATTATTTCATAATTTTCTTCTTCTCCGCCTCCTACTACGATAACCCCTTTTGTCATAGCTAACAAAGAGTTCATAGAAGGAGTATATGAATATAACTGATCTAATTGTACGTCAGCGTCATCCATTAACCGTTGATAGGTATCATAGGGAGCATCGATAGCTTCTGTAATATAGCATCGGTCCGGATATTTTTTTTGTACTTCCTTGAGAACGGGATACATAATATCTGTGCCTTTGATATCACTTCGTGCGGATTGAATACCGATAAAAAAGTTCACTTTTTCGGGTTCGGGCCGTACCCGGCTAACAATGTCAGAATAGTCAATCGGTAGTGGGATGAACGTTAATTTATCCGGGAAGTATGAAGTATAAGATACATAATACTCCCATAGGCAGGCTATGATGCCATTACAGGTTTGAGCTATTTCTTTGTTGGCACGTGCTGTTCCGCCATACAGGCATTCTTTTATTATTTTACGGTTGACAGGCGTGTCTCTGAATTTGTCCTGAGATTTGAAATCAGAATATTTGAATACATTCGTTTCCATACAAGTTTTTACGTAGTAATGGTCTGTACCAAAAGCACCTAAGAATATCTTCTTATTATGTTTCCGTAAAAAACGATAGATGGGTAGGCTCTTTTCCGGTTTCAGATGCAGAAAACAGGGATTGACGATTTGTACGATATCATATCCCTTTAATTTAGGAAGCAATAATAAAACCTTTGCCAGATATTTGACTCCATCTATTTTACCGTCTGTTGGGCGCAACAGAGAGATATCCCGTTTATAATTTTTCCAGTGGTTGCCGTCTGAGACAACACACACTTCATGTCCTAATATGCGGAGTCCTTCTGCTAAGGTCCAATGGATATTGCTGAATTCACCGAGAAGTAGTATTTTCATTTATATGTAAATAAATTAATAATAGTTTTCGCCAGAGTATATTTCCACGAATATTTATTGTTTGGTAACGGAAGAAAGCTTTCTTGCCTTAATTTTTTTATCTCCATGAAAATAAAAGATGGTGAACGACGATTCTTTACAAGCTGTTGTATATAATCTATTGTCAGAAAGTTAATTCTTCGTTGCAAGGCTTCTTTTTGTGTTGAACTAAGTTCTTTCTGTGTTTTTATATAATTACATAGATAAACTAATATCTGCTTAAAATCCTTTACATGCTTTAGCCCTTGTTCACTGTCACGTTGATATGTAATTGATTGGGGATGCTGGAAATATGCATATATAGGCCAGTTGGTTATAATTGTTTTTTCTGCATGAAGATATGCCATAGCTACAAATGCTTCATCCTCATGGTAAGTGTTTTCTGGGAAAAAAAGTTGTTGCTCTATGAGCCATGTTCTTCGAGTGAAATGTATACAGGCAGCTCCTGTATAATTATTGTTGGCCATAAATGAGGCTCCAAATGAATAGATATGATGTGAATACTTGGTTTTTCTCGGGCCTTTTTTACCCTTTTTTACTTTTTGGAATTTGAAAGACAGAATGTCCGGATGTTCTTTCTCTAAAAAAGTAAGACAATGTAGTAATGAATTTGGGAATAAATAGTCATCAGCATCAACAAAAAGGAGGTATTCTCCGTTAGCCTGGCGAATACCATTATTACGGGCAGCACCTGCTCCTAAGTCCTTTCCATTGCTGTCAGCTATAATGAGTTCATACTTTTCCTGTGATATATTTTGAGTACGAATAGAATTAAGACAACGTTCTAATAAGGTTTTGTCAGCCGTTCCGTAAAATGGGATAATAATACTTAATATCGGATTCATGGTCACAAATATAATTGTTTATTTAATATGTGACCATAATTTTCTAAAGGAAAAAGTACATGCTATTAATATTAAAAAAATGTCAAAAGCATATCCTGTCCATTGATTTGTTGGTATCCAATAGTAGGTCGTAATAAAACTACCGACTGCTATTGTTATTGTGAATAATAGTATTTGGATAATTTCCTTGTTAAAACCAATCTTAAAATTGTGATAACAAACAGTGCCTATCAATATAAAATAGCAGACATAACTGAATAAAAAAGCAATGCCTATTCCTTCAATTCCCCATAAAGTATATCCTATGATATTGGTTATTAGTATAGTGCTCCATGAAAATAATTCAGTACCAAGAAATAACCGGTGTGCTCCCTTAACGATAAGTATATATCCCATACTGGTAGAAACCACTTTAAAGATCATACCTAAGATGGCCCATGACAGAAAAGGAATGACTGGTAGGAACGACTTGGTAAGTAGCAGGCGGACAATTAGTGGTGCTGTTGGCAGAAAGATTGTGATAACCGGACACAGTATCAGCAGTGATACTACGGTCTGCTGATTCATTATGGAACTGAGTTTCGTGTTTTGATTATGAACAGCTGCCAGTCGGGGGTAGTAGTCGGTACTCATTGCCACAAAGATAAGCCCGATGTATTTGTCTATCAGTCCGAACCCGGACTGGTAGATACCCACGTCCTCCAATCCACCGTGACTTCTAAGGTAGATATTGAATAGATAGCTGACCAATGTACTGGCAAAGCCGCTGATGGTAAGCATGGCTCCGATTGTGATGATACTTTTACCTTCCTGGCGAACAGATAAAGGTGGCACTTTTTGTTTGTCGCGGAACAGAAGTGTAGCAAAGTAACCACAAATGGAAGAGAGTATAATAGCAACCACAACGCCATCCGTTCTCCATATATAATAAATAGGTAGTGAAATAAGAAGTCCTGCAGATGCACCCAGTAGATTGGCTTGTGCCAGAATACGGAGGCGTCGGAATCCTTGAAATATAGCAAGTTCTCCTTTGGTCAGCGTGTCAAATAAGATGGTACAGGCGAGCCACATATATGCTCCTGTAAAGTCCCGGGTTCCGAAACTCCATTGTGATAGCCAGGGAGAAAGTGCAAGCACCGCCACTGCACCGAGTAAGCCGGCATATAAGCTCATTTGCCGGATTAGAGTTGCTATTTGTGCAGCTTTACGGGGATCTTCGGCAGAGGAGAGGCTTTTGACACCTCCCTGATTGATACCTAACCCCGTTATACTTTGTACCATGCTTATGGCATTGTTGAACATTCCTAACAGGCCTACACCGTCTACACCAAGAAGCAATGCCACCACTTTGGTACGTACCAAAGTAAGCAGAACCTGAAAAGCTTGTACGCCTCCGAAGAGGGCTGTAGCTTTTACGATGCTTCTATATTCTTTTTGTTGTTCCATAAAACAATAGGCAAAGATAATTAAAAATAGTACACTGTCCGCATATAAGCGTACATGTGTTCATTTTCGTACACTAAGGATTTATTTTATACTGTTGGTTATCAGTGTTTTATTGTTCTGGCACACCTCTTGCATTTAGATATACGAAGGCGGTCATCAAATAAAAAACGAAAAAAAACAGAAAGTGATGCAACCTTTGAATAAGTCAATACGTCTAATATATAAACAGGAAAAAATTTAACTAATAAAAAATATACGATTATGAAGACTACAGTATTTTTCAGAATGATTGTTTTAGTAGTAATGACAATTACAGGTGTTGTAAATGCAGAGTTAAAAGCACAGGATACGAATTTTGTGACGAATGAAGTTAAAGAGGGTGACTTAGTTACGTCGAAGGTTATCTATCGTATGGATGGTTCGCTTTATCGTCATATGAAATATGATTTTTCTTATGATGATCAGAATAGAATGACTGTAAAAGAGGCATTTAAGTGGGATGGTAGTCATGACAAATGGACTCCGTATTTTAAAATTACTTATTTGTACGCCAACAATGAAATCACAATGGAATATGCACGTTGGAATGAGAGTCGCAGAGCGTATATTGATTCAGTAGAGAAAACGGTTTATGAGTTGAATGAGCAAAATATGCCGGTTGCCTATATGAACTATAAGTGGAGTAAATCAGAGAGCGACTGGACAATGAATGTGGTAAACAGAGTTGACGATAATTCAAATCTGATAGCATTTGCTTATTAAAAATATTTGTAATAAAAATAAAAATGAAGCTCCGCGTTACTTTCTTGGTAACGCGGAGCTTCGTTTTTCAGTGTATACTTTCTTTTATGGAAGTACAATTTTATCTGTAATGCAATAATTATTGCAGTAAACACGAATGATATAAAAACCACCCGTGAGTCCGCTGGTTGGTAGAATGAAATAATTACCTGCTACGGCAGGTGTATTTGTGAAAAGTATTTGTCCGTTGATGCTAAGTACTTCTACTTTGTCTATACGTTCGCTTTGCAGAGTGAGATATCCGTCATGTGGGTTGCCGGATATCTGAATTCTGTTTTTATATCCGTTCCCCGGAGTATAAATACCCGTAGCACGGTCCAGCATTAAAGTGGTAATGATAGGGTCATGGTCAGAACTGCGATAGGGATCCGGCGAATAGTTTACGGCATTTTTATAACCAAATTTACTTTGTTCATCTGCATTGATATGCCAGGGCGCTGCATCTACTACTTGCTTACTCATGCTGGCAGAGGCTATGGAGTGATCCAGATAACCGATAGCTCCATTGTAGACATAGCTATAATCCTGCGGAGAGAAATGTCCAGTAAGTTCACTAAAGAAGCATTTGTAAGTATCCGTATCGGGTCTTCTCTGGAGTATGCATTCAAATCCCCCAGTATCAGTATATCCGGATCTTCGTAATAATTGGTTAGTGTATTCAGTTCGTTGACCAATGTGTAGGCTTCTGCTTTCCGTTGATTATTTGATTTCCCCTGTCCGTCATATTGATCAGTATCGGTGCCGCTACCAGACGATTTCGACTTAAAATGATTCAATGAGATAATCAGCCTTTCCTGGTTCTCTTTCAGGTTGAAGGCCTGTGCCACATGACGGAGTTTGAGATATGAACCAATGGTGAGGACTTCTTTATAAGGTTCTACCTTATTCGTGTTGTAAACAAATACATTTTTAGTATACGTACTTTCTTTCGTATCCCCGTTGTCGGTATAAGCATACCGGTTTGTTCCGGCTATGTCATTCAATCCTTCCACAATGTCCTGCACGGCCGTTTTTCCTTCACCAACTTCGCAGAGTGCGTATATGTCTGCATTTATTGCTTTGAGAGCTGCAAGTATTTTAGTACGTTGGCGTGTGAATTCATTCTGGCTGGCTGCACCGTAGTCCGGATTCCACAGAGACGAATTTGCAATGTAGAAGTTCAGATTGAAACTGGCGATTTTCAGATTGTGTGGTACTGTTACTTCCCGGGGTTGAGTGGTACGTTCATTACCTGCGAAAGAAGGAGCTATTTTGGGGATAATTGTATAAGTGCCGTTACTGACAGATACCGTTCCTGTAAGGTTGGTGGTTTGTTGTCCGGTACGGTAAAAAGCTGTTTTATCTACTTTAAGGGATAGTATGCGCTTAGGGAAGTCTTTTTGCCATTGAGCATACATTTCTATCCCAGGTTCATGTTCTTCTGTGGCAGACTGTATGCGTTCGGCGGCTAAAACCAATATACCGTTAGAACTTAATTTTCGGGTATCGGTGATAATGAGCGGATTGGTAATGGTTACATCCTTTCCATTCAGGCTTGTATTAAAATCATCAGGGAAGATAACTTTTTGTTGACCAAGCAGAGCGACCGGCAGGAAAATCAGTAATAGGAATAACCTTTGCTTCATAGACAGTTTTTTGTTTATGAAGCAAAGATACTGATATTATTGGTTACTCAATAGCCTTTCCTTTGTAGAAGTCGAGAATCTTGGTACGGAACAGATAATCATATTTTGCCTGTATTTTGTCCGACAGCGATTTTGTCAGATTCTGTTTGGCTTCGTTGTATTCAACGAAAGTAGCTTTCCCGTTGTCGAACTTTTCGCTCATCAGGCGGAAAGACTCTTCGTTGGCAGCAACGGCCGCTGTACTACTGTTAAATTTACTTTCGGCAGCTACTGCGTTGTACCATGCTTGTTGAATCTCTTTATAAAGCACCTTTTTAGTGTTATCAAGTTTCAGGGCGAGGTTGGTTTGCTGTAGCCGGGCACTACGAACACGATTGCGGGTAGCCAAACGGTTAAACAGTGGTATACTCAAATTGAATCCGATGCCTTTATTCAGATTGTTTTTCATTTGACTGCTAAAGCCATACTTGGAATGCCCGTCCACAGTGTAATAGTTCGTTCCTATACTTGCTCCGAAAGAGAGTTGCGGATAGTAATTGCTTTGCGCTATGCGTATGTTTTTCTCGCCACCTTCCAAGCGAAGTTGTGCAGCCCGGATGCCCGGTTTATTACTCAATGCCTCCGTATAAATATCATCCGGTGGGGTTAGCGGAATGAAACTTACTATAGTATCCGGTTGTGCGAGTGCGAATCCTTCGGGGGTAGGCAATTCAAGCAATTGGCTCAAGTCCAATAAAGCCAGTTGGTAATTGTTTTCAGCTTGTACCAGGCTCATTTCATCCTGTGCCACACGTGCTTTAGCTTCAGCTACTTCGGCAGATGAAGCTTTTCCCACTTCGGCAAGACGGGTGATGCGTTTACATTGCTCTTTGCTGAGTTCCGTCTGGCTGGCTGCTACCTTACTGAGTTCCATATTGAACAAAACTTGCAGATAAGAAGATGTCACGTTGATAGCAATATCTTCTTTTGCTTTATTCAGATCTTCAATAGCGGCTTTAAGGTTCAGTTTGGAAAGTGCATATTGATTAGGTATTTGTAATCCTGTAAAAAGTGGTATGTTTGTATTAATGCCGAACTGTGTACTTGAGGTGTTGGAGTTGGTGTAACCACCGATATCTTCTGGCGAAGCCGAACGTCCCCAGTTCCAATTCTGACTTGCTGAGCCACTCAAATTCGGTAACCTTGCCCACTTTGCCGTATTTGCCTCTATAGCACTTTGCTCGGCAGCATTAGCTGTTTGCTGAATTTCTATATTGTGCTCGATGGCATAGTCAATGCATTGGCGTAGCGTCCATCCCTCCTGAGCCTGACTGGTGGCACAGAGTGTGGTAAGAGAGAATATAATAAGTCCTTTTTTCATAATTTCCTGTTATTGATTTTACTTCTTATCTTTCTTTTCCGCTCCACGGATTTTGTCTTTGGCTGTTACGCCACTTTTAATTTCAATCTTGATACCATCACTCATACCGGCTATAACCGATTTGCGCTGGAATTGCTGTTCTGGTATGGAATCTGTCATTATATATACAAATGTAGAGTCACCACTGAATTCAATCACGCTTTCGGGCACCGCTAATGCCTGCTGGGCACGTTGAAGCACAATCTCTGCGTTGGCCGAGTAGCCCGAACGGATTTGTACACTGTCCGGAACAGATACCGCTGCTTTTATCTCAAACTGATTGGCCCCGTTTTCTTCCACCCCTTTGGGTGAAATGTATTCCAGTGTAGCGTCGAATGTCAGGTTCTGCAATGCACCGATAGTCAGTTTTACGGGCATACCTTCGTGGATACGGCCTACTTCCGTTTCGTCTATCTTGCCTTTGAAGATCAGGTCATTCATGTTGGCCACCGTAGCAATAGTCGTTCCGTCATTGAATGTATTACTCATGATAACCGAATTACCAGCCTTTACCGGAACGTCCAGGATCAGTCCGTCTATTGTAGAGCGAATCAGTGTGCTGGAGAGTGAAGCACTGTTTTTGGTGATACCCTCCTTGATGATTTCGAGAGCATCTTTGGCCGTCTGCACTTCTACATGGCTTTGTTTCAGTGCTACTTCGCTTTTCTCAAAGTCTTCTCGGCTGATCAGCTTGTCTTTGAAAAGTTTTTCAATGCGATCAAAGTCTGTTTGTGCCTGTTTCTCATTGATTTCTGCCAGACGCACACGACTTTCGGCAGAGTTTACCTGTCCCAGTTCCGGAATGACCTTTACTTTGGCAATCACTTCACCTTTACGGATACTTTGTCCGGCTTCTTTATACACTTCGTCAATGATACCGGAGATCTGTGGTTTGATAAGAATTTCATCACGTGGCTCTACTTTTCCCGTAGCTACGGTTGTTTTTTGAAGGTCGGCCACCTCTGCTGTTACGGTTTCGTATACAACAACTTTGGGTCTTGATTTCATCCACAGGAATACAAATGTCCCTATAATACCGGCTGCCAGAAGTACTAACAATGTGATTTTCAGAAACTTTTTCATTTTAGTTTTATTTTTGATTTTTATTTTATTCTTGTTTTTCACTTTTCTTTGGGGCGCGTATCTGTTATTCGTCCCTGATAGCCTCTATCGGTTTTATTGCCATTGCCCGGTAAGCAGGTGCCAGTCCTGCCAGCATGCCCAGCGTGACAAGTAGCAGACAAGTACCTACGGCTAAGCCGAATGTCACCTGAAAGCCGAAAGACCTTCCGCTGTCACTGGTAATTGTAAGATCCATAACCTGAAGTACCAGCACGGCAAATGAAATTCCCATCATTCCGGCTACGGTGGTCAGTACCATACTTTCGGAGAGAATCTGCTGGAGAATATCTTTGGGGCGTGCACCAATGGCACGGCGAATACCGATTTCGGTGGTTCGTTCGCGAACAGTCACCATCATAATATTCGATACCCCGATTGCTCCTGCCAGCAGTGTACCCAGTCCTACCATCCAGATAAGAATGCGTATTCCTGTGAATAGGTTGTCCATCATTGAAAACATGGCTTCTGTGTTCAATACCATGATTGCTTGTTTGTCGTCCGGCGATATAAAGTGTGCTTCTTTAATGATACGTTCTACTTCCGGTTGTATATCGGTCACTTTCAGTCCGGGTTTCACCGTGAAGCAGGCCAGTTCTATGTTACGTCCTAAGTTATAGGCCCGTTGCATGGTTGTGAAGGGCAATATAACCGATTCTGACGACTGTCCCTGAATATTGATATTCCCTTCTGCTACCGACATGCCGATAACGCGATAGTAAATTCCGTCTACACGTATGTATTTCCCCAGCGGGTCAGTTCCCGGGGTGAACAGGCTTTCGTATACGCGCTTTCCGATGACGCACACTTTACGTGCTTCGCGGATATCCACATCGTTTATAAATCGTCCGAGTGCAATATCCTGTGCTTCGATATTTTCATATTCGGGGTGTAGACCTTTTACGATACAGTCGAACTTTTTGTCTTCGTGTACGGATTTAGCCCCCCAGCGGGCAATGGAAGGAGTAATAAGCTCAATACCTTCTACATTTTCGCGTATCCGCTCAATGTCATCGATGTTCATACTCCACCAACGTCCTTTACTAAATCCTTTGTAAGCCTCACCTGTACGTTGGGGCCAGGCAAATCCTGAGTTGGTAGCAAACCCCTCAAATTGTACCTGCATTGCATTTTGCATACCCTGTCCGCCACCAATGAGTGCCACAAGCATGAAAATACCCCAAAATACACCGAATGCCGTAAGCAGGCTTCGGGTTTTGTTTCTTGTTATCGTGATGAGGATTTCCTCACACGTGTCCATGTCTATTCGCATCTTTATTATTTACTAAGTGCTATATTATTGGGGTATGAGCTAAACGACAAAAGAATATTTTGTTTCCCTCATGCTCCATTTGTTTATCTCGAATTTCTGTTAAGCTACGAAGGACCTTTAATCGTAAATTGTAAATCGTCCAATCGAAAATATTATTAATCCGCTCTCAGTGCCTCAATCGGGCTGATACTAACCGCTTTGCGCGCGGGGAAAAATCCTGCCAATGTTCCTGCAACTACCAGCGTTAGAGTTGCTTGTATGGCAATACTCAGGTCCACTGTCGGGTTAGAGAATACTGTCTCCGACCACATACCGTTGTCCATTTGCTGGTTTCCGAAAGCACTGTTCATCCATTCCGTTACGGCAATACCCGCTACCATACCTATGTATCCGAAGAAAGTTGTTATAGCAATACTCTCTACGATGATAAGCCATAAGATAGATCCCGGTTTGGCTCCTAAGGCCTTGCGGATACCGAATTCGTGGGTACGTTCCTTTACGGTAATCAGCATAATGTTTGATACTCCCACAATACCACTTAACAGCGTAAAGATCCCTATTACCCAGATGGCAATCCGGAGCATATTCATTGCGCCCATGTTTCGCAGATAATTGGTGAACCGGTTCCATATCCAGATAGCACTGTTGTCTGTGGGATCAAAGCGGTGATTGGCTCCGAGCACTTTACGGTATTGCGCTTCGAAGGCTTCGTTGTCTTCTATTGATTTCAGGTTTTTGGTGGTAAATACAATGTTGTTTAGTTTATCACCTTTGTTGTAAATAATCTGAAGAGTAGTAAAAGGGATATAGGCATCGCTTGAGCTATTGTCTCCCTGATCTTTGTATAGTCCTATCACCTGATAGACGATACCTCCGGTCTTTACATTTTGTCCGATGGGGTTTGTATGGGTTTTCCCGAAGAGTATATCGGCTGTCTTGACGTTAAGAACAACAACTTTTCTGCGTTGTTGTATATCCATTTCGTTGATAAACCTTCCTTCGGAGAGTTTCACGGTTTCTACTTCCGGAAAGTTGGGAAATACGCCTGTAAGACTCAGGTTGACATACTCTTTGCCAAAGCTGAGATTGGCACTTCTCTGATACAGAGTTGCACCGACGCTGATAACGTTTTCCTGAAATTGTTGTTTTGTCACATCCAGGTCTTTATTGTCCAACCGGATATTTCGTCCCTCTTTCAGTCCTTCGTATGATTTGGTTGTCCACCCCGGATATATTTTTATGGAGTTCAGTGCTCTTTCCGAAGACGATTGCTCAAAGGCATGTATCAATCCGTTACCTGCTCCTAACAGTACGATAAGCATAAAAATCCCCCATGCCACAGCAAATCCGGTGAGGAAGGTACGAAGTTTATTCCGCTTGATGGTACCGTATATTTCTTGCCAAATGTCAAACATGATTTTATTTACGATTTAACGATTTACAATTAGACGATTGAAATTACTTTTGTATTTACGACTGTCCCTTGGCTTTATGATTTACAAAGATTTTTCAATCGTAAATAGTCAATCGCCCAATCGTAAATATCTTTACTTCATTATTCCGTGCTGTCCGAAAGGCGATGCATCGTGGTCAAGATTCTCCTCGATCCGTTCGATGATTCCGTCTTTGATATGGATTATTTTGTCGGTCTGGTTGGCCACACCGCTTTCGTGAGTTACTACCACGATGGTCATTCCTGTTTTGTGAAGGTCTTTCAGGATTTGCATCACTTCAACGGAAGTCTTACTGTCCAATGCTCCGGTGGGCTCATCGGCAAGAATTATCTGTGGTTGGGTGATTAGTGCCCGTGCTATTGCCACACGTTGTTTTTGTCCACCACTCATTTCGTTTGGCATGTGATGAGCCCAGTCTTTCAGTCCCAGTTTGTCGAGATATTCCAGTGCTAAAGCGTTACGCTTTTTACGTCCCACTCCCTGATAAAATAACGGGAGGGCTACATTTTCCACTGCATTTTTAAAAGAGATCAGATTGAAAGATTGGAAAATAAACCCGATCATCCGGTTTCTGTATTCTGCAGCTTTCGTTTCGCTGAGGTTCTTTATCAATACATTGTTCAGGTAATATTCGCCGGTATCATAATTATCCAGAATACCCAGTATATTTAGTAAAGTGGATTTTCCTGAGCCCGATGCCCCCATGATGGATACAAATTCACCCCGTTTGATATCGAGGTTGATACCTTTGAGTACATGGAGAGGTGCTCCGTTGTAGTAGGTCTTGTTAATGTCTTTAAGGTATATCACAATTTCCTTTGTTTAGTTTTTATTTTCTTATAATTTCATCTATTAGACGCACGTAAGATACGAAAAGTTGCAAACAGAGTGAACTTTTTTTCAAAAACATTTTGCCGAATCAATCTTCTTTACGTAATTTGTGTGCAATAAATATTTAATAAGCTAACCCTTTTAAACGAACTATCATGAATTCAAACATGGAAAAGCCCTATGTAGTGGGTATTGACATAGGCGGAACAAATTCTGTCTTTGGTATAGTAGATGCACGTGGAACTATTATAGCAAGTGGCTCGGTGAAAACTCAGGCCTATTCTACAGTAGAAGAGTATGTAGATGAAGTGTGCAAGAATCTTCTTCCGCTTATTATTTCACAGGGTGGAGTTGAAAAAATAAAAGGTATCGGTATCGGTGCTCCTAATGGAAATTATTATAGCGGAACAATTGAGTTTGCTCCAAACTTGCCGTGGAAAGGTATTATTCCTTTGGCCGCTATGTTTGAAGAGCGACTTGGTATTCCTACTGCATTGACCAATGATGCGAATGCTGCTGCTGTAGGCGAAATGACATATGGTGCTGCCCGTGGTATGAAGGATTTTATCATGATCACGCTGGGAACAGGTGTAGGTAGCGGTATCGTAATTAACGGACAAATGGTTTATGGTCATGACGGTTTTGCCGGCGAATTGGGCCATGTGATTGTTCGTCGCGGTACAGGACGTATGTGCGGTTGTGGTCGTAAAGGCTGTTTGGAGACTTACTGCTCGGCTACAGGTGTGGCTCGTACAGCACGTGAATTGTTGGCTGCCCGTACAGATGCAAGCCTTTTGCGTAATATTTCTGCTGAAAACATTACTTCTAAGGATGTATATGACGCAGCAGTGCAAGGTGATAAATTGGCACAGGAGATTTTTGAATTTACGGGTACTTTGCTTGGTGAAGCACTGGCAGATTTCATAGCGTTCTCCAGTCCGGAAGCGATTGTATTGTTCGGTGGTCTGGCAAAGTCGGGTGATTACATTATGAAGCCGATCCACAAAGCCATGGAAGACAACCTGCTTAATATCTATAAAGGAAAAACCAAATTGCTGGTTTCTGAACTGAAAGATTCTGATGCTGCTGTATTGGGTGCCAGTGCATTGGCTTGGGAACTGAAAGATATGTAATAGGCGTGTCCCATTAATTATTTATAAAGGTAATGAAGCCCCGGATGAACCAGTTGTTCATTCGGGGCTTTGGATTTTCTGATCGAGGATACACTTGAAAAAGTCCGGTGGAAGCTAAATCAACGAAGAAATAATAAGATTTCGTTTTCTTTTTATCAATGGTTTATATGGTAAATATATAGTTGTCAGAAAGATAATTATAGGAATTCTTTAAAAGGAGTTATAAGATAGAATTGAATATTTATTTTCTATGTAAGTGATTGATTTATAGTGAATATGATTCTTCTGTTTAAGGTGTGTCAAAAGTGTATGCTTATATGAGTGTTAATAGTACACTTTTGTTATGCTAAATCGTACATTCTTGTCATGTTAAATTGTACATTTTTGGAGGGGCAAATTAAAACGTTAAAAAACGTATTAACAATATTAACACAAAGTTATTTAGCTCATTATGGTTTTGGATATATATTACTTCATTGCACATCGTTATATCTCAATGTACCGGGAAAAAACTTCCATAAGTATCGTATAGACCCTCTTTGTTTTAAGGAATATCTTGTTTCATGCGTACGAAATCTATAAAACTTTGTATTTTGATGTGACATCTATAATATTCAGCTTAATTTGTCGATAATTCGCTTGTTTCTTATATACTATGTATGGTCGGAAAAAGTTATTCTGCCTTTTTTAAAAAATATGCTATAGGATATGTTTCTTAAAAAAAAACTTAAGATTGTTTATCTTACATTCGCATTTTTGCTACCTTTGTATTAAATACATGAAAAAAGCAATGAGCGATACTCTTGAACCAATCACTTTTAACCAACTGTTTACCGACTATAAAGGGAGATTTACCCGTTTTGCGCAAACATACGTGCGAAATATGGTAGTAGCAGAAGATATAGTGATAGATTCATTGGTTTATTATTGGGAAAACCGGGAGCGGTTAGATGAAAATACCAATATACCTGCTTATGTGCTCACTGTTGTAAAACACAAATGTCTGAATTATCTTCAGCAGCAACAAATACATAAAGATATTGAAGAAAGTATTCAGTCTCATGCTGAATGGGAGCTCAGTACCCGTATTGCTACTCTTGAAGCATGTAATCCCAGTGAACTTTTTAATGCGGAAGCGATGGAAATCGTTAACCGTACCTTAGCTAAACTTCCTTCGCGTACCCGGGAGATTTTCATTATGAGCCGTATGCAAAATATGTCTCACAAAGAGATAGCTGCAAAAATGGATATATCAACCAAAGGTGTTGAATTTCATATAGGTAAGGCTCTCAAAGAGTTGAGAATCAGTCTGAAAGACTATCTTCCTGTATTCCTCTATTTATTTTTCTATTAAAAAAACAATTTTCTACTAGGGATATACCTTTATTATCTGCTTTACAAATAAGAAGATAAAAAGAGTGTATGCATTTTTAATGATCAATCATGGATAAAGAACTATTATATAACTTTTTTCAAGGAAAAACTTCCATGCCGGAAGAGATCCGGATAAGAAACTGGATGGAGGCGTCACCGGATAATTATAAGCTCTTTTTAGAGGAACGAAAGCTGTTTGATACATTGGTATTGTCAGCAGACGAAGATAAAGTTCGTTCTTTCCAAAAGAAGAAATTTTTCATTGGTTACAACCGGATAAAAGAGGTATTGAAAATTGCTGCTGTAATAACAATCACTTTAATAGGTACATATATATATACTAATTATTATCCGAACGAAGAGTTATTGGCAATGCAGAAAATTACGGTTCCTGCAGGGCAAAGAATTAATCTTGAACTTTCGGATGGAACGGTAATCTGGCTTAATTCGCGATCAACCATAGAATATCCGGCTTCCTTTACAGGAAAGAACCGAACAGTACATTTGAACGGAGAAGCCTATTTTGAAGTAGCACACAATGTTCAAAAACCGTTTATTGTAGAAACAACCAAAGGAAATGTAGAAGTTTTGGGTACTAAATTCAACCTGGAAGCGTATGCCGATAATGATGCTTTTGTAACCTCTCTGATGGAAGGTTCTGTCAAAGTAACGTCCGGTACAAAAGAACTATTGATAAAACCCGATGAAATGGCAATCCTGAGTCGGGGAGATTTAAAAGCAGTTCCAATAGAGGATTATAATATTTATAGGTGGAAAGAGGGACTCATCTGCTTTAAAGATGAAACATTCAACAATATAATGGCCAAATTCGAGACTTGCTACGGGGTGACTATAAAGATTGAAAATAAGAAGGTCTTAAGCGCCCGTTATACCGGTAAATTTCGTCAGTCGGATGGCATCTCATATGCCTTAAGGGTATTACAGAAGGATGTCAAATTCACTTTTGAAAGAAATGAAGAAAATCAAATAATTTATATAAAATAGACAGCCTATGGTGAAAAACATGGAAAACCTGACTCAATGAAACTCAAAGGAAAAGAGCGCTGATAGCTGCAAACTACATCAACGCTCTGAATAATACAATTTATCTAATAACTATATTAAACATAACAAAGATATGAAAAAAAAATCTTTGGGTGGTGAACTATGCCTCCAAAAATTAAAAACTAATCATCTTTTTAAGATTATGAGAATTACCCTCTTGTTAGCCTTTATTTCTGTTTTTAGTTTGAAAGCAAAGGATGTGCATTCTCAAAACGCACGTGTAACTTTGTCTCAACTCAACAGTCCGTTAGAAGTAGTGATTAATGAAATAGAAAGTCAGACGGACTATCTATTTATTGTAAACTCCAGTATCGATACTCAAAAAAAAGTATCGATAAAAGTCAAAGATGCTACCGTATCGAGTGTTTTAAATCAATTGCTGAAAGGAACAAATGTCAGCTATTCTACGGAAGGTTCCTATATTATTCTTTCTAATAGGCCAATAGGCAACGAGACCATACTACAGGATGGAAAGGATAATGTCATTAGCGGTAAAGTGGTGGACTCGCAGGGAGAGCCGTTGCCAGGAGTGAATGTAACCCTAAAAGGACATGCTGGTATTGGAACAATCACAGACTTAGATGGTAACTATACTATTAAGGTTCCCAAACTCACCGGTGAGCTGGTATTTTCATATATCGGTTATACGCCTGTGACTGTTTCTGCCAATAAACAGTTCATAAATATTACAATGGAAGAAGATGCCAAAACTCTTGATGAAGTGGTAGTCACTGCAATGGGCATCCAGCGTAAATCGAAATCGTTGACATATGCCACACAGAAAGTCAGTGGAGAGGAACTTACGAAAGTTCAGGATGCTAACTTTGTGAACGCTCTTCAGGGAAAAGCGGCAGGAATGACCATTACCCCCAGTGCCGGTGGTGCCGGTGGTGCTTCAAAGATATTGTTGAGAGGTAATAAGTCGGTTCTGGGAAATAACAGTCCGCTTGTGGTGATTGACGGTATTCCGATCACGAACAATACACGTTCACAGGCGGGATTTAATGACGGAGAAAGTCTGGAATATGCAAATATAACCGAAGGCTCGGATCCGCTATCTGCTATTAATCCAGATGATATTGAAAGTATTAATATCCTGAAAGGAGCCAATGCAGCTGCTCTTTATGGTAGTGCGGCAGCCAATGGTGCCATAATGATTACCACTAAAAAAGGGAAAGAAGGCAAGTTAAGTATTAATGTATCTTCTAACATCACTTTTGAAAATCCTTTATTGACACCTGAAATACAAAATGTTTATGGTGCAGCAATCAATGTTGCTGCCGGTACGCTGGCATTGAATAGCTGGGGAAAAAAACTTTCCGAATTAACTCCGGAAGAGATGGCTTATCCGAATGCGCATTTAAGAAATGAAAGCCGTGATGACGTAAAAGACTTTTTCCGTACGGGAGTTACTACAAATACATCCGTATCATTAAGTAGCGGTACAGAAAACGTAACTACTTATTTCTCATATGCAAATACTAATGCCAATGGTATGATCAAACGTAACTACTTTAATCGTCATATCATGACGTTTCGTCAGAACTATACCCTTTTTAATAAAAAACTGAATGTTGATGTTGCAATAAATTATGTAAATTCAGAAACTCGTAACCGTCCTGGAGGAGGAACTTCTCTGAATCCGCTTTACGACCTTTACACAACACCTCGCAACATAGATATGGACTATTATAAGAAAAACTATCGCGAAGAAAATGCTACATGGACTTCCAATCAGCATGGTTATTATGATAATAATAATGTATTCACCAAGGGAACGGTAGAGTTACAAGGACCTAAGCAAATATGGCCATATGCGAGTAAGCGACAAAACAATCCTTATTGGCTGGTCAACTGTAATACCCGTATCAATTATGAAAACCGTGCCTATGGATATATTGCCGGAAGTTATGAAATTATTGACGGACTGAGACTGCAATGTCGGTTTAGTATTGATCATACCCGCTTGGAAGATGTAAATATGCGTATGGCTACCACCTGGAATCCTAGCCAGATGGAAGACCGGGGTATCTACGGACAGGAACTGAATACATATACGGAAATGTATTTAGACGGTATGCTCAGTTATAATAAGAGTTTTGGTGACTTTTCCGTATCTGCCTCTGTAGGCGGAACGCTCCAGAGCATGAAAGGAAACATGCAGAAAATCTGGACGGAAGCTACCACTTTTGATCCTACGATGAAAAAAATATCTACGTTAATTAATTTGTTTCAACCCAATGCATCGGGCGGTAATTTTTCTGAAAGAACCTACAACAAAACATCCAACTGGGCTAAAGGTTTGTTGTTCACCGGGCAGGTAGGATACAAGGAGAAGGTTTATCTGGAAGGTAGTTATCGTAGAGACTGGTATCGTGCCTTTAAACAATTTGCTAATGACGGCCTTTCTGATAATTATGGTTATTTCTCTGCGGGTGCCAATGCACTGCTACATCGGTTTTTTGAATTGCCGGAGGTGTTTAATAACCTGAAAGTAAGAGCTTCTTATAGTGAAGTGGGTAATTCCATTCCCAACATAATGTTCTCTAATATAGGCATCAATCCAAGTACCGGCGCTATCACTCCATCACCTTATACTCGCTTCGAGAATGCTATTCCCGAAAAGACCAAATCGTTTGAAACCGGATTTGACGTGGCTCTCTTCGATAATGCTTTGGAGCTTGAATTTACTTACTATAATTCGAGTATGCACAATAGTTATCTACTGATTCAGGATGCAGGCAGACAACGTCCGGTGAATTCGGGTGTTATCCGAAATTCGGGAATAGAGACAACTGTTTCATACAATCTGTTTGACTCTAAAGATTTCTTATGGAAAACGTCAGTCAATTTTTCGTATAACAATAACGTAATAGTAAAGACATATCGTGACAGTAACGGACGTGAAATGCCTACAGAGCAGTCTATTGCTAACAATAAACTGAAAGTTAAATACAAAGAAGGAGGATCTTACGGAGATATTTATGCTACCGATTTTAAACGTGATGAACAGGGAAACATTGTACTGACTGGTGGAAGACCTACTCTTTCTGATAAGAAATTTGAAATGTATGTAGGCAATATGAATGCTAAGTATCAGTTGGGATGGAGTAATTCGTTTAGCTATAAAAATGCTACTTTGTATTTCTTGATAGACGGTAAAATCGGAGGGAAAGTTGTTTCTTTCACCGAGGCCGAATTAGACCGCTTAGGCTCTTCACAACGTACTGCGAATGCTCGTCTGGCTGCCGAGAGAGATCCTTCGCTGGTGTGGAACGGACAACCTGCAGTAGTTATGCCTGATGGAAATCTTGCGCCGATTGAAAGTTATTATAGTTCTATCGGTGGAGATGTGAATGCAACTCAGTATGTGTACGATGCTACTAATTTCCGGTTGAGAGAGGTGTCACTGGGGTATACATTCCGCAATTTGTTGGGAATGGGCAGAAATGTATCCCTTTCTTTCATTGGCCGTAATCTTCTGTTCTTATACAAAGACGCACCGGTTGATCCTGATATTTCGCTTTCCACACAAAACGGCTTGGGTGCATTCGAGATATTCAACATGCCGTCCACTCGTTCATTCGGCTTTTCTGTTAAAGCAAACTTTTAAATAGACATTCATATATGAGACATATAAAAATAGAAACAATCATGAAAACGATATTTATAAACTATTTTTGCTTGGCCATTTGCATGATCGGTTTACAATCATGTTTTGACTTCGATGTTCCCGGGGCAGAAAATACAGGGTTGCAAGAAGTAGGTGATCCTGAGATACACTACGGTGCCGCTGATAAAATAGATTATCATAGAGAAATCAGTGAAGAAGGTTTCACCCAGGCGCTTACCAAACTGAAACAACCATTCGGAACTATGCTGACCTGTGAGTTTGCCATGCGCGGAGGTAAAGATGGAAATCCTCCCGGAGCTCATGCTTACCAGTTCCAGTTCAATCTGACTGTTGATAATTATGCCGGTTATTTCTGTCTTCCTCAAAATTTTGACGGACGCATGGTGTCTACTTATTACAACAGTGAAGCTTTCAATAGTGCTTCCAACGGCTCATTCCTGACAGTTAAAAACGGATTGGCACCTCTTATGAATCATCCGGATATAGACTCTATTCCGGAAATGAAAGCTATCAGCCTGCTTCTTTACAATTATGCTTCTCAGGAAATAGCCGATATATACGGACCGTTTCCTTATATAAATTATAAGGAGAATAAGCAAGAGCATCCATATACTTATACTCCGCTACAAGATATTTATTATACGATTGTAGATAACATTGATACAATTTCCGCTTGTTTCCGTAGTTATGAATCGCGTCCGGAATGGTATAAAACGAGAGTGAACAGATTGCTGAGAGACTATGACCTGTTGACCGATCAGAAAATAGATACATGGATGCGTTTTGCTAACTCGCTGAAGCTTCGTATAGCCATGCGGGTAGTTAAGATTCTTCCTCAAAAAGCAAAACAGTGGGCAGAGGAGGCTGTTCAGGCCGGTGTTATAGAGAATGAGAATCAACAAGTCGGTTTGTCGGCCAATAAAGTAGGTTTTGAACATCCGCTTGCTATGATATCAGAAACGTGGAATGACTCACGACTGAATGCATCGTTTGAAAGCATGTTAAGAAGCCTTGAACATCCTTATTTGGATTTCATATGCCTTCCCAACTCAAGCAGCCTGGTAGACAATAAAAATCCTGATAAAGTACTGACAGCGGGAAGTAAAATCGTTGGTTTACGGGCTGGTATACGTATGCTGGCTGGTCAGAGTAGCGAAGCTAATCCACGAACCGCTTTTTCGCGTGTGTCTGGCAATGCTATCCAAAATAGTATGTTGGGATTGATGAAACTTTCCGAAGTACAGTTTCTGAGAGCTGAAGGTGCATTACGTCAATGGAATATGGGAGGTACAGCAAAATCATTTTATGAGGCGGGTATACGGAATGCGTTTGCAGGTGATTTGGGTTACGATATGGAATATAATAGTATAGTAGACAAATACATGGGATTGGAAAATGCGGTGAAATACAAATATGAAGATCCCATGGATTCGAACAACGATATTGAAAGTGTCACCCGGATTGGTGTAAAATGGAATGAAGGGGACGATCTGGAAACAAAACTGGAAAAAATTATCACCCAAAAATACATAGCCAATTTCCCGTATTCGTTTGAAGGATGGAGTGATATGCGTCGTACGGGCTATCCTAAGATTTTTCCGGTACTCAACGTGGAAGATGGAGACGGAAGCCTGCAACAAGGAGACTTGATCAGAAGAATGCCTTTCCCCGGTACGGAAAATGAAGCCGTACAGCAGGACATTATTACAAGTGGCCTTGATGCGCTGGGAGGAGAAGACAAACAGGCTACCCGCCTTTGGTGGGATACGGAAGCTCCTAATTTTTAAAATCCTTTATTAAAATTTTATATTCATTAAAAACTAAGTATTATGAAAAAACTAACCACCATGTTAGCTTTAGCATTGTGCACCACAACCTCTGTTTGGGCACAACGCACACCGGAACATCCGTTGGATATCAAGGATGTTACCGTTAGTATGCATAGCATTTTCGATGCCTGGGAGATAGGGATACCTCCTGGAGAGGTTACGGAAATGGATGAACAGTTTTATATTTCTCGCGTACGTCCGTTAGCTCGTATCGATGAGGGAGATTATCGCATCCATCAGAACGTAGACCCGGGACGTAAGATGTGCCTGTGGGTGCCATTGGACGATCCCAGCACAAAGTGGAAAGCACTTCCCCGTTATTGCCTTGAAGGAGATAATTTCAGTATGTGGTCATACCTTGATATTCATGGCAACTGGACGGCTCCCTGGGTGCGTGTCAGTGCCGGCATGACCGATGCCGCACACAAAAACGGAGTGAAAGTGGGCTGTGTATTGTCTGTACCGTTTGCTGCCTATCTGAGCCCATATGGTACCGATGATAACTCCAGAAACTTCCGCAAACTAATTGAAAGGAATGATGATGATACGTTTAAAAATTCAAGGAAGTTGGTAGAAATCATGAAATATTATGGGATAGACGGTCTCGGGTGTAATTCCGAATTTAGGTCTACTACCGGTTTTATGAGTGATATCATTGATTTCTTTGCCGATTGTCATGTAAAAGCCAAAGAGATTGGTTGGGATTTTCAACTTCATTGGTATGACGGAACAAATGAAGGTGGAAGCTATCAATTTGACAGGGGGTTAGGATCGCACAATGAAAAAATGTTTGGAAATGGTGAAAAAGTTGTGACCGATATGATGTTTGCCAATTATAACTGGTCTGATGGACTTTTGAAAAACTCCGTGGCTTATGCTGAAAAGTTGAACCGTAACAGTTATGATTATTATGCAGGATTCGACATTCAGGGAAGAGCTTATAAAGCTCCTTGGAAAGCTCTATTAAATAATAAAATCTCTATCGGTTTCTGGGGGGCTCATGCTCAAAGTCTGCTACATCAGAGTGCAACAGATGACGGTACCTCCGACATTGCTATTCAGAAAGCCTATCTGCAGAAGCAGGAACTGACTTTCTCCGGAGGATACCGCAATCCGGGATTATTACCTTCTGTTCGCGAAGATGCCACTTTGGCAAACTCTGATCTGAAAACATTTCATGGTCTGGCTACATTCATCTCTGCAAAATCCACTCTTCAGCAGCTTCCTTTTGTGACCCGCTTTAGTTTGGGTAACGGATTAACATTTAAGAAAGAAGGCAAGACTGTTTTCGATCATAAATGGTACAATTTAGGTATGCAAGACTTCCTGCCTACATGGAGATGGTGGATAACCGACCGTCAGGATGTGGTAACAACAGAAAATGTTGAAGGTTTGGTCAAGGCAGATCTTGTATTTGAAGATGCATGGTTCGGAGGATCTTGTATGAAACTTCACGGTAAAACGGAATTTTCACGTGTGAAACTCTTCAAGACAAAATTCGATATACAGCCGGATTATACGATTTCCATTACTTACAAGACATTGAATGGAACCGGTACGAATGCTAAACTTTTCGTTGCAAAAGGAGATGCTCTCAATCAATACAAAGAGATTAGCATACCGGCAGCAGCTAATCAGGGAGAGTGGACAACGTTTACCGCTAAATTATCTGACTTGGGTTTGCAGGCCAACGATGTAGTGGCTATGTTGGGTATCAGTGTTGAAAATACACCTGAAGATTACGCTATGTTGGTTGGTGAACTGTCTGTCATTAATCCGGGACAGACATTTACAACGGTGAAACCGGATATCAAGGAAGTAGAGATTCTACGTGGACGTTACAATGCTCTGGACTTCAAAGTACGTTATGCAAGCCGTGAAGAGGCAGGTGGTGTAAAAACCTATAATGACGAAGTAGGAACATGGTATTACGAAATTTATTTCCAACAGCAAGGACAAGCTGAACAACTGTTGACTGCTACTCCTTCATGGGCAGCTTATGTAATTGATGCGCCGGTAGTACCGGGTATGGAAGGGCGTGAAGGACGTTTTGGAGTTCGTGCCGTATCGCCTGATGGAAAAAATGGCTCTGCTATTGCATGGACTGAATACCAGGAAATTCCTTATAATGAACCTTCGAGCAAACTTATTATTAATAAGCCTGTCATCAAGCCGAATGAATCATTTGTTATCAAATTTGAAGATACCATGCAAAAACCGGCTCAGAAGTGGGAAGTTAAAGACCCGTTGACCGGCACAAGTATGGGTAGTGTTTCCAATGCATCCGAATTGGAACTATCCATTGCGAAAGTAGGATTGTATGATTTGTATATTACTAATAGCGAAGGAGATGAATCCATTACCAGAGGGTTCGTGCAAATTACGCCCGAATCTACAGGAGCTATGCCGCAGATCCTTACATTTGCTTCTGATATACAGAAAGCCGAAACAGACAAAGAAGTAAAATTCAGTTATACTTCGAAAGACGGAGAAGGACGGGTTTCACGTGGATTGAAAATCGTAGATCCCAACATGTTTATGGTACCGGGAGAAGCACAGACCACAATGACTTATTCTTATGCCGTATGGTTTAAAGTAGAGTCGTATTCGCATGACAAGCAGGGAACAAATCTGATCAATAAAAATACGATTGCCGATAGCTGGCCCCATAACAATTGGGGAGATCTTTGGGTGACTATACGCCCGGAATGGGGAAAGCATGCTGCAAATGAAGTTTCATTCAATACTATGGGATGGACTGCTCATGACAGCCCGAATGAGGATATGATGTCCACCGGCTATAGTATTACGCCTAATGTATGGAACCATTTGGTTGTGACACAGGAAAATAAATTGCAAAAGATGTATCTGAACGGAAAAAAACTGGCTGAAACCACTTTCAATGCATCTACTCGTCGTGAGAACTCATCTGACAGCCGTATCGATAAAACTGCAGTTGCGAATATATTCTTCGGTGGTGGTGGCGTTTACAAATCAGGGTTTAATGGCTGGATCGATGAAGTACAGGTGTGGAACAAAGCTTTGACAGATGAAGAGGTGCTTGCCTGTATGAATGGTTATGAAGATGCTCCTGAGGGTTTGATAGCTTATTATACTTTCGAAAATAAAGCGGAAGATGAAACTTTTGCAAATCTTGGAAAAGGTGGAGATCTAAAAGGAAAAGTCGTTGTGATGGAAGGTAGTGGCGGCGAAGGTACGTCCAGTGCTTCTTATGTTCAAAAAGCAGCGGACAATCAGCATATCGGTTATCCGGGTATTCCGGGATCTCTTGAAATAAAGACTGCCCCAGAATGGAATCTTGCAGGAGCTACCTTACCAGCAGAAACAAATGGAAAAGAGTTGAAAGTTACCTATAAAACAGCTGGTACATTCAATGCTGGACTAATGATTTCTAACTTGTGGGGAAAAGATTCTGAAAACTTGGCTGAATATATCACAATTGTGCAGGGAGGAACAGGAATCGATAAGTTTGATGCAGAACTCGGCTTGTCTGTTTATCCTAATCCGTTTGTAGAATCGGTAAATATGAAGTTCCTTGAAAGTGGTGAATATTCTGTTAATATTCTGGATGTAAAGGGGAACCAGATCAAATCTATTGTTCTGAAAGCGAATGAAGGAGAAATAGTCAATGTATCTGTAGAAGGAGGTCAGGGAATGTACTTACTTCAGGTTATGAAAGACGGAAAGTTGTATAGAACTCTTAAGCTTGTTAAGAAATAATATAGATGAAAACGTAAAAGAAGTAACTTTAATGCTCTTATAAAAAAAGTTATTCAGAGATTTATCTGATTTTATATAGTGGTGTTTGGTAAGTACTTTTCTTTCTCGTGAAGATAAAGGGTAAGATCTATTTTAAAATAGATTTTACTCTTTATTTTTTTTGACTTTAAATCTCTTTTTTGCAGTCACCTGTTCGTTGCAATTCATGGCCCAATGCTGATATTGTTTTCCCTGTACTTTCTGAGCTTACACGAGTATATCCTTGGTTCAGCATGAGAAATACGTTGCGTAGCGATTGCTCTTATTTATTATCTGTTAATCTTTGAATTTAACGAGCTATTGTAATTGTGGATATAATCTTAATTAAGAATTTGCTTAAATGTTTGACTTTAGATAGACTTTTATGATTTTAAGCTTAAAATAGAAGAATGAAAAAAAACTTTTTTACTAGGGATACTTTCTTTTTATCTGCTTTATAGATACAAGCAGTATTTTGTTTAATTTTAAAAAATTAGTTATTATGAGAAAACATTTTCTATTCTTTTTATTGGCGATGTGCTTTCCTTTCCTACAAATGGGAGCAAGTGAAAATGCAGTTAAAATAGAACCTACAAGTTTGTCTAATGGTTCCGGTACTTCTTATGCAATTCGCTTTGATGATAAACTTTTGGGAGAACATGTAGTCGGTTCTTCAGACAACGATAACCGTACGCGTGAATTTACTATGTCTGCATGGGTAAAACCAATTAATCAGAGTGGGCATATTATGGGACTCGTTCAAGCTGAACACTGGACACCGGCGCCCAGCTTCTGCGTCAGATTCAAGGACGGAAAGCTCGAGCTTTTTAGCAGAACAAAGAATGATGGCGGTTTCCCTGACGAAGATGCTATTACAAAAGTGACGGACGAAACTATTTCTGTTGGCGAATGGGCATTTGTAACTATAGTTATTAGTAATATTAATAATAAAATATCCTTGTACAAAAACGGAATTTTAGTTGCAGAAGATAAATTTAAAGGCAATCAGGGAGCCGGATTATTACCCGATGCTTCTGTGTTTTTTATTGGAAATCAGGGATTCGAAGGTGCAGTAAGTGAAATTCAACTTTGGAATAAAGTTCTTTCGGCTGAAGAAATTAAAAGTTCTATGGAGCAAAGCAATACTCCAGATGACTTGATTTGTCGTTACAGTTTTGACGGAACAGAAGCCAATGGCGTTTTTAGTAATAAAGGAACTGGTGGAGCATGTAATGCAGAATACTCGGAACTAACTGTTACGAACCGGGGATGGTATACTTCTGTAAATGCAGCTACAACTGCTGTGACTTTTGTGGAAGGACGTCCGGCTGCTACTATAAAACATACTGTTACACTACCGGCGGAAGTAGCCAACGGAACATTGACTGTAATGAATGGAAGTACGCCATTAGTGAGTGGCGCAAACCAAATTGAAGAAGGAACGGAACTTACCATTACGGCTACTCCGGCTTCTGGATATGTGCTGGCTTATCTGAAGGTAAACGATACACCACTTACGGGAAGTACTTATACTGTAACTGAAGATATGGTTATTACAGTATCCTTTGCTAAGCCCACTTCTATTAACGGTACTTCAATAGAAGCAATTGTTGTTCGTTACGAATCAGGTATGCTTTATGTTGATGGAATGAATGCAGGAGATAAACTTGATATTTACGATATTACCGGAAATTACGTTAGAACCTCGGCTGTACCGGAAACAAATATTTCGGGCCTGGCAGATGGTTATTATCTGGCAAAAGTATCTATCGGGAATATGGTCAAAACAGTGAAGTTTATTAAAAGATAAGCTACATTATTTTTGAAAGATTCATATATTGAGTAATAGTCCTTTCAACCGTATATATACCAATTTAAAGTACGTATTTAATGCATCGTTAATATGCATATTAACAGTGTGTTAAGTACGTATTTTTGTTGCTTAAAAATACGTACTTTTACTATGTTTTAAATAGGTTCGTCAGGAATGTTAATAATAATGCAAACAAAAATCTCTATCTGATTTAGAATCGGTTCATTTGGATATTTCCTGATAAATGCTACAATAAAAAAGAGAAAATTCCTTGTGGAATTCTCTCTTTTTTATCTCGAATCGAAGGGTCTCGGAATTAACCGTTAACTCTTTTTTCTTTGATTCTTGCTTTTTTACCGGTAAGTGCACGCAGATAATACAGTTTAGCGCGACGAACTTTACCTATCTTGTTCACTTCAATGCTATCGATAGCCGGTGACTCAATCGGGAAAATTCTTTCTACACCTATAGTTCCTGACATTTTACGTACTGTAAAACGTTTCTTGTCTCCGTGACCGGAGATTTTGATAACAACACCACGGTACAACTGCACACGTTCTTTGTTACCTTCGATAATACGATATGCTACAGTTACTGTGTCACCTGCTTTGAAGCTTGGGTGTTGTTTACCGGTAGCAAATGCTTCTTCTGCAATTTTAATGAAATCCATTGTTCTTGTTATTAAATTGTTTTATCGTTACAACGCAACATATCAGGCAACTCTCTCCTGACAGCGATTGCGCGAAAGCGGTGCAAAGTAACGAATTATTTAGCACACTACCAACATTTTTATCTATATTTGTAGCACGATTAAAAAAACAAGATATGAAACAAACTTATGAAAAGCTCTTTTCCGGAGTGGCTCTGATGGCACTCCTGATGCTTTCTTCATGTCAGTCACCTTATAAACTGGTGAATACCGAAGGAAGTATGATTACAATTGATTCGGTCTGGGATACCCATCCTGATGCAGAGGCTGTGGCGCTGTTAGCCCCTTACAAGGCATCGGTAGACAGCATGATGTATCGTGTAGTAGGTACAAGCGAAATGACAATGGAAAAGGGAGGACCGGAAAGTTTGCTATCCAATCTGGTAGCGGATGTGCTGAAAGGGGCTGCTACCCAAGTTTTGGGTAAACCTGCCGATATGGGTCTGATGAATATGGGTGGTTTGCGGAATATTCTTTCTGAAGGAGAGATAACCTGTGGAAATATTTATGAGATATTGCCTTTTGAGAATTCTTTGTGTGTAGTGACGCTAAAGGGAAGCGTATTGAAAGAATTGTTTGCGGCCATAGCGGCCTGTAAAGGTGAAGGAGTAAGTGGAGTACGTCTTGAAATCACTAAAGACGGTAAATTACTTGATGGTACTATTGGTGGTAAGCCAATCGATGATAATAAACTGTATACGGTAGCTACTATTGACTATCTGGCAGATGGGAATGACGGAATGGGACCGTTGGCAAAGGCTGAAAAAAGAGACTGTCCTCCCGGTGCTACTCTACGTGGGCTGTTTATGAACTATGTAGAGCAGCAGACTAAAGCCGGTAAAAAGATCACTTCACGTATGGAAGGAAGAATTACGGTGAAATAATTATGAATAACGAACTACCAAATTATGAGAAGATGAAAAGATATCAGATATCAGTCACTATATTGTTTTTCCTGTGTGTGTTTCTTCCGGGATTTGCGCAACAGACTAAAACACTCACTTTGTTGCAAACCAGTGATACCCACAGTCGCATAGAGCCGATAGATATACATGCAGCCGATAAATATGCCGGAATGGGTGGATTTGTACGTCGTGCCACCATGCTTGACCAGTTTCGTAAAGACAATCCGAATGTATTGGTGTTCGACTGTGGAGACTTTTCGCAGGGTACCCCTTATTACAATCTTTTTAAAGGTGAAGTAGAAGTAGAAATGTTGAATCTCATGAAGTACGACGCTGCCACCATTGGCAATCATGAGTTCGACTTTGGGTTGGAGAATATGGCGCGTTTGTTCAAAATGGCAGATTTTCCGATAGTATGTGCCAATTATGGGGTGGAAGGAACAGTGCTTGAAGGGCTTGTAAAACCATATGTTATATTGGAACGTGATGGTTTGAAGATAGGTGTATTCGGCCTTGGTGCAAAAATGGAAGGACTGGTGCAGGCGGATAAATACGAAGGAGTAACCTTTCAGGATCCTGTGGCCGTAGCCAATGAAATTGCTGCCAAATTGAAAGAAGTAGAAGGATGTGATGCTGTTGTCTGCCTTTCGCATATGGGAATAAAAGAAGATGAAATGTTGGTGCATCAAACCCGCAATATTGATGTGGTACTGGGTGGGCACTCACATACTTTCATGCAGGAACCGGCTTTTTTTGTGAATCTGGACGGAGAGAGTGTACCTGTATCTCATACAGGTAAAAACGGTATTTTTGTGGGGAAGATAGATTTGACATTTGAACGATGAGGAAAATGATATGTATACTTGTTGTGTGGTTGGTAGCGGTAGCGCCTCTGATGGCACAACAAGTACCCTGTTTACTTCCCCGGCAGGAAGACGATGCATGCCGGGAGTGGGTGGACAAGATGCTTTCGGGGATGAGTCTGAAGGAAAAGGTCGGTCAGACATTTGTTTATACACTAAGTCCGGAATGGAGCAAAAAGAACGAAAAGCTGGTACGCCAGCTGGCAAAGAAATATAAAGTAGGCGGATTACTCTTTTCCGGTGGAGAAGCCGACGGGCAGGCGAGACTGACTAACCTTGCACAGCAGGAAACAGAGATTCCTCTAATGATAACCTTTGATGGGGAATGGGGGCTTGCCATGCGATTGCAGGATACGCCTCTTTTTCCTAAAAACGCAGCATTGGGCTGTATAACAAACAATTCACTGATAGAAGAATATGGACATGAGGTAGCCCGTGAGCTCCGCGAGTTAGGTGTCCACGTCAATTTTGCTCCGGATGCAGATGTGAATACCAACCCGGAGAATCCGGTAATTAACATACGCTCGTTTGGAGGTGATCCGAAGGCTGTAGCCGAGCGGGTATTGGCTTATGCCCGTGGTCTGGAAAGTGGTGGTATACTGTCTGTCAGTAAGCATTTTCCGGGGCATGGGGATACGGATATAGATTCTCATAAAGCATTGCCAACCGTATACTATAACCGTGCCCGGTTGGATAGCATTGAGTTGTTACCTTTTCGTGAGGTGATTCGTGCCGGATTGGGAGGTATCATGGTAGGGCACCTGCGTGTACCTGAATTGGAACCGGACAGGTTGACTGCTGCTTCTTTGTCACGAAGTGTTGTGACAGATGTTTTAAAAGGAGAGTTAGGCTTTCGCGGATTGGTGTTTACTGATGCGTTGGCAATGAAAGCCGTATCCGGTGAACGTGATGTTACAGCCAAAGCGCTACGGGCGGGCAATGATATGGTGCTTGTGGGCAGGGACATAGAGCAAGCACTTGAGACGGTGATGGCAGCTATTGACCGGGGAGATTTAAGTGTGGATGAGGTGGAAGCCAAATGCCGTAAGATATTAACTTATAAGTATCTGTTAGGATTGGATCAAGAAAACAGAATCTCTGCAGATGGATTGAATGGGCGCATTCATACAGTCGAAGCACAAGCGCTTGCGAGCAAGTTGCGCTTTGCGGGAGTGACCGTATTACGCAATAATTTTAGTACAATACCTTTGCCGGCCGATCAGTCTACGGCCATTCTGTGTGTAGGTAGGGAAAAGTCCGATCAACCCTTTATCGACCGCTTTGTTCAGTATACATCGCCGGTGGAATGTTTTCGGATCACAAAAGACATGACAGAGGAAGAGTGGTACCGGATCACTAATGATTTGAAACGTTTTCGTCGTGTCGTTATCTCTGTTACGATGGAGAAAGAAGAATTGGCTGCATGTGCCCCACTTCTGAATACATTGGATTTACAGGTACCTGTTACCTGTGTCTTTTTCACTTCTTACCGGGCGATGTTTCCAATCCGGACGATGTTGGAACGTACCGCTACTGTTGTTTTAGCGCATTCGTCTGAGGAAGATCTTCAGCGACATGTTGCAGACGTTTGTTTTGCCAAAGCTCCTGCCGGGGGACGGTTGTCTATGCGTATCGGGCATCTGTTTGCAATAGGTGAGGGGAGTGATATTGTTCCGGGAATGAAGCCTGTGGTACAGCCCGAAGATTGCGGTATGAAAGGATACAGGTTGCATCGTGTTGATTCGCTTGTCAATGCAGGATTAGCTGCCGGAGCTTTCCCGGGTTGTCAGGTGGTGGTGATGAAAGATGGTATTCCTGTTTATAATCGTTGCTTTGGCAGTCATTCTGATACCGATAAGACTGCGGTGCGCCCCACTGATCTTTTTGACCTTGCTTCACTGACTAAGACCACCGCAACTTTACTCGCTGTGATGAAACTTTATGATCAGGGAAAACTGAAACTTACAGACAAGGCATCTGCCTGGTTACCCTGGTTGCGATCATCCAATAAAAAGAATATAACGATTCGTGATCTTCTGTTACATGAGTCCGGATTATTGCCTTACATCCGATTCTATCGGGAGGCAATAGATGAGAATACAGTTACGGGGCCTTTCACGCAAGGATTCGTAGACGAGTGGCACCACACACGTATCGGAGAATATACTTACGCCTGTTCGGACTTTAAGTTTAAGAAAGGGTTAATATCTCCGAAGCAGACGCCAACGCATACGTTGCATATGGCCGAAGGTATGTGGCTGAATAAAGCATTTAAGAGTACGGTTTTGCAATCAATAGCCTGTTCGGAGATGGGACAGAAACGCTATGTATATAGTGATGTCGGTTTCGTAGTACTCCAGCAAGTGGTTGAGGCAATAACCAAACAGCCTATGAATGAGTTTCTGAATAAGGAATTCTATCGTCCGATGGGATTGGAACGTACCTTGTTCACACCGCTTACTCACTATGATCGATCGGAAGTGATGCCAACAGCTGCCAACGATTACCTGCGGAGGCAAGACCTTTGCGGTTACGTGCAGGATGAAACGGCTGCTTGCCTGGGTGGTATTGCCGGTAATGCAGGATTATTCTCCACAGCCGGAGAGGTGGCAGCTGTATATCAGATGTTGCTCAATGATGGAGAGTGGAAAGGACATCGTTATCTGGATGGGGCTACCGTTCGCCTGTTTACCACATACACATCCGTTCTCAGCCATCGCGGATTGGGTTTTGATAAACCGAACTACCGGGATGTGAAAGCCAGTAGTTGTGCTCCCGGAACGCCTGCTCGGGTTTATGGACATACCGGTTCTACGGGTACTTGTGTCTGGGTAGATCCCGAAGAACGATTGATCTACGTTTTTCTGAGTAACCGTGTTTGCCCTGATCAGTGGAATGCTAAACTTAACAATATGAAGATACGCCAGAACATACAGCAAGCCATTTATGATTCTTTGCCGGATACCAAAGGTTTGTCGGGCGATAATGAATGATGCCAATGATGAATATGAGAAAATACCTGATAATTCTTCTGTTTTTATGTTTCGGAAAAGCAATATATGGACAGAACGATGTACAACCTCTCCTGCTTTATAAAGCGGAACAAGATGCGCGTTGCCGGCAATGGGTCGATTCGGTGATGAACCGTCTGAGTCTGAAAGAGAAGATCGGTCAGCTTTTTATTTATACCATTGCTCCGGTCGATACAAAACACAATCAGGCGTTACTACGTGATGCTGTGGATACTTATAAAGTAGGAGGACTTTTGTTTTCCGGTGGTAAGATGCAGACACAGGCCATCCTCACCAATCAGGCGCAACGAATGGCACGTTTGCCGTTGATGATTACTTTTGATGGTGAATGGGGACTTGCGATGCGCCTTCGCGGTACGCCGCTTTTCCCACGTAATATGGTGTTAGGGTGCATACAAGACAATCGTCTTATCTATGAATACGGTCGTGAGATGGCTCGTCAATGCCGTGAACTGGGAGTGCAGGTTAACTTTGCTCCCGTGGCCGATGTGAATGTCAATCCTAAAAATCCGGTTATCAACAATCGTTCTTTTGGTGAAGATCCCGTACGTGTGGCTGATAAAGTGATTGCGTATGCCACCGGACTGGAAGGAGGAGGAGTGCTTTCTGTTTGTAAACACTTTCCGGGACATGGAGATACGGACGTCGATTCCCATAAGGCATTGCCTGTACTGCCCTTCACTCGCGAACGATTGGACAGCGTGGAGTTGTATCCTTTCAAAGAAGCCATACGTGCCGGATTGAGCGGGATGATGGTAGGGCATCTCCAAGTACCTGTTATCGAGCCTTTGGGAGGGTTGCCTTCTTCTCTTTCGCGCAATGTGGTGTACGGTTTGCTGACGGAAGAGTTGGCCTTCAAAGGTCTTATCTTTACCGATGCCCTTGCAATGAGAGGGGTATCCGGTAATGCCAGTGTCAGTTTGCAGGCTTTGAAGGCAGGTAATGATATGGTACTTGCTCCGAGAAATCTGAAAACAGAGGTTGCGGCAGTCATTGAGGCTGTGGATCGTGGTGAGCTATCCCGTGAAGATATAGATCGTAAATGCCGGAAGGTACTTACTTATAAATACGTACTTGGTTTAAAGAGAAAACCGGCCATTCAACTCTCCGGATTGGGGAGTCGTATTAATACACCTCAGACGCGTGACCTTATCCGGCGTTTGAACCTGGCTGCTATAACAGTACTGAATAATAAAGGTAATATTCTTCCTCTTCATTCCGACAAAGAAATGCCACCTATGGCTATGCTGGAGGTAGGCGATGTGGGAGAGACGGATATTTTTGCCAAACAGTTGGAGAAACATACCTCCCTTGTGCGCTTTCGTCTTCGTAAGGAGATGACGGAGGCACAGGGAAAGGCTTTGAGAGATTCTCTCTCGAAGTACCGCCGTGTTATTGTGGCTGTTGCCGAACAGCGGTTGGCACCTTTTCAACCTTTTTTTGCTGCCTTGGCAGCTGATAAAAAAGCAGCTCCGGCAATCTATATCTTTTTCACTCCCGGAAAGATGATGTTACAGATACATCGTGCCGTGTCAGCCGCCCAATCTGTAGTGTTGGCCCATTCCGTCGGTCACGATGTACAGCAACAGGTTGCTGATGTACTCTTCGCCCGTGCTTCTGCCGATGGACGACTTTCTGCCAGCTTAGGAGGGCTGTTTCCAACCGGTGCCGGAGTTACAATTACTCCGCATACACCGACGCATTTCAATCCGGAAGAGTATGGAATGTCTTCCGTTGCCTTGAGGCGTATTGATTCCATCGCTAAACGGGGTATCCAAGAAGGAGCTTATCCCGGATGTCAGATTGTGATTCTGAAAGACGGAAAGACAATGTACGACCACGCTTTTGGAACCCATGCAGGCAAAGGAAGTGCATTAGTACGGCCTACAGATTTGTACGATCTGGCTTCTCTTTCTAAAACGACCGGAACACTGCTGGCTTTAATGAAATTGTATGATAGGGGACGTTTTAACCTTTCCGATAAACTATCTGACTACCTGCCGTGGCTGCAACGCACAAATAAGAAAGATATGACTATTCGTGAGCTGTTGTTACATCAGTCCGGATTGCCTGCCGGAATTGTACTCTATCCGGAGGCTATTGATAAGGAGAGTTATAAAGGCCGTCTGTTCTCCGCCCGTAAAGATGCGTTACATCCGTTACGATTGGGAGTTACCACCTGGGCCAATCCGAACTTTCATTTCAAGCCGGAGACACTGTCCCGAACCCGGAATGCCAATTACACTTTGCAGATATGCGATAGCCTCTGGCTCAATAAGTCGTTTATAAAAGTGATACAAGAGAAGATTATTGAAGCTCCTTTGGGGACGAAGCAGTACCGTTACAGTGATGTTGGGTTTATTCTTCTTCGTTTCTTGGCCGAACAGTTGGCTGGTATGCCTATGGATGAATACCTGGCACGTGAATTTTACGAACCGATGGGATTGGAGCGTACTTTATATCTTCCTTTACAGCGTATCCCGAAAGCTCAGATTGTGCCTTCTGCCAATGATAAATTCCTTCGTAAATGTGTGTTGCAAGGATTTGTACACGATGAGTCAGCAGCTTTCCAGGGAGGCGTTTCCGGAAATGCAGGATTGTTTTCAAATGCCCGTGAAGTAGCTTCTATTTATCAGATGCTGTTGAATGGAGGAGAGTTGAACGGACGCCGTTATCTGAGTAACGAAACGTGTCAGTTGTTTACTACGGAAATATCCAAAATCAGCCGTCGTGGATTAGGGTTTGACAAGCCGGATGCAAAATCACCCGACAAGAGTCCTTGTTCTGAATCGGCTCCCGCCTCTGTTTATGGTCATACCGGATTTACAGGAACATGTGCCTGGGTGGATCCGGAAAATGATTTAGTATATGTCTTTCTCAGTAATCGTACGTATCCTGATGCCACAAACCGTAAGTTGATGCAATTGGACATACGTGGACAAATACAGGAAGCGATGTATGAGGCGTTAAAAAATGATAAGTGATTAGTGATAAATGATTAGTGATTAATGATAAGTGATTAGCAGGCTGCGCACTCACAGCGCATGCCACTAATCACTAATCATTAATCACTAATCACTATTTTAGAAGGAAAGACCGACGCGAAAACCGAAGTTGTTCAGTTTGTCAACGCTATAAGTCAATACCTTATCAGCTTTGTTTGTTCCGTAACTATAATACAGTGCAAGGTGTAAGCCCGGACCGTAAGCCCATGGGTAAACGTTTAATCCGACTTCCGGTGAAACGTAGAATCCCCAGTTTTCATCTCTGGATTCAAAGACATTATAGTTAGAACGTACTTTTGCATATTCAGTACCCAGTTTCACACCAACGTAAGGTTGCCATGCTCCGCCACGGTTGAACTGATAACGTGCAGCAGCACCAAAAGGCATCTGGAAAATAGTATGTTGCTGATCGCTGGTCATACTACCGCCGTTTACCGGGAAAGTTTCGCGACCTACATATTCATGGTTGCTATGATAGTTGAGGAAGAGTCCGAGACCCAAATTGGGGGTTACAAAATAACCACCTTCAAAGTTCATACCCCAACCGCTGGCATCATCGGCAAATCCATTGCTCAATGGCACATTGAACTGCCAGTCGATATTAGCGTATCCATTATCTGATAATTGTGCCTTTGCCGGCATGGCAAAGACGAGAGCCAAAGCTGCTATAGCCAGCACTCTCAATGAAATATATTTTATTGTCTTCATAACGGTTCTGATTATTTATTATTTGTTAGTAAGATAGGGTGATTGTGCAAATGCCTGGTTCACACCTTTTACGGCAAGTGCCTTGTTCATACTGTTGGAATATACCAATCCGGTCATGTAACTTGTCCACAGAACAGGAATCTTTTCTTTCGGTCCTTCCGGTGCATTCAGATTTACAATTTCAGAAATGAACGAGTTGGTACTGTAGCTATAGTTTATAGCATACGGATAATACCATCCGCCACCCCAGTTACCCCAGTAGCCTGAGCCCCAGTATCCTGGATATCCCCACCACCATTCTGGTTGTCCGTAATCGGTGAAGAAATAGGTACTCTTAATATAACTTACCTGTACACCCAGGTCAGCATCTTCTTTAGAAGCAGCCATCGTGTAGCCTCTGTTATCCATATTGCTCTTATAAGCAGCAAGAATTTCTTGTGCAGCTTCACCTTCCAGATATTCTGGTTCTTCTTTGTCGCTGATTACAAGAATTTTGTCCGGCAAATAGTAAGTGGTGAACTCTTTGAAGTTAGCCTTCTTGTCGTAGTTGGTATACACCAAATAATCATTGTCCAATTTGTCCATGTCAGGGTCTTTTTCGCAAGCAGCGAATGCAAAGACCGCTAATAAAATAGGAATTAATCTCTTCATATCTTTTATAATGTTTAGGTTAAATAAAAAAATCCTGCCCTGGTACCTTAGGCTTTTGATAGAAACAACAACTTCTTTTATAAAAGGTTCGCAAAGGTGAATGTTAAAATGTTAAAGTATGGGCTGACTTTTTTGTTAGAGGGGCTATCTTTGTACGAAATTAAAAACTGAATACATATGAAACCGTTACCCCGCTGCTACGCAGTACTTTTGGTTTTCTTACTTTTTGTCCTGTCCACCCATTTGTCGGCACAGACAGCGTTACAAAGAAAAGTAGAAAACATAACTTCCGTGGATAGTGTGAAGCCATTGGAAACTACCGAATTTGTTGAAAAATATGTCGTGTATTTCTCACAGCCACTGGATCATCGTCGTCCCGAAAAAGGTTCGTTCGACCAACGGGTCATTGTGGCACATGTCGGGTTTGATCGTCCAACGGTGATTGTTACCGAAGGGTATGGAGCTGCTTATGCATTGCGTCCGGGTTATCGTGAGGAGTTATCACGGCTGTTCAATGCCAATATGATATTTGTGGAACATCGCTATTTTCTGGAGTCTACTCCGCAACCCCGGGACTGGAAATATCTGACTGCTGAGAACTCTGCAGAAGATTTGCATGCAGTGACTACCGCTTTTAAAACGTTGTATCCCGGGAAGTGGATAAGTACCGGTATCAGCAAAGGCGGGCAGACATCGTTGTTGTATCGTGCATTCTTCCCCGATGATGTAGACGTTTCAGTACCCTATGTCGCTCCGCTTTGTTATGGGGTGGAAGACGGACGGCATGAACCGTTTTTACGGCAGGTATCTACGGCAGAAGAGAGAAAGACGATAGAAGACTTCCAGTTGGAAGTGTTGAAGCGTAAAAGTACGTTGCTGCCTCGTTTTGAGAAGTATTGTGCTGAAAAGGGATACGTTTTCCGTGCACCGTTGGAGGAGATTTATGATTATTGTGTGCTCGAATATTCCTTTGCGTTGTGGCAGTGGGGGACAGAAGTGAGTACTATTCCTTCCGTAACGGATACGGACGATGAAGTGTTCCGGCATTTTCTGGAGATCAGTGAACCTTCTTATTTCACAAAGGACAGTCCTAACGTATCCTTCTTTGTGCAGGCTGCACGTGAGTTGGGCTATTATGGCTATGATATAAAGCCGTTTGAGAAATATCTTTCTATCAAAAGCAGTAAGAACTACCTGCACCGGTTGATGCTTCCGGAGGAATTGGGAGACATGAAATTTGATAAGCGTCTGGGACGGAAGATTGTGAAGTTCTTGAAACAGAATGATCCGAAGATGATATTTATCTATGGTCAGAATGACCCATGGACGGCAGCCGGTGTCACCTGGCTGAAAGGGAAAAAGAATATCCATGTATTTGTGCAGCCCGGCGGAAGCCACCTGGCACGTATCAGTACATTACCCGAAGCGATGAGGGTTCGGGCGATAACGCAGATAGAGGAGTGGATTAGTGAGTAGTGATTAGCGGTTTAGTGAGTAGTGATTAGTAAGCTGCGCTTATTTAGTTGACAATTGACAGTTGACAATTGACAGTTGACTATGCAGAATGATAGCGCAGCTTACTAATCACTAAACCGCTACTCACTAATCGCTACTCACTACTCACTAATTACTCCCTTCAGCCTCTCCGGCACCTCTACCTTTTCAAGGTTGAGTTCTTTCAGCCGTTCTTTCCCTTTCGGGGTCAGGCTGAAATACATTTGCCTTTTGTCTGTCTTTCCTAAGGCTCTTTTTATCAATTCCTTCTCTTCCACTGCTCTGATAACTTTGGATGTGTGTGAAGCAGCCATACCTGTACGGGCAGAGAGGGCAGTAGAAGTCATTTCTTCCTTTGCCTCCTGTAAGGCACATAGTATCATTGCTTCATTGAGTGACAGGTCATATTCTTTTTCGAATTGCGCTTCAAACTCCGCTAAGGCTTTATAAAGATCGCGCATCATGCATATTGTTTTCATACTCTTATGTTCTTACTTATATAAACAAGTTGATGTTAGCATTGTCTGCACGTTCCATGTAGGTGGCTACGCCGCCAATTGTAACTTCATCCAGCAACTCTTCTTTCTTCACGCCCATTACATCCATTGACATCTGGCAGGCAATAAACTCCACACCATTTTCCAATGCCTGACGACGAAGAGATTCCAGCGAGTCGATCCCTTTGCTGTGCATAATGTAGCGCATCATTTTGCCACCTATGCCACCCATGCTCATTTTAGACAGTTTCAGCTTCAGGGAACTCGAAGGCAGCATCATGCCAAACATCTTTCCGAAGATATCTTTTTCTACTTTAGGCTTACTGAGACGCTTGATGACGTTCAGTCCCCAGAAAGTGAAGAATATAGTTACCTTCTGTCCGGTTGCTGCCGCACCGTTCGCCAGTACAAAGGTAGCTAATGCCTTATCAAGATCGTCACTGAACATGATAAATGTTTTTCCTTTACCTTCACAGGATGTCACCATGCTACAAGCCTTGGGTTCTTCTTTCTCGATAACGATGATTGATTTTCCGGCAGCACTCTCTTTGGATATCAGCTTGTTTCCGGTGGAGTTGCACCAGGCGGCTGCATCACGGGCAAAGCCGGGATCAGTGGAGGTTATTTGTACGCGCTCACCCGGTACAAGCGTATCCATTGTCTTTTTCATTTTCAGAATAGGGCCGGGGCATTGCATACCACAGGCGTCTACCTGAACGGTGCGTGGAGGAACGGCAGGTTCTTCCTGAATGGACACGGGTGTCGCACTCTCTTTCCTACTGGCAGGAGTATCACCCCCCTCATTCCTGATGATCGGGGCAGTGGCCGCTTTGTATATTTTCAATCCGCCGGACAGATTGCGGACTTTATCGTATCCGTGCTGAACGAGTATGCGATAGGCGAGATAACCTCTCAGTCCTACAGCGCAGAACACATAGACCGGCTTATCTTTGGGTATTTCATCTATGCGGTCGCGTATCTCGTCCAGTGGGATGTTGATGGCTCCCGGCAATGAACCCAGAGAGAATTCATCTGGTGTGCGTACATCCAGCAGAAACTCATGTTCCAGGCGAATGTCACGCAAGTCGCGCCAGTAAACCGGTTTTACGGTTCCTGTCAGGATATTTTCTGCCACATAACCGGCAATGGCTACCGGATCTTTGGCGGATGAGAAAGGAGGAGCATAGGCCTGTTCCAGTTTCATCAGGTCGTAGATGGTGCCTTGATGCTTGATGACCAGGGCAAATTCATCGATGCGTTTGTCCACCCCGTCATAACCCACAATCTGTGCACCGTATAGTTTTCCTGTTTCCTTATCGAATGTAATCTTGATACTCATCTGCGTAGCGTCCGGATAATAACTTGCATGCGAAGACGAGTGGGTAGTAGAAGAAGCATAGGCTATTTCAGCTTGCCTCAACCGTTTACCCGGTAAGCCGGTAGTGGCTACGGTCAGATCGAAAACTTTGGCGATAGAAGTGCCGATAGCACCCTCATAACTGATTTTAGCTCCCAGTATATTGTCAGCAACAATACGTCCCTGTCTGTTGGCAGGACCGGCGAGATAGTTCAACCAGGGTTTTCCGGTTATCGGGTGGCGATATTCAATGGCATCTCCGATCGCATAAATCGATTCGTCCGAAGTTTGCAGGTAGTCATTGACCGAGATACCTCCGGCTTCTCCGATAGTCAGTCCGGCAGCACGTGCCAGCGTTGTTTCCGGGCGTACTCCGATGGAGAGTATTACAATATCTGCGGGTATGGATTGTCCGTCTTTGAAAACAACCTTTATCTCTCTGCCTGTCTTCTCAAAAGAAGCTACTGCCTGTTCCAGATACAAGTTTACCCCTTTATCCATCAGGTGTTGATGTACGAGCGATGCCATAGAGAAGTCTATGGGAGTCATCACTTGGTTGGCCATCTCTACAATAGATACTTTGGCTCCCAGTGCATGCAGGTTTTCTGCCATTTCCAGTCCGATGAATCCGGCACCGATTACTACGGCTCTCCGGGGAGCGTACCGGTTGGCGTACTCTTTTATCCGGTCCGTATCTTTCACATTGCGTAACGTGAAAATTCCCTCAGAGTCAATGCTCGGCAATGGAGGTTTAACGGGAGTAGCTCCGGTAGAGATTAATAGCTTGTCGTAACTCTCTTCATACGTGTCTTCGCTACTGAGACGCACGGTTACGGTCTTTCTTTTCCGGTCAATGAAAATGACTTCGTTCTCTGTACGTACGTCTACACGAAAACGTACGGAAAAAGCCTCCGGGGTTTGCACAAAGAGTTTCTCCCGTTCGGCGATTACCCCTCCTATATAATAGGGTAGCCCACAGTTGGCATAGGATATGTACTTTCCTTTTTCAAGGAGAATAATCTCTGCTGTCTCGTCCATTCTTCTGATTCGGGCGGCAGTGGTTGCTCCTCCTGCTACACCTCCGATGATGATAATCTTCATATTTCTTTTTATTGTAAATAGTTTCCTTTGGAAATAATAACGCAAAAGAAATAGATAAAGTTCACCGATGGTTGGAAAAAAAGTCTATTTTAGGTATCCGGGGGCGAATAATACATCATTGAGGGCTTTTGGTTTATCATTCGAAACGATGGAGGTTTCTTTCAAAATGGAAGGAAAGTGGAAGTCAAATGGCATACCAAAATCTTTGGCAGTCTGTTGAAAAGCTGTATATTTGCGCACCCTGTTTTTACCGTTCTATTGAAATCATGAGTAAAATTCTTATTATCGATGATGAAACCCAGATTCGCAGCCTGTTGGCGCGAATGATGGAATTAGAAGGTTATGAAGTGTGCCAGGCCGGAGACTGTAAATCGGCTTTAAAACAACTGGAGCTTCACTCCCCCGATGTAGCTTTGTGTGATGTATTTCTTCCCGATGGGAATGGTGTAGACTTGGTAGTAACTATCAAAAAGGCGGCTCCCAATACGGAGGTAATCTTGCTGACAGCTCATGGAAATATTCCGGATGGCGTGCAGGCCATCAAGAATGGTGCATTCGATTATATCACTAAAGGAGATGATAACAATAAGATTATCCCTCTTATCAGCAGGGCTGTAGAGAAAGCACGCATGAATGTTCGCCTTGAAAAACTGGAAAAGAAGGTGGGGCAGATGTACTCTTTCGAGTCTATTCTGGGTGAATCGAAACCGTTGAAAGAGGCTGTACAGTTGGCCCGGAAGGTTTCTGTGACTGATGTGCCGGTGTTATTGACCGGAGAAACAGGAACAGGTAAAGAAGTTTTTGCACAAGCTATACACTATAACAGTAAGCGTGGCAAGCAGAATTTCGTGGCGGTTAATTGTTCTTCATTCAGCAAAGATTTGCTGGAAAGTGAAATGTTTGGCCATAGGGCCGGATCATTCACCGGGGCATTGAAAGATAAGAAAGGGCTTTTTGAAGAGGCAAACAACGGAACTATTTTTTTGGATGAAATGGGGGAGATGGCTTTTGAATTACAGGCTAAGTTACTCCGTATTCTCGAAACCGGCGAATATATAAAGATAGGTGATACGAAACCCACCCGGGTGAATGTCCGGATTATTGCTGCCACTAACCGGAATTTACCGGAGGAAATTGCTGCCGGACGCTTCCGGGAAGATTTATTCTATCGTCTTTCGGTTTTCCAGGTACACTTGCCATCCCTCCGCGAAAGAGCGGGAGATATCAGAATTCTTGCTGAGGCTTTTGTGCGTAGTTTCTCCGAAAAGCTCTCCCATCCGGTGACTGGGATGTCTCCGGCATATCTTGCAGCACTCTGCCAGCAAATGTGGAAGGGAAATATACGCGAACTGCGTAACGTGATAGAGCGTAGCCTTATTGTATGCGATGGAGAGTGCCTGGATGTATGCGATCTTCCACTGGAAATACAGAATTGCCATTATGAGCAGTCTGACGAGGCTGTACCGGGGAGTTTTGAATTATCTGCCATGGAGCGCCGGCATATTGCCCGTGTGTTGGAGTATACCAAAGGGAACAAAACAGAAGCGGCCCGTCTGCTTAAAATAGGACTTACCACGTTGTATCGTAAAATCGAGGAATATAAACTATAATAATGTGGCAATATGTTGATGTGCCAATGTGCCAATTGGGCTGCGTTGGCAGGGCATGCCACTCTCACCTTTCTTCGTGTGTTTACTCACCGGGATACTTTCCTTATCTCGTAGAGGAGCGTTGTTTTTCTCACCGGGGAACGTTGTTTTACATGTACATGTAACGCAGCATGACATGCACATGTGGAGCAGCACGACATGCACATGTCGTACAGCTTTACATGTACATGTAAAACAACGCTTCTCTACGAGCTTCGATAGGTTTGTCTACGACATCCCTGACGAACCCTTTAATGGAACAACGCTTTCCATTCTTTCAAAACAGTGCAATCCTTTTCAAAATGGAAGGGTAGCGCTGTTTCTTCTTTTAAATGCTTTGTGATGTAATCTGTTGATACTTATTGCTTTATTACTTTCTTTCCGCTTTTGGCACGCAATTGGCACATCGTAAATCAGGTAAAAACTATTAGTAACAATTAAAACAAGGTAAAAACATGGGAATTACAGTATCATTTATTTTCTGCCTCTTGAGCGGCTTTGCCTGCTTCTGGCTCTTTTGGAAATGTGTGGATTGGTTTGAGAAGATTTAAAGAAAGGGAGAATTAGATTTATGTATACAATACTATTTGTGATAGGTATCGCAATCTTCGGTTATCTGATGTACGTACTCATCAAACCGGAAAAATTTTAATGAAGCAATGAATACAGAAATTTTAGGTGTAGTTTTACAGGTGATCCTGATGGTGGTACTTGCCTATCCGTTAGGAAAGTACATTGCTAAGGTTTATAAAGGAGAGAAGACCTGGTCGGACTTCATGGCTCCTGTTGAGAGAATAATTTATAAAGTATGCGGCATCCGTCCGCAGGAAGAGATGAACTGGAAACAATTCCTCAAATCATTATTGATTCTGAATGCATTCTGGTTCTTCTGGGGAATGGTGCTTTTGATTTCTCAGGGATGGCTTCCTTTAAACCCTGATGGGAACGGACCGCAAACACCCGATCAGGCATTCAATACCTGTATTAGCTTTATGGTCAACTGCAACTTGCAGCACTATAGCGGCGAAAGCGGGCTGACTTACTTTACGCAGTTGTTCGTAATTATGCTCTTCCAGTTTATAACTGCTGCAACCGGTATGGCTGCTATGGCGGGTATGATGAAGGCGATGGCTGCTAAAACCACGAAAACAATTGGTAACTTCTGGCAACTGCTGGTAGTGAGTTGTACACGTATCCTGTTGCCGCTTTCATTGATTGTGGGCTTTATCCTTATCTTACAGGGTACGCCGATGGGATTTGACGGTAAGATGAAAGTAACCACACTGGAAGGACAGGAGCAAATGGTTTCGCAAGGGCCTACGGCAGCTATCGTACCGATCAAGCAGCTGGGTACGAATGGTGGAGGGTATTTTGGAGTCAACTCTTCACATCCCCTGGAGAATCCTACTTTCCTGAGCAATGTGGTAGAATGCTGGTCTATCCTGATTATTCCTATGGCAATGGTCTTTGCCTTTGGATTCTACATTAAACGTAAGAAACTGGCATATAGCATATTTGGAGTTATGCTGGCAGCCTATCTGGTAGGAGTCTTTATCAACGTGAACCAGGAAATGGGTGGTAATCCGCGTATCGACAAAATGGGAATTGCCCAGTCCGGTGGGGTCATGGAAGGAAAAGAAGTACGTATCGGCTCAGCCTCCGGTGCTCTGTGGAGCGTGACAACTACGGTGACTTCCAACGGATCAGTAAATAGTATGCACGACTCTACTATGCCGCTTAGTGGGTTGGTCGAGATGCTGAACATGCAGATAAACACCTGGTTTGGTGGTGTTGGTGTGGGATGGATGAACTATTACACCTTTATCATAATAGCTGTATTTATCAGCGGATTAATGGTGGGACGTACCCCGGAATTTCTGGGAAAGAAGGTAGAGGCCCGTGAAATGAAAATAGCTACCATTGTGGCTCTGCTCCATCCGTTCGTGATTCTTGTTGGTACAGCTCTGTCCAGCTATTTGTATGCGCATCATCCCGATTTTGTGGCGAGTGAAGGAGGTTGGCTCAATAACCCCAGTTTCCATGGACTGAGCGAACAGCTTTATGAGTTTACCTCTTCGGCTGCCAACAACGGTTCCGGTTTTGAAGGCTTGGGTGATAATACTTATTTCTGGAACTATTCCTGCGGTATTGTACTTATTCTCAGTCGTTTCATTCCTATCATCGGGCAAGTAGCTATTGCGGGTTTGTTGGCTCAGAAGAAATTTATCCCCGAGAGCGCCGGCACGTTGAAAACAGATACAGCAACTTTCGGCGTCATGACGTTTGCAGTTATTTTTATCGTCGCTGCTTTGTCATTCTTCCCGGTACACGCCTTGAGTACGATTGCTGAACATTTTAGTTTATAAGTAAAGAGTATGAAAAAGAATAAATCGGCTTCTTTATTTCAAAAGGAGCAAGTCATAGAGAGTTTAAAGCAATCATTCGTGAAGTTGAATCCACGAACGATGATGATGAATCCGATTATGTTTACGGTGGAGATAGTAACGGTCATTATGCTGGTGGTTACCATCCTCTCCCTGAGTAGAGATCATTACGGTTCATTCGGATACAATCTGCTGGTATTCGTTATTCTGTTTGCCACTTTGTTGTTTGCCAATTTTGCCGAGGCCATTGCCGAAGCACGGGGCAAGGCACAGGCAGATAGTTTGCGTAAGACGCGCGAAGAGACTCCTGCAAAATTGATGACAGGTGATAAACTTCAGACTGTGAGCAGTTCAAAACTAAAGAAAGGAGATATCTTTGTTTGTGAAGCCGGAGATACGATTCCTGCCGACGGTGAGATCATTGAAGGATTAGCTTCCATCGACGAGAGTGCTATAACGGGAGAATCAGCACCCGTTATCAGAGAAGCCGGAGGAGACAAAAGCTCGGTGACGGGCGGAACGAAGGTACTCTCGGATAACATTAAAGTATTGGTGACTCAGCAACCGGGTGAGAGTTTTCTTGATAAGATGATTGCCCTCGTAGAAGGTGCCAGCCGAAAGAAAACGCCGAATGAAATTGCCCTGACTATCTTGCTGGCAGGTTTTACGCTGGTATTTGTGATTGTTTGTATCACACTGATTCCTTTTGCCGATTATACTAACATTGATCATCCGGGCACAACCATTTCTATTGCTGCCATTCTTTCACTGTTTGTCTGCCTCATTCCGACTACTATCGGAGGATTACTTTCCGCTATTGGCATTGCCGGTATGGACCGTGCGTTGCGTGCCAACGTGATTACTAAATCCGGTAAAGCTGTTGAGACAGCCGGAGACATTGATACGCTGCTATTGGATAAAACAGGTACGATAACCATTGGTAACCGTAAAGCGACCAAATTCCATACGGCACCGGGAGTAGATGAACGTAGTTTTGTAGAAGCCTGCCTGCTGGCCTCTCTGTCCGATGAAACTCCCGAAGGTAAATCGATTGTAGAGTTGGGACGTGAGTCGGGGATGCGAATGCGGAACCTGAACACAACCGGCGCGCGCATGATTAAGTTTACTGCCGAAACGAAATGTTCGGGCGTTGATCTGTCCGATGGTACCCAGATTCGCAAGGGGGCATTTGACGCTATCCGCCGGATTGCGGAAAAGGCCGGGAACACCTTTCCGAAGGAAGTGGAAGAGACTATTGCAGCTATTTCCGGCAATGGGGGGACACCGCTGGTGGTATGCGTCAATCAGCAGGTTACCGGGGTGATAGAGTTGCAGGACATCATCAAACCGGGTATTCAGGAACGTTTTGAACGCCTGCGTAAGATGGGAGTGAAAACCGTTATGGTGACCGGAGACAATCCGCTGACTGCCAAATATATTGTAGAAAAAGCGGGAGTAGACGATTTCATAGCCGAGGCCAAACCGGAGGATAAAATGGAATACATCCGGAGAGAACAGGAAGCCGGTAAACTGGTGGCGATGATGGGCGACGGAACGAATGACGCTCCTGCACTGGCACAAGCCAATGTGGGCGTAGCAATGAATAGTGGCACACAGGCGGCCAAAGAAGCCGGTAATATGGTAGACCTTGACAATGACCCTACCAAACTGATTGAGATTGTGGAAATCGGCAAACAGCTACTGATGACACGCGGTACACTGACCACATTCTCGATAGCCAACGACGTAGCCAAATACTTTGCAATTGTACCTGCTTTGTTTATGGTGGCTATCCCCGAGTTGGCAGCGCTCAATATCATGGGCTTGCATAGTCCGGAGAGTGCTATTCTGTCGGCTGTAATTTTCAATGCTATCATTATTCCGATCCTGATTCCACTTGCTTTGAAGGGGGTACAGTACAAACCGATAGGTGCCAGTGCACTGCTTCGCCGTAATCTGCTGATATACGGATTGGGAGGGGTAATTGTACCTTTTATCGGGATTAAGTTGATCGATTTGGTAGTAAGTTTATTCTTTTAAATAATATGACGATGAAAACTTTATTGAAATCATTTAAAATAACGCTTGCGTTCTGCGTATTCTTTGCAGTATTTTATGTCCTTATTCTGTGGCTTTTTGCACAGGTGGCAGGACCGAATAAAGGAAATGCCGAAGTGGCAACATTGGATGGTAAGGTGGTAGGTGCTGCCAATGTGGGGCAGAACTTCACAAAAGATACTTATTTCTGGGGTCGTCCTTCCTGTGCCGGAGATGGCTATGACGCTACGAGCTCTTCCGGCAGTAACAAAGGCCCTACGAATCCCGAATATCTGGCTGAACTGGAAGCCCGTATTGATACCTTCCTCGTTCATCATCCCTACCTGAACCGTAGTGAGGTTCCTGCCGAGATGGTAACCGCCAGTGGATCGGGACTCGATCCGGATATCACTCCCGCCTGTGCTTATGTACAGGTGAAAAGAGTGGCACAGGCACGTGGAATGCATGAGGAGCAGGTAAAAGAGATTGTCGACAAAACGATAGAAAAGCCTTTATTAGGACTTTTTGGAACAGAGAAAGTGAATGTATTGAAACTGAACATTGCTTTGGAAAAAGCAAAATAAACATTGTAGTATATGAAGGTTTTTAGTAAGAAAGTATTTTTAGGTCCATTGGTAACTGTAGTTAGTTGCCTAATGGCAACCCCCAACACACAGGCACAGGAATTTACCGTACAGGGCGACTTAGTCAGTTCATATGTATGGCGTGGAATGTATCAGACCGGAGTCAGTATCCAGCCAACCTTAGGTTTCACTATCGGTGGCTTTTCATTGACGGCCTGGGGATCAACCGATTTCGATGGTTGTCAGGCCTCAGAAGGAAGAGCGAATAAAGAAATAGACCTGACCGCTGCCTATACTTTTGGAAGTACAGGACTGACCCTTTCAGTGGCAGACCTTTGGTGGCCCGGGCAAGGGACGGGCAATTATTTTAAATTCAAAAGCCATGAAACAGCGCATCACTTTGAAGCAGGATTGGCTTATACGCTGCCGGTTGAAAAGTTTCCGCTTTCAATTGCCTGGTATACGATGTTTGCCGGACAGGATAAAAAGGAGAATGACCGGGGAGAAATGAAACAGAATTATTCCTCTTATATGGAACTCAACTATCCGTTCAGTGTGAAGACAGTAGATTTGAATGTAACGTGTGGCATTGTTCCCTACACTGCTTCTCAGTACAATTGCAATGGTTTTGCAGTGACCAATATTGCTTTGAAAGGAACAACTGCCATCCGGTTTAGTGATCGGTTTTCCCTGCCGGTTTTTGCACAAGCCATCTGGAATCCACGTATGGAAGATGCCCATTTGGTTTTCGGCATTACTTTAAAACCTTAACTAAACTCTGACATAACTAATTAATATCTTGAGGATGTGTAAAAAGTAGGGCTCGTTATTATTAAAACGCAAATTAACGCTGATTAACGCAAAGATTAAATTAAATCTGCGATAATTTGCGTTAATCCGCGTTGTTGAATTGTAGCTTGATAGTTTTTTTAGACTTTTGACACAGCTTTATGGGATTGAAATATAGATAGAAGTATGGATAGAGAAGAGAGTGTGCAGCATTTCCTGGATCTGATAAAGAAGTCACGCCGGGGAAAATTTAAAGTCTATATCGGGATGATTGCCGGTGTGGGTAAGAGCTATCGTATGCTTCAGGAAGCACATGATTTACTCGATAACGGGGTAGATGTGCAGATAGGATACATCGAAACACATGGGCGTGCCGGGACAGAGGCACTCATAGAGGGCTTGCCACTGATTCCGCGGCGGAAGATTTTCTATAAAGGGAAAGAACTGGAAGAGATGGATCTTGAAGCCATCATCCGTATCCACCCGGAAATCGTGATTGTAGATGAGTTGGCACATACCAATGTTGAAGGTAGTTTGAACGAGAAACGTTGGCAGGATGTACTGACACTACTCGATGAGGGTATTAATGTAATCTCTGCCATCAACATCCAGCATATCGAGAGTGTAAACGAAGAAGTGCAGGACATTTGCGGCATCGAAATAAAAGAGCGTGTTCCCGATAGTGTGTTACAAGAGGCGGATGAAGTGGTGAATATCGACCTTACCGCCGAGGAACTGATTGCCCGTTTGAAAGCCGGAAAGATATATCGTCCGGATAAAATTCAGGTAGCTTTGAATAACTTCTTTAAAACGGAGAATATTCTTCAGTTACGTGAACTCGCTCTGAAAGAGGTAGCGTTGCGTGTAGAAAAAAAAGTAGAGAACGAAGTTGTAATGAGCATGGGCGTCCGGCATGAAAAGTTTATGGCTTGTATTAGCAGTCATGAAAAGACGCCCCGGCGTATTATCCGTAAAGCAGCCCGTCTGGCCACCCGTTACAATACCACCTTTGTAGCCCTTTATGTGCAGACACCCCGTGAGAGTATGGACCGGATAGATCTTGCCAGTCAGCGCCATTTATTAAATCATTTTAAATTGGTAGCTGAGTTGGGGGGAGAAGTTGTTCAGGTACAATCGAAGGATGTGCTTGGAAGCATTGTCCGGACGTGTCGTGAGAGGCAGATAACAACTATTTGTATGGGAAGTCCCCGCTTACGTGTCTCGAATGCCTTTTGTGCAGTGTTCGCCTATAAAAAGTTTTTGGCAAATTTAGCACAAGCAAACGTAGATTTGATTATACTTGCAGTGGAATGAGTTTGTAAGTTCTTGAGTTTGTGAGTTCGTGAGTTCTTTAGTTTGTGAGTTTATGATTCTTTTTGCATATATATAGTAGCTATTATGAAGAGCACTAATAACTTACCAACTCACCAACTTACCAACTTACAAACTTACAAACTCACGAACTAAAGAACTCATAAACTAAAAACTTCTATAAATCATGAATATAAAAACGAAATTACTTTTCGGAATCGGGATACTGGCCGGAATGATTATTTTATTGGTAACTCTATCTGTTGTCAACCTACAGCTACTGACTGCTACGGAACCGGACAGCCCGGCTGCCATGCCTGCCCTCGAACGGGCTTTATTATGGATTTCTGTTACAGGAGGTATTTGTGTACTCACAGGTCTGGTTCTGCTTTTTTGGTTACCGCGCTCCATTAGTAAGCCTATTCTGGAGCTTAAACAAGGTATTCTTGAAATAGCCAATCATAACTACGAAAAGCGCCTTGATATGAAAAACAGTGAAGAATTCAGGGAAGTCGCTGACAGTTTTAATCGTATGGCAGAACGCCTCACCGAATATCGGGCCAGTACGCTTGCCGATATCCTTTCCGCCAAAAAGTTTCTGGAAGCCATTGTCAATAGTATCAATGAGCCTATTATCGGATTGAATACCGAGCGTGAAATCCTTTTCATCAACAACGAGGCACTGAATGTACTCAATTTGAAAAGAGAAAACGTGATCCGTCGGTCTGCCGAAGAGCTCTCTTTGAAAAATGACCTTCTCCGTCGCTTGATTCGCGAACTCGTTAGCCCCGGAGATAAGAAAGAACCATTGAAAATTTATGCAGATAACAAGGAGAGTTATTTCAAGGCTGCCTATATCCCTATCAACAATACCAATGCCGATAAAGACGAACCTCATAAGTTGGGAGATGTTATCCTTCTGAAGAATATCACCGAATTTAAAGAATTGGATTCAGCTAAAACCACATTTATCTCTACCATTTCCCATGAGTTGAAAACTCCTATTTCTGCTATCATGATGAGCCTTCAACTACTGGAAGATAAGCGTGTGGGTATGTTGAATGAAGAGCAGGAACAGCTGTCTAAGAGCATTAAAGACAGTAGCCAGCGCCTGTTGGAGATTACCGGTGAACTGCTGAATATGACACAGGTAGAAGCCGGAAAACTCCAGATGATGCCAAAGATTACGAAACCCATTGAACTGATTGAATATGCTATCAAGGCCAATCAGGTTCAGGCTGATAAGTTCAATATACAGATTGAAGTGGAATATCCGGAAGAGAAGATCGGCAAATTGTTTGTAGATAGTGAAAAAATAGCCTGGGTACTTACCAATCTGCTAAGTAATGCCATCCGCTATTCAAGGGAGAACGGACGTGTGGTTATTGGTGCTCAGCAAGAAGGTGACCAGATAGAGCTCTATGTACAGGATTTTGGTAAAGGCATCGATCCTCGTTATCATCAGAGCATTTTTGACCGCTATTTCCGTGTACCCGGTACTAAAGTGCAAGGCAGTGGCCTGGGACTCTCCATCTCTAAGGATTTCGTAGAAGCACATGGCGGCACGTTGACTGTAGAGAGTGAGTTGGGCAAAGGTAGCCGGTTTGTTATTCGGTTGAGAGCATGATACTCTTTGAAACTTATACTATTCTGTTTGTCCTGACTTAAAAAGTTACATATTATTTAAAGATAAAAGACTCGTTCCTTTTAATTTTTATTACTTTTGTAAAGTTTGATATCTTACTTAGTTACAAGTGAGGCATAATTATAGATTGCCTTATGTTGTAACTTTCATGTTATGCTATTCTGTATCATAGGAATATTAGGAGGATATACTTATGATTGATGTCTGGGAGTGAAGCAAACTGCTTCTGTTATCGTTGTGATAGAGTTTCCTTATTTACTAATATTTAAAGCTATGAAAAAATATTTATTGATTTTGGTTTGTTTGTTGACACTACAGGGCACAAGCTTTGTGATGTCTCGTGACATGAAAGGTGATTTAAATACATCAGAGGAATTTCGGTCAACTGCTTTGGAAGAGACGAATAAACCAGTCTTTATCTCCGTGACTGTAGATGCCATTACTCCAATTCCCGGATCAAATTTTTATAATCTTGACCTAACAGCCGAATTTCGTGGTGCTGAATCTCTTTATGCAGAACTCTATGAAGAGTTCAGCATTGTAATTAGATCGCGTTCTTATCAAGAACCGTACATCGTTCATCTTCACTTTGAAAATATTTACAAGGGTGGAAGAGTCTGGGTCGTTTTAGAATTGAAGAACAATGTGGGAACAACGTCTTATACAGTTGAAATTCCCAATCAGATGAAGCCTGATTCCATAGAAGAAGTAACAATGGAATCAAGCATTTCACAGGTTGAAGTAAGGGATATACAAGGAAGGCTTGTTCTTCAAACAGAGAATTATGAGGATATTAATCGTCTATCGAGAGGAATGTATATCGTGACGATTACCTATTCGGATGGAAAAGTAGTAACGAGGAAGATTTGTCGATGAGGACATTTATTGTTCTGGTACTGAATATTGTTTATTTCTTCTAATATTTAAAACTATGAAAAAATGTTTATTAGTTTTGGTTGGTTTGTTGACACTACAGGGCATAGGTTTAACTATGGCTCAGCAAGATACAATTTTAGTATTCGAAGGACATATGAATACTACTCCATGGGGATCGCAAATCATGAAACCTTGTTTGCCTCGAACAGAACGTTTGAGTAGTGATTTTGGAGGAGTGATTAAAGTAATATGTGGAGCCGGAATAGATGATGAAATGCAGCATTGTATAAAGGCCGCCGCACTACTCTGGGAAGAAAAGTTATATATTCCTGAAAATGTAGTTTTGAAGTTTGAGAAAAAAGAGTTGGGAGCAGAAGCTGCCGATTTTCAGGCTCAGGTGAGATATACTTCATTCCCCGATGCGAAAACAACATATCCCAATAGTTATTATCAGAATTTCTTAACTGATGACGAACGTGTATATGACGAGGATGCTATTATCCTGATTAATGAAGACACGGATTGGGAGTATAGTTTTAACGGAAAGGCTGTGGATAAGAAGAATTTCACAACAGCCATGTTACGTGCCATTGCCATCTCGTTAGGCTTTGGTTCATCGGTTGTAAATGATGTATCACATGGCATTATCTTTTCTATAGAGGGATGTTTCTCTCCTTTTGATAATCTGATTGTTGATTCCAATAATGTCCGTCTGAATGAAATGCCGAATAATGGAGTTGCAAGCCAGGAACTTTCTTCATTTGTGTCGGAAGAGCGTGTTTATTGTAAAACGTCTGCTAATGAAAGCTTCAGATTGTATACTTCTCGCAGGTTTCAAGGTTATAATTACTTGAATTATCTATATTTTGATGGTGACTTGATGTCATACAATACCAGGACAGGAGATAAGATTCAGCAAATAGATGAGATAGTATTGGGAGTTCTCAGAACAATTGGCTGGGAGGAACCTGAAAGTAATTTAAGGATAATAGCAGAAGGTATTGATGATACGGGTATTGCTTCTTCCTCTCAAAGCTATAATTTTCATGCCGAAACCACTTCAGGGAGTATAGCGAATTATTCATGGAAGTATGAACTGTTGGATAACGAAATGGAGTTTGTCACTATCAAAACAGGAGATTCTTCTGATTTCAGTATAGATGAGATAGATGATGTAACGAAGTATAATAAGAATATTAATGCAGATATTAAGGGTAAGATCAGTTTGACTGCTACTACTGCCGATGGGAAAAAGAAGTCTGAAACATTCTATGTGTATTTTGCTACCGAACCTACTTTTGTATCGGTGAAAGTAGCTATAACTCCAATTCCCCAAAAAAGATTTTATAATCTTGATATAGCGCTAATATATACAGGTACTGATTTTCTTTATGCTTTTAAAACAGAGGAAAATAGTAGTTTTGGAGAAAGTGCTTATGTCTATGAACCTTATCTTACTAAATTACATTTTGAAGGTGTTTATATGATAGGAATGGCTTGGGTTGAGATAGAATTAAAAAACAAGGTGGGAAAAGCGTATTATATGGTAGAAATACCGAGTCAGCTGAATCCCGATCCGATCATAGAAGTCACAGCAGAATCAAGCATTTCACAAGTTGAAGTAAGGGATATAGAAGGAAGGCTTCTCCTTCAAACAGAAAATTATGAGGCTGTTAATCATCTATCGATAGGAATGTATATTGTGACGATTACCTATTCAGATGGAAAAGTAGTAACGAAGAAGATCTGCCCGTAAAACCTTCACTTTTAATCATTTTTACGAATGAAATATAATCGCATTTTCTTTTTGTCTTTTCTCATTGCAGCTTTCGTTGCTTGTTCCTCTGCACCAGAAGAGGTTATAGTAACTCTTTGGCAAGCGGAGCAGTGTATGGAAGTATACCCTGATAGTGCATTAAATCTATTAAGGAAAATATCTTGTCCCGATAAGTTGTCAGGTCAGGAACGTGCAGATTATGTGTTGTTACTGACTCAGGCACGTGATAAGAATTATATGGATATGTCTGCTGACTCTTCTATCACTTTTGCCATAGATTATTTCAAGAAGAAAAAGGATAAAAGTAAATATGGTAAAGCATTGTACTATTATGGACGTGTACTTCAAGGAAAACGGGAAACTACGCGGGCTATGAAAGTCTATTGGGAAGCCCGGCGAGTTTTGAAAGAGACGAAAGAGTATAAGATAATGGGATTGATGTTTACAGATATGTCAGTTTTAAATAAAGAACAATCATTTTATAATGAAGCTATTCATTGTTGTCGTCAAGCTATTTCTTATTATTATCAGGCAAAAGATACATTAGGGGCAGCCTATACTTATCAAATGATGGCACGTTCTTTTTTCTTAAAACAGGAGATGGATAGTGTCTATCAATATACAATGACGAGTTTGCACTTACTCACAAATAATCCAATTCGGTTGAAAATCAGTGCTTTTAAAATACTTGGAAAAATGTATTGTTTTGAAAAACAATATTCCAGAGCTGAAGAAATTTTTCTGAGGATTCTCGATGAAGAACCTAATAAAGATAGACTTGTACTTCATTATATGTCTTTAGGGCGTTTATATCAATTAATGGGACATAAACAAGATGCAACGAAGTATTTAAAACTTTGTTTGAATAGTGATAATCTATTTACTGCTTCCGAAGCTTATGGGTGTTTGGCAGAGTTGGCTAAGGCAGATCATGATTATCAACATGCTCTTATTTTGAAAGAACGGTCAGATTCTTTATTATATATGGCTGAAAATGATAGAAAACGAGAAGCGTTGGTACAGCTTCAGGCTAAATACCAAAAGGAAGAATTTGAAACCGAAGTGTTACGGGGTAAATTAGAGAAGAGGGTCTTACATATTATTTATCTGATTGTTGTGATTTTGTTTTCCGGGATAGTGTATTTTTTCTATGTTAGATATGGGCGTGTAAAATTGGAAGTAATACAAACCAGAAAAATAATAGAAAAGAATAATAAGAAAATAATCTTTTTTCAGAATGAAATTGAAATGTATAAGCAACAGCGGGGGGAAACGAATGCCCATGTTGATTGTGAAGTAAAAGAATTATCCCGAAAAATAGAAGTGTTGACTACAGAAAATGAAGAGTTACGTAATAAAATGGATATCACCATATTGGTTAAGATGTTAAAGAATGGGGAGGTACTTGTAGAAAAATTAACACCTAAGGAGTGGGATAAAATATTTAATTTAGTGAATTGTCTTTATAATGATTCTCTAATCAAATTGAAGAGTGAATATAATCAATTAACCAAACATGATATTAAACTTCTAACATTTCTGTTTTTAGGATTTACGACTAAAGAATTAATGATTCTTTTTGATAGTAAAGATGAACATACAATATTTAAAGCAAAATCGCGCTTAAAGGAGCGTTTAGAATTAGTAAAAGAAGATTCAATAGAAACTTTTTTGCAAAAATGTCGAAATCATAAGTCTAAATAGTCCACCTATATTAGGCTGCTTTGTTGTTATATTATTGATTAATAGATGTATATGTGCTATTTTTTAGTCCATGTCTTATTTTTTGTTTGTTGAAACCAATTTTCTACTTTTGTACAACAAAAACATGAAAAAAAGCAAAAGATGAAAGCACGAATTATTCTATCTCTATTAGTTTGTTTTAGTTGTACAATTATTGCGCAAGAGAATGATGGTGGGTTTATCTCATTATGGGAACAAATTTCTTTTTCTGGACATTGGAAAGGTGATGATGATATAGATAAAGACAATCGTTCTGTACCTTTTATACCTGTAACTGCATCTTTGGAAAATTCCATTATTTCTCTCGAGTTTCTGAAAGCAGCAGGTGATGTCTCGATAGCTATTTCCAAAGCTAATCAGACTATATACTCTCATTATCTTCTGATTAATAATCCTGAGAAATATAGTATTTCTGTTGAGGATTACTCTCCCGGAGTCTATTTGTTAGAACTAACAAATTCGTATGGAGGATATATTTACGGAGTGTTTGAAGTAAAATAAATAGCTCCTGTTAGGGATTATAATAAAAATGTAGTTTCCACTAATACTTGATGAAATGAAAAAACATTTTTTGATTTTAATATGCCTACTGATTATGCAAAACATGGGTTTAGTAGTAGCTCAACAAGACACAATTTTGGTATTTGAAGGACGTCTGGATACTTCTCCTGTAAGTACGCAGACTATAAAACCTTGTTTATTACGTACAGAACGCTTGAGTAGTGATTTTGGAGGAGTTATTGAAGTACAGTTCGGAGGTGGTATGAGTGAAGAAATGCAGTATGCTATAAAAGCTGCTGCACAACTTTGGGAAGAAAAACTGTATATTCCTAAAAAGATAATTCTGAAGTTTGAAAAAGAAAGAATGGGAGTGGAAGCTGCTGATTTCGCAGCTCAGGTAAGATATACTTTATTACCGGGGGGGAATGAGGCATATCCTCAAAGTTTTTTTATGAACTTTTTGACTGATAATAAACGATTGGCGGAAGATGCTATTATTTTAGTGAACGAAGATGTAGATTGGGATTATAGTTTTAGCGGTGAAATTACGAATAAGAAAAATCTTACAACAGCAATGTTGCGTGCTATTGCTATGTCCCTGGGATTTGGATCTTCTGTTGTTAATAACCCCGCAAAGGGGGTTGTTTTTTCTACAAGGAGATATTTCTCTCCTTTTGATAATCTGATTGTTAACTCTAATAATATACGTTTAAATACGATGCCAAATAACGGACGCACAAGTCAGGAACTTATTTCGTATGTATCGGGCGATAATGTATATTATAAAACTCCTAATAATGATAGTTTTAAACTATATGCTCCATCTGAATTCCACGGCTATAACTATTTGAGCTATTTTGATACGAAAGGTGATTTGATGTCATATAATATAAGAATCGGAGATAAGAATCAACAAATCGATGAAAAGACATTGGAAGTTCTTAAGGAAATTGGTTGGAAAGAACCTGAAAACAGCTTGAAGATAATGGCAAAAGATATTAATGCTACCGGGATGGCTTCCGCTTTTCAAGGTTATAGTTTTCATGCAGAAACAACTTCCGGGAATATTACGGATTATTCGTGGAAGTATGAATTACTGAATAACGAGATGGTGTTTGATTCTATTAAAGTAGGAAATTCTTCGGAGTTTAGTATAGATAAGGTAGATGATTTGACTAAATATTATAAAAATATTAATGGTGACATTAAGGGTAAAATAAGCTTGAATGCTACTGTTAATGGGACGAAAATGTCTAAGGTATTTTATATATATCTTGCTACCAAACCGACTTTTATATCGGTGAAAGTAGACGCTATAACTCGGGTTCCTGGATCATCATTTTATAGTCTTGATTTAACGGTGATTTATAGTGGGGCTGATTATCTTTACACAGAACAGTCTGAAGAGTTTGGAGTTTTTATGAATACTCATACTTTTGAAATACCATATATTGTTCATCTTCACTACGAACACATCCATGTAGATGGAAGAGTTTGGGTTGATTTGGTATTAAATAATGAAGTAGGAAAAGCGTATTATACTGTTGAAATTCCAAGTCAGCTGAATTCGTTAGATGATTCTACTCAAATAAAAGAGAAAGTGGCAGATCCAAATATTGTGCAGGTGGAAGTAAGAGATATACAAGGGAGAATTATTCTTCAAACGCGAAATTATGAAGATGTCGAACGTTTGCCGAAAGGAATGTATATCATAATGATAACGTATGTAAACGGGGAAAAAATAACAAAAAAAATATGTAAATGAGAATGCTGCTTGCTCTTATATTAGTTTTTACTTATTCTTGCGATATTTATGCACAGGCTGAGTATATCCTTTCGGGAACTGTGATAAAACCGAGTGTTAGCTCTTTGGATAAATATGGTGCTTTATTGCTTAATGACAGTTGTGCTTTTCATGTGGTGGATAAGACAGGAAGGCGTGTAATTCCTGATGTTTGTAAATGGAATTTTGGTGTTGAAGCAAAGCAAGGAAATTACGTGACTGTGAAGAATGCTACTTCTATAGATTATGGAATTATGATAGATTCGTCACCGTATGAAAATTCCAAACCCGAGTATAGAAGATATACAGTCCAGAATGATAGCTCCACTTACTTCAAAGGAAAAGTTAGTTTTGAGGGAGAGTATCAAGGACGAAAAATACAACTTGATAAGGAGTTTTATATAAATCTGCTTCCTTCTATCCCCAAAGTAAAAGTATTGGATGTTACATGGAGTAACTATGATGAGCAATGGAATATTTATGACGATGGATGTATGACTTTACAGGTTAATTCATGTAGAGCAGAAGATATTGCTAGTATAGAAAAAGATAAATATACTTATGTGACGTTAATAACTTATTTTGAGCCTGTTATAGATGCTGAAAAAGGGATTGGACTTTTAGAATTTTATGATGGTGATCGTTATTTTGTATTTTCTGCTGTCAATTTTAGTGGAGTAGTAACAGGGAAAGATACTTTGTGGAATTCCAAAGTAGCTACATCTATACCGGCTGTTAAAGTAGAAAGTATTCCATTTTATCCAAATCCTGTAAGGGATGTATTATATGTGTACGATGGTATGGATGCTATTTTTCCTGTGTCTATATATGATTCTAAAGGAAGGCTGGTGAAGTATGTAGGGATGCCGATGAATAATATTGATGTTTCAAACTTGGTAGAAGGTATCTATTTTGTTTCATACAAAGATCAATCTTCGGAAAAGAAACTTACATTCAAAATGATAAAGAATTAATGATGTATAATTTATAAAAACACGAGTTATGAAGAAATTACTACTATTATTATTTGTGCTTGGATTGGCTACTTTCTCTTATGCGCAAGAAGATAGATTTGAAACTATAAGTTTTGGTGCTGATTTTTTCCGTAGAGAAACTTTACCTAAGCCTATGGTACGTGAAGTTGTGGGTGGGACGGTTATTCAAGTTCTGTATGAAGGTGAAGAATGGGAGCAAAACTTAGAAAGAAAAAGTGCTTTTGAATATGCTTGTCGGCTTTTAGAGGAACAAATGCCTACGGCATTACCACTTAAAGTGAATGCTCGATTTGGAAGATTACGAGGGAACAATGTGATAGCTAACACAGCTCTTTGTTTTGATTCTTGCAATATGGCTCCAGGTGGTTATCCTTATATTGAACGAGTTGTGAGACCTACAACGAAGTATAGATTTAGAGATAATGGGCTTACGGGAATGAATGTTGCACGTAGTTATTTTAACAACCCTGATGGAGTAATCACTTTTAGTGATAATGATATTTTTTCCTATTCACTGGATTCTGTAGTAGAAGATAAGTATGACTTTGTAACGGTTGTGTTACGTGAACTTTGTAAGACTTTTGGATTTTGCTTCACACCTCGTGGTGATAATATAAATAAGGTTATTCAATTGGAAAAAGGATCTTTTGTTCGTTATGACGAGTTGGTTTTGTCGCCTGATTTTGATATATTTTCACAAGAATATGATCTGGTAGGTGCCTATAATCGAGCCACATCAGGTAATGCAATCATCGAGTTTTCTTATGGAGATTCATATGGCTTGTATTCTCCCTCTATGTTTGAGAATGGAAGGTCTTTGTCTTTTTTCAAAGCTGATGAAGCAAATACTGAAACAAGATTGATGCAGCCGGATTTACCACGAGGAACTTCTATACGTAATATTGGTAAATGGTTCAGACCTTTTTTGAGAGCTATGGATTGGTATACAGATATTGCTGTCGGAGGCGGAGGTGGTGGACAGGGCAATGCAACCTCTACTTCTACAGATAAAGTAAAAGCATACGGAAAAGAGTTGTCTTTTGATAAAAGTTTGAAAAATAGAAGTGTAAATTCAATAGTTTCCTATAACTATCTAAATGAGATGAAGCGATCATCTAGTGACGAAGTCTATGACTATGTACGCCAATTTATGACCTATCCTGAATTAAATATGAGTTCCCAACATACATTGTTGGGATGGAGTATTTCTATCTTGCGTAAAGATGGAACATGGGACATCGTGAAAACAGCAAATGTGATGCTTCCTGAAATAAAGTTTTCTACTTCCGAAATAGATCCCGTAAAAGCATTAGATTATATTCGGTCAAGTGATGGATATTTGCGTTGTAAATTAGCTCATCTGGACGAAGACTATTATTATGACCAATCTCTTCCCATACCTCCTGGCATATACACGTTTGCTCGTTATTTCCTTCTGGACTATCTTCCTCAGAAGCCCCAACTGGCATTCTCTAAAGTAATGCCACAAACCAGAGCTTCTGACGATGAATATTATGCTGATGTGAAAATTGCATTTAAGAATGTGGAGGGGACTGAAAGTATCTTGGTAGAACAGTTGGAAGAAGGGGCTCCAGTGCCATTTACTTTCTATGTTGAGGATATAAGAGCTGGTTATTTCATTGCATCGGTTGATAAAGAGTATAGTACAACTTTTAGATTGCGTGCGATGAACAAAAATGGAGAAACTATTAGCGAACAATTGCTTGTATCCCCATTAGTGCCGGCAACGTATACTTTAAGCTCACGCGTAAATAAAAATGTTATATCTTTAGAACTGAGAAATAGCCGTAAGAGAAATATCAATAAGTTGATAACAGATTATAAAGTCCTGGACTTGAAGTCCTCGATGATAGTACAAGAAGGTAAAGTTCTTGATAATAATATTGATATTAACTCATTAGGTAAAGGCGTTTACGGCTTGCAGGTTGCAGACGAAGATGGTAAATCCTATAATACGAAATTCATAAAATAAGTTTTTATAAAGTTCTTGAGGGAGGATTTATATGAACAGGGAGTCATTGGAAGAAGAATTTTCTTTTCAGTGACTCTTTAATTATAAATGTTTTCAATCAATGTATTAAATGTTTGCAGATGTCATTTTAGAAAGAATAGTACATACAGCTATACGTTTTGAGCTAAAAAGGTGAAAGAATGAGAAAAAACTACTATTTTTGTGATACATGGAAGATGATGACAAAAAGTGAATGGATGTGGGGGATCAACCGTTTTTTTCCAGTACTAAATTTTTAAAAGAGGAAATAGTGTATGAAAACACGAATTATCATGCTGCTGTTAATTAGTCTTAGTTGTACTCTCTTTGCGCAAAAGAACGATACAGAACTTTTGTCGATTAATAACCAGCTTTCAGAGATGTCGCCTACTGGAAGAGAAATTCATGAACAATCGGGCTTGAAGATTGTATGTGAAAGAATTGAAGAGGATGGATTTGCTTCAGCTTATGAAAGTTATAGCTTTAGCATTGAAAATAACACGGATCATTCTATTACTGAGCCGCAGTGGACTTATACTTTACCTTTGAAAGGTGGTGGAGAGTTCATTATTGCTACATCCCCAAATGATATATTTATGATCCCTATAGTTGAGAGTAAAGATCTCTATGATATAGATGTAGATCATTGCATTAGTGGGCGGATCGTATTTCGTGGCATAATTGATGGGGAAGAGGCGATAGTCTCATATAATATAATGTTGGATTTGAAACCTCACATTATATCTTATAGTGAAATCATAAAAACGGTAAATGAAACGAATACTGCATACAGTATTGATTTTACGGTTCGCTATGTAGGTTCTGATTTTTTGAGAGTTGGAGTTAGAGAGGAATATTCGCCTTCTTTGATAATGCAAACGATTGAAGAACCCTTTGTTGCCCATGTGTACCGAAGTAGTATTAATGCTTTTAATTATGCATGGGTTTGGCTTCATGTTTACAATGAGTATGGCGAAGATGAGATTACCATAACGTTGAAGAACTTGATAGGTGATTCTGATATAACAGGAGTACAGACAATACATAGCGATTTTGTAAATGCTTCTATTATAAAAATATATACGAAAGAAGGAAAATATATGATGCAGATAACCGATTGGGATAATTTGAAAGAACTTAATCAAGAGATTTATATACTTCAGCTATGCAATAAAGATGGTATTCCTTTTAAGACTATCAAGTATCTGAAAGGGCAGTGATGTGAATTTGTTTGTAAGTTTGTGTTTATATCAGTTGGGTAGTCGGATATCTAATCATAGCTTAATGTCTTTGTAATCATAAGGTTTGGGGAATGTCTGATAAACTTGCTGGTGTTTAATTTAGGCAGTTATATACGACTTTACCCTATCCCTTTCGTAATAACCTTTAGTTATAAATAATGCGCCAACTTCGGATAAGTAAGCTGGCGCATATGTTTTTAAATCGGATACTAAGATAGTTATTTATTTCTTATATCTCTAATATTTTTAGATGTTTTTGCAATACAGAGTAATATCGCCCAGGATATTATACTTATAGGTACAGACAATATTATAAGTACATTTTCTGGAAATTCAAATTTTATCATTAATATTATAGAGGATATAATTCCTAACCAAAGGATAATATTACCAACGATTATTAGTACTTTTTCTTCCCGGGTATAAACATTATCCTCTTTAGTAATCTTTTCCGTTTCATCTTTAACATTGTTTCCATTATTATAGCTATACAAGCTTTTACTACAATTGAAACAATAATCCGTAATTGAATCTTCACTAATGATACAACCACATTTAAGACATTTTTTACTCATAACTTTGTGTGTTTATTGGTTAATACTAAAATTCTTTCTGATAGCAATAACCATACGTAAAGACACAAAAAAGACGCAGAGCTATTGCCATACGTCGTCAAGCCTCCTACAGCTCACTTATCCAATGGCAACGCACCGCGTCTTTAGACGGGAACGCTCGCCTAATGGATAAGTTTATAGATAGCCTTTTATATCAAGTGTAGGAGTTTGACGACGATTAGGCTATTTAAACAGTATATATTTTGAAATACTGAATAATACTTCTATATTCACTGCAAATATATTGAATAATTTGAAATAAAAATTATAAATGCAAAATATTTAACAATTAGTATGGGAGGTGTGAAATGTCAATATGGTATGTTAAACTTGATATTTAGAGAGTTTATCTATTTTTGCGACTCTTGTTTTTTTTAGTTTTCGGCTTACTCATATCCCGAAGCATCCGATCAAGTTCCTCTATGGGAATAGAAAGAACGAAGCCTTTTACTTCAAATTGTGGCTTGTCCTCTTTAGGTTTATCTTTTTCTATGTCTTTTTTCTTTGCCATAATCAAGCTATGTTACGCAAATATAGATTAAATCTTTGAGAATCCGTAAAATTTCGAGTATTAAATCTAAAAACAAATTCATCTATATATAGTTGCATGTACTTTTTACTCACATTGTAATACGTCCCAAATATCATTCTTTTAAGGTGTGACCATGCATTTTCAATGCCATTCGTACTAATTTCTATAACCTCTCCAAATTCAGTTACGTAAGTCGTTCCGTAAAAATGCTTTTCATGATCTACTGATCTTTGCTCATACTTATCTTTAAGACCTCCATAATCCCATCCATCTGTATAAATAACACTGTATTCTTTCACGTATTTCTTAATAATTGGCGCTAAAGTTCTGGATTGCGTATTAGGAACTACCTTAGCTATTAAATTACCATTTCTTTCTAACATTCCAAATACAGGAACTTTATCCTTGTAACTACGTCCTTGGCACTTTTCTACTTTCTTATCTTTATGGCGATTCTTATTCTTACCTCCTACAAACGTTTCATCTATTTCAACTTCATAGCTAAGAGTGTGTTCATTTTCAAAACCTATATTATCTCTTAGCTTTTTCAACATATTCCAAGCGGTCTTTTGTGTGATTCCCAAGTCTCTTGCAAGCTGACAAGATGATACAGCCCTTTTATGGGACATAAACAGGAACATAGCATAAAACCAATATCTGAACGGTAATTTAGTATTGGCAAATGCTGTTCCTGTTTTAACATCAAAGTATTTCCCTGTATTCTTACATTTGTACTTCCCATTAGCACATTTATACACTTTAGAAGTAGAATCAAACGGTGATACAACTCCATTTCCCCATCTGATTTTTTCGTAATACTTTATGCAACTTTCTTCATCAGGAAATGATGTAGAGAAGTTTAAAAATCCGCTCTTACTTTCCATAATGCTTGTCTTTTAAGTTGCCTAAATATACTAATTATCAGCGATATATGCAAACACTCAAAAAGTTATTTTAGAAAATATGTTGTAAAACATATGTCCTAATTTATAGTTTTCAACTGTAAACAGCTATCTTTACTAAATTAACCAATAAAAACACAAGATTATGAGTAATTTTATTAAATTTGGGATGGGTGTAAATGAAACAAGGCTAAATAAACAGGATGTAGTTAGTATAAAAAAAGTATCTTCATCCCGTGTGGAAATAACCTATCGTACAATAGACCCTACAGGTAAAAACCCATATATTATAGCACAAGAGTTAATAGGTATGCCAGATGCAGAGTACGAAAATTTGATTAAAATCATAGATGAAGATTAACTTTTGCCAGTCAACAACCAATGATATATTTCTCTTGATTTAAAATCAAGCCATTCAGCCCTTGATTGATAGCCATCAATGGGCTGAATGTGTATCGCTAAATTATACGCTTCTTTTCTCAATTCGATTTTTTCTCTTTCTGTTAATTCATTACTTAAATTCTTTTTTTCTTCATTCTTTTCCATAACTTTTAAATTTAAATTGTTTATAAAAAACCGGATTTTCCGGGCTATTACTTTTTGTTATAAGGTGTCAGGTCGTATATAAGTGCCTTAATTTATTATGATATAATTCTAAAATTCAAACAACTAAATTTAAAAAGGAAAGTGTATGAAAGCACGAATTATCATGCTGCTGTTAATTAGTCTTAGTTGTACTCTCTTTGCCCAAAAGAACGATACGGAATCTTTGCCGATTAATAGCCGGTTTTCAGAGATATCGCCTGTTGGAAGAGAGGTTCAAGAACAATCGGGCTTGAAGATTGTATGTGGAAGAATTGAAGAGGATGGATTTGCTTCTGCTTATGAAAGTTATAACTTTAGTATTGAAAATAACACGGTTCATCCTATTAGTGAGCCGCAGTGGACTTATACTTTGCCTTTGAAAGGTGGTGGAGAGTCCATTATTGCTACATCTCCAAATGATATATTTACAATCCCTATAGTTGAGAGTAAAGATCTCTATGATATAGATACAGATCATTGCATTAGTGGGAAGATTTTATTTAGTTGCATCATTGATGGGGAAGAGTCAGTTGCTTCATATAATATAATGTTGGATTTGAAACCTCACATTATATCTTATAGTGAAATTATAAAAACGGTAAATGAAACGAATACTGCATACAGCATTGATTTTACGGTTCGCTATGTAGGTTCTGATTTTTTGGAAGTTGGAGTTAGAGAGGAATATTCACCTTTCTTGGAAATACAAACGATTGAAGAACCCTTTGTTGCCCATGTGCGCCGAAGTGGTATTAATACATTTGATTGTGCATGGGTTTGGCTTCATGTTTACAATGAGTATGGCGAAGATGAGGTTGTTATAACCTTGGAGAGTGATATAACAGGGGTACAGACAATACATAGCGATTTTGTAAATGCTTCTGTCATAAAAATATATACGAAAGAAGGAAAATATATGATGCAGATAACCAATTGGGATGATTTGAAAGAACTTAATCAAGAGATTTATATACTTCAGCTATGCAATAAAGATGGTATTCCTTTTAAGACTATCAAGTATCTGAAAGGGCAGTGAGGTGAATCTGTTTGTAAGTCTCGATGGTAGAGTGGTCTATATATCAAACGGGAATTATCCAGGATTTAGGATAATTCCCGTTACATTTTTGACTATATGATTACGCATTTAGAATTTATATCCATAACCCAGCATGATGACTACGTTATCATCTTTGGCAAACATAAATTTGGCTTCGGCATTCAAATAACTGTGTTCGGAAAGTGGAAGAGTGATTCCTCCTCCCAGATTGAAAGCAAATTTAGTAGAGTTGCTTCGATCTATTTCAATCTCTTTCCCTTCTATTTCAACACTGTTTTTTCCATAAAAGTTGTTTTGCATACCGATACCGGCGAGGGGATAAACGGAAAATCCCTGGCCATCTTCTTTAAAGTTAAATACATAATGGAAATTTACGTTTACATCCAATCCGGTGACTTTATCCTTAGGAAAGAAAAAGGTTACATCTGGTGCAATCCGAAGTTTATTGGCTATCGCATAACGCCCTTGTACACCTAAACCGAATCTCTCATAGTTGGTCTGATAACCAATATTCCCTAATAGAGAACCTTCACCTTTAACAGTTTGAGCATTCATACCCATTGATGCCAATGCAATCATGGCCGACAAAAATAATTTTTTCATAATTAAGGCATTTAGTTAATAAAATGTTTTCTAAAAAGAGAATAATCCCTTTTAATAAAAAAAACAACAGTTTTGTTACATTTGTTTGCTATATATTGTTACATAAACAAATTGGATAAAGTTAATATATTAATGTTTTTCTTCAATTTTTTATAAAGTAAAAAATGATGTTAATTATGTTTTTATACCTCGAACTATTTTTTTTTATACTGTGTTTTTTTCATATCACAGGAACAAAAGTTACATTGTGAATTACATGCTTGTATAAAATAGGAATGGTATAGTGTGTTGAACAACTGCAACAAATTGAGTCTGTATTGGTCTGCAAAGACTAAACTTTTAATTGTATTATTAAAATCTACAACCATGAAAAGTATAAGTCGTGATTTATGGATCAAATTAATGATTAGCACGAGTAGGCTGATAGGGGAACGAAAGGAAATTATATGTAATTGAAAATTCTTGCATACAATAGATTCTGTAAAGAGATATTTGTGCCTGTAGTTTCCCTATGTGATTAAGAAATTTGAAAAAATATGAATTGTTTACATGTAAATGCTAAAAATGAGTGTTTAATTTTAAAAAGCTAATTTATGTATTTTCTTTGGTACATTATTATTGGGATTGTTGCCGGATTTATTGCCGGTAAACTCATGAGGGGTGGCGGTTTCGGACTCTTCATCAATTTGTTAGTGGGTGTCATTGGTGGTGTACTGGGAGGCTGGGTATTCGGTCTATTAGGAATCGCTACGACTGGCCTGTTGGGGAGCTTAATTACTTCCGTTGTGGGGGCGGTTGTGTTGCTATGGATAGTTTCTTTATTTACTGGTAGGAAAAAAACTGGACTTTAATTTTTTTAACCATTTAAAACCAACTTAATTATGGAAAATAAGAATTCTAATTTTTGGATTGGTCTGGGAATAGGATCGGTCATTGGTGCGATTGTTTATCGTTTTTCACGCACTTCAAAAGCAAAAAGGTTGAAGAGAAAAGTATGTGATACCTTTCAAAAAATAGGTGGACAGGCAGAAGACATATTGGATCTTGGAAAAGAAAAGGTTTTGGATACCGGAGTTGCTGTCGCTGATAAAGTTGCCGATAAGACATTGGATCTTGCTGAAAAGGCGGATGAACTCAAAAATAAAATGCACACCAAAGCTGCCGAGGCAAAAAAATAAGTCGAAGTCTGGTGTGTCAGCCAAGGATATACGGGATTATTTTTACAAATGGTTATAGATAGGGGTCTTTGCTCAAATTGAAACCTTATTTATGTTAATTAAAATAGGAAATATATGAAAAAGATATTAGTTGCTGTTCTGGTATTTACAGCTGTATTATCTCTCACATCCTGTCGTAACAAAAAAGAACAGGATAAAATGCAACAACAGGTTGAAAAAGTGAAAGAAAATGTTAATGATGCAGCAGATAAAGTATCTGACAAAGTTGAAGACGGTGCTGATGCCGTAAAAGATGCTTGGAAAGATACAAAGCAGGATGTTAAAAAGGGTGCGGAAAAAGCTAAGAAAGAAATAAAGGAAGGATATAACGAAGTAAAAAAGGAAGCAAGTAAAAAACTTGATTGATTTTTCATTTGGATATCATTCTGTGAATGGTAATGTGTTATATGTTAATAAGTTATGATTGGATTTGTTATATGGGTTGTAGGTCTGGTGCTGACAATTAAGGCCGCATTGGAAATATGGCGTATTCATGCGCCGGCAGAAAAAAGATTAATTGCTATAATCTTGATTGTGCTTACCAGTTGGATAGGATTACTATTCTATTATTTTTATGGTAAATCTCGAATGCCACGGTGGCTGGGTACCGAAGTAGAAAAGTATTGATAATCTCGGAATCCGGATTTTACCTGACAGAAATATCCCAAAACTGATGAAGATTTCTGACTCATTTTTTGTTTTGGGATATTTATAATGTAATCATACAAATATGGAAATGTTGCATTGAACTGATTTAGTATTTTAACTTATATAATAAGAAATATATCTATGTTGTCATTCGAGTGATACGCACTTCTTCCGTTATATTTGCTTTCAAAAATGGTTAGCTTTGAGGACGTTTCCGGGATCTTATGATTATAAAGTCAGATTGATCTGGGATTATTCAGGTGATTGTCCTTGTGGCTGTATATTTTCTTCCATTGTTTTACAGGCACCGTTAAAGAGTGCTTTCGGTTCTATTTCTAACTTGCAAGTGTAAATATCTCCTTTCATTGAACATCCTGACTTCAGCACTAATTCCTCTTCCGTATGTATATCTCCTTTCAGGATACCATGTAATATTGCAGAAACAGAGGTTACATTTCCTATGATTGTTCCTTGTGGACCCAATATCATGGTTTTATGACAGGAAACATTTCCTTCTATAGTACCATCTACTCTTAAACTTCCCTCTACATCAACTGTTCCTTTTATAACTGTCCCCATAGCTATAGTTGTCAGTTTCAGGGGCTCAGACTGTATTTGGGAATTTCTTTCATCTTTCTTTTTTCCAAACATGACGATTTTATATTAATGTTTATGCTATATATTGTTTATTTGCTTAAATATCGAATGATATTGCAAAAATAGTAAAATAATAAATATTAATATTATTTTTATTTGGAATGTGTAGGGATATATTGAAGAGTTTTTGTGTTTTGATTGATAATATCTCAATTGGAAAAGATTTTTAGCTCTTTTAAAATTACCAGGTATTTGAAAGGGCAGTGGTATGAATCTGTTTGTAGGTCTGTGAATATGTAATTATGATAAATGATGTGTGAAGATTACATTCGTTTGATAATAAGGGTATTAACTTGTTGATAACTTTGGCATCCACCTGTTGATAACATTGTTCATAACTTTGTGGATTAAGAGTGGGGCAGGGAGAAAAAAAGAAGGATTCTCTTGTTTGAGGCGCAAAGATAATGGTTATTTTTGAATTTCCTATAATTGAGTTTAAATAAAAAGAGTACTCCTTTCATCACGAATGGAGTACCCTTGAGTTGTGTGTTTTTATAAGAGTAGAATTTATTTCTTTCGGGTTATTGTATGAAGTACGTTTCCCTTTTTATCGATCATGCGCAGGTTGAATTCTTTTTTATCAATAGAACAGACTGAAAAACCAGGTTCCGGGCTACAGAACAGTGTTCCTCCGATCGGCTTTACTTTACGTGCCAGTGAGCCGGAAGAATTGACAACGTAGTCAATATCGCTTCCTGATACGCGGATATGCTGGAAGTTATGAATGTGCCCGCAGATATACATATCTACATGATGTTTTCTCAGGATGGGATCCAGATATTTCTGCAGGTCGTCTCGTTCACTGGTATCTTTGGGAGTTTCAGCGTAGATAGGGTGGTGTCCTACTACAACTACCCAGTCTTCTTTGCTTGCGGTCAGTACTGAGTCTACCCAAGCGAGCTGTTTTTCTCTGTTTTGCTTGCAGGCATCCGGATAAGTCTCTTTTTCATTGCGGTATTTATTAATGATGGGGGCAGTATCCAACCAAACGACGCGGACGGTTGTACCTTCTTCATTGAATACCTTGGTGTAGTAGCGGGCAGGCATGGACCAGCGGCGGCTTATATTACTATATTCAAGTACGGCTTGGGTATTACCGCGATATTCATGATTTCCCAATACAGGAAACCAGTCGATCATTAACTCCGGATGCGAGTAGATTAATTCGTAATTTGTCATCCATAGAGGGTCATTGACGCTGCGTACACCTTCGAAATGGTGAATATCTCCGGTGGCAACTACGAACTCAGGACCGATTTCTTCTGCCATTGTTCCCATTAGTTCGGCAATTGGCTTTTGGTCATAATATCCGTTTCGTCCCAGATCATTGGCAATATAGAAATTGAATTTTTTATCGAAGATGGAATAGTCGCTCTTTTGTGCATATCCTATTGTACAGATTGTGATAAACAGAAGAACGAGAAGGCTTTTTGTTTTCATTTTATAAATTGTTTCTTATTGATTATTAATAGATACTTGTTTTGCGTCTTTTTATAGAGATTTAGAAATTGATTTTGACTCCTGCATTTACCTTTACGCCATAATGTTCTGATTGCATGGTGCGTTCTGATATTCCCTGGTAATAACGCAGAGGTTGGTTTAGCAGATTGTTAGCCTCGGCATAAAAGGTCGTCCGAAGCTTTTTACCAAAAGTATAACTGGCGTTTACATCCATGTAGTTTACTTTGTCATAATAACGGTCGTAGAAAGCGCTTTCACCCATTTCATCAATAAAATCAGATGCGAAATTGTAAGATAAGCGTACGTTAAGTCCTCCTTTTTCAAAGTAGAGAGACGCATTGGCTGTATGTTCCGGTGATCCGGGCAGTTTCAGGTCTTTTTCGTTTTCACGTCCGGTGAAGTTGAAGTTGTTCACCTTGCTATGTGTATAGGTATAGGTTCCGTAAAATCCAACACACTTTAAGGTGGGAGCGATGAAACCGAAATCCCGTTGGTAGCCTACTTCTACACCTAACAAATTGGCATCTCCTGCATTGCGGGGTTGCATGAATTTATCATAAGAATTGCCTTCATACTCATATCCTCTGACTGTCTGGGTTACGATGAAGTCATTGATGTCTTTGTAATATATACCAATACTAACAAGTCCTACACTTTTGAAATAATAATCTGCACTCAGATCGAAGTTGAACGAAGTGGTCGGTTTTAATTCCGGGTTACCAAGTGTCAATTCGTTGTCTTTGTTGTTGATATTTACATTCGGTATCAATGCTGAGTATTTAGGGCGTGAAAGTGTTTCAGTGAATGAACCGCGAATCTTGAAATCTTCATTGACGTTGTACTTCAATAAGACGGAAGGTAAAATATTCAGGTAGCTGTCTTTTACATCCGGGGTAACAGTCAATGATTCCGGATCGCCATCGTCGTTCAGTGTCAGTTTGCGCCCGTTGTATTTCAAGTGGGTATTTTCAAGACGCAGACCTACCATTGCACTAAGTTTTTTACCGAAGTTCTGGTCGAAACGAAGGTAGCCGGCTGTAACTGTTTCACGTGCTTTGTATTCGCCTGCCAGCTCTTCCAGATTTTCTGTTTTATTAAACAGGCTACTGTTGTTCAGGTCGAGCCCTCCCACATATTCTTTGCTGATAAATGTCCCTGCTTTGTATTTTTCCCCGGGCATATATCCATTTCTGTTTTGTTCGCTGGTATTGGAAAAACTATTTGAATTAAAAGCCTTTTCGTCCACTGGCTCATAATCATAAAACTCCAGATCTTTGTCTTTACTCTTGTCTACTACTTTGGCTCCGAATCGCAACTGATTACTATAGAATCCTTTCACTAATGGTAGTTTGAAATTCATTGAAAACTTAAGATCTTTCTCTACAATATCTTCCTGTTGTTCTGTAAGTTCTTGCAGGGAGAAATCATTATTAAGTATAAGTGTCGATCCGGCTTGTGCTGAAGCATAGGGTCTTCTTATATCGCTCAGGTCTATGTCGAAATTCTGTTTCTTTAGTTCATATCCCAGGTAACGTTCGTTGGGACGCTCTTCCGAGGCACGGGCATAAGAGGCATTCCAGTCCATGGATAACTTGCCGAAAAGATGTTCGCCACCGAGAGTGAAATCCATCGTACGCTGACGCTCGAGGCGGGCATTACGGTTGTTTGGACTTCCAGCTTTTGTCTGTAGGCGTACAGAGGCCTTGTTGTCGGCAACTGCGCCTTCTTTCTTCTTATTAACGTCTTTGTTCAAGTCTTTCAGAGTAAGGCGATACCGGTTTTCCCAGTCATTGCGATTGTTGAATATTCCTTTGAAGAATAATTTATGATTTGCGTTTATATCCCAGTCGAATGCTGCCGAGTAACTTTGGCGCTCACGGGTTACGTAGTATTGGCGAATCTGGTAATCAGTCAGGCAGATTGTTCCTTTTGAATCTGTATCCCAAATAAATTCTACATCATCAGATCCTGAGGGAGCATTTTGATAGGAAGCAGAAAGCATAATGCCCAGTTTATCGTTGAAAAAACGATCACCATAGGTGAAGCCCAGGTTAAGTTGGGCTTTTTCACTGATCCAGTTGTAACCGCTTCCGGCAGTAGCAGTGATTGTACGTTTGTAAGGAGAATTCTTGGTAACCAGGTTGATCGATCCGCCAATGGCATCTCCATCCATATCTGGGGTTACTACTTTATTTACTTCAATGGTTTGTATCATATCCGCCGGGATAAGGTCTAACTGTACATTACGTGTATCGCCTTCGGCGGAAGGAATACGATTACCATTGATCGTGACCGAGCTTAAATCAGCAGAGGTTCCGCGAACTTGTCCGAAACGAGCTTCGCCCTGATCATATTGTACATTAATACCTGAGATACGTTTAAGTGCGTCTCCGATGTTTGAGTCGGGGAATTTCCCCACCTGATCGGCAGAAACAACGTTGGTGATACCCAGGCTGTTTTTTTGTGAGTTAATAGCCCGGCGTTGTCCTTGAAAAGCGCCTCCTACTACTACCTCTTGTAGCTCTAATCCTTCGTTGAGTACAACATCTTTTTCCAAAGTCTTTCCGGCAGGAATCGTAATTTTCATCTCTACCGGTGAGTAGCCGACGTAACTGATTTTTATGGTGTAGGTGCCTGGATTCAGATTGGAAAATGTGTAATATCCATTGACGTCACTTGTTACTCCCGTACGTAAGTTTTCAATATAGATAGATGCTCCGGGGAGTGTTTGTTTGGAAGCATCGATGATTCGTCCGCGGATTGTTCCTTGCTTGACTACATTTATTTTCTCTTCGGCGAAAGTATTGCTGCTCATGTTTAAAAATAAGAGAATCAATGAGACTAATTTAACGAGTCGTTTCATATTTGTTAGTATGCGTTAATAATATGCCGCAAAAGTAGGGGGATCATGTTTCATTTTCTTTGCTGGATATTGAAGATGCAGTAACAAATATGTTTCGTTTGTGTGTCGGTACTATTTGAAGCTGGTTGTTTATATATTGTGAATTAATAATTATGAAAAGTATACGATATGATGCTAATTAGTTGTTTGTGAGTTTGTTGCATTGTTGTCGGCTTTATAGTATACCTGTTGATAACTTTGTTAATAACGTATCGCTGAGGTTTTCAACTCTATTGAATTAACGATACGGATGTGGAAGTAGAAAAGGAAAAATGAAACTTTGGAGAAGCCAGGCATTGTAGCGTCTTTTGAAATATCTATATTTGCAGATAAGTTGAAACTAAAGAAACTACTGATAATAACATAATTTAAAAAAACAGAATCAGATGAAACAGGACATGATTGTTATCCTTGACTTAGGTAGTCATGAGAATACGGTATTGGCTCGCGCTATCCGTGCATTAGGAGTGTATAGTGAGATTTATCCTCACGACATCACAGTAGAAGAACTGAAAGCATTACCCAACGTAAAGGGGATTATTATCAATGGCGGACCGAACAATGTGATTGACGGTGTTGCTATTGACGTAAATCCGGATATCTATACAATGGGGATTCCCGTTATGGCTGCCGGTCATGACAAAGCGACTTGCGCAGTGAAACTGGTAGAATTTACAGACGATATTGAAGCTATTAAGGCTGCTGTAAAATCTTTCGTTTTCGATACTTGCAAGGCTGAAGCTAACTGGAATATGACGAACTTCGTCAATGATCAGATAGAGTTGATTAAGCGTCAGGTAGGCAACAAGAAAGTGTTACTGGCTTTGTCGGGGGGAGTTGACAGTTCTGTGGTGGCTGCTTTGCTTCTGAAAGCAATCGGGGATAACTTGGTATGTGTGCACGTGAATCATGGGTTGATGCGTAAGGGTGAATCTGAAGATGTGGTTGAAGTATTCAGTAATCAGTTGAAGGCGAATCTTATTTATGTAGATGTTACAGATCGTTTTCTTGATAAACTGGCAGGCGTAGAAGATCCTGAGCAAAAACGTAAGATTATCGGCGGTGAGTTTATCCGTGTATTTGAAGAGGAAGCACGTAAGCTGGACGGTATCGATTTCTTAGGTCAGGGTACTATTTATCCGGATATTGTGGAAAGCGGAACGAAGACTGCTAAAATGGTGAAGTCTCATCATAATGTAGGCGGTCTGCCCGAAGACCTTAAATTCGAACTTGTAGAACCTTTGCGTCAACTGTTCAAGGATGAAGTTCGTGCCTGTGGCCTGGAATTGGGCTTGCCTTATGAAATGGTATATCGCCAACCTTTTCCCGGCCCCGGTTTAGGTGTACGTTGTTTGGGTGCTATCACACGCGATCGTTTGGAAGCCGTACGTGAGTCCGACGCTATTTTGCGTGAGGAATTCCAAATTGCCGGATTGGATAAGAAGGTATGGCAATACTTTACAGTAGTGCCCGATTTCAAATCTGTCGGTGTACGTGATAATGCCCGTTCTTTTGATTGGCCGGTTATTATTCGTGCTGTCAATACAGTGGATGCCATGACAGCTACTATCGAACCGATTGATTGGCCTATTCTGATGAAAATAACAGACCGTATTCTGAAAGAAGTGAAGAATGTAAATCGTGTTTGTTATGATATGTCGCCGAAACCCAATGCGACCATAGAATGGGAATAAAAGAATAAAATTGAATCTTCCCCCGAAAGTTAGATAAATAACTTTCGGGGATATTTTTTATATAACTACCGGTGTGAGGTTAATTTATTGTATATAAGAGAATTATCCTGTTAGTAACTTTATAGTATACCTGTTGATAACCTTGTTAATAACTTTGTGGATTAATAATGAAAAAGAAAGGGCTTGTAGTAAAATGAAAAAACGCCCAGAGGTGGAAGCCCTCCAAACGTCTTATCTGTAAGTCTTTCGACTTAGTAGCGGGACCCGGGATTGAACCGGGGACCTCATGATTATGAATCATGCGCTCTAACCAGCTGAGCTATCCCGCCATTGTTTCTTGATTGCGGGTGCAAAGATATAGCTTTTCTTTAAACTGCCAAAATTTTCAGGCGTATTTTTTTGTCGCATATTTTATGATTTGAGATAAAAAAAACTTTTTACTCTTATTGTTTTATATCTATTGTATAACATTATCAACGTTTTAACTTTGAATAGGAAGCAAATGAGAATAAAATCAATGAATTATTTTTTCTAATTAGAAAAAAGTATTTATCTTGGCTGGCGCAATAAAAGCAGAATAGACTATGGAAAGGGAAAAAATACATTTGGAATATCTCTTGAATGCGACTTCTAAAAGTATTCTTTGGACAGCAATAAGTACTCCTACAGGTTTGGAGGGTTGGTTTGCAGACAAGGTGCAATCGGATGATAAGATAGTGTCTTTCTTTTGGGGAAAGACAGAGAAACGCGATGCTGAAATCATTGCAGTGCGTGCATACTCTTTTATCCGTTTTCGTTGGTTGGATAATGAAAAACCGCGTGAGTATTTCGAATTAAAGATGACAAACAATGAGTTAACCAATGATTTTGTACTTGAAATAACAGATTTCACCAATGCAGACGAAGCAAATGATTTGCGTGAATTGTGGGAATCTCAGGTAGATACCTTGCGTAGAACATGCGGTTTTTAGTTAACTTTCAATTAAAAATTTCCCGTACTCCCTTTTTTGTGCTACTTTTGTGCGTTTATTGCATGAAACAAGTAAAATGCTGCGCATAAAAAAGTTAGATATATTTATTTTAAAGAGCTTTTGCATGCTCTTTATGGGCACTTTCTTTATCTGCCTTTTCATCTTCATGATGCAGTTCCTGTGGAAATATGTAGACGAAATGGTGGGAAAAGGATTGGAGATGAATGTTCTTGCCCAATTTTTTTTCTATTCGGCGCTGACGCTGGTGCCGGCTTCATTGCCTTTGGCTATTTTGCTGGCAGCTCTTATCACTTTTGGCAATTTTGGAGAGCGGTTTGAATTGCTTGCCATGAAAGCGGCAGGTATTTCTTTGCTTAAGATTATGCGTCCGCTGATAATTTTTATATCCATTATTTGCTGCGTTTCCTTTTATTTTCAGAATGTTATTGGTCCTAAAGCGCAGACTAAGTTATGGACATTGCTGGTATCCATGAAGCAGAAGTCGCCCGAAGTGGACATTCCCGAAGGAGTGTTTTATGATGAGATAGACGGGTATAACCTTTACGTAAAGCATAAGAACCGTAAGACAGGTATGCTGTACGATGTATTGATTTATAATTTCGAGAAAGGGTTTGAGAATGCGCAGATTATCAAATCGGATTCCGGCAGATTGGAAATGACAGCGGACAAACAGCATCTTTATCTTCACCTTTACAGCGGTGAGCAGTTTGAAAATCTGAAGTCGCAGAGCATGAATCAGAAAAATGTGCCTTATCGTCGGGAAGCGTTCGTTGAGAAGCATGCGATTATAGAGTTCAACTCGGATTTCAATATGGTGGATGCCGGATTTATGAGCAACCAATCCAATAGCAAGGACATGAAAATGCTGCAGGTCGGCATTGATTCTATGAAGGTGCAGAACGATAGCATCGGGCGTACTTATTATAAAGAGGCTATGGCGAGTACTTATAAGGCGACCTCCAATACGCTGAGTAAGGCTGATACGATAAAAATAGAATCTGCGACTTTGGGTAGCTATGATGTGGACAGTCTGTTTAATGTGGCTACTTTAATGCAGAAACAGAAGATAATGTCTACGGCTGTCAGCCGTGCGGAGAGTGCTGCAAGTGATTGGAGTTTCAAGGGTTTCAATATATCGCAGACAGAAAACAGTTTGAGGCGCCATATGACTTCCTGGCACGAGAAACTGACGCTTTCGTTGGCATGCCTTATTTTCTTCTTCATCGGTGCACCGTTGGGTGGTATCATTCGTAAAGGCGGTTTGGGTATGCCTGTAGTAGTGTCCGTGCTTATTTTTATCATCTATTACATTATCAACAATACGGGTTATAAGATGGCTCGTGACGGTAAATGGATTGTGTGGATGGGTATGTGGACCAGTACAGCTGTGCTGGCGCCATTGGGTGCATTCCTTACTTATAAATCCAATAATGATTCGGTGGTGCTGAATGCTGATGCCTATGTTAATTGGTTTAAAAAGATAGCAGGTATCCGCAGTGTCCGCCATTTGTTCCGGAAAGAAGTGATTATTCACGATCCTGATTATGTACGTTTGCCGGGAGAACTTCAGCGGCTGTCGGCGGATTGCCGTGCGTATGCCGAAAAGAAAACTCTGATGCGAGCGCCCAATTATTTCAGATTATGGATGAACGATGCGCCACACGATGAGGAGGTGGTGGCTCTCAATGAACGGTTGGAAACTTTGATAGACGAGATGTCTAACACTAGGTCTATACCGTTGTTGACAGCATTGAATAATTACCCGGTAATAGCTGTTCATGCCCATGTGCGTCCTTTCCGTAATTATTGGTTGAATATGCTGTGTGGAGCGATAGTGCCTGTCGGCTTGTTCTTTTATTTCCGTATTTGGGCATTCCGTATCCGCTTGAATAAGGACATGGAGCGGATTATCCACACAAACGAAGAGATACAGAATATTATAAAAGTCAATCAGAATAAATAATAAAGATATGGAAAAAGTAAAGTTAAATACGATAGAGGAGGCCATTGAAGATTTTAAGGCTGGCAATTTCGTGATTGTAGTCGATGATGAAGATCGTGAAAATGAAGGCGACTTGATTATTGCAGCAGAAAAGATAACATCGGAAAAAGTGAATTTTATGCTGAAGCATGCACGTGGAGTATTGTGTGCTCCGATTACGGTGTCTCGTTGCAAAGAGCTGGATTTACCTCATCAGGTAACGGACAATACCTCGGTATTGGGTACTCCTTTTACGGTGACTGTCGATAAATTAGAAGGTTGTACAACCGGTGTTTCTGCAGCAGACCGTGCTGCAACCATTCAGGCACTGGCCGATCCGCTTTCCACTCCGGCTACTTTCGGTCGCCCCGGACATATCAATCCTTTGTATGCGCAGGAGAAAGGGGTATTACGTCGTGCTGGTCATACCGAGGCTACGATTGATATGTGTCGTTTGTCGGGTTTCTATCCTGCTGGCGCGCTTATGGAGATCATGAACGAAGACGGTACGATGGCACGTTTGCCCGAATTGCGTAAAATGGCAGATGAATTTAATTTGAAACTGATTTCTATCCGCGATATGATAGCTTACCGTTTGCAACAGGAATCTATCGTAGAAAAAGGTGTAGAGGTGGATATGCCGACAGAGCATGGACATTTCCGCTTGATTCCTTTCCGTCAGAAGTCCAACGGATTGGAGCATGTGGCCTTGTTTAAGGGTACTTGGGCTCCCGATGAACCGGTATTGGTGCGTGTACATTCTTCCTGTGCTACGGGGGATATATTCGGTTCCATGCGTTGTGATTGCGGCGAGCAGTTGCACAAGGCGATGGAGGTGATAGAAAAAGTCGGTAAAGGAGTTATCGTATATCTCAACCAGGAAGGCCGGGGTATTGGTCTGATGGAAAAAATGAGAGCGTATAAACTTCAGGAAGACGGTATGGATACAGTAGATGCCAACATTTGTCTCGGACATTTGGCAGATGAACGCGATTATGGTGTGGGGGCTCAGATACTGCGTGAATTGGGGGTGCATAAGATGCGTCTGCTTACAAACAATCCGGTGAAACGTGTCGGTTTGGAAGCTTATGGCCTGGAGATTGTAGAGAATGTACCGGTTGAAACCACTCCGAACCAGTATAACGAGCGTTACTTGCGTACGAAGAAAGAGCGTATGGGACACACTCTCCATTTTAGTAAGTAACTGTCTTTTTGTTTTATTATATCAAAGAAAATCGTTTATTTTGCAACCGGATTTGCATAACAACCATTAAATAGAAATAGAATGAACCAATTATCAGACCGTTTGAATAGCTTGTCGCCCTCTGCGACGCTGGCTATGTCTCAAAAAAGTGCAGAGTTGAAAGCTCAAGGTGTAGACGTAATTAATTTAAGTGTCGGAGAACCTGATTTTAATACACCCGACCACATTAAAGAGGCTGCAAAAAAGGCGATAGACGATAACTTCTCTCGCTATTCTCCCGTTCCGGGTTATCCAGCTCTACGTAATGCTATCGTAGAAAAATTGAAGAAGGAGAATGGTCTGGACTATACAGTTGCGCAAATTTCTTGTGCTAATGGAGCTAAACAGTCGGTTTGCAATGCCATTCTGGTATTGGTGAACCCAGGTGATGAAGTGATTGTGCCTGCGCCGTATTGGGTCAGCTATCCTGAAATGGTAAAGCTGGCAGAAGGTAAGCCGGTGATTGTCACAGCGGGCATCGAGCAGGACTTTAAGATTACACCGGCTCAATTGGAGGCTGCTATTACGCCAAAAACCAAAGCACTAATTCTCTGTTCTCCTTCCAATCCTACGGGGTCTGTATATAGCAAGGAGGAATTGGCCGGATTGGTTGCTGTGTTGGCAAAGCATCCGCAGGTAATTGTCATAGCTGATGAAATTTATGAACATATCAATTATATCGGTAAGCACCAGAGCATTGCACAGTTCCCTGAAATGAAGGATCGTACAGTGATTGTAAACGGTGTTTCCAAGGCTTATGCCATGACAGGCTGGCGTATTGGTTTCATTGCAGGACCGGAATGGATTGTAAAGGCTTCTAACAAATTGCAGGGGCAGTACACATCAGGGCCGTGTTCTGTATCTCAGAAAGCCGCTGAAGCTGCTTATACGGGAACGCAGGCTCCGGTGGAAGAGATGCGTAAGGCTTTTGAACGCCGTCGCGACCTTATTGTGAAACTGGCTAAGGAAGTACCGGGATTCGAAGTAAATGTACCGGAAGGTGCTTTCTACTTGTTCCCGAAATGTAGTTCATTCTTCGGTAAGTCTGCCGGTGACCGTAAGATTGAGAATTCGGATGATTTGGCTATGTACTTGTTGGAAGTAGCTCATGTAGCTTGTGTAGGCGGCACATCGTTTGGTGCTCCCGAATGTATTCGCATGAGTTATGCTACCAGCGATGAGAATATTGTGGAAGCTATTAGCCGCATTAAGGAAGCATTGTCAAAGCTGGTATAATCTTTTGATGACAGAAGTTCATCTCAGGTGTATGGGGTGTAACTCTGCAATATAAAAAGCCAACTAATTCACGTTTGAAATGTATTGTGGATTGGTTGGCTTCTTTGTATATTTAGATATTTCACACAAAAAACGGGTTTGGCCAGTATAGATAAAGATGTATATTTTCTTCTTGGCACTGAGTCTTTTTAGTACTGAAATAAAAAGGCCCGATTTCATTGAAACCGAGCCTTTTTTCTTTTTCTTAGGATTGTATTATTCTCCCGGATGAATTGCTTCAGAAGGGCAAACATCTGCACAAGTACCGCATTCAGTACAAGTTTCAGGATCGATAGAGTAGATATCGCCTTCAGAGATAGCGCCTACCGGACACTCGTCGATACAAGTTCCGCAAGCAATACAATCGTCACTAATTACGTAAGCCATTTTCTTTAATTTTTTAATTATTAGTACTAATTGATTTGGCAAAAATAGTTGTTTTCTTCAATACTTGCTATCAATCTTGATTAAAAACATTTAATTTGTATCTTGTCTAAATAACAGCTGAGGTGAATGTGCATATAATCAGGTCATAAGCGTTGGATATGTGAAAAATATAATCGGATTATTTTCACAGTTCTCTACACGATAACTTCCGTTGAAATGTTCGAAAAACAATAGACTGATTCTTTGTAATATAGCTTCTTTTTGTGAGGCAAATGCCGAATCAACAAGTGGACTGTTGTCTATTCGGGAGTTTATTTCCTGTTTTTCCTGATTGTAAACCAGTTGCATACCTATTCTTCTTGGCTTTTTGCACTCAACAGGATAGAGCAACATGCTGGAAATTATTTGTGTGAAGCGGCTGACATCCGTGTGTATGATTGCATTGTCCACATCGGCTTGAAGCTCCAGATGTATATATCCTTCACTTCGCAGCTGCACCAGATAGGAGAGTTCGTTGCACCACTCCTGTACGTTGCAGTTCTGTAGTTGGAACTTCATCATGTTGGCTTCCAGACGTGAAAGGTCTAATACGTTATTTACAAGTTGGATTAATTCAGCCGAGTTGCTTTGAATGATGCCGGAATATTCTCGTTTTTCCTTTTCGTTCAGGTTCCCGTCTTCGGTCATAAGCTGTGAGAACCCTACTACATTATTTAAGGGTATACGGATGTTGTAACTCATATTTGTCAGAAAGTGGCTTTTTATTTCATTGGCTTCTTCGGCAATGGAGGTTAATCTTCTGATTTCTTTTTCATTTTTTTGCAGCCGTTTCCGGCTTCGGTATATATGGATATTGGTAAGTAATAGAGCTAAGATAATGATGACTGAGATGTATAAGCAGGCTTGATGAAACATTCTGCGCCTTTGTTCTCTTTGCAGTATGAGCTTATCCATGTTGTAGAGTGAAAGAATTTCTTCCATCTGGGAGTTGGTAATGAGATTGTACAATGAGTCTTTTGACTTAAGACTGCTCTTGTAATATGTAAGTGCTTCATCTGGTTTTCCTGCTTTTACCAAAGAATCGGCTTTTCGGATGTCGTTGTTTATGAGTCCCTCTATTTCAATGGAATGCTGGCGGAGTACGGAATTTTGGCTTTGTACATCGGCATTGATAATTTGTACGGGCAGGAGTAGGGTGAGTAAGGTTGGTATAATAAATGATCTTTTCATGCGTTATTCTCCTTTTGGGTTTTAGTGGACTGTGATTGTCGGATGGGGTGGGTGAAGAAGAAGCGTGAGCCGCCTGTATAGTCTGGGTCAATCCATATTTTTCCACCGATATGTTCAATGATCAGCTGACAGATGGAAAGTCCCAGCCCGCTTCCTTGTGCATTTTCATTTAGTTTCTCGAATCTTCGGAAGATTGCGGCTTGCTTCTCTTTAGGGATACCGCAGCCTGTATCTGTGACAGAAAAGAGCAGCTCTTGTTCCGATTGCTTCCTAAGCTCCAGGATAATACTACCCTGCGGTGTAAATTTGGTTGCATTAATCAGTAGGTTTATCAGCACTTGCTGCAGACGTACATCGTCTGTCTCTATATCCATGCCCTTCAATTCGGTTATGAAGCATATGGCTGCCTGAGTCTGTTTTATTTTGCTGACAGTATCGATTACATTTTGGCAAATATTGACAACGTTATGTTTGTTGATGCAGAATTGTATTTTCCCGAATTCAAGGCTTGATAGGTCTATCACATCATTGATGAGTTTTAACAATAACTCGGAATTTTGCAGGATTACTTCATTGCACTGACGACGCGTCTCATTATCCAGGTTTTCTTCGGTCAGTAATGAGGAAAAGCCGGAGAGTGCATTGAGCGGAGTACGTATTTCATGGCTCATGTTCGAGAGGAATATGCTTTTGGCGGATGTGGCATTTTCGGCATTGGTGCGCAGGTGTTCCAGCTTTTGTGTAGATAGGGCGATTTCCTGTCGCTGTTTTCTAAGCATGATGGCTATAATAATAAATATGAAGACTAATAGGATACTCCCGGTCAATATGCCAGTGATGAATTTATTGTGCTCTTCTCTGCTGGCTATTTCCATTTGATCTATCTGATACTTGGCTCGTAGAATATTGATTTGTCGGACATAACCTTCTGCAGTGAGTGTGTCAACTGTGGAATATAATTCTTGATACAATAGGCAGGCGGCCATTGATTTCCCTTGTATCTTATATAGATATATTGTTTCTTGCGTAATCCATCGGTAATAGGCAGATTGTTTGTTGACTGTGTATTCTTGTCGCAGTTCTTCATACAGTTGCAGGGCTTTGTTCCAATACATTCTGTTCCAGTTGCCCATTGCCCGATAGTAGGCGGCGGTAGTATATTTCAGGTGAAAACAGTAAAACTTTTCAGGATGTATCCGGTAGATGGAATCCATGTTGTGCAGATATGCTGCGGCTTCCTTGAGATAAGCCTTTGAAAGATGTCCGTGAGAGATTGCATAGTTGGCTTTTTCGATATTGGCAAAAAACTGGTGGCATAGTCCGGTTGTTTCTGAAGAGTTTGTTCTATGTCATGCAATGTTTTTTGAGCCTTTTCCAGTTGTCCTTTACGTTGTAAAGCATTGGATATCTTTAATAAGAGTTGTATCCGGTAGGGATGTTGCAGCGAGAGATGGTTTAATTCCTTTAAAGCATCTTGGTACGAATCCAATGCTTTGTCGCATTGATTGGCTATGGTGTAAGCATCGCCGATGGCTTGGTTGGCAACTGCAATTCCGAACTCATATTCCGTTTCTTTGGCTTCTTCGTACATTAGTCGTGCCCGGTCTATGGCGAGGCTGATGTCGCCTCGTAATGTATAGGCATTGGCAAGTTGCAATTGCAGCAAAAAGTAATTTTCGTCATTCCGATTGTTTGTCTTGATAGTCGGCAGGATGTTTTCGCTCCAGCAGATGACGCTGTCTACCGGTACGTATTCATCGTAAAGTATTTTTTTTCGAAGAAAAGCTTTCAGCGTATCTAATTTGTTCGGAGTGGCTGAGGCACATATAAAGGTAGCGTATGGTATACACATCACCCACAGCACCATTAATACGGCAACGTCTTTTCTCATTGTTTGCTTTGTTTGTCTATTATTGGCAAAAATAAACATAAAAAGCGATATGCAAAATAAAATATAATGTTTTTATTTTCAATAAGTTGTGACGTATATGTGAATATTGAGCCTCTTTACTTGTAATGCTTAGTAAAGTTCCAATCCGAATTCGTCTTTCAATTGTAAAAGAGCATTGTTTTTCTGGACCATCATTTGGAATTTTTCAACACGTCCGTACGCGCGGACTTGCTCAGTGGGAGTACTGATACGTACACTCATGGTTACCTTGCGGTTTTTCAGGCGGGTACGTAGGTACTCTTGTAATTGGGGAGTCATCGAGATAAATTCTTTTGCCACAATTTCATTATCTACGACAGCTTCAAAAGTAGTAGCATTTAGCAGAGTGACGTGCATGTTCTGCATGCGTTTGGCAATGGCTACTTGTTCTTTGGGCATACGTCCTGCATACTCTTGCCAATAGTAGTTTATGTCTCTTTCATTGAAGATGTAGTCCTCTTCCGGTTGTGCTGTTTGTGGTGTGATAGTGGCTGTAGCCGTATTTGTTACCTCTTCCTCGACTTTCGGCCGTTTAATGGATACGCCAAGTCCTGACATTTTTATAACCGGAATTTTCTTTTCTTCTTTGCCTTGTGCCAGCAAAATGGAGGTAGGGGTGGCGTGTGAAGCAGTATTTGCTGTTGTGGCGGTAGTGCCGGTGGAGGGGGCAACGGTAGGAACTGCTTGCGGTTTAGCTATGACGGGTGCTTGCGGCTGGGGCACAGCGGGAGTAGCCTGTGGCTGTTGGGTGGCTGCAGGCTGTGTAAATATAGGTTTTATGACTTGTTTAGGGCTGTGCCCATTGGCTATGTCGTCTCCTTCGGCAGTTATTTGTGCCACCTGTATTAAAGTGAGCTCTACCAGCAATCGCTTGTTTTTGCTGGCACGATAGTTTAAATCACAGTCGTTGCACAATTTCATGGCGCGGTAAAGGAAGGGTAACGGGCATTTTTGTGCCTGCGTTTGATAACGTTGCCGTATGCTTGCTCCCACTTCAAGCAGGGGAAGAGTGGCGGGATCTTTACTTACCAGCAAATCGCGGAAATGCGAGGATAGCCCGGTGATGAAATGGCTGCCGTCGAATCCTTTGCTCAATACATCATTCAGCAGTAATAGGGCATCGCCGACTTTGTTCTCAAGAAAATGGTCGGTCAGTTTAAAGTAGTACTCGTAATCCAGTACATTCAAATTTTCGATTACGCTTTGGTAGGTGATGTGTCCGCCGGTAAAACTCACTACCTGATCGAATATGGACAAGGCGTCGCGCATACCACCGTCAGCTTTCAGTGCGATGACGTTCAGTGCCTCCGGTTCGGCGGTAATGCCTTCTTTGGAAGCTACATAGGCCAGATGTGCTACGGTATCTTCCACACTGATGCGGTTGAAGTCGTATATCTGGCAACGCGACAAGATGGTTGGCAATATCTTATGCTTTTCAGTAGTGGCAAGGATAAATATGGCATGGCGGGGAGGTTCTTCCAATGTTTTCAGAAAAGCGTTGAAAGCGGAAGCCGACAACATGTGCACCTCGTCAATGATGTATACCTTGTATTTGCCTATCTGGGGCGGGATACGTACCTGTTCTACCAATTGCCGGATATCGTCTACGGAATTATTGGATGCAGCATCCAACTCGTGAATATTGTATGAGCGCTGTTCGTTGAATGCTGTACACGATTCGCATTGGTTACAAGCCTCTCCCTCTGCAGTGGGACTCATGCAGTTGATGGTTTTGGCAAAAATACGTGCACACGTCGTCTTTCCAACGCCACGCGGACCGCAGAACAGATAAGCGTGTGCCAGTTTGCCTGTGGCGATAGCATTCTTTAAGGTAGTAGTCAAAGCGCGTTGTCCTACTACCGACTCGAAGGTTGAAGGGCGGTATTTTCGTGCCGAAACGATATAATTTTCCATATTCAGGGTATTCTTGTCACTTATATAGCGTGCAAAGGTTGTATGGTTTATCTTTGCTTTTGTGCAAATGTACGCAAAAAAAAGAAAATTCTCAGTTATTCGTCTTATCTTTGTGCTCAAAGAAACAATAACTGGATTACATGGATAAACTTGCTTCTCTTTGGTTGTTTGTCCGCAGACGTAAATATCTGATAACGTTTGTGCTGTTTGTCGTACTTGTCGGATTTCTGGATGAAAACAGCATTGTGCGTCGTTTGGGGTATTATCGTGAGGAAACGCGTTTGCGCGGGGAGATAGATAGATATCGTGCGGAATATGAGGAGAATACCCGTCGTCTGAATGAACTTGCGGTCGATTCAGGAGCTATTGAGAAGATAGCCCGTGAAAAGTATCTGATGAAGAAACCCAATGAAGATATTTATGTATTCCAAGAAGATATAGAAGAATGAAACAGTTGATACCCGCCCTCTTTGTTGTAGGAGCCGTAATGCTTCTGATAGGAGCTGCCGTTTATGTCACAGGTTGGCAACTTTCGCCTTATATATATACGGTAGGTGCTACATTTGTTGCTTTGGCGCAAATAAATTCACCTTCGCAATATAAAACTCCTACTATTAGGCGTCTGAGACGCCAACAAATATTTGGTGCATTGTTGTTGGTGCTTACCGGAGCTTTTATGTTTTTTACGCGTGGTAATGAGTGGATTGTTTCACTGACTATCGCTGCTATTCTTGAGCTTTATACATCCATACGCATCCCGCAGGAAGAGGCTAAAGAACAATGATTGCATGAAAACACGAGGATGGTTTTCATAAAAAAAAGGCTATCTCTCCCAGACAGCCAATCTTTTTGTTAACCTTAAATCTAATACTATGAAAAACACATTGCAAAGTTATTCTATTCCTGGTATTATCCAATATTTTTTCAGAAAATCTATTGTTTGGTAACACGGTTTATGAGACAGTTGCTTCTGTTAACATTTAATACAACGTGCGTCTTCCTTTAACAGGTTTGTCTGGTTGTGGCTTGCTTCGTGTTTTCCGGACTGCCTGCCGCCTTTCTTCTATTTCCTGTGTCTGTTCTTTTGCTGTGCCGTTGTTTTTTTGTATCTTTTTCTCTGCCGTTTTCTGTTTGTATTTCTTTTCCTTGTATGTGTCCGTATTGGTTTCTTCCTGTGCCGTTAGTCCTGTTAGCCTTTTTCTTGTGTCCGACACCCGGGTGTCGTGCATACCAAGACCCGGATGTCGAACATGCCGAGACCCGGATGTCAGACATGTCAAGACCCGGATGTCATACAATACCCTTCCGTATCTCCGTGTTTTCTTTCAGCCTTCCGTTGTTTCTTTCCGCGCGCATGCGCATATATTATAATGTGTCCCTTTTGCCAGACTTTCCATCCTCCTTAAAAAATATGTTCTTCAACACATTTGTCAATCAGCATTTTATAAAAATGTTCAAGAGAAACGCGAAAAAATCCCCTAATATATTTGGTGTGTATGTTATAAAGTCCTACTTTTGCACCCGCTTTCGAGAACGGGAGCAGCGATGTTTTGACATTCTGACAGGAGCGGCGTAGGAACTCTTACATATTTCTTCTGCTTGGGGCTTGTTTCTTTCTGGAATTCCCCCTTTGAAAAAGCAGAATGAAAAAAAAACTTCCGAAAACATTTGGAAGATATGAAATAAAGTTCTTACCTTTGCACCCGCTTTCAAAAAGTAAGCAGCGTTGGTTGACACTTTTTCTTGA
>OJSN01000028.1_pt1 | contig 147618 bp, 164 predicted proteins | sample 1599421 | NCBI WGS metagenome assembly OJSN01 (sample SAMN04168659, study PRJEB22393) | human gut metagenome | biome: human gut microbiome; feature: stool | host: Homo sapiens | collected 2014-05-12
TCAAGTTCGTGCCTGAGCGCTTCACCAAGACCTATATCAACTGGATGGAGAACGTCCATGACTGGTGTATCTCCCGCCAGCTGTGGTGGGGCCACCAGATTCCCGCATGGTACTGCGACGAGTGCGGCCACATCAATGTCAGCCGTGAGGATCCCACCAAGTGCGAAAAGTGCGGCTGCACACACCTGACCCGCGAGGAGGACGTGCTGGACACCTGGTTCAGCTCCGCTCTGTGGCCCTTCTCCACCCTGGGCTGGCCTGACACGGATGCCGCCGACCTGAAGTACTGGTATCCCACCTCCGTCATGGTCACCGGCTACGACATTATCTTCTTCTGGGTGGCCCGCATGATCTTCTCCGGCATGGAGCAGATGAAGAAGGAGCCCTTCAAGACCGTGTTCATCCACGGCCTTGTCCGCGATGACAAGGGCCGCAAGATGTCCAAGTCCCTGGGCAACGGAATTGACCCCCTTGAGATGGCCGAGAAGTACGGTGCAGACGCCTTGCGCTTCAACCTGATCACCGGTAACAGCCCCGGCAATGATATGCGTTTCTTCGTGGAGAAGTGCGAAGCCATGCGTAATTTTGCCAACAAGATCTGGAATGCCAGCCGCTTCGTCATGATGAACTTGTCCATCGACAAGGTCGAGTTGCCCGAGAAGCTGGAGCTGGAGGACAAATGGATCCTCAGCAAGCTGAATACCCTGATCCGCGAGGTCACCGACAATCTGGAGGCCTACGAGCTGGGCGTGGCATCCGCCAAGATCTACGACTTCATCTGGGACACCTACTGCGACTGGTATATCGAGCTGACCAAGACCCGCCTGAACGGCGAGGATGCGCAGGCAAAGCAGGCCGCCGAGAATGTGCTGTGCTATGTGCTGCTGCGTATCCTGGAGCTGCTGCACCCGTTCATGCCCTTCATCACCGAGGAGATCTGGCAGGCGCTGCCCCACGAGGGCCGGTACCTCATCTCCGCCGAGTGGCCGGAGTATCAGGACGCGCTGCACTTCCCGGAGGCCGAGGCCGCTATGGAGGCCGTCAAGGACGCGATCTCCGCCATCCGCGCCCGCCGCGCCGAGATGAACGTGCCGCCCAGCCGCAAGGCTCAGGTCATCCTTGTGACGGCGCAGCCGGAGAACTATCAGCTGGGCACACACTTCATCACCCGCATGGCCTACGCCAGCGAGCTGACGGTGCTGACCGCCGCGCCTGCCGACCTGACCGGCATGGTGACCGTCGCCACCCACGACGCCACGGTGTATATGCCCATGGCTGAGCTGGTGGACATCGCCAAGGAGCTGGAGCGCATCGCCACCGAGCGCAAAAAGGCGGAGGAGAACCTCCAGCGCATCGAGGCCAAGCTGGCCAACGAGTCCTTCACCTCTCGTGCCCCGGAGAATGTGGTCAACGCGGAGCGAGAAAAGGCTGAAAAGGCCCGGGCGCTTATTGCTAAGCTGGACGCCTCCGCTGCGGCGATGAAGCTGTAAAGCCATAGTGCTTCACAGTTATTCTGATGTAAAAACGAAAGAAAAGCCCAGCCCGCCGTGTGCAGGACCGGACAAACAAAAAAGACGCCTTTCGGCGTCTTTTTTGTTTGTCCGCAAACGGGAATATACGCTATATACACGGCTCGCGGTGCCAGATCGACCGCCGTTCCGGCGCCGAAAAACATGGTGCTTTCCAAAATTTTTCGCCCTTCTGACGGGTTTCGACAAATTTCGTGCGTCGGATAGTCTATAATCAACGCAGAACATCGAACCGCGGAGTTTTTTCTGGCAGGCACGGCCTGCGGCACACACCAAAGAAAAAGGAGCGTTCAAATGGAAGTATCGGCAAAACACGAGGGCCAAACGTTGACATTCTTTCTGGTCGGTGAGTTGGACCACCATGGGGCAAAAGGACTGCTGGAAAATCTGGAGCGCGAGATCGAGCGGACGCTGCCGCTGTCGCTGGTGCTGGATTTTTCCGGCGTCACATTTATGGACAGTTCCGGCATCGCCGTGGCGCTGCGGGGTTGGCAGCGGATGCGGGAGCTGGGCGGCGCCGTAACGCTGTATCATGTGGCGCAGCAGCCAAGAAAGGTGTTCGAAGCGTCGGGCGTCGGACGCATGGTGACGATCGTTTGAGGAGGGAGTACATAATATGACACGAGCTGAAAACTACGTGACACTGGAATTCCTGAGCCGCAGCAGCAACGAGGGGTTTGCGCGGGTGGCGGCGGCAGGCTTTGCCGCCCAACTGGACCCCACACTGGATGAGCTGGGGGACATCAAGACCGCCGTCAGCGAGGCGGTGACCAACGCCATCGTCCACGCCTATCCGGATCAGTTGGGTAAGGTGGTGATGAAGCTGAAGATATTGAAAGGGGGGATGCTGGAGATCACGATCCGCGACTGGGGGCGCGGTATCGAAAATGTGGAGCAGGCCCGCCGTCCCATGTATACCACCGGCGGCAGCGAGCGCAGCGGCATGGGCTTTACGATTATGGAGAGCTTCACGGATCGGTTGGTAGTGCGGTCTGTTCCGGGAAAGGGGACCACAGTGCAGATGCGTAAACGGATCGCGCCGCGGCTGGCGGTACGATGAGCGACCGGCTGGCACTGCTGGAACGGGCCCAGCAGGGCGATGACCGGGCGGAGGCGCAGCTGCTGACGGAGAACGCGGGATTGATCTGGTCCATCGTCCGTCGTTACAATGGTTGCGGTGTGGAGACGGATGACCTGTATCAGTTGGGGTGCATCGGCTTTGTAAAGGCTGTAAAGGGGTTTGACCTCACATACGGGACGCAGTTTTCCACCTATGCCGTGCCGAAAATCGCCGGCGAGATACGTCGGTTCCTCCGGGATGACGGTCCGGTAAAAGTGGGCCGCACCATGCGGGAAAAGGGGCAGACACTTTGGGCGGCACGGGAACGGCTGCAAGGGCGTCTGGGCTGTGAGCCAAAGCTGTCACAGCTGGCAGCGGAGACCGGCATGACACCGGAGGAGATCGCCGCCGTGGATCTGGCGCTGATCGCACCGGACTCTCTGCAGCAGGAGACCGCGGAGGGCCTGACGCTGGAGTCCACACTATGTGCCGAGGAGCCCAGCGTCTCTCTGGTGGAGCGTATCGCCCTGCGGGACGCCATCGATGCACTGCCGGAGAAAGAACGGAAGACCATTCTCCTGCGTTTTTTCAAGGGGTTGACGCAGGAGCAGACCGCCCGCATCTTACAGGTATCGCAGGTCCAGGTCTCGCGGCTGGAGCGCCGCAGCCTGCAAAAGCTGCGGGACCTGCTGGCAGAGGAGTGACTTCAGGCAGAGACGGCGTAAAAAGGGGGGCGTCTCGACAGCAGCGCGATTTCGAATGTAAAATGGATCAGGACAGAGGGGGCTCTATTGCGGAACGCTCATCCCGTTATCGGCGGGATGGGCGTTCCCTCGTAACGGAAAGGTGAAACGCGTTTCCGGCAGATGTCTCTTAGCCGTCCGTTCCGGAGGCACCCGGCAGCTTCGGCGAGGCGCCCTGCTCTTTTTCGTATTCCAAAGGCAAAAACTCCGTCATGGTCCCCCGATATCGTTTCGGCATAAACGTGTTCTGGCACCGGGGATTTTCGCGCTCCCGAATGGCGACGCTTTGGAAAAACTGTTTCCACAGCGAGCGAAAGTACAATTCGTCCTCTCCGGGCAGCGCGGGCTGAAAGTGCTCCATCCGCATAATGCGGGAACGGCCTCCGGCATACAGCAGCAGCTCTCGATGGGTGCGGTCGTAGATAAAAAACTGCTCGTTGGCGTAACGCTGGCAAAAATGGCCGCGCAGCAGCGGCAGCACACGGTTTTTCGGTTCGATCTCTGCGCCCAGTGTACCGCCGTAGTCCGAAAACCGCACAAAACCGCGCAGCTTTTCCAACTCACCATTCATGTGGCGAATAGCGCGATACAGCGGATAGCAGGCCGAGTCGGATAGATCGCGCATAAAGCCGGGTCCCTCCGCCAGCAGCTTCCTGATGAAGGCATACAGATGCAGCTCCTTGTCCGGCAGACACGTTAAAAAGCTGCGGCGCACCACGGCCAGCGCTTTGCCGGACCGGGCGGCGATACCGCGGCTGACCCGCTGACTGTACGCCGGCTGGGTGACCACGGTGCGAACCTCATAGAGGGAGAGTGGGTCTTCGTCGCAGCAGAAGGCGGCGGGGGCCTCCTTGTACACATAGCTCTCATATACGCAGCACAGAAAACCATCCAGGCTGCCATCATATTGATAAATCACGTCATTCATACGGCTTCTCCTACCGGATCAAAGAGAGACAGCTGTGCGGCCTGGTTCGAAGGCAGCGTACCGCGCTCCAGTCGTTCCAGCTGCAAGGGCAGCGTGGCGGGGGAGAAGTGCAGTCCCTCCGGTATCCGCCCGCCGCAGGTAATAAAGTACTGCGCCCGTTTCAGCACCACGCCCAGCTTTTTCAGGTCCTCAAAGCGTAGGGCCCCGCCGCAGCGCCGTGCCGATACGATACGCCGCGCACTGGTGGGGCCGATTCCGGGAACGCGCAGCAGCGTCTCCAGATCCGCCCGCATGACCTCGACAGGGAACCGGTCCAGATGCTGCAGTGCCCAGCTGCATTTTGGATCCAGCCGCGGGTCAAAGTCCGGGTGGGCATCATCCAGCAGCTCGGCGGCCTGAAAGCCGTAAAACCGCAGGAGCCAGTCCGCCTGGTACAGGCGATGCTCCCGCAGCAGAGGCGGTTTGGTGTCCAGGGATGGCAGAAGACTGTTCTCCACCACCGGCACATATGCGGAATAGAATACGCGCTTCAGCCTGTACTTGCGATATAGTGACTCCGTCAGGTGCAGAATGTGCCGGTCGCTGTCGTCGGTAGCGCCCACGATCAGCTGTGTGCTCTGCCCCGCCGGGGCAAACACCGGTGCGTGCCGGTACTTCGCCAGCTCTGCCTTACTCTGTGCCGCGCCGTCGCGGATCAGTCCCATCGGGCGCAGGATCGCCTCCCGGGTCTTATCCGGGGCCAGCGCCTGCAAACCCTGCTGACTGGGCAGCTCGATGTTCACACTGAGCCGGTCGGCCAGCAGTCCCAGCTGATGCACCAGCTCCGGCGCCGCACCGGGGATAGCTTTGGCGTGGATGTAACCGTTGAAACGATATTCCTCCCGCAGGATACGCAGGGCCCGGATCATCTGCTCCATGGTGTAGTCCGGATCGCGCAGTACGCCGCTGGAGAGGAACAGACCTTCTATGTAATTCCGCCGAAAGAAGCCGATGGTCAGTTCCGCCAGTTCACGGGGCGTGAAGGCGGCGCGGCGCGTATCATTGCTGCGCCGGTTGACGCAGTACTTGCAGTCGTACACGCAGGCGTTGCTCATCAGGACCTTCAGCAGCGTGATGCACCGCCCATCGGCCGAAAAGCTGTGACAGCAGCCGGCGATGGAAGAGGAGGTGTTGCCGATCATACCCGGCCGGAATCCGCGGCGCACGCCGCTGGACGTACACGCTGCGTCGTATTTGGCCGCATCCGACAATATCGCCAGCTTGTCCAGCAGCTCCATGCTTTTATGCCATGCGGCGGCGCCGGGGCGCCGGCCTGTCAATACAGTCGATGAGCCGCAGTACATTGGCGGCGATGGAACCCGCGCCCAGCAGCGTGATAATGAGACCAAAAGTTGTCATAGTTGTGTCCTCCTTGCTCGAACTGTTGTTCTGGTAATAGTATAAATCGAACAAACGTTCTTGTCAAGCGAAATCGAACAAAAATTCTATAAATTTCATTTGCGGTTGACCGGGCGCGGAAGTTGTATTAAAATGAGAGCAACGAACGAGAAAGACGAGGCCCCTCTATGACGGATCTGGAAAAACGCTTTATCAAGGCCCGGCGCGATGCGATCGCGGTGGATTATCAGAATTTGAACGACTGCCAGCGCCAGGGCGTGCTGGCCACGGAGGGGCCGCTGCTTCTGTTGGCGGGCGCTGGCTCCGGTAAGACGACCGTGCTGATTCACCGAGTGGCCAATCTGCTGCGGTATGGTCGTGGCAGTGATACCGAGGAGATACCGATTCCCATCAGCGAGGACGAGGTATCGTTTCTGGAGCAGTATGCCAAGGTGCCGGACTCGGCGCAGCACGCTCTCGTGGAGTATCTCTGCGCGGTGGAACCGGCCCGTCCCTGGGAGGTGCTGGCTATCACCTTCACCAACAAGGCTGCTAACGAGCTGAAGGATCGCCTGGGTCGGATGCTGGGGGAGGAGGCTGCCGCCGATGTCTGGGCGTCCACGTTCCACTCCGCCTGTGTACGGATCCTGCGGCGTGATATCGACCGCATCGGTTTCGACCGCAGCTTCACCATCTATGACAGTGATGACAGCAAGCGTGTGGTCAAGGACATTCTCAAGGAGCTGGGGCTGGAGGAGAAGTCGTTTCCGCCCCGCGAGGTGCAGTCGGCCATCTCCCGCGCCAAGAACGATATGCAGTCGCCGGAGGAATTTCTGGAGCAGTGGCAATCGATCAACGATTGGCGGAAAATAAGGATGGGTAAAGTATATGCGCTTTACAATAAAAAGCTTCGTGAGGCCAATGCGCTGGACTTTGATGACCTGCTGTGGCACACCGTGCGCCTGCTGCAGACGGCGCCGGACGTGCGGGCGTACTACCAACGGAAGTTCCGCTATGTCCTCATTGACGAATATCAGGACACCAACGCGCTACAATACGAGTTGGCCAAGCTGCTGACGGGCCCCGCCCGGAACATCTGCGTGGTGGGTGACGACGACCAGAGCATTTACCGCTTCCGGGGCGCGGATATCACCAACATTCTCAGCTTTGAGCGGCAGTTCAAGGGGGCGCGGGTCATTCGGCTGGAACAGAATTATCGCTCCACGCAGAACATTCTGGACGCGGCAAACGCGGTCATTCGCAACAATCAGGGCCGCAAGGGCAAGACCCTGTGGACGGAGAACGGCTGCGGCGAGCTGGTGACGGTAAAGACCACCTTCAACGAGAGCGACGAGGCCAACTTTGTCCTGGGGCAGATCATGATGTACTACCGCCGGGGCGGCAGCTGGGGTGACTGTGCGGTGCTGTACCGTACCAACGCCCAGTCCAACGCGCTGGAATACGCCTGCAAGCGCAGCGGCATCCCCTATAAGATCTACGGTGGTCTGAAGTTTTTTGACCGGGCCGAGGTCAAGGATATGCTTGCCTATCTGTGCGTCATCAACAACCCCACGGACGATCTGCGCCTGCGGCGCATCGTCAACGTTCCCGCCCGCAAGATCGGCCAGGCCACCGTGGACAAGGCCCAGATTATTGCCACACAGCACGGCCTGACGCTCTACGACGTATTCCGCCGTGCGGAGGAATTCCCCGAGCTGAAAAATGCAGCTGGCAAGCTGAAAGCCTTTACAGATATGATCGAGGAAATGCGCCGCCGCCTGCCGGAGAGTGAGCTGCCGGAGTTCTACGATTACGTCTGCGAGCGAAGCGGCTACGCGCCCGCCCTGCGGGAGAAGGACGATATGGAGAGCCGGGGCCGGCTGGAGAACGTGCAGGAGCTGCGCTCCAGCATCCTGGCCTACCTGGAAAACGCCGAGGGCGCGGAGACGAGCCTCTCCGGCTTCCTGGATGAGATCGCGCTGTACACCGACCTGGACAGCCGGGTGGACGGCGACAACTGCGTGACCATGATGACCATGCACGCCGCCAAGGGCCTGGAATTCCCCCAGGTATTTGTGGTGGGCATGGAGGAGGGGCTTTTCCCCGGAAATCGCGCCATGGGCGATGGCGACGAGATGGAGGAGGAGCGCCGGCTGTGCTATGTGGCCATGACCCGCGCCAAAGAGAAGCTGACGCTGACCAACGCCCGCCAGCGCACGCTGTACGGTAAAACAACACCCTGTATGCCCTCCCGGTTCCTCAGTGAGATCCCGGAGGACAACATGGAGTGGCTGTCCAAGCCGGTACCCCGCAGCGACGCCTGGGAGGACTCTCGGGACGATGATGGCTGCGCTTACGGTTACGGCGGCTATACACGTCAGGGTACCACAGCACCGACGCGCCGCGAGGTGCCTGCCGTGTCTCGTCCCGGCTCGCTGCATACGGCCAGAACAGCGGCAAAAGCGCCGTCCACCGCCTCTTACATACAGCTACAGGCAGGGGAGACGGTGGAGCACGACGCTTTCGGCAGAGGCCTGGTGCTCTCCGTGCGGCCTATGGGCGGCGATGCACTGCTGGAGGTAGCCTTCGATACGGTGGGTACCAAGAAGCTTATGCTGAAGGCCGCCTCCCATCATTTGAAGAAGGTGTAAAGCAAAGTAATTTTATAAATACGGAAGGAGAACGGATATGGGGTTTTGGTTCGGCTTTGACACAGGGTTCGACATCATGCAGGTGTTTGTTTTCGCGATATTTGCCATCGTCATCGTCTGCTTCATCGCCTTAGCAGTAAAGGGCATTGGCACCTGGCACAAGAACAACAACTCTCCGCGCCTGACGGTGCAGGCGGCTGTTGTCGCCAAGCGGCAGAATACCGATGTGCACCACCACAGCAATAACAACGGCGGTATGCACACCAGCACCTCCACTCACTATTACGTAACGTTCCAGTTTGACAGCGGCGACCGGCTTGAGCTGCACGTTCCCGGAAGGGAATACGGCATGATGGCGGAGGGCGACGTGGGCGATCTGACGTTCCAGGGTACCCGTTTCCTGGGCTTTGACCGGCACACCGCAGGGGCCGTTCCCGAGGCCGGCCCCGTCACAACAGAGGATGTCCCGCCGCGGTACACGGAGAAGAAAAGCTGGGACCCGGAGCTGTGAAAGGGTGGGGTATATATGACATATTGGAAATGCTTGCTCTGTGCGGTGTGTATCCTGCTGCCGCTCTGCTTTGCCGCAGGCTGCGCGGCATTCCCGAAGGCAGACGACCCACCGGAGCCGCCGCAGGAAACCGTGGATACGCCTGCGGAGCCGGATATCCCCGTTGTTCCTGCACCGGAGCCGGAGCCGGAACCGGAACCGGCGGAGGACGCACTGGTGGATGTGTGTACCTACCTTCCCGGCGTCTATGCCGACCTCCGCTACGCCACGGAGAACAATTTCACCGGACAGGTGATCTACGATTTTACCCAGCCCCAGCTGCGCTATGGCACATTGAAAAAGCTGGCACAGGCGCAGGAAATGCTGGCTGAGCGGGACTTGGCGCTGAAGATCTGGGATGCCTACCGCCCCGTCAGCGCACAGTTCCGCCTGTGGGAGGTGTGCCCCGATCCGCAGTATGTGGCCGATCCCACAAAGGGCTATTCCGGACATAGCCGGGGCAACACGGTGGACGTCACGCTGGTGTCCGCCGATGGTTCGCCCGTTTCCATGCCCACGGATTTTGACGATTTCACCGCCATGGCGGACAGGGATTACAGTGATGTGTCCGACACGGCAGCTTATGACAATGTCCGCCTGTTGGAGGACACCATGGTGTCCTGCGGTTTTCGGCCATACAGCGCCGAATGGTGGCACTTTACCGATACCACAGATTACCCCGTGGTGGAAGAATAAGCGGGTATACGCCTGCCACGGCAGGCGTATACCCGCTTATAAAACGCAAAAAGCTCTGCGATACATCGCAGAGCTTTTAACTGTGCAGTTCAGACGCGATCAGATCGCGCGGGTAACCTTGCCGGAACGCAGGCATCGGGTACAAACATACACATGGCGAGGCGTACCGTTGATCACAGCCTTCACGCGCTTGACATTGGGCTTCCAGGGGCGGTTGGAACGCCGATGAGAGTGGGACACCTTGATACCAAAGGTCACGCCCTTGTCGCAAAATTCGCACTTTGCCATCCGTTGCACCTCCTTGCTGTCATAACATACCTCTTGCATTGCAAGCAGTTGATATAATAACAGATGTGCGCCGAAATTGCAAGTATTATTTGACAAAAAAACGAATTTTTTTTGCATGGGGAAAGTGTTGCGAAAAAGCGCGCCGCAAGATATAATTAAAAGAAGTATATTCGCCCGTTTCCGGGCAGGAGGAGCGCCCATGGAAAAAGTGAAACGCACACCCGCCAGCCTGAAAAAAATGGTGGAGACATTCGGCATGGAAATACTGCACCGCGGCAGCGACTATGACAGCGCGGTGATCACCATTTCCGACGTGAATCGGCCCGCCCTGCAGCTGGTAGGCTTTTACGATTATTTTGACGACAAGCGCCTGCAAATACTGGGGCGGGGCGAGATACGCTATCTGGAGCGCATGACCGAGGCAGAGCGCCTGCGGGTGTTCAATCAGCTGATGAGCTATCCGTTCCCGGCGATGATCGTGGCGCGGAATATGGAGGCGCCGCCTGAGCTGGTGCAGATGGCGGACAAGCACGACCGCACGCTGCTGCGGGCGGTGGACTCCACGGTGGATATCACCAGCCGGCTCATTGACTACCTGAACCGGGTAACGGCCCCGCAGATCACGCGGCACGGCGTCTTGATGAATATCTACGGACAGGGCGTACTGATCCTGGGCGACAGCGGCATCGGCAAGAGCGAGACGGCCATTGAGCTGCTCAAGCGCGGTCACCGGCTGGTGGCGGATGACGCGGTAGAGATTCGCCGGGTGTCCAACTCTCTCTACGGCACGGCGCCGGAGATCATCCGGCACTATATCGAGATACGCGGCGTGGGCGTCATCGACGTGCAGCAGCTGTTCGGCATGGGCGCGGTGCAGTTCGACACGGAGATCGACCTGGTGATCCAGCTGGAACAGTGGGAAGACGGGAAGTTCTATGACCGGCTGGGCCTGGGCGAGGAGAAATACACCATGTTGGATGTGAGCTTGCCCATCGTGACCATCCCGGTGCGGCCGGGGCGGAACCTGGCAGGCATCGTGGAGATCGCCACCATGAAGAACCGGCAGATGAAGTACGGCTACAACGCGGCGCGGGACTTCGTGACGCAGTTTGACAGCAAGGTGGACGCCATGCTGAAGAAAAAGAGCACAACGGGCGAGGCGGAGAACAGATGAAATACGTTGGCGTAGACATTGGCGGCACCAACCTCAAGGCGGGGCTGGTGGACGAAAGCGGAACGCTGCTGGCAACACAGAAGATGAAGGTCGCGTCCATCGTAGACCGTGAGGGGCTGGCGTGGACGGTGGCGTCACTGGTGCAGGAGCTGGCAAAGGCGGCCAATATTCCGGTCAGTGATGTGGCGTCGGTAGGCGTCGGCGTTCCCGGAACGGTGGATATACGGGCGGGTTCTATCGCGTATACCTGCAACCTTCCCCTGCGGGACGTGCCGCTGCGAAAGCTGTTTCACAAATATCTGAATATCCCGCTGTACATCGAAAATGACGCTAACTGCGCGGCGCTGGCGGAGTTCCATGTGGGCGCGGGGCGCGAGAGCAAGCGCTTTGTGACCATCACGCTGGGTACCGGCGTGGGCGCGGGTATCATCCACAACGGGAAAATATACCACGGCGCCAACGGTATGGCCGGTGAGGTGGGTCACATGGTCATCGAGCAGAACGGCCTGCCGTGCCCCTGTGGACGGCATGGCTGCTGGGAGCAATACGCCAGCGCCACGGCGCTGAAGCGCATGACGGCAGAGGCACTGGCGGCCCACCCGGACAGTATTCTGGCGCGGGTCATCACGGAGAATGACGGACACGTGTCCGGGCAGTCGGCGTTTATCGCGGCCCGCGAGGGTGACCCGGTGGGACAATTGGTGTGCGACCGATACGTGGACTACCTGGCCTGCGGCGTGGTGAACGTGGTGAATATCTTTCAGCCGGATACACTGGCCATTGGCGGCGGCGTCAGCAATGAAGCGGACGAGCAGCTGCTGCTACCCGTGCAGCAGCGGGTGGCCAGAGAGAGCATTCCCTGCGGCAAGGACCGGCGGACGCGCATCGTCAAGGCGCAGCTGGGCAACCGGGCGGGCCTGATCGGCGCGGCCCTGCTGGGAAAGAATAAGCGTATCTGACAGGGGCATATACTACCGCTGGCAGTGTAGGGAACCCCTTATTTTCAAAGCTTGGAGGCATTATGAGCTGGTACGAGGAGCTGGACAAATGGGCGGCGGACTATCTGCCGGAGATGGAATATGAGAAGGACGCGCCGCTGGATCGGTATACCTCCTTCCGCATCGGCGGGCCGGCGCGGCGCATGGCCTTTCCCCGCAGCGGGGAGGAGGCGGTGCTGCTGGTGAGCCATGCACTGGAGCTGGGCGCACGGCCCTTTGTGCTGGGAAACGGCACCAACGTGCTCTTCCCGGATGAGGGCGTGGAGCGTCTGGTGATCTGCACCCGGGACATGGCGGGTGTGGCGGCTGGTGCGGTCGCAGGTGAGATCACGGCAGAGTGCGGCGCATCACTGGCAAAGATCGCTGTTTTCGCGCAGAAGGCAGGGCTTTCCGGGCTGGAGTTCGCCCACGGGATACCGGGAAGCCTGGGCGGCGCAGTGTGCATGAATGCCGGTGCCTATGGCGGGGAAATGGCACAGGTGGTAAAGGAAGTGACCGTGCTGTTCCCCGAGGATGGTGTCAAGACCCTCAGTGGGGAAGAAATGGCGTTTTCCTATCGGCACAGCCTGCTGACAGAGCACCCCGACACGGTGGTGCTGCGGGCGACGCTCCGCTTGCAGGCCGGTATCCCCGGGGAGATACGGGAGAAAATGGACGAGCTGATGGCCCGGCGTAAGGCGTCACAGCCGCTGGAGTATCCCAGCGCGGGCAGTACCTTTAAGCGCCCAGCGGGCTACTATGCTGCGGCGCTGATTGATCAGTGCGGCCTAAAGGGACTGACCGTTGGCGGCGCACAGGTGTCGGAGAAGCACGCGGGGTTCGTCATCAACCGGGGCGGGGCGTCCTGCGCTGATGTGACAGCTCTCATGGCAGAGATACAAAAGCGCGTGCGGGAGCAAACCGGCGTTGTGCTAGAGCCTGAGGTCCGGGTCATTACCTGAATAATAGTTCCATTGACGTCGAGTATTTCTGTAGTTTTAAAGATAAAAAAGTACAAACAGGATTAAAAAAGAAAGCAAAAATACGGTAAAAATAGTATAGCAAAAGCAAACAGCATTTTGCTTGGCGGCGTGGAGGATACTGAATTGGAAATACTCATTATTTCGGGGATGTCCGGTGCGGGAAAGAGCCGCGCCGCCATCTGTCTGGAGGACAGCGGCTACTACATCGTGGACAACCTGCCGGCGGAGATGATGGTCAAATTCGCCGAGTTCTGCGCGGCCGCCGGCGGCCGGTATGACCGCTTGGCTTTTGTGTACGACGTGCGGGCCGGGGAGCCCTTTGACCGGCTGACCGGCGCGGTGGAAGAGCTGCGACGGCAGGGTCTGCGGTGTCGGCTGCTGTTTCTGGAGGCGGACACCAAGACCATCATCAACCGCTATAAAGAGACACGGCGGAGCCATCCTCTGTGCGGCGACGGAGCCTCCATCGAAGAAGCGGTAGCGCGGGAACGGGCGATGCTGGCACCGGTGCGGGCGCAGGCGGACCTGGTGCTGGACACGTCGGCATTTTCTACGGCCAAGCTGCGTAGCACACTGCTGACGCTGCTGGGCGGCGGCAGCGGTGGAGGACTGCATGTGACGGTGCTGTCCTTCGGGTTCAAGAACGGCCTGCCACCGGAGGCAGACCTGGTGCTGGACGTGCGGTTTTTGCCAAACCCCTACTATGTGCCGGAATTAAAAAGGCTGACCGGGCTGGATGTGGCGGTGCGCGACTATGTGATGAACGCGGCGGCCACGGAGGAATTCTGGCGGCGTCTGACGCCGATGGTAGATTATTTGCTGCCCCAGTACCGACAGGAGGGTCGGACGGAGCTGGTGCTGGCTGTAGGCTGTACCGGCGGTCGGCACCGATCTGTGGCTGTGGCGCACCGACTGGCAGCATACATTGACGCGCTGGGCTTTTCCGTGGCGGAAAGCCACAGAGATATGGGGCGGTAAGTGCGCTTCACACCTACGGTCGGGGCAAATACAGGAGACGATGTATGAGCAAATACGATAAACTCTGGGAATATGTGTTTAAGGATGGACGGGATCAATTTACGCTGTCGTTCGAGGAAATAGGACGTATTGCCGGTGTGCCCATCGACCACGCCTTCCTAACGTATAAAAAGGAGCTTGCGGCATACGGCTACCGGGTGGAAAAGATATCCATGAAGGCAAAAACGGTGGCTTTCCGCCGTGCGGAACAGTGAGGTGAAGGGTCATGATCTCATTTGCGGGAAAGGTAAAAAATGAACTGTGCCGCGTGGGGATAGGCCGCCAGTGCTGCGCCCGGGCCGAGGGCTACGGTGTGCTGCTGTACGGCAACACGTTCACGCCCGGAGAGATACGGATCATCACGGAGAACGGAGACTTCGCCGCACGGCTGCCAAAGCTGTTTCAGAAAGCTTTTGGGGTAAAATTCGACCGGGTACCGGAGGAAACGAACGGCAAAGGAAAGCTGATCTTCGGCATCACAGCGCCGGAAAAGCTGGAAAAGATCATCAACACACTTGGCTATGATGCGAGGCAGCTGACGGCGCTGCACGTGAACTTCGGAATACTGGAGGAGGACTGCTGCCGGACGGCGTTTCTGCGGGGGGCATTTTTGGCGGGAGGCAGCGTCACCGACCCGGAGAAGCGGTACCATCTGGAGCTGGCCACCAGTCATGTGCCGGCCAGCCGGGAGGTACAGGTGCTGATGGAGGAGATGGGGTTCCTGCCACGTTCCATACGGCGCGGCGCGGATGCACTGCTGTACTTCAAGCAGTCAGAGCATATCGAGGACTTTCTGACGAAGATCGGCGCGCCGGCGGCGGCCATGGATATCATGACGGCGAAGGTGGACAAGGAGATACGCAACGGTGCCAACCGGGCTATGAACTGCGATATGGCCAACGTAAACAAGACGCTGGACGCGGCGCAGGAGCAGGTGGGCGCCATCGAGAAGCTGCGCCGCAGCGCCCGGTGGGATACGCTTCCGGAAAAGCTGCGGCAAACCGCGGCGCTGCGGCTGGAATATCCGGAGTTGTCGCTGGTACAGCTGGCGGAGAAGTGCGACCCGCCGGTAACGAAGTCGTGCATGAACCATCGAATGAGAAAGTTGATGGAGGAGGCTAAGGAGCTATGAATACGAGAGAACGCTGCGAACGCGCGGAGGCGTACAGAAAAAACGGGGCCAACTGCGCCCAGGCGCTGCTGGCGGCATTCGCAGATGTGATGGGTATTACGGAGACCCAGGCGCTGGCTGTCGGTGCGGGATTAGGCGGCGGCGTGCGAAGCGGGAACATTTGCGGCGCGGTAAACGCGCCGGTGATGATCCTGGGCTGCGCGTTTCCGGAAATGGCCGCCAGCAAGGCGAAATCCGCGGAGATCACCAAGGAATACCAGCGGCGGTTTATGGAGAGATTTAAGCATCTCAACTGCCGGGAACTGCTGGCGGAGAAGGAATTGCAGCCCACTGACACGGCCATGGCACTGGCGGCGGGGGATCACTGCGGGCTGCTTATTCTCAGCGCGGCGGAGATACTGTGCGGGATGATAGGGGAGAAGTAAAGGAGAACAGGTATGGGATTTGTGCATCTGCACGTACATACGGAATACAGTCTGCTGGACGGTGCGTGCCGGATACGGGACCTGCCGAAGCTGGTAAAGGAGCTGGGGCAGACGGCCTGCGCTATTACCGACCACGGCGTCATGTACGGCGCAGTGGACTTTTACCGCGCCTGCAAGGCGGAGGGCATCCATCCCATCATCGGGTGTGAGGTATATGTGGCGCGTCGGACACGGTTCGACAAGCAGCATGAGTTCGATGCGGAGTCGCGGCATCTGGTGCTGCTGTGCAAGAACGAGACGGGGTACCGGAATCTGTCGTACATGGTATCACAGGCGTATATCGAGGGGTTCTATATCAAGCCGCGTATCGATATGGAGCTGCTGCGCGCCCATTCCGACGGGCTGATCGCCCTGTCGGCCTGTTTGGCAGGAGAAATTCCCAAGCGGCTGATGAATGGTGACTACAACGGGGCCAAGGCATATGCACTGGAGATGCGGGGAATTTTCGGTGAGGACTTTTACCTGGAATTACAGGACCACGGCATCGCCGAGCAGACCGAGGTGAACCGGGGTCTTTTGCGGCTGCACAACGAAACGGGGATACCCCTGGTGTGTACCAATGATGCCCACTATCTGCGGAAGGAGGATGCAGAAAACCACGACGTGCTGCTGTGTATCCAGACCGGCAAGACGGTGGATGACGAGAACCGAATGCGGTATGAGCCGCGGAATTTTTATATCCGTTCCACAGAGGAGATGGAGACGCTGTTCGCCGGATATCCGGACGCGGTGGCCAACACGGAAAAGATCGCGGAGAAGTGCCAGCTGGAATTCACCTTCGGCAAGTACCACTTGCCGGAATTCAAGCTGCCGGAGGGGTACGACTCGCCTACATATCTGCGGAAACTATGTGATGAGGGGTTTGCTCGGCGGTACGGTCAGGCAAAGCCGGAATATCGGAAGCAGCTGGATTATGAGCTGGATATGATCGAGAAAATGGGCTTTACGGACTATTTCCTCATTGTGTCGGACTTTGTGCGGTACGCCAAGAGCCAGGGAATACCGGTGGGACCAGGGCGCGGCAGCGCGGCCGGATCTATGGTGTCTTACTGCCTGGAGATCACGGACATCGACCCCATGAAGTACGATCTGTACTTCGAGCGGTTCCTGAACCCGGAGCGTGTGTCTATGCCGGATATCGACATGGACTTCGGCGACACGCGGCGGGGTGAGGTGGTGGAGTACGTCCGCAAAAAGTACGGCGACGACCATGTAGCCCAGATCGTGACCTTCGGTACCATGGCCGCCCGAGCAGCCATACGGGATGTGGGCCGGGCGCTGAACATGACCTACGCCGAGGTGGATGTTGTGGCGAAGCTGGTACCGGCAGGGCCGGGGGCGCTGCATATTACCTTGCAGGAGGCGCTGAAGCTATCGAAGCAGCTGGCAGATATGTACCGGGAGGAGCCAAAGGTCAAAAAGCTCATCGACACAGCCATGGCACTGGAGGGAATGCCGCGGCACGCATCTACCCACGCGGCAGGCGTGGTCATCACAAAGCTGCCGGTATACGAATATGTGCCGCTGGCACGGAACGACGATGCGGTAGTATGCCAGTATGTGATGACGACTCTGGAGGAGCTGGGCCTGCTGAAAATGGACTTTCTGGGGCTGCGGAACCTGACGGTGCTGGATGACGCCGTGAAGATGGTGCAGCAGCGGGAGCCAGAGTTCGCGCTGAGCAAAATACCGGACGACGACGCGGAGACCTATGACATGATCTCCCGAGGACAGACGGCGGGCGTGTTCCAGATCGAGTCCACGGGCATGACCGGTGTGTGCGTGGGGCTGAAGCCACAGAGTATTGAGGATATCACCGCCGTGATCGCGCTGTACCGTCCGGGACCAATGGAGTCCATTCCGAGGTTTATCGCCTGCAAGCACGACCCGAAGCTGGTGACGTATAAGCACCCAAGGCTGGTGCCTATCCTGTCGGTCACCTACGGGTGCATCGTGTACCAGGAGCAGGTCATCCGCATTTTCCAGGAGCTGGGCGGCTTTTCGCTGGGGCAGGCGGACATGGTGCGCCGGGCCATCAGCAAGAAGAAGGCCAAGGAGATCGAGAAGGAGCGTCAGGCCTTCGTATACGGCGATGCGGAACGAGGAATCAAGGGCTGTATCGCCAACGGTATCGACGAGAAGACAGCGCAGGCCATCTACGACGAGATATACGACTTTGCCAACTATGCCTTCAACAAGGCTCACGCGGTGAGCTACGCGGTGGTGGCGTATCAGACGGCGTATTTCAAGTGTCATTACACCAAGGAGTATATGGCCGCGCTGCTGACCAGTGTGCTGGACAACAGCGATAAGGTGGCGGGGTATATCGGCGAGTGCCGCGACTGCGGCATCGCGCTGCTGCCGCCGGACGTGAACCGGTCCAGCGACCGGTTTACCGTGGAGCCGGGCGGCATACGGTTCGGCCTGGTGGCCATCAAGAACATCGGACGGGGCTTTATCCAGTCGGTGGTCCGGGAGCGGGAGCAGGGCGGCAGCTTTACGTCTTTGCAGGATTTCTGCGACCGGATGTACGACTGCGGCGACATGAACAAGCGGGCGGTGGAAAACCTGATCCGCAGCGGCGCCTTCGACAGCATGGGGGCGCGGCGGTCGCAGCTGCTGGCGGTGTATGAGAAGGTGCTGGACGGCATCGGCAACGTGCGGCGGCGGAACGTGGAGGGCCAAATCGATTTCTTCGGCATGAGCACCGCCAACAGCACTGTGGAGACGGTGGTGATGCCGGACATTCCGGAGTTTACCGCCACGGAGCGGATGCACATGGAGAAGGAGACCACGGGGCTGTATCTGTCCGGACACCCCATGGTGGGCTATCGCGCTGCGGCCCGTAGCAGCGGGGCAGTGACGCTGAATGAGATACTGGAGGATGTGTCCTCTGAAGAGGGCCCCACACGGTTCGCCGACGGTATGCCGGTGACGGTGGCGGGCATCGTGGCCTCCAGCAAGACGCGGCCCACCAAGAACGGGACGCTGATGGCCTATGTGGTGCTGGAGGACGAGACGGCATCCATGGAGCTTCTGTGCTTTTCTCGGGTGCTGGAACGATGCGGCAGCTATCTGGCAGTGAACAGCCCGGTACTTATCAAGGGACGGCTGAGCCTGCGGGACGAAAAGCCGCCGCAGATCATGCCGGACGTGGTATTCCCCATGAACGGCAGTGAACTGCCGGAGGGACAAAAGGCCCCGGAAAACGGCGCTGCCGCCGTATACCTGCGGGTGAAGAGCATCGATGACCCGGCGTTCAGCCATCTGCTGTTGGTGGCCACCATGTTTGAGGGAAAGGTGCCGCTGAAGATACGCATTGCCGACACCGGCAAGCTGTGGGGCGGCTTCTGCCTGGACCACCCGGCGTTTTTGAAGGAGTGCCGGGAATGGCTTGGACCGGAGAACGTGGTGGTGCGAAGGAAGGAAAAGAGCGAATGAGTGTCAGAGTGCGGCCTGCGGGCCGCACCCTTTTTGCCTTTTGGGCATAAAGTGGAATGAAAGAGGCCGTCTTTCACTACTTATTGGGAGGTCATTCTATGCCTGAAAATGTAATGCCGGGACCGGTCTGCGACCTGGGGAACGTCCGGGAGGCCGTGTGCATCCATACGCGGAAGATATTTGACTCATGCAGGGATAAGGACTGCGTGGAGGATCTGCGCTTTTACCCCACGGCGGCGGCGCAGGAGGTGCTCAGCGCGTCGCAGATGATCAAGGGCGGCACAGCGGAGCTGCTGTACGTCTACACCGATGTGGAGCCGGTGACGTTCAACCGGGGGTTCTATTCGGTGGATATGCGCTTCTACTACCGGGTGACTTTACAGGTGTGTACCGGCACGCCGCGATACACTGAGGTGGAAGGCCTGTGCGTGTTCGACAAGCGGTGTATCCTGTTCGGCAGCGAAGGAAACGCCAAGATATTCTCCTCGGACACGGTGTTCGACGAGTTGGATGTGCCGGGACGGATACGGACCAATCTGCCTATCGCCGTGGTGGAAGCCGTGGACCCCATCGTGCTGGATACCCGTGTAGCGGAGGTACCGGTCCCTGTCTCGACAGGCAGTTGTTTGTCGGAGATCCCGTCCTTTGTGGCGCAGAGCTTCGGTGGAGAGCTGGTGTTCGACGACAGTGCAGCACGGCGGCTGTATGTGACGCTGGGGCAGTTCACGCTGGTGCGGTTGGAACGCGATACGCAGCTGCTGGTACCGGTATATGACTACTGCGTGCCCCAGAGCGAGTGTGACTGCGGCAGCCAGGAGGACCCCTGCGGGCTGTTCCGCAGTGTGGCGTTCCCCATGAACGAGTTTTTCCCGCCCAACGCGGTGGAGACGCCCTGTGACTATAACAGCACCAAGAACTACTGTGCGTGCCATTGAGAAGCAGAACAGGGGACGGCGAGAGCCGTCCTCTGCTTTTTTCGCGGGGTTTCGCTTTACAAGCGGGTAAAAATTGCGTATAATACCAAAAAAGGAGGTGGGCGATGTGGGTATCGCGTTTATTCAGGACAAGCTGGAGATCAAGTTCCTGATCCTGTACATTGTGTCTCGGCTGACGGAGCCGGTGGACGGAGCCGACTTGCAGGACATGACCATGTGCGACGAGGGCATCGACTACTTTGATTATGCGGAGTGTCTGGGTGACCTGGTGAAGACAGAGCATCTGCGTGTCACGGAAGACGGGCAGTATGTTATCACGGAAAAGGGACGGAGAAACAGCGGTATCTGCGAGAGCAGCCTGCCATACTCCGTAAGACAGCTGTCGGACAGGCATATCGCGGCTTGGAACAAGGCGGCGGTGCGGCGGCAGCAGGTGCAGGGACGGGTGACGCCGCGTGAAAACGGGACGTTCACCGTGGAGCTGCGGCTGCGGGACGATGTGGATAGCCTGATGACGTTGGATCTGATGGTGGCCGATAAGGCCGACGCCGAGGCGTTGGCGGAGCGGTTCCAGAGGGAGCCGGAGAAGGTATACACGCAGATCGTTGCGGCGCTTCGCGGAAAATAAGAAAGAAAAAGCCTCCCCGACCGGGGAGGCTTTTTGCGAGGAGAGTGAGTTCTGTACAGAATTACAATGTTTTGGATCACACGCTGAAAAGAATATCTGCATAGGTGGGATACGGCCACGCTTTGGCGTCCACCAACGATTCCAGCCGGCCGATCAGCTCGCCGGCCTTCTGGGTGCGGGTAACGATCTCGCAGCGGTAGTACCGTGCGGCGTCGATACCGCCGTCCGCGGCGGGGGCATCGCTGAGGGCAGCGTGCAACGCCTCGCAGGTATCAAACAGCTTCTCACCCAGGTCGGTAACACGCTGGGCCAGAGTCTTTTCCATGCGGGCGGACAAGGCCGGGACACTGTTCTCCTTGTGAAAGGCCGTCTGGGTTAGGCGGTCGGCGTAAGCACTGGCGGCGGGGAGAATATGACGCTGGACCATGTCCAGCAGGGTGCTGGCCTCAATGGCAGACACCTTGCAGTAGTTTTCCAGGTGGATCTCGTACCGGGCGCGCATCTCCGTCTCGGTGAGGATGGCGTGCCTGGTGAAAAGCTCTACATTCTTCCGGTCGATGTAGGCAGGCATACAGTCCACCGTGTCCCGCAGGTTAGCCAGGCCCCGGCGCTTGGCCTCCTGTACCCAGGCGTCATCATAGCCGTTGCCGTTGAAGATGATGCGCTGGTGGGCGGTGAAGGTGTCGTGCAGCAGCTTCTGGAGGGCGGACTGGAAGTCATCTGCCTTTTCCAGAATGTCGGCGAACTGGCGCAGCTCCTCGGTCATAATGGTGTTCAGCACCACATTAGGGCTGGCGATGGACTGAGAGGAGCCCAGCATACGGAACTCGAATTTGTTACCGGTAAAGGCCAGGGGAGAGGTGCGGTTGCGGTCTGTGGTGTCCTGGGGTATCTCCGGCAAAGTGTCCACGCCGATGGTAAGCTTTTTCTTGGTGATGTCCACATACTCAGTGCCCTGAATGATGGCATCAAGAATAGCCGTTAATTCATCGCCCAGAAAGATGGAGATGATGGCGGGAGGGGCCTCGTTGCCGCCCAGACGGTGGTCGTTGCCGGGATAGGACACGCAGCAGCGCAGCATTTCCTGGTACTCGTCAACGCCCTTGATAAAAGCGGCTAGAAACAGCAGGAACTGGGCGTTCTGGCTGGGGGTGCTGCCGGGCTTCAGCAGGTTCTCGCCGGTGTCGGTGGCCAATGACCAATTATCGTGTTTGCCGGAGCCGTTGACGCCCGCAAAGGGCTTTTCGTGCAGCAGGCACACCAGACCGTGGCGGGCGGCTACCTTTTTCAGCATTTCCATGGTCAGCTGGTTTTTGTCACAGGCGCTGTTGGCATCGGAGTAGATGGGCGCGATCTCGTGCTGGGCAGGCGCAACCTCGTTGTGCTCCGTCTTGGCCAGCACGCCCAGCTTCCACAGCTCATGATCCAGCTCCCGCATGAACGCGGCTACCCGGGGTTTGATGGCGCCGTAATAGTGGTCATCCAGCTCCTGCCCCTTGGAGGGACGGGCACCGAACAGCGTGCGGCCGCACAGCTTCAGATCCTCGCGCTGGCGGTATACCTTCTCGTCGATCAGGAAGTACTCCTGCTCAGGGCCTACCTGCGGCGTGACATGCTGCGCCTCGGTGTTGCCGAACAGCCGCAGGATACGGATGCACTCCCTGTCCAGCACACGCATAGAGCGCAGCAGAGGCGTTTTTTTGTCCAGCGTCTGCCCACTGTACGAACAGAAGATGGTAGGGATATACAGTGTCTCGTCCTTGACGAAGGCGTAAGATGTGGGGTCCCATGCAGTGTAGCCGCGGGCCTCAAAGGTGGCGCGCAGACCGCCGGAGGGGAAGGAGGAGGCGTCTGCCTCGCCCTTGCTGAGTTCTTTGGCGCTGAGCTCCATGACCACGCCGTCTTTGCCGTCGCGGGTAATGAAGCTGTCGTGTTTTTCGGCGGTAACGCCGGTCATAGGCTGGAACCAATGGGTGTAATGGGTGGCACCCTTCTCAATGGCCCAGTCCTTCATGGCGTTGGCGATCTCGCCAGCGGTGGTACGATCCAGCGGCGTTCCCTGGGCCAGGCATTGCTGCCATTTCTGGTAGGCGGCGGCAGGGAGACGCTGCTGCATCTGCTGCTCACCAAACACCATTTTGCCAAACAGAGCGGGAACGTTCGTGGTCTTTTCACACATTGCGGGATCAATCCTTTCAAAATCAAGTACGCGGCGGCGCCGCGGGAAAAACAAACCGTATGGGAAACGGGGCTTACATGAACAGCTGCATAGCCAGCGGAGTGACATAGGCCTCCATCACAGCGGCCAAGGCCAGCAGTGGTACCACCAGCAATCCCACCACGCGAAGCAGGTCCAGAAGCAGGGGCTTCATCATACCTTTTTCGTTGCAGCGGATGTATCGATTGATATTTCTGCACAGGCAGAGTCCGGCGGCCAGACTGAGCAGCAGGGCGGGGACCTCAAAGATGCCGTGAGGCACAAGACCGGCCAACAGCAGAAGCCACTGGCCATCCATCAGTGCGGCAAGCATACCGATGATCGCAGCGTTGAGTCCCAGAGACAGTGCCGGCAGATACAGGAATGGTATAAAACCATAAAGCACGGTCATCACCATAGCCCGAAGGTTGTTGCCGAACAGGGCCAGCGCGCTGAAGCTGCCATCATCGCGGATAATACCGGCGTCTGCAATGCTCTCGTTGAAGGTGCGTATAATGGTTACGGGAACATCGGGGACAAGCCTTCCGACAATGTAAGCCAGCACGGTCAGTGCCAAAAAAGCAAGGGCAGTTATGCCGACAAATCGGCCGTATTCCCTGTGCCAGAAAGCGGCGATGGCACAAAGCTGTTTTTTCATGCCAGCTTCTCCAGGCCGGCGCGGAGACGGCGGAGCGTTTCATCACGGCCCAGGATGCGGCAGATCTCCACTGCGCCGCCGGGGGTGACCAGCTTGCCGGCAGCAGCGATACGTACCGGCCACATGAGGGTGGCATTCTTGACACCCAATTGTTCAGCTAAGGCGATCAGGCCATCGTGGATGGCCTCGTCCGTCCACTGGGGCAGCGCCGCCAGCATGGGAATAGCCGCCTCCAGCATGGCCTTGCAGACCTCCGGGTTCGTCTTGGATTTCTTGTTGGTGAAGAATTCCACGTCGTACTCCGGGCACGCATCGAAGAAGTCCACCTTCTCCGGGATATCTGTAAGACGCTCGCAGCGCGCCTGCAGCAGCGCGGCGATGGCCGCCACGTCAAAGTCGCCCTTGACGCTCTGGCGGATGTAGGGCTCGGCTGCCTTGGCGAAGTCCTCCGGGGACATGGCACGCAGGTAGACGGCGTTGAAATGATCCAGCTTGGCCTTGTCGAAGATGGCGGGAGATTTGGAAATACCGGTCAGATCAAACGCCTTGACAAGCGCATCAAGAGAGAAGATCTCCTGCTCCGCCAGCTCACCCTTGGGACTCCAGCCCAGCAGAGCAACGTAGTTGAGAATGGCATCGGTCAGATAACCCTCTGCCTTCAGGTCCTCATAGCTGGGGTCGCCGTGGCGCTTGGACATCTTGTTCTGCGCGTCCCGCATGACGGGGGAGCAGTGGACATAGGTGGGTACCTCCCAGCCGAAAGCGTGGTAAAGAAGGTCGTACTTGGGCGCGGAGGACAGATACTCGCTGCCGCGTACCACATGGGTGATGCCCATCAGGTGGTCGTCGATCACATTGGCAAAGTTGTAAGTGGGCAGACCGTCCCGCTTCAGCAGCACCTGATCGTCCAGCGTGCTGTTTTCCACGGTGATGTCGCCGAAAACGGCATCGTGGAACGTGGTGGTGCCCTCCTTGGGGATGCGCTGGCGGATGACGTAAGGCTCGCCCGCCTCCACGCGGCGCAGCGTGTCCTCCAGCGGCAGAGCACGGCAGGGATCATCGGCGCGGTCAAAATCGCCGGTGTCCTCCTCGGAGGCACACTTCTCGCAGAAACAGTAATAGGCGCCGCCCTTTTCCGCCAGCAAGCGGGCGTATTTGCCGTAGGTATCCCGACGTTGGGACTGGATATAGGGAGCCACGGGACCGCCGATGTCGGGGCCCTCGTCATGGTTCAGATGGCACTCGGTCATGGTGCGGTAGATGACGTCGGTAGCTCCCTCCACCAGCCGCCCCTGGTCGGTATCCTCGATACGGAGGATAAACGTGCCGCCGTGACTGCGGGCAATGAGCCAGGTATACAGGGCAGTACGCAGATTACCAATGTGCATATAACCGGTAGGGGAGGGCGCAAAGCGGGTGCGGACCTTGCCCGTGGGGATCTTGGCTTCCATCTCGGTAAAATAAGCGGCGTCAGACATAGGGGTGGACCTCCGTTACTTGATAAAAATACTATAATAGTATACTGGTTTTACGGGAAAAGTCAATGCTTACAGACGATTTCGCAGAATGTCCAAATGTTTGGAATGTTTCTTGCAATTTGTGGGGAGATTTGGTATAATGACCGCGAAGCGGCCATGATACATGGATCGCCATTTCGTTTTACCCGCCGCAAGGCACGACTATAACACAGAAAGGAACATCGTCACTATGATCTACACGACGGAAGTACAGCATATGTGTCCTGTCGCCAAGGGCGCTTATCACGGTCCGGCTCCCATTCCCGAGGAGGGCAAGTGGGTACAGGCCAAGCAGATCGGGGATATTTCCGGCTTTACCCACGGTATCGGCTGGTGTGCACCCCAGCAGGGTGCCTGCAAGCTGACGCTGAATGTGAAGAACGGCGTTATCGAGGAGGCGCTGGTGGAGACCATCGGCTGCTCTGGTATGACCCACTCCGCCGCCATGGCTTCCGAGATCCTGATCGGCAAGACCATTCTGGAGGCGCTGAACACCGACCTGGTGTGCGATGCCATCAACACCGCCATGCGCGAACTGTTCCTGCAGATCGTCTATGGCCGCACTCAGTCCGCTTTCTCCGAGGACGGTCTGGCTGTGGGCGCGTCTCTGGAGGACTTGGGCAAGGGCCTGCGCTCTCAGGTGGGCACCATGTTCGGCACCCGCGAAAAGGGTCCCCGCTATCTGGAGATGGCCGAGGGCTATTGCAGCAAGCTTGCTTTGAACGACAAGGATGAGATCATCGGCTACGAGTTCATCAGCCTGGGCAAGATGATGGACGCCGTGAAGAAGGGCGTGGACGCCAACGAGGCCCTGAAGAACGCCACCGGCCACTACGGCCAGTGGGACAACGCGGCGAAGTATATCGACCCGCGCCAGGAATAAGAGAAGGAGGACGACAAAATGGCTCTGTTTGAAAGTTACGAAAGACGTATCGATAAGATCAACGGCGTCCTCGCGCAGTACGGCATCGGCTCCGTGGAGGAGTGCCGCGAGCTCTGCAAGGCGAAGGGCTTCGACCCCTACGAGATCGTCAAGGGCATTCAGCCCATCTGCTTTGAGAACGCCTGCTGGGCGTACACCGTGGGTGCGGCCATCGCACTGAAGTCCGGTGTCAAGACCGCTGCCGATGCCGCACGGAAGATCGGTGAGGGATTGCAGTCCTTCTGCATCGACGGTTCTGTGGCCGAGGACCGCAAGGTGGGTCTGGGCCACGGCAATCTGGGCGCCATGCTGCTGAGCGACGAGTCCAAGTGCTTCGCTTTCCTTGCTGGTCACGAGTCCTTTGCCGCTGCCGAGGGTGCTATCGGCATCGTTCGCAACGCAAACAAGGCACGTAAGGAACCTCTGCGGGTCATCCTGAACGGTTTGGGCAAGGACGCTGCGCAGATCATCAGCCGCATTAACGGCTTCACTTATGTGCAGACTCAGTTTGACTATTTCACCGGCAAGCTGAACATCGTCCGCGAGATTCGGTATTCCGAGACCGAGCGCGCCGATGTCCGCTGCTATGGCGCCGATGATGTCCGCGAGGGTGTGGCTATCATGCACCATGAGGGCGTGGACGTGTCCATCACCGGCAACTCCACCAACCCTACTCGCTTCCAGCACCCTGTGGCCGGCACTTACAAAAAGGAGTGCATCGAACAGGGGAAGAAGTACTTCTCCGTGGCCTCCGGCGGCGGCACCGGCCGCACGCTGCATCCGGACAATATGGCCGCCGGTCCCGCTTCCTACGGCATGACCGACACCATGGGCCGTATGCACAGCGACGCGCAGTTTGCCGGCTCCAGCTCCGTCCCTGCGCATGTGGAGATGATGGGCTTCCTGGGTATGGGCAACAACCCCATGGTCGGTGCGACCGTGGCCGTGGCCGTGGCTGTGGCGGAAGCTGTGAAGTAATTCCTATTTACACGCAAACATCCCCCGACAGACTGTCGGGGGATGTTTTTATGTGCGTATATGCGTCAGCACTTGCCGAAAAAGCCGCACAGCAGCTTCAGCAGGGAAGCGCAGTCGAAATTGCAGAACATAGTTGCTGTACCTCCTTGTGGTATTTGCCTTGCAAGACTAGGTACATTGTAACCGTTTTGTAACCATTTTGCAAATGTAAATACTGGAAGTCACAGGATCAGCAGTAGGCCGATGGCGATAAGCAGTTCCTCGTCGGCTTTCTGCCTGGAGAGATAGAACAGCAGGAACAACAGCAGCAGATCGCCGGCGTCCAGATCACCCAAGTGCAGCTTTTCCAGCAGGTCGTTGAAGAAGCCACGCTCCGGTGCACCGTGCTCCGGTGGCGGCGGAGGAGGACCCTTCGGCGGCGGATTGGGGCGCGGCGGCGCTTCGTCCACGGGAACGCGGGTATAGACGCCATCATCGCCGCGAATGTAGCGGTTATACAGGGAAACCGCCCCCTTCCGAAAGAAATCGCTTGCCAATGGTGATGAGCCGCGCCAGCCTGGCGGCGCGCTCCACCTTATTCTGTTTGTCGTCCTTCAGAAACGGCCGCAGGGCGTAGAGCAATTGGGTGGTCTGGCTGGTGTCGCGGGTCAGCTCCTGCAGGAGCGGCAGGTATCTGGTGATGGTCTGCGGGTCGAGGCCGCCCAGTGGCGCCGGCGGCGGGGGCGAGGGAGAAGCCGCCGGAGACACGGCGGCGGGCTGCGCCGTGTCTCCACCCATGGAGCCAGAGAGCTGCTGCGCCAACTGCATGATCTGCGCCATGCTGCCGGGGTCGGACAGCAGCGCGTTGAGTTTTTCGTTGACGTCGTCCACGCTGTGTCCTCCTTTCCGTTACTGTTGAAGCTTGTTTTCCAGCCGCTGTACCAGCTCCGCGCCCTGTGGGCTGGACAGTACACGAGAGAGCATGGCGCTCAAAGCTGCCGTGTCACCGGAGGCAGCCTGGCGCGCTGCTTGACCCAGTGCGGCGCTGTTGCCGCCGGAGAGCATATTCAGCAGTGCTTGGCCGTCCTGTGACTGCATGACAGACTTCAATGCACGGGGGTCGCTTTTCAGCTTGTTGACAATATCCTGTTCATTCATGGAATGACCTCCTTATAGGGTTCGTTACAGGTATATCCTATGTATGCGGGACGAAAAAAGTGCCTGTCAGCCTTGGCTGGCAGGCACAACGTTTTCATTTTACAGGGCGATACAGGAGCGGAGATAGACGTGCCCCGCGTCCTGCTCCGTCTGCCCAAGGACGAAGCCGATACCTGCCTTCGCCTTAGATCGTATCGCGGAGTACCTGATACATTTTTGGCGTACCAACTTGGGGTATTGAGCAATGCCTGATGACAGCTGGACAAGGGCGGCTGTTTATGCAGGATGCTTTGCATAAACAGTTGGAAATACAGTTGTAAATCAGGTACAAATGTGATACAATAATGTGCCAATTAAGATTAGGAGTATAGGTGTTTATGCCTACCTGTATAATACCCGTATGATACCTGTGTGATAAAGGACGGAGACAGATTTGATTTTAGAGACGATCAACAGCCCGGCAGACGTGAAATGTCTGTCCGAGGAGCAGACGGCCACGCTGTGCCGGGAGCTGCGGAGCTTTCTGGTGGAGCAGGTATCCCGCACCGGCGGGCACCTGGCATCCAACCTGGGCGTGGTAGAGCTGACAGTGGCGATCCACAGGGTGTTCGACACAGCCACGGACCGGCTGGTGCTGGATGTGGGGCACCAATGCTACGTACACAAGGCACTGACCGGCCGACGGGAGTTGTTCGATACGCTGCGGCAGTTTGGCGGACTGTCAGGCTTTCCCAAGCCCTATGAGAGTGTGCACGACGCCTTTATGGCGGGGCACGCGTCGGATTCGGTGTCGGTAGCGCTGGGCATGGCACGGGCGCGGACGCTGCTGGGGCAGGACTACCATGTGGTGGCCGTTATCGGTGACGGTGCGCTGGGCGGCGGGCTGAGCTTTGAGGGCCTCAACGACGCCGGCGGCAGCGGCGAACCGCTGGTGGTCATTCTGAACGATAACGGAATGTCCATCGACCGGAATGTAGGCGGGCTGTCCAAGCAGCTGTCGAAGATGCGGACGGACCCGGAGTATTACGAATTCAAGAAGCGTTACCGTAAGGCACTGGAGAAGCTGCCGGCGGGCCGAACACTGTATGAGTGGAGCCACGAGGTAAAAACAGCGCTGAAAAAGACGCTGCTGCCGCCGGTAAGCACCGTGTTCGAGGATATGGGCTTTGCGTACATGGGTCCGGTGGGCGGCCACGACGTACAGCGGCTGACAGCGGTATTGCAGGCGGCCAAAGAGGCCGGGCGCCCGGTGCTGGTACACGTCCACACCGTGAAGGGCAGCGGATACGACTATGCACTGCGGGAGCCGGAGAAGTTCCACGGCGTAGGGCCCTTTGATCCGGCTACCGGAAAGGTACGGCAGGCAGGCAAAGAAACGTTCTCCCATGTGTTCGGCGAGACACTGCGGCAGCTGGCGCGGGAGGACAGGCGCGTGTGCGCCATCACCGCCGCCATGGCCGACGGCACAGGCCTGACAGACTTTGCACGGGAGTTCCCGCAGCGATTCTTTGACGTGGGTATCGCGGAGGGACACGGCGTGGCTATGGCCGGCGGTATGGCCAAGCAGGGACTGATCCCGGTGTTTGCCGTGTATGACAGCTTTTTGCAGCGGGGCTACGATATGCTGGTGCAGGATATGGCGCTGGAGAAGCTCCATGTGGTGCTGGCGGTGGATCGCTGCGGCATCGTGGGCGCAGACGGCGAGACACACCACGGCTGCCTGGACTATCTGAGCCAGATACCGGGCATGACGGTGCTCGCGCCCGCCAGCTTTGCCGAGCTGCGGCAGATGCTGCGGCGGGCGGTGCTGGAGATGAACGGGCCGGTGGCGGTGCGGTATCCCCGGGGCGGCGAGGACGGCTATGGCGGCGACTGCGGCGATGAATCAGTGACGGTGCTCCGTCAGGGGACAGACGCGGCCATCGTGACCTACGGTATCCTGACGCAGCAGGCGCTGCGGGCGGCGGAGCTGCTGGAAAAAGAGGGCGTTTCCGCCCGGGTGGTAAAGCTGAACCGGGTCGCGCCGCTGGACAGCGACGGTATTTGCCGGGCGCTGGACGGCGTAAAGCGCATAGTGGCCGCGGAGGATCAGCTCCGCGCCGGCGCGGTGGGCGAACGGCTGAGCGCGCTGCTGCTGGAGCAGGGCGCGGGCACGGAAAAGCTGGTACTGCGAAGCGTCGGCACGACGCTCCCGAGCCAGGGGTCCACGGTAGAGCTGCGGCACGCCCTCGGTCTGGACGCAGAGGGAATCGCACAGGCGGTGCGGGAGGTATTGGCATGAGCAAAAAAATACGGCTGGATGTGCTTGTGACAGAACGCGGGCTGTGCGAGAGCCGCCAGAAAGCCCAGGCCACGATTATGGCAGGTCTGGTATTCGTGGACGGACAGCGGTCGGACAAGCCCGGAACACCGGTGGCAGAGGACGCCAGTGTGGAGGTACGGGGTCACGCCCTGCGGTATGTGAGCCGGGGCGGACTGAAGCTGGAAAAGGCTATGCAGACCTTTCCCATCACATTGGAGGGCAAGGTGTGCGCGGACATCGGCGCGTCCACCGGCGGGTTTACGGATTGTATGCTGCAAAACGGCGCGGCAAAGGTTTATGCTGTGGATGTGGGCTACGGACAGCTGGATTGGAAGCTGCGGAGCGATGCACGGGTGGTGTGTCTGGAACGGACCAACGCGCGATATCTCTCCACGGAGCAGATACCGGAGGCGCTGGATTTTGCGTCCATCGATGTGAGCTTTATCTCGCTGAAGCTGATTTTCCCTGCGTTATATGCGCTGCTGCGCGAGGGCGGTGAGGTGGCCTGCCTCATCAAACCGCAGTTTGAAGCGGGACGGGAAAAGGTAGGGAAAAAGGGCGTCGTCCGTGACCCGGCAGTACACCTGGAGGTGCTGGAGAACTTCTTGCGTCATGCAAAGGAAAATAACTTTACAGTTCTTGGTATTACATATTCTCCTATCCGCGGGCCGGAGGGAAATATCGAGTACCTCGGCTATCTGAAAAAGGGCGGGGAAGCGGACTGCGTCCCTGACCTGCGGGCGTTGGTGGACGCCTCACATTCTGCGTTGAAGGAAGGTCATGGGGAGATATGAAACGTGTGATCCTTTGCCCAAATCCCTATCGGGACAGCGAGCTGACCGTGGCCAAGCGGTCCAGGGAGCTGCTGGAGGGGCTCGGTTTTGAAACGGTGGTATGTCTGCCCTTCAGTCGGGAGGGGTATGACGATCAGCTGGGTGTGCCCATCCGGCAGTTACAGCAGGAGATAAAGCGGGCGGATATGCTCATCGCCTTCGGCGGCGACGGTACGATCCTGCATCTGGCCCGGACAGTGGCGCTGCACAATGTGCCGGTGCTGGGCATCAATCTGGGGAGCCTTGGCTTTATGTCCGAGCTGGAACCCAACGAGCTGGAACGGCTGCGTGACCTGAAAAGCTGGGATTTTGCCGTGGAGTCCCGGATGATGCTGGACGTGACCGTGCTGCGGGAGGGTAAGCCCGTATACAACAATATCGCGCTGAACGACGCGGTGATCTCAAAGGGCAGTGTGGCCCGGGTGGTGCGGCTGGATGTATCCACGGAGGAGGGCCGGCTGACCAGGATCACCGGCGATGGGGCCATTGTGTCCACGCCCACCGGATCCACGGGGTACTCTATGGCGGCCGGCGGGCCCATCGTGGAGCCCACGGCTCACAATCTGCTGCTGACGCCCATCTGCCCCCACTCGACCCGGGCGGGCAGCTACGTGCTCTCGCCGGAGCACACGCTGCTGGTGGAAACGGCGGACGCCAACCGGAAGTTCGTATATCTGTCTGTGGACGGCGGGAAGGCGTTTTCGCTGAAAAACGGCGATGTGGTGCGGACACGGCAGTCCAAGTTCGTGACGAAGCTGGTGCGGCTGAGTAAAAAGAGCTTTTGTGAGATACTGGATTCAAAGATGGGGATGGAGGCGCTGAAGCATGAAAAATGACCGGCAGACAGCGGTATTGCAGATCATTGAGGAGACAGCCGTGGAGACACAGGAGCAGCTGATGCAGCTGCTGGCAGTCCGTGGCTTTGCCTGCACACAGGCCACTGTTTCCCGGGACATCAAGCAGCTGCACCTGATGAAGGCACCGGACGGCAAGGGTGGGTATCGCTATGCCGTGTCGGCGCAGATGCCCAAGCTGAATTTTGAGGAGAAGCTGCAGACGATCTTTCGGGAGTGCGTGGTATCGGCGGAAAACGCCCAGAATTTGGCGATCATCAAGACGATGAACGGCATGGCCAACGCTGCCGCCTTCGCGCTGGACAGCATGCAGGATACGGATATCGTGGGTACGCTGGCCGGTGACGACACGGTGCTGCTGGTATTTCACGACAGTGCCCACGCGGCGGATTTCTGCGAACAGGTGCGGCAAATGCTGCGCTGAGGAGGGAAGATCGGTATGCTGGAGCTGCTGCATATTGAGAATATCGCCATCATCGAGGCGGCGGATATCGAATTCGCACCGGGGTTCAATGCCCTGACCGGTGAGACTGGCGCGGGCAAGTCCATTGTTATCGATAGTTTGAGCGCTGTACTGGGGCAGCGGACCAGCCGGGAGCTGATCCGCACCGGGGCCGAAAAGGCGTTTGTCAGCGCGGCTTTTTCCGGTATAGCACCGGAGCTGACGGAGGAGTTGGGCATCCAGCCGGAGGCGGATGGGACGCTGCTGCTGCAGCGGGAGATCCAGACCGACGGCAAAAACGTATGCCGGGTCAACGGCCGTCCGGTAACAGTGGGACAGCTGCGGGCACTGGGTGCCCGACTGCTGAATATCCACGGGCAGCACGACGGGCAGCAGCTGCTGGACGAGGAGCAGCACATTGTGTATCTGGACAGTTTTGGAAAGACGGAAGCCCTTATAAATGCGTATACTGAAAAGTATAAACACTTTACAGATATACGGCGGCAGATCAGCGCGTTGCAGATGGACGAGGCGGAAAAAGCCCGGCGGGTAGACACCCTGCAATATCAGATCGAGGAGCTTCGTCGGGCAAAATTGAAGCCCGGAGAAGAAGAGGAATTGACAGCGCGGCGGGGGATGCTCCGGAACGCGGAGAAGTTTCTGGATGCCGTGGCCGGGGCGGACTATGCCCTGAACGGTGACGACAGCGGCGGCGGGGCGCTGAGCGCCCTGCGGCAGGCCCAGGACGCGCTGGGTGGCGTACGACATCTGGATGACGCTTTCGGCCAGCTGTATGAACGTCTGGGGGAGGCGTATAGCGAGGTCTACGACATCGCGGCTACCGTGGAGGACAAGCGGGGCGAGCTGGATGTGTCGCCCGGTGAGCTGGACCGGGTGGAGAGCCGGATGGACCTGCTGTACCGGCTGAAAAAGAAGTACGGCGCGACCGTGGAGGATATGCTGGACTATCAGGCCCGGTGCGAGGCGGAGCTGGCGCAGATCGAGGATGCCGGCGACACGCTGGTGCGGCTGGAGCAGGCGCTGTCCAAGGCGGAGAAGGCGGCACGGCAGGCGGCGCAGGCGCTGTCCGACGCGCGAAAGGCGGCGGCGGAACAGCTGACGGCGCAGATACTGACAGAACTACAGCAGCTGGACATGGGGAAGATACGCTTTGCGGTGGACTTTGCAGAAAAGCCTCTGGACAGCGACGGCATGGACGCGGTACGGTTTTTGATGTCTGCCAACGTGGGCGAGGAGCTGCGTCCCATCCACAAGATCGCCTCCGGCGGCGAATTGGCCCGGATCATGCTGGCTATGAAGAACGTGCTCAGTGAGCAGGATCACGTGGGGACGATGGTGTTCGACGAGGTAGACACCGGCGTTTCCGGCCGGGCGGCCCAGAAGGTGGCGGAGAAGATGGCGCGTATCAGCCGCAGAAAGCAGGTGCTGTGCGTGACCCATCTGCCACAGCTGGCGGCTATGGCGGACACGCACTTCTCCGTGGAGAAGGGCGAGAGAGGCGGCCGTACCTATACAGAGGTGCGGCGGCTGGACAGAGAGCAGCGGCGGCGGGAGCTGGCGCGGCTCACCGGCGGCAGCCATGTGTCCCAGACCATGCTGGACGGGGCAGAGGAGCTGCTGGTACAGGCGGAGAAATTCAGGGCGGAGCTGTAGCTGTTTTTCGCAACATGAAAATAGTGGTTGACAAACGAAAAAAATCTGCTACAATAACCTCAACTTGATACCGCAACAGCGATGAAGGGAATAAGTAGCGTATTTCAGACCTGCAAAGAGAGCCTCCGGCCGGTGTAAGGAGGAGAGGAAGAAATGGGTGAATACATCCCGGAGCAGCCTTCTGAACGTCCATGACGGACCAGTAGGGATGTGTCGGGTCCGCCCGTTATAGCGGTAGGGTGTGTCTGCACCCAACGAGGTCGTGTCTGCGAGGGCATGGCGAATATGAGGTGGTACCGCGAGCGTCTGCATCGCCCTCTGTCGAGATGACAGGGGGCGTTTTTTATTCCCTGTCACAAGAAAACAAATGAACATACAGAAAGGAAATTGAAGCTATGGGTATTTATGAGGAACTGGTGGCCCGCGGTTTGATCGCACAGGTCACAAATGAAGAAGAGATCCGCGAGATGGTCAACAACGGCAAGGCCACGTTCTACATCGGCTTTGACTGCACGGCGGACAGCCTGCACGTGGGCCACTTTATGGCGCTGTGCCTGATGAAGCGTTTGCAGATGGCGGGCAACAAGCCCATCGCCCTGATCGGCGACGGCACGACCCTGATCGGCGACCCCTCCGGCCGCACCGACATGCGTCAGATGCTGACCGAGGATGCCATCAAGCACAACGCGGAGTGCTTCAAGCGCCAGATGGAAAAGTTCATCGATTTCTCCGACGGCAAGGCGCTGATGCTGTATAACTCCGAGTGGCTGAAGCCGCTGAACTACATTGAAATGCTGCGCGAGGTGGGCGCCTGCTTCTCCGTGAACAACATGCTGCGGGCCGAGTGCTACAAGCAGCGCATGGAGAAGGGCCTCAGCTTCCTGGAGTTCAACTACATGATCATGCAGAGCTATGACTTCTACTATATGTTCCAGCACTATGGCTGCAACATGCAGTTCGGCGGCAACGACCAGTGGAGCAACATGCTGGGAGGTACCGAGCTGATCCGCAAGAAACTGGGCAAGGACGCCCATGCCATGACCATCACCCTGCTGCTGAACTCCGAGGGTAAGAAAATGGGCAAGACCGCCAGCGGCGCTGTGTGGCTGGACCCCAACAAGACCAGCCCCTTCGAGTTCTTCCAGTACTGGCGCAACGTGGATGACGCCGACGTGCTGAAGTGCATCCGTATGCTGACCTTCCTGCCGCTGGAGGAGATCGACAAGATGTCCACCTGGGAGGGCTCTCAACTGAACGAGGCCAAGGAGATCCTGGCCTACGAGCTGACCAAGCTGGTGCATGGCGAGGAGGAGGCCGACAAGGCCAAGGCCGCGTCCAAGGCGCTGTTTGCCGGCAGCGGCGACACGGAGCATATGCCTACTACCGAGCTGACCAACGATGATTTCGGCGGCGGCAGCATCGACGTGCTGACCCTGCTGGTGAAGTGCGGTCTGGCGGCCTCCAAGGGTGAGGCGCGCCGGCTGGTGCAGCAGGGCGGCGTCTCCGTCAACGATGAGAAGGTGGCGGCCATTGAGACGACCTTCGGCTGCGAGCAGTTCACCGGCGACGGCGTGGTCATCAAAAAGGGCAAAAAGGTGTTCCACAAGGCTGTTTTGGTGTAAGCTGTGCGCTGCATCTGTAATTATTGCCATCGTTTTTTGGAAAAGCCGCGGTATGACCGCGGCTTTTCCCTATGCAAAGGAACTTTTCCCGGGGAAAACGTTGCATAAAGGCGGGAAATATACTATAATATCCCGCGGTGTGCAAATTTTGAATGAATGAGTGATACACGATGAAAACACACGATTTTTACTTTGACCTGCCGCAGGAGCTGATCGCGCAGACACCGTTGGAACGGCGGGACGGCTCACGGCTGTTGGTGTTGGACAAGAAAACAGGGGCGGTAGAGCACCGGCATTTCTATGACTTGCCGGAGTATCTGCGTCCGGGCGACTGCCTGATCCTGAACAACTCCCGGGTACTGCCGGCGCGTCTGCTGGGGCACCGATTGCCCGGCGGCGGGGCCTGCGAAATTTTGCTGCTTATCGACCGGGGCGACAATGTGTGGGAGTGCCTTGTCCGTCCGGGGAAGAAGCTGCGGAAGGGCGCGCGGGTGTCCTTCGGCGACGGAGAGTTGACGGCGGAGGTGGTGGACGAGCTGCCCGACGGCAACCGGCTGGTAAAGTTCTCTTATGAAGGGATCTTCCTGGAGGTGCTGGAGCGGCTTGGTAAGATGCCCCTGCCGCCGTACATCAAGGAGGAGCTGCAGGATCAGGAACGCTATCAGACGGTGTACTCCAAGATCAACGGCTCGGCGGCGGCGCCCACAGCGGGGCTGCACTTCACGCCGGAGCTTCTGGAGCGAGTACAGGCAATGGGTGTAAAGGTAGGATACGTTACACTCCATGTGGGACTTGGGACCTTCCGCCCGGTGAAGGAGGATGAGATCACCGACCACACCATGCACAGTGAATACTGTGTGATCCCCCAGGAGACGGCCGATCTTATCAACGAGACGAAGAAAAACGGCGGGCGGGTCATCTGCGTGGGTACCACCAGCTGCCGCACGATAGAATCTCAGGCAGCGGAGGATGGAACCATGCGTGCCAGCGCCGGATGGACAGATATTTTTATCTATCCGGGGTACAAGTTCAAGGTGCTGGACGCACTGGTAACAAACTTTCATCTGCCGGAGTCCACACTCATCATGCTGGTATCGGCATTGGCGGGACGAGAGCACGTGCTGGCGGCCTATCAGCAGGCGGTGGAGGAACGGTACCGCTTCTTCTCGTTTGGCGATGCGATGTTTATTCAGTGAAAGCAGGAGAGAGAAATGTTCAAGGTCATCAAAAAAGAGGGAAAAGCCCGGCGAGGTGTGTTTACCTGTGCCCATGGCGGCGAAGTGCAGACACCGGTGTTTATGAACGTGGGCACCCAGGCCGCCATCAAGGGCGGCGTCAGCGCTATCGACCTGAAGGAACGGCTGGGGACGCAGATCGAATTGTCCAACACATACCACCTGCATCTGCGGCCGGGCGACGACGTGGTGCGGCAAATGGGAGGACTTCATAAGTTCATGCGCTGGGATGGCCCCATCCTCACCGACAGCGGCGGCTTTCAGGTGTTCTCTCTGGCAGGGCTGCGAAAGATCAAGGAGGAGGGTGTGACGTTTGCCAGCCACCTGGACGGACACCGCATCTTCATGGGTCCGGAGGAGAGTATGCGTATCCAGAGCAATCTGGGCAGCGACATCGCCATGGCCTTTGACGAATGCGTGGAAAACCCCGCGCCCTATGACTACGCCAAGGCCTCCTGCGAACGGACGCTGCGGTGGCTGGAACGCTGCAAAAAGGAGCACGACCGGCTGAACGCTTTGCCGGACACGGTAAACCCCGGACAGATGCTTTTCGGCATCAACCAGGGTGCCACCTACGCCGATCTGCGGATATGGCATATGCAGCAGATCGCCAAGATCGACTGCGACGGCTATGCTATCGGCGGACTGGCGGTGGGAGAGCCCACAGAGGTGATGTATGAGATCATCGACGCGGTAGAGCCGTATATGCCGGCGGATAAGCCGCGGTATCTCATGGGCGTGGGCACGCCAAGCAACATCATAGAGGGCGTGGCCCGGGGCGTGGACTTCTTCGATTGTGTGATGCCGGCGCGCAACGCGCGGCACGGAAAGCTGTTTACCTGGAAGGGCACGCTGAACATCAAAAACGCCAAATACAAGCTGGATGAACAGCCTATCGACCCGGAATGTGACTGCCCGGTGTGCCGGCAGTTCAGCAGGGCATATCTCCGGCACCTGTTTACAGCGGAGGAGATGCTGGGAATGCGCTTGGCGGTGATGCACAACCTGTATTTTTACAACAAGCTGACGGAGCGTATCCGTGACAGCCTGGACAACGGATGCTTTGACGCATTCCGGGAGGAATACAGTAAAAAACTGGCGGAGAAGATATAAACCTCTTGCCAAAAGCAAAAGAACTATGTATAATAGTATCACTTTGTTGTTAAAGGAGTAATGTTCCATGATTCAGATCGCTTACGCTGATGCTGCCGCTGCCACCACCACCGGCGGCATGGGTTCCACCATTCTGATGATCGTCCTGATGATCGCTATCTTCTACTTCCTGATGATCCGCCCCGAGAACAAGCGGAAAAAGCAGGCCGAGGAGATGCGGAGTTCTCTGAAGAAGGGCGATTGGCTGACCACCATCGGCGGCGTGTACGGCCGCGTCGTGGCTATCACCGACCGTACTGTGGTCATCGAGACCAGCGAGGACCGCGTTCGCGTGGAGTTCCTGAAGTCCGCTATCGGCCAGGTAGGTACCCTGGACGAGCAGGCTGCCGCCCAGCAGCGTCCGGTGAAGAAGGCTAAGAAGGAAGAGGCCGCGGAGGAAACTCCCGCTGTGGAGGAGAAGACCTCTGATGAGGTCACCGAGGCTCCCGCTGAGGCTGACAAAACCGACGCCGAGTAATACAGATTGAGAGGAGCGCTGCCCGGAGGGCGGCGCTCTTTTTGCGCTGACAGCGATCAGTATCGGTGTATCATGTGATGCAGACCTTCCGCATAAGCTGAAGCAAAGCTGATGCGGGAGGTATTCTTATGTCTTGGAAGCAACTGGCCGGCAAGGGAACGTGGCTGGGCACCGCCACAGCGGCAGTCGTGCTGCTGGCAGCACTGGGCGTATCGTCACTGCTCCTGCTGCGGGGGATCGTGCCGGAGCGCGCGATGGGCCCGTTGGTGTGGGGCGGCAGCGTTCTGGCGTGCTTCTGCGGCGGACGTATGGCCATACGGCAGGGCGGCGATGGTCCACTGCCTCGGGCGCTGGCAGTATCCGCCTGTGTATATGGTGCAATGTGGATCGCGGCGCTGACAGGAAACGAGGCGATACATTTTGCCGGCAGCGGCATCGCCCAGACCTGCGCCGTGTGGGGCGGCGGCCTTTTGGCGGGACTGATCGGAACGAAGCAGAAACGGCGGAGGCCCCGCAGCGGCCGCCGGAAGGGCGGTGACCGTCGAAAACGGGCGGTAACATAAAGCGGCGCATGGTTAAAATAACGAAAATGTGTTTTACGGCATTTTTTATCCGACGGTGCGGCGGGCGGCAGGGGAGTCGTTCGCCGCATCACGCTTTTCAAGATATGGTGCAGGTATTTTCGGCATTTCCCCGGATATTGGGATTTCGGCATTTTTATAAACCGCGTCAGTACTCTTGTATACATTGTTTACATAATTAAGTTGACATAACATTTTGACATAATTTACAAAAAATATGTTTTTGCGGAAAACCTCTTGCGGTTTTGTGAATTATGCCATATATTTATTATTATGTTTTGGCACGTCTATCGAGAGGGCTTGGCTCATACACTGTGGACGAGGTGAGCCCTATGAAGCTGCGTCGTCGCCGTATGCCTGTTCTCCAGCCGCCGAAGGCGCGGCTGTACATACTGTGTCTGTTTCTTGCCGCCGGGATCCTGGCGGGCTTTTTAGCGGGGCGGGCTGTGGCGTCGGAGGATCTGCTGTCGTTGAGCCGCTATGTGACAGGCTATGCGAGGCTGAACGCAGAAGAACCGCGCAGCGCGGGGCTGTGGCAGGTCCTATGGACCTATCTGCGCTATCCGGCCGTGGCGTTTCTGCTGGGCTGTACAGCCTGGGGCGTGATGCTGATCCCGCTGACGTGCGCGGCCCAGGGCTTCTTCCTGTCGTTCGCGGTGCAGTGCTTTGCCGCTGCACTGGGAAAGCAGGGCGTGGTATTGGCGCTGGCGGCGCTGGGACTGCGGTGTCTGTTCACCATACCATGTCTGCTGACGATAGCGGCGGACAGCTTTGCGTGTGCGTGGCGCCGGGCAGAACGTCAAAAGCCGGAGGTGAGAGACCGGCGGAGCGTGATCATCTGTGTGTTTGTATTGCTGACCGGGACAGTGGCGGAGTGCGCCCTAGTGCCGCGGCTTTTTGCATGGCTGATGCCAGGCTTGACTTGAAAGAGAGAGGAGTGAGGGACACATGACGGACTTTATCGCGGCATACCGCGACTATCTGACTGAGGAGAAGCACGCCTCCGCCAATACCCTCAGCTCCTATATACGTGACCTGACCCAGTTTCACAGCTGGCTGCTTTCCGTGGGCGTAACGGATATGCGGAAGGTGAAGAAAGAGACGATCAATGAGTATCTGCTGCATATGACCCATAGCGGCAAAAGCCCCGCCACAGTCACGCGGTCCACAGCGTCGATCAAGTCATTTTATGCCTATATGATGCAGTGTGGCGCTGTGAAGAGCAACCCGGCCAAGAGCGTGGTGGCCATGAAGGTGGAGAGGAAGTATCCGGAGATCCTCTCCAACCGGGAGGTAGAGCTGTTTCTGGAACAGCCCAAATGCGTGGACGAAAAGGGATTCCGTGACCACGCTATGCTGGAGCTGCTGTATGCCACTGGAATTCGAGTCAGTGAGCTGATCGGTCTGGATGTCAGCGATGTCAATTTGTCCGCCGGCTTTATCCGCTGCCGCAGCAAGGGAAAGGAGCGCATCGTGCCGCTGTACACCGCTGCGGTGAAGGCTCTGGAGGACTATGTGCGGGATATTCGTCCCCGGCTCATCGCCGATGAGGAAGAACATGCGCTGTTTGTGAATATGAGCGGCGAACGCATGAGTCGCCAGGGCTTTTGGAAGATCATCAAGTACTATCAGGAAAAAGCGGGCATCGAGAAGGATATCACCCCCCACACCCTGCGCCATTCCTTTGCCGTACACCTGCTGGAAAACGGCGCCGATCTGAGGTCCATTCAGGAGATGCTGGGTCACGCGGATATCAGCTCCACGCAGATATATACACACGTTATCAAAAAGCAGCTGAAGGATGTATATAATAAGGCCCATCCCCGTGCATAACAGCCTATCAAACCGCCCGGTTTTCCGGGCGGTTTTTGTTGCTATTTTTATTCCAGTTTGCTATAATAGAACAAATGTTGGGAGGTGGGCGCAGCTATGCGGATACTGGGCATTGACCCCGGCATCGCCATTGTGGGCTTCGGGCTGATCGAATCGAACCGGGGCAGTGTGCGAATGCTGCAATACGGCGCTGTGACTACCGAGGCGGGACTGCCGCTGGCGACACGTCTGGTGCAGATCGAAAACGACATGACCGCGCTGATCGCCCAACTGAAGCCTGATGAGATCGCCGTTGAGGAGCTGTTTTTCAGCAAAAACATCACCACAGGTATCGCCGTGGCCCACGGGCGGGGTGTGATCCTGTGTACGGCGGAGCGACTGGGCGTACCCATATTCGAATATACCCCCATGCAGGTGAAGCAGGCGGTGGCCGGCTACGGCCTGGCGGACAAGAAGCAGGTGATGGACATGACAAAGCGGCTTTTGAAGCTGAAGGCAGTGCCGAAGCCGGACGACGCGGCAGACGCGCTGGCCATCGCCATATGCCATGCCCGCAGCGCTACCAGCCTGCTGCGGCGAAAGGACCCCGACGTGAAGGAGACTGTCTGATATGTATTACTATGTGAATGGCACCGTGGCGGAGATCGATGCGGGGCTGGCGGTCATCGACTGCGGCGGCGTGGGCTACGCCTGTGCCACGACGAACTATACGCTCTCCCAGCTGAAAAAGGGCGCACCGGCCAAGTTGTACACTTATCTGAATGTACGCGAGGACGCCATGGAGCTGTTCGGCTTCGCCGATCAGAGTGAGCTGCGGAGCTTCAAGCTGCTGATCGGCGTATCCGGCGTAGGCCCCAGGGCGGCGTTGTCTATCCTGTCCGCCGTAACACCGCAGCAGCTGGCGCTGGCGGTGGTGACAGAGGATGAAAAAGCACTGACTGCCGCCAACGGCATCGGCAAAAAGATCGCTCAGCGGGTGATACTGGAACTGAAGGACAAGCTGGCACGGGAGGAAGCGCTGGGCGGCACATCCGTTAAGGGCGGCGCGCCCGCGATGGCTGCGGTGCCCCACAGCAAGAAAAGTGAGGCGCAGTCGGCATTGGCGGTGCTGGGCTACGGCAGCGCGGAGATCGCCGCAGCGCTGAAAGATATCGACATGGAAGCGCTGACGCTGGAGGACATCATCCGGCAGGCGCTGAAGCGCATGATGAAGTAGAGGAGGGGCGCACATGAGCATTGATTTCGGGGCGGACCTGTACGAGGAGCCTATCGTCGCCAAAACGTTTCTCAGTGAGGATGCCAACGAAGGTTCTCTACGGCCCCACACACTGACAGAATACATTGGGCAGGAGAAGGCCAAGCAAAACCTGTCGATCTTCATTGAGGCGGCGCGACGGCGAACAGAGTCTCTGGACCATGTGCTGCTGCACGGCCCTCCGGGACTGGGCAAGACCACACTGGCGGGCATCATCGCCCAGGAGATGGGCGTGAATATCCGCATCACCTCCGGACCGGCTATCGAGAAGCCCGGGGACCTGGCGGCGCTGCTGACGAACCTGAGTGAGAACGATATCCTGTTCGTGGATGAGATACACCGGCTGAACCGGGCGGTGGAGGAGATCCTGTACCCGGCCATGGAGGACTACGCCATCGATATCATCATCGGCAAGGGGCCTTCTGCCAACTCTATCCGGCTGGATCTGCCGAAATTCACACTGATCGGCGCCACAACACGGGCAGGGTCGCTGTCTGCACCGCTACGGGACCGCTTTGGCGTGACGCTGCGGCTGGAGCTCTACACGCCTGAGGAGCTGGCGAAAATCGTGACGCGCAGCGCCGGCATCCTGAACGTGTCCATTGAACCGGAGGGCGCTATGGAGATCGCGCGGCGATCCCGGGGCACGCCCCGTATCGCCAACCGGATGCTGCGGCGGGTACGGGACTTCGCCCAGGTGATGGCCGACGGCGTTATCACCAAGTCCGTAGCGGACAAGGCGCTGCTGGCGCTGGAGGTAGACTATCTGGGTCTTGACAACGTAGATCGACGGATGCTGCAGGCCATTATTGAAAACTATGGCGGCGGCCCGGTAGGTCTGGACACGCTGGCGGCCACCATCGGCGAGGAGTCGGTGACGCTGGAGGATGTGTATGAGCCATACCTGATGCAGATCGGCTTTTTGACCCGCACGCCCCGAGGGCGCTGCGTCACGCAGAAGGCCTATGCACATCTGCACATTGCGTTTACGGGCCAGCAGCAGCTGGAATTGTAGTGCGCAGAGACGGTTCGGTGGAATTTTTCGGTTGTTCTCCGCAAGAAAGCCGTCAAATTTGAGTTATTTTTGACAAAGTTACACGATTGACTTGACAAATTATTTTGTAAAAAGGTATAATAGCGTATGGTGAATGATACAAGGGCTGAATATGACCATCTGCAGACGCTGAGCGACGAGGCGCTGTGCGCTCTGGTAAAGCAGGGCAGCCGCGACGCCGAGGAGATCCTAGTAGGGCGTTACCACCGTTTGGTGCGCTCCTGCGCCCGTCCGTACTTTCTGGCGGGAGGGGATAGCGAGGACCTTTTGCAGGAGGGAATGTTCGGGCTTATCAAGGCAATACGGGAGTACGAGCCAGGACACGAGGCCTCTCTGTGCACTTTTGCTGAGACCTGCATTCGTCGGCGGCTGTATTCTGTGCTGCGTGCTGCCGCCTCCGGGAAGCATTCACCTCTGAACCAAGCCGTTCCTTTGGATACCTCTTTCTTTGACGCGAATCTCTCCTTTGCCCACGTCGATCCCGAGGGTTGGGTCATCGACTGCGAAAAAACTGCCGCTCTGCTGGAAAACGCGCGCAAGCTGCTGTCCGAATTCGAGGTAAAGATTTTAGGGTATTATCTGGACGGTCTCACCTGCCGTGAGATCGCAGAAACTGTGGGCCGGTCCCCGAAATCGGTGGACAATGCCGTGCAGCGTTTGCGCCGCAAAATAGCGCGGCAGCTTCTATCCGGCGATATCAGCAAAGGCTGAGCGCAATATATTTTTCTCAAAGAGAGGGTAAAATCATGTACGAAGACAAGACCTTAGTGTGCAAAGAGTGCGGCAAAGAGTTCGTTTTCACCGCCGGTGAGCAGGAGTTCTACGCTGAGCGCGGCTTCCAGAACGAGCCCCAGCGCTGCAAGGCCTGCCGCGACGCGCGCAAGAACGCTGCCCGTGGTCCCCGCGAGTATTTCACCGCTGTCTGCGCTGCCTGCGGCGGCGAGGCCAAGGTGCCCTTCGAGCCCAAGAGCGATCGTCCTGTGTATTGCAGCGACTGCTTCGCCAAGATGCGTGAGAACGGCTGATCTGCTGACTGCACACTGTTAAGTAGATAGAATAACCGCCCTCCGGTACGCCGGAGGGCGGTCTATTATAGCGCAGGATGAGAAAAATCCTGTTGAAAGTTCCGGCATTTTGGGGTATACTATCAGCACAATATTGTATTTGGAGGTTTTCCAACATGATTGAGATCACGAAAGACACCATTATCGGTGATATTCTGGACGTTGCGCCCCAGACCGCGCCCATCTTTCTGTCCATTGGTATGCACTGCCTGGGCTGCCCGTCCTCCCGCGGCGAGACGGTGGAGGAGGCCTGCGCTGTTCACGGCATCGATGTGGACAAGCTGCTGGAGCTGGTGAACGAGGAAGCCAACAAGCCCATCTCGGAGTAAGCAAAAAACAACGCCACGCATACGCAAGCGTATGCGTGGCCATTTGTGTAGGGAAATATGGAGAGACGACTGCAATTACAACCGCGGCTCCAACTGCTGGCGGACATGACACCGGCGGGCTGCCGTCTGGCGGATATCGGCACGGACCACGGGTATCTGCCGGTGTGGCTGCTGCAAAGAGAGCGTATCCAAAGCGCCATTGCTGCGGACATCGGCGCAGAGCCTCTGGCGCACGCGCGGCGGACTGCGGAGGAATATGGCGTGGAGGGTATCAGCTTCCGCCTGTGTGACGGGCTGGCCAATATCTCTCCGGAGGAAACGGATACAGTGATCATCGCCGGCATGGGCGGAGAGACCATCATCGCCATCCTGGAAAGTGCGCCATGGACGAAGGACGGCGCGCATACGCTGCTGCTTCAACCCATGACAAAGGCCGCAGAGCTGCGCCGATGGCTATCTGTAAATGGTTACGCCTTTACAGATGAGCGACTGGTGTGGGACAAGAATTACCTGTATCCGGTGCTGCGCGTAAACGGCGGCATTTGTCCGGCGCTGACGGAATTACAGACACTGACCGGTGTTCTGCTGGACGGCGACCCGCTGTATGCGGACTATCTCACCCAGCACGCCGAAAAGCTGCTTCATATCGCGGAAGGTCTGCGCCGCAGCGGCAGAGAGGACGCTCTGCACCAAGCAGAGGCCGCGGAAGCATTGGCACAGCAGATAGAAGAAAAGAGGAAAACCCTATGACAACGGTACGGGATATCGAACAGTATCTGTACGCCTGGGCACCGCGGGAATTGGCGGAGAGCTGGGACAATGTGGGTCTGCTGGTGGGTGACCCGGAAGCGGAGGTACACCGCGTTCTGGTTGCGCTGGACGTAACGCCGCAGGTGGTGGACGAGGCCATTGAAAAAGACTGCCAGCTGATCGCGGCACACCATCCGGTGATGAACTGTGCGTGGAACCAGGTGCAGACAGTCCGCACCGATGACCGGCAGGGAAGGGTACTGACAGAGCTGATACGCCACGGCATCGCCGCCATCTGTATGCACACCAATCTGGACGCGGCGGCCGGTGGCGTCAATGAGGTTTTGGCGCAGAAGCTGGGCCTTTCCGACCTGAAAATGCTGACGGAGGAAAAAATAGGGCGGATCGGCACGTTAAAATGTGAAATACCCCTTGTGGAGTTCACCCATTCTGTGATAGAATTATTAAGATGCAATGGTTTGCGCTATGTGGACGCGGGGCGGCCGGTACACCGGGTGGCGGTGGGCGGCGGCGCCTGCGGCTGCTATATTCCGCAGGCTATCGCCGCAGGCTGCGACACCTTTGTGACCTCCGACCTGAAATATAACGACTTTTTGGACACGGAGGGGCTAAATTTGATCGATGCGGGTCATTTTCCCACGGAGAACGTGGTATGTCCCGCACTGCGAGACCGGTTGGCAGAGGCATTCCCCGCAGTCGACGTCTTATGTTCGACCTCGCACAGCCGCGAGATCATCCAATACTGCATAAAGGAGAAGTAAACCATGTCAGGACATTCCAAGTGGCACAATATTCAGAAGACCAAGGGTGCGGCCGACGCCAAGCGCAGCGCCGCATTCACCAAGATCGCCAAGGAGATCATCGTGGCCGTCAAGCAGGGCGGCAGCGGCGACCCCAACAACAACTCCCGCCTGGCCACTGTTATCGCCAAGGCCAAGGCAGCCAATATGCCCAATGACAACATCAAGCGCACCATCGACAAGGCACTGGGTTCCGGCAATACCGATAACTATGAATCTGTCACCTACGAGGGCTACGGCCCCTGCGGCGTTGCTGTCATCGTGGAGGCGCTGACCGACAACCGTCAGCGCACTGCACCCGAGATCCGCCATTATTTTGACAAATTCGGCAAGGGCATGGGTGCTCAGGGCTGCGTCAGCTGGTCCTTTGACCGCAAGGGTGTGATCGTCATTGACAACGAAGAGGGCGAGCTGGACGAGGATACCGTGATGATGGATGCACTGGATGCCGGCGCCGAGGATATGCAGGCCGACGGCCCCGTGTTTGAGATCACCACCGATCCGGACAGCTTCAACGATGTGGTCAAGGCGCTGGAGGAGAAGGGCTATTCCTTCGAGAGTGCGGAGATCGAGATGGTCCCCCAGAACTACATTGTCATGACCAGTGAGGACGATGTCCGCAGCATGACGAAGCTTCTGGATATGCTGGATGACAATGAGGATGTGCAGAACGTCTGGCATAACTGGCAGCAGGATTGATTGGAGAACATACGAAAGGCGGCCTCGCGGCCGCCTTTATCTATGGGGAGAGTGATTATTTGACAATAGAACGGATCGAGCGTGATGGAAAAGCGTGTGCCGCGATACGCGGCACAGAAAAGGTCATCATCGATGCACAGGAACTGTATAAAAGAGACAGGGCAGACGCCCTGTCTCTTTGCATATATCACAGTGTCCGGACGCCGTCCATGATGATGGCACCGGCCAGGGCGGCCATCTCTTCCGGCGTCTCCTTTGCACCGCCGGAGAGCCACTCCAGTGTCAGCGTCAGATTGCCGGAGACAATGAAGGAACAGAAATAGTCCAGACGGTCGCTGCTCCCGGAATAGAACCGGGCCAGGAAGTCACGCAGGAAATAACTGCGTAGGATTCCGCAGATACGCTCGGTATACGCCCGATCGCCGTTGGGCCCCAGCAGCACCAAACACAAATCGGCGTTGTCCTGGGCGAAGCGATACAGCTCCGTCAGGTAGGGAAACGCATCAACTTCGCTGGTAGAGTAGGCGTATTTCTTACAGACCAGGATCAAACGCTCGGCCATCTCGTCCTCCAGCCGCTGCAGAAGATCGCTGACGTCCTTATAGTGGATATAGAAGGTCCCGCGGTTGATGTCGGCACGCTCAGCCAACTCGCGGACGGAGATGGATTTGGAGGGCTTCTCAGACATGAGATCCATCAGTGCCTGCCGCAGCTGCCGTTTTGTCTTTCTGACGCGCCGGTCAATACCTCTCTCTTCCATACCAATACCCTCCGCACTCTTTTTGATCTGCCGAATAGTTGACCTTGTGTTGATTTTAGCACAAAAAGGCAGAAAGAACAAGGATTTTTTACAAAACCGCCTTACTCTTGTGGAAGATCAGGCACTTCTAAACCACGGAGACAGCGCATAGAAATAAGGCAACAGACAGCATTCGGAGGATGGCATTATGATGGAGACAACGTCTATTTATCAGGATATGGCTCAGCGTACCGGTGGCAGCGTGTATATCGGCGTTGTGGGACCGGTCCGCACGGGAAAATCCACCTTTGTCAAACGATTTATGGAGACGCTGGTGCTGCCGCACATCGAAAACAGCTACCGGCGGGACCGGGCGCAGGACGAACTGCCGCAAAGCGGCTCCGGGCGCACCATTATGACGGCGGAGCCGAAATTCGTACCGGAGGAGGCTGTGGAGCTCCGGCTGGCGGAGGGCGCGGCTTTTTCGGTACGGCTGGTAGACTGCGTGGGGTATATGGTGGACTCCGCCGTAGGGCAGTTTGAGGACCTGTCGCCGCGGATGGTGATGACACCCTGGTTCGATCACGAGATCCCCATGACCGAAGCGGCGGAGATCGGTACCCGCAAGGTCATTACCGACCATGCCACAGTGGGTGTTGTGGTGACCACCGACGGCACGATCACGGATATTCCTCGAGAGGACTACCGCGAGGCGGAGGAACGGGTCATACGAGAATTGCAGGACATCGGCAAGCCCTTCGTGGTACTGGTAAATTCTGCCCAGCCGGAGGACCCCAGGGCAGCTGCTGCCGCAGCAGAAATACAGACACGGTACGGCGTGACCTGCCGCTGTGTCAACTGCCTGACACTGACGGAGGAAGACATCGGCGATATCCTGCGGGATCTGCTGTATCAGTTCCCTTTACGGGAACTGGATGTTTTTCTTCCCGAATGGGTAGATGCGCTGCCGGGTGAACACCCCATCCGCAGCGGACTGTACCAGGAGATCGGCGAGGCTGCGTCCCAGCTGACACGTATCTGTGCACTGCCGCCATGCTTGGCAGCGCTGTCCCAGGGCGAAAATATTGAGAGTGCGGCAGCCAGCACTATTGATCTGGGCAGCGGCGTGGCACAGGTGGAAATACGGCTGCCGCGGCGTCTGTTCTTTGAAACGCTGAGCCAGCGCAGCGGCTTGCAGGTGGCAGACGACGGCGACCTGATGCAGATCATCGGTGAGCTGGCGGAGGCAAAACGGGAATACGACAAGGTGGCGCCGGCCCTTCGCTCCGCCAGGGAGACCGGTTATGGCATCGTGATGCCCGGCGTGGAGGAGCTGAATCTGGAGGATCCGGAGATCGTGCGGCAGGGAGGACGCTACGGCGTGCGGATGCGAGCCAGCGCGCCGTCTATACACCTGATCCGGGCGGATATCGAGACGACGGTTTCCCCCATCGTAGGCAACGAGAAGCAGTCAGAGGACATGGTAAACTATCTGCTGCAGGAATTCGAGGGCGATACAGGAAAGCTGTGGCAGTCCAACATCTTCGGCCGCAGCTTCCACGAGATCGTAGGAGAGGACCTGCAGGCAAAGCTGAAGCGTATGCCGGCAGACGCTCAGGCAAAGCTGCGCCAGGCGCTGGAACGCATAATCAACGAGGGCGGCGGCGGACTTATCTGCATTATTCTGTAACACCGGATATATTCTCCATAACAGAGCAGCCGGGCAAACGCCTGGTTGCTCTGTTTAAGGCGGTACATCGTAAGAAACTGCACGTTTACAAGGTTTGAAACGTATGGAACATTTGGTTTAGATTTCATTGTTTTTTGAATTTTTCGGTAGAAAAACAGGTGTAAAAACTCAATTATTGTGAAATATTTTTTACTTTTATAGTGACAAATTTATGTAAGCTGGTATAATGTACTTGGAACAAATACGGCCGCCCCGGGCGGTGGAACAAAGGAAGGACAATCACATGGGAATCAAGATCGGTATCAATGGCTTCGGCCGTATCGGACGGGTGGTGCTGCGTATACTTGCGGACGATCCGGAGCGCTTCGAGGTATGCGGCATCAACCTGCGGAAGGCGGACGTGGACTACATGGTCTATCTGCTGAAATATGATTCCGTATTCCGGAATTTCCCCGGAATCGTGGAGCACGCCGGCGGTGACCTGATCGTCAACGGCCGCAAGATCAAGGTATACAGCGAGTCCGATGCCGCCATGATCAACTGGGCAGACTGCGGCGCGGAGTACATCATCGAGTCCACCGGCGCCAACAACACCACCGATAAGGCCTCCCGCCATTTCAAGGGCGGCGCCAAGAAGGTCATCCTGACGGCCCCCGCCAAGGACGATGCCACCCCTACCTTTGTCTTCGGCGTCAACAGCGATGAATACCGCAGCGATATGCGCGTCATCTCCAACGCCAGCTGTACCACAAACTGCCTTGCGCCGCTGGCCTATGTCATCCACAAGGAGTTCGGTATCGAGCAGTCCCTGATGTCCACCATCCACGCATCCACCGCCAAGCAGAAGGCCGTGGACAGCCGCGGCGGCAGTGACTGGCGCACAGGCCGTTCCATCCTCAACAACATTATCCCGACTACCACCGGTGCGGCCAAGGCCGTGGGTCGCGTGATCCCCTCCCTGAAGGGCAAGATGACCGGCATGGCCTTCCGCGTACCCACCGCAGACGTATCCGTGGTGGACCTGACGGCGCGGCTCAGCAAGACGGCATCGTATGCGGACATCTGCTACGAGGTCAAGCACGCCTCCGAGACGTATATGAAGGATATTATCGGCTATACCCGCGACCAGGTGGTATCCACCGACCTGATCGGCAATCCCTGCCCCTGCATTTTTGACGAGACAGCGGGTATTTCTCTGGACCAGGACTTCGTGAAGCTTATCGCCTGGTATGACAACGAGTGGGGTTACAGCAACATGGTGGTGCGTATGCTGGAGCATATGCACACCGTGGACGAAGCGGACACCTTTATGGCGCAGGAATAAGCGGCATATATACGATCTCCCCCGGCCCTGCCGGGGGAGATTTCTTGCGTCCGCACCCTTGTCAAGCGGTTCGCCGCGTGGTATGATAGCACCAGTAGGAAAGGTGGATAGGGAGGAGGACATATATGCTTTTGGCCATCGATATCGGCAATTCAAATATTTCCGTAGGGCTGTTTGACCGGGAGAAAACGCTGAAATTTCTGGCATCCATTGACACGGACAGCCGCAAGACAGCGGACCAGATCAGCATCGATCTGATGAATTTATTTACACTGTACGGCTGTGATATCCACGATGTCAGCGGGGCGATCTTATCCAGCGTGGTACCGCCTATGAACTTCATGATGGAAAAGGCGCTGACGCGCCTTCTGGGCAAGCCGCCCATGGTAGTTGGCGCAGGCATTAAGACCGGGCTGAACATCCGCATGGAATTCAACAGCCAGCAGCTGGGCGCGGACATTGTGGCTAACGCGGTATCGGCATTGGAAAAATACCCGGTGCCCATCATCATGATCGACATGGGCACAGCCACCATCATCTCCTACATCTCAGAGAAGCGCACCTACGAGGGCGGACTGATGTTCCCCGGCGTGCGGCTGTCGCTGGATGCGCTGTCCCATCATACGGCGCAGCTGCCCAATATCTCGCTGGAGCACCCCCGGCAGCTCATCGGCAAAAACACCGAGGACTGTATGCGAAGCGGCATCGTCTACGGCACCGCCGCCATGCTGGATGGGGTCATCGACCGTATCCGTGAGACGCTGGGCGGGGCGGAGCCCTCTATCGTGGCCACCGGCCCAAACGCACCGGTGATCGCCCGATACTGCCGCAACCACGTGGTGTACGACAAATATCTGCTGATGGAGGGGCTGTACGCCATCTATCAGAAAAATGCAAAATGATATACGCGCCCTCCGGCGATACCGGAGGGCGTACCTTTATGTAAAAACAGCTGGAAAGCAAAAATACTTTCCAGCTGTTTATGCATAACGTTTTTACTTAGCAAGCACCTTTTTCAGCTTGACAAAGCGGGGCAGAGAGTCCTGCTTGGGCAGCTCCGGCTCACCCTGGATCAGCGGCAGCGCATATTCGATAAACTGGTGGTTCACGCCATTGCCCTCCTCATTGATCCACTCGCGGGGAATTTTCTTCTCCACGTTGGCGACCTCCACCAGCGGAACGAGCTTGGTGCGGCAGGCATACTTCCCGTTCTGGATACCGCGCTCAAAACCGATCATGCGGCCGTTGATGCCGTTGACCGCGTTCTCCACGGCCACCTTGCCGGCCATGTAGGACTCTTCGATATCCGTCTCGCTGGCCAGATGGGCGGCGCAGCGCTGAAGCAGGTTCAGCTCGATGCCTCGGACCTTGGCGCCGGTCTCCTCCTTCAGCACTTCGGCCAGAATAGTGGCCAGACCACCCAGCTGGGCGTGGCCGAAGCCGTCGTTGGCGGCCACCTTGGCCTCGGAGACGAAGCCGCCGTCCTCATAGTGGATACCCTCGGACACGGCCACAATACAGTTGCCCGTGGCATTGTAGACCTTCTTGACGTCCTCGATGAATTTTGGCATACTGAAATCCGTCTCAGGCAGATAGATCAGATCCGGGCCCGCGCCATATTCGCTGGCCAGGGCGGAAGCTGCGGCCAACCAACCGGCATGACGGCCCATGATCTCCACCACCACGATCATTCCCTTGTCGTACACATGTGCGTCCTGATAGACCTCCATAATGGAGGTAGCGATGTACTTGGCGGCAGAGGCGTAGCCGGGGCAATGATCCGTGCCGAACAGATCGTTGTCAATGGTCTTGGGCACGCCCATAACGCGGCACTCGTAGCCCACAGACTGCATATACTGGTTGATCTTATTGCAGGTGTCCATGGAGTCGTTGCCGCCGTTATAGAAGAAATAGCGTACATCGTGCTTCTTGAATACCTCAAGGATACGCTTGTAGTCCGTATCATCCAGCTCCGGATCGGCGATCTTATAGCGGCAGGAGCCCAGTGCGGAGGAGGGGGTATACTTCAGCAGGCGCAGCTCCTCGGGATCCTCCTGCCCCATGTCGAACAGCCGATCGTTAAGTACACCCATGATGCCGTGCTCGGCACCCAGCACCTGGGTAATGGCGCCGGACTTCAGCGCCGTGTCGATCACGCCGTAGGCACTGGCATTGATAACGGAAGTGGGGCCGCCGGATTGACCGATAATACACGCGCCGCGCAGTTCTTTCATATTCGCATACCTCCAAAAGCGGAATTTTTGTGTTTACAACGGGTATTTTACCATGTAGAATAGCCGTTGTAAACAGTTTGTGCTTGCAAATCCGTAAAAATATGATACAATAGGAACGTTCCATACAACAGGTGCATACTTGCAAAATTTATCATAAAGGAGACTTTGACATGGCACTGGTAACTTCCAAGGAAATGTTCGCCAAGGCTTATGATGGCGGCTACGCCATCGGCGCGTTCAACGTCAACAACATGGAGATCGTACAGGGCATCACCGAGGCCTGCCAGGAGGAGCACGCTCCCGTGATCCTGCAGGTCAGCAAGGGCGCCCGCGCCTACGCCAACCACACCTATCTGGTGAAGCTGGTGGAGGCGGCGGTAGCGACCTGCCCCGATATCCCCATCGTGCTGCATCTGGATCACGGTCCCGACTTTGAGACCTGCAAGAGCTGCATCGACGGCGGCTTCACCTCCGTAATGATCGACGCCTCCTCCAAGCCCTTCGCCGAGAACATCGAGATCACCCGCAAGGTGGTGGAGTATGCCCATGACCACGGTGTCGTCGTGGAAGCGGAGCTGGGTACGCTGGCCGGTATCGAGGATGACGTGAAGGTGGCTGACCATGCCGCGTCCTACACCCGTCCCGAGGAGGTCGAGGAGTTCGTATCCAAGACCGGCTGCGACTCCCTGGCCATTGCCATCGGCACCAGCCACGGCGCGTATAAGTTCAAGCCCGAGCAGTGCACCGTCAATGAGAAGGGCATCCTGGTGCCGCCTCCCCTGCGCTTCGACGTGCTGGAGGAGGTCAGCAAGCGCCTGCCCGGTTTCCCCATCGTGCTGCACGGCTCCTCCTCCGTACCGCAGGAGTATGTGAAGATGATCAACGACCACGGCGGCAAGATGCCCAACGCCATCGGTGTGCCCGAGGAGCAGCTGCGTCAGGCCGCCCGTCTGTCCGTCTGCAAGATCAACATCGACTCCGATCTGCGTCTGGCCATGACCGGCACCATCCGGCAGTTCATGGACGAGCACCCCGACAAGTTCGATCCCCGCGAGTATCTGAAGCCCGCCCGCGCCAACATCAAGGAGCTGGTACGCCACAAGCTGGTGGACGTGCTGGGCTGCGCCGGCAAGGCGTAAACGACTGTACAAAAAATCTCCCGGCTCCGCAGAGCCGGGGGATTTTTTCAATCGGCGTACCAGGACATATTCAACTCCGTATCGCCTCTCGCATAATCCTTATACCAATCGCTATATATGCATCCAAGCTCCATATTGTTGACAATCTCCACAACGCGCCAATAACCGTCATCCCGCTTTTCCAGCTTCCAAAGCGCGATATGGTCTATCGCGCCGGTGCTGTCGTATGGCCTGAGATCATGGGCTTGATCGAAATGGCTGTATCCGTATTTGACCCACATTTTCCCGGAGCTGCCGCCGAAATGTGCCGACAACAGGTCGATGTGATAGGTGGTCAGAATTTCGCCTTCAAATACCTCCGGGACACAGTAGTTCATCAGTGCGCCGAAGTAATAAGAAATTTCCTCCCGTGACATCGCCATCTTGTTGTACACGTCTTCCTCTTTATTCTCAAATACAATGTGTACGCTGTTCAGAACGGACAATGCTGTGGCCCGGTCGGAAATCCCGCCCTTGAACAGCAGCGCCATGCGGTCGCTGAAGGTATATCCCTTGGTGTTGCTGACGTCCGCCAGATAGTCGATGGGGTTGAGCCGCAGCATCAGCGTCACCAGCAGCACCACCGCCGCCGTAATAAAGATGGCGCACCACGTCTGCTTCCGCAGCTTCTTTTTCAGCGTCCGCAGAACGCCGGCTTCACCGGTGCGCTGCTCCGTGTCCGCGTCGGTGGGAGCGGACGGCTCTTCACCGGCGGACAGTGCGCGGCATTCTTCGCATGTATCCAGATGCTCTTTGACAAAGGCGGCGCTGTCCTCGCTGAGCATGCCCTCCGCATACAGCGGCAGCAGGTCGCGGACGATACTGCATTCATTTTTCATTGTTGCTGTCCTCCAATCTGTTTTTTATCATGTTTCTGGCACGGTGGTAGGTAACACATGCCCAGTTATCCGACTTGACGAACAATTCACCGATCTGCTTATAAGACAGCTCGGCGTATACCCGCCACATGAACACCTCCCGGTACGGCTCCGGCAGGTCATGCAGAATGGCCTGTATCTGCCGGGCTTCCTCCCGTGCGCCGATCAGCTCCTCGGGAGTATCCGCACTGCCCACAGACTCCGGCAGTTCTTCCAGCGGAGTGGTATGCTTTTCCTTCCGCAGATAGGTATAATAGCAGTTCTTGGCGATCTGGCACAGCCATACCCGCATGTCGCAGCTGCCCCGGAATTTTCCGATGGATCGCAGTGCCTTGAAGAATGTGTCGCTGGTGATCTCCTCAGCCACATGCTCGCTGCCGGATAGCTTCAGAATATAGCGGTATACATCCCGGAAGTACAGGTCATAGACCTGCTCAAATTCCATCTGCTGCCACCTCCTTTGTCTATATGACGCGCGGCTCGGCGGAATCTTACAAATTATTTCGATTATTTTGGACAGCGAAAGCGGCGGCGCGGATGATATCCGTGCCGCCGCTGATAACAACAGCTGTAAATTATATCTGCTTTACAGTGTTTCCTTAATCTTGGCCGCGATCTGATCGGCGGTCAGGCCGTATTCCCGCAGCACGTCGGCAGCCTTGCCGGACTGACCGAACCGATCGTTGACGCCGATCTTGCGGAATTTGCAGCAGACCTTGCCCATCAGTACATCGGCCACAGCGTCACCCAGACCTCCGATGACGCTGTGCTCCTCCACAGTAATGACATTGCCGCACTTTTCGGCGTACTTCGTCACGCACTCCGCGTCAATGGGCTTGATGGTGTGTACGTTGATGACGCTGATCTCGATACCCTCGGCGGAGAGCAGCTTGGCGGCCTCCAGCGCCTCGTTGACCATCAGACCGCAGGCAAACACCGCCGCGTCCTTGCCCTCGCGCAGCACATTGGCCTTGCCGATCTCAAAGGGATAGTCCTCCTCGAATACCGGGGTGGCCAAACGCGCCAGACGCATATAGGCGGGACCCTGAAACTCCGCCAGGGCAAAGGTGGCCTTCTCTGCCTCATTGGCGTCAGCAGGGACGATGACGGTCATGCCGGGGATCAGCCGCATAAGACCGATGTCCTCGATGGCCTGGTGGCTGCCGCCGTCCTCGCCCACAGACACGCCGGCATGGGAGCAGCAGATTTTCACATTAAATCTGGGATAGGCGATGGTGTTGCGGATCTGCTCATAGGCGCGCCCAGCGCCGAACATGGCGAAGGTGGAGCAGAAGGGGACAAGCCCCATAGTGGACAAACCGGCGCCGATATTCATCATATTGGCCTCGGCGATGCCGCAGTCGAAGAAGCGCTCGGGATGCGCCGCCTTGAAATACTTGGTCATAGTGGCACCAGCCAGGTCGGCATCCAGCACCACGACGTTCTTATTCTGTTCACCCAGCTCTACCAGCGCCTTGCCGTAGGCTTCACGGGTGGCGATCTTTTCACTCATGGCTCAGTCCTCCAATTCCTTCAATGCCTGCTGCCGCTGTTCCTCGTTGGGCGCCTTGCCGTGCCAGCCCACCTGGCCTTCCATGAAGGATACGCCCTTACCCTTGACCGTGTGGGCCAAGATAGCCTTGGGCCTACCAGGCGTCACAGGCGCGCCCAGCGCTGCTTCAATGGCGTCCAGGTCATGGCCGTCGATCTCGTGCAGATCAAAGCCAAAGGCCCGCAACTTGGCGGGCATATCGCCCAGAGACATGACCTCATCGTTGCTGCCGTCGATCTGCAGGCCATTGTTGTCCACGATCACGGTCAGGTTGTCCAGCTTATAGTGGGCAGCGGACATGAGGGCCTCCCAGATCTGGCCCTCCTGACACTCGCCGTCGCCCAGCAGCGTAAACACCTTGGTGTCCTTGCCCTGCACCTTGGCGCCCAGCGCCATACCCACGGCAATAGAGCAGCCCTGACCCAGGGAGCCGGTGGAGGCGTCCACACCAGGGACCTTCTTGCAGTCCGGGTGGCCCTGCAGGATGCTGTGCAGCTGCCGGAAGTTCTTGAACTCATCGCGGCTGATAAAGCCCAACTCCGCCAGAACCGCGTAGTAACAGGGGGCAGCATGGCCCTTGCTGAGCACAAAACGGTCACGGTCCGCCCAGTGCGGATTTTTGGGGTCGATACGCATATGGTTATAGAATACGCTGGCCACCAGCTCCACCGCGGACAGGGAGCCGCCGGGATGACCGCTGCCGGCGTTGGCGGTCATGTTGATGATGTCCCGGCGCATCTGACGGCACACGCCGGACAATTCTGCTTTATTCATGGGAAACCTCCATTCCATGTTCTTCTGACCTAATAGGATATAGTATTTCCCATATAAAGTCAATGCAGGGCGACAGAAAAGTCACGGAAAAGTAACGGAAAATATCACATCAGCAGGGGAGGGCACATACAATAGGGCGGAGGGATGCCAGATGCTTTTTCGTCCGTATGACAGACTGGAGGCCGTGATCTACGCCCATCGTTGGGCCTATGGCCGCAATCCGGCCTTTTACGATTATGAGGAGATCGGCGGCGACTGCACCAACTATGCCTCACAGTGCATCTACGCCGGTACCGGCGTGATGAACTACACGCCTACCTTCGGCTGGTACTATATCAACAGCAATGACAAATCGCCCTCCTGGACGGGTGTTGAATTTCTGCGTGACTTTCTGGTGCGTGAGAAACGCTCTGCCGGGCCGGTAGCCCAGGAGACGCAGGACCTCTCCCGGGCACGGCTGGGAGATGTGATACAGCTAAGGTTCAGTGGGGATGTATTCCAGCATTCTCCAGTGGTGGTACAGCCCAACTCTGACGGTGATCCGGCCAAAATACTGGTAGCCGCCCACAGCGCGGATGTGGATTGGCGGCCGCTGAGTACCTACGACTATCAGGCGTACCGGGTCCTGCACATACTTGGTGCATTCGTGCCGTAAATGAACATCCCCCGGGGAAACCTGGGGGATGTCGTACAATAAGCTGTCCCCGGCAGAGCCGGGGACAGCTTATTATTGCGGCACTATTTGTCAAAGGATGGGTTCATAAAATATACGTTCTTTTCGTTCAGCCGGTCTTTGGCCAGGCGCAGACCTTCGCCGAAGCGCTGGAAGTGGACGATCTCCCGGGCACGCAGGAACTTGATGGCATCGTTGACGTCCGGATCATCGGACAGGCGCAGAATGTTGTCGTAGGTCAGGCGCGCCTTCTGTTCGGCGGCCAGATCCTCCGTCAGGTCGGCGATCATGTCGCCGGTAACGCCGATGGAGCCTGCCGACCAGGGAAAACCGGACGCCGCGGTGGGATAGACTCCTGTGGTATGATCCACAAAGTAGGCGTCAAATCCGGCAGTCCGGATGTCCTCGTCGGATAGGTTTCGCGTCAACTGGTGAACAATAGTCCCCACCATCTCCAGATGTCCCAGTTCTTCTGTGCCGACCGTGGAAGCCCAAGGGCCACAAGTACGAAAAAGCCTTGCGCCGCAAGGGTTACAGGCCGAAAAAGAGATGGAAAACGCGAATGTGCAAAATGCCGGTTGGCTCCATTCCTTTGACGCGGACTACCACTATCGCGGCTCCGACCTTCACTACCATGTGAACGTGTCCGCCGCGCTTTCGGAGGGAGGGGCGGTATGGTGAAGGAATTTATCTCGCAGCTTCCACCGGACAAGCTGTCGCCCTTTGAAAAGCATCCCTATCAGGTGCGGGAGGATGCCGCCATGGACGAGCTGGTGGAGAGCATCCGTGTCCACGGCATTCTATCGCCCTTGTTGGCCCGGCCAAAAGGGGAGGGCTATGAGCTGGTCAGCGGGCATCGGCGGCGTCTGGCGGCGCAGAAATTGGGCCTGCCCACCGTGCCGGTGCTGGTGCGGGAAATGACCGACGATGAAGCGGTGATCCTGATGGTGGACAGCAACCTTCAGCGGGAAAACCTGCTGCCCAGCGAGAAGGCGTTTGCGTATAAGATGAAGCTGGAGGCGATGAAGCATCAAGGAATGACTTGTGGACAAGTTGGCCACAAGTCAAGGGATGCCGTCTCAAACGATGACAGTGGGCGTACTATCCAGCGCTACATTCGCCTGACCAACCTTGTTTCGCCGCTGCTTCAGATGGTGGACGATGGACACATCGCCTTTTCTCCCGCCGTGGAGCTGTCCTATCTCACACGCGATGAGCAGGCGGAGTTGTGGGACTTGATTGGGCGGGAGGACGCCACACCGTCGCTGTCACAGTCACTCCGCATGAAGCAGATCTCCCGCGAGGCAAAGCTGACGCCGGAGGTGCTGTACGCCATTCTTACCGAGGAAAAGCCCAATCAGAAAGAGCAGGTTCGCATCAAAACCGAGTCGTTGCGGAAGTATTTCCCGCGCAATTATTCTGCGCAGCAGATGGAGCGGGAGATCATCAAGCTGCTGGAGGCCCGTTACCGCGCGAAGGGCAGGGGAGAACGATGATTTTCGCATACTGGCGCTATACAAATTTCTTCCGTACAATAGCGGCAGAAAGGAGCGAGGATTATGGAGCAGAATTTACCGCCATTGCCGCCGGTCATTTTTGAGAACGGTCTTTACTACGAGCTGCGGGGCGAGCAGTATTATCCCTGCCTTTTGCCGCCGGAGTCGGACACCACAGAGGACAAGCTGCTGAAAATCATCATACGCCAGATGGCGGAAGCACAGGGCATCAACGAGGACTTGAAGGCGCGGGATCAATTGGCGTGGGTCGGCGCGATGAACAATATCAAAAGCGCGGCTCTTGAGATCATGCGGGAGTCCAAATGACACCCTAAGAAAGAAACAAAAGAAAAAACCAACGCAAGCGGAGACGGGTCAAATGCCTGCCTCCGCTATTTTTTATAGAGGAGCATGGAATGGACTATTTTTGCAAATCGGAATCCGAAGCCTATGCGTTTTACCGCGTTCCCAAGTTGCTATTTACGCATATCTTCTACAAAGACTTGCCATGTGAAGCAAAGCTGCTTTACGGTATGTTAGTAGACAGAATGACGCTTTCCGACCGGAATTTCTGGAGAGACCGCGAGGGAAACACCTACATCTACTTCAGCATAAAGACGATTATGCGGAGTCTCAACTGCGCCCATGGTAAGGCAGAAAAGCTCCTGGCCTCACTGGAAGACTATGGGTTGTTAGATCGTAGGCGGCAGGGCCTTGGAAAACCTTCACGGCTATATCCGCAGCCATTTGCCCGTGAGATGTTATCCTGAATTTCGGAGTTCTGGCGCGACGAAATTCGGTGCTGCTGGAACGCCGGTTTTCGGCGTTCAATAAGACAGAGAAAATAAAACTGATTGGTTAAGAAACTGAATGAGACAGGAAAGGACGGAATGATTATGAAAGAGAATAAGATCAGAAACAAACAAGTCAACCTTCGGCTGACAGAGGCAGAATACAGGCGTTTGGACGCAGCAGCACAGGCCAGCGGATTAGGGAGGTCGGCTTATCTTCGGATGGTACTGTACGCCTCGTGGCTCCGTGAGGGAGCCAAAAAAGAAAAATAGAAATGGTGCGTGTTGCACGAGCAGCCACTATAATGGCGCAGAAGCTTCCGCCGTAGGAGGAAACAGATTCTGTATTGCGAATGCGATACGGAATCTGTTTCCGCAAGCATAGCATTTTGACAGCAAAATGCGCTTGTTAAGGGGACATCCCCCTAATACCCCCGCTATCGCAATATCAATAATTTGCACCTGAACGGGATTTTCCCGTTCAGGTGCAAATTTCATGTATAGAAAGGTACGGTTTGTTTGACTTTATTCGCAGAAAGGTATATAATATTTACAGTAAAAAACTGCGACAGGGCTAATTACCAGCCGCACTATCCAACAGTCCTGTGCTTTCTACAGGGCTGCTTTTTGCTATTTTGAGATAAGGAGAATGTCCATGGAATATATGTCCATCACACAGGCAGCAGAGAAGTGGGGCATCACCCCTCGTCGTATTCAAGTTCTCTGCAAAGAAGAACGTGTCCCCGGCGCGATCCGTATCGGTTATGTATGGGCCATTCCCGCAGACGCCGAGAAGCCCAAGGACGCAAGGGTGCGAAGCGGGAAGTATGTGAAGAATAGCGAAAAGAATAGCAATGATTGTTGTTCAAAAGAATAGGGAGAGTAATGAGATATGGAAAACAATGCAAGGATTTGGGGCATCCACACAATGGATGATTCCCTGTTTTTGAACCAAAACATTATCGCAATTGGTTGGGATACAATCGGTGATCTTTCTCGAATTGAGCCTACGAGAGAAGCATATAAAAACGAATATATTCGCGCATACCCCAATGCAAAAAAGGGATCAGTCGCAACCGGAGCAGGAATGCTTTACCGATTTTCCTGTGAAATGCAGAAAGGCGATTATATTGTTTTTCCATCAAAGATTGACCGTAAAATCAATATTGGTATAGTGGAGAGCGATTATTTCCATGATGATGCCGCTGCAATGTATCCAAATCAGCGGAAGGTTAAGTGGCTAAGGCATTTGCCGCGCACAGCATTTTCGCAAGGTGCGTTATACGAAGTAGGTTCTGCTTTAAGCTTCTTTCAAGTCAAGAATTATTCTGACGAGTTTTTGAAGGCGCTGGATCGCAATTTTACCGGAAATAACTTGGAATCTGAGCCGGACGAGACTGTGGCTCGAACGGCAGAGGAAATCATTGAATCTACTAAAGACTTTATTCTGAAAGAACTTAGCAAAAGATTAAAAGGGTACGCACTGGAAGAATTTATAGCAGATTTACTGCAAGCCATGGGGTATCGAACTACGCTTTCTCCGCACGGCGGCGATAATGGCGTCGATATCACAGCCTATAAAGATGAACTGCCGCCCCGCATTGTAGTACAGGTAAAAAGTCAGGACGGAGATATTAAGGAAACGACAATTCAATCTTTGAAGGGTGCTATGCGAGAGGGTGATTATGGCGTATTTATCACACTTTCCGACTATACAAAAAATGCACAGAAATATTTAGACAATACTCCTATTATCCGCGGTATCAATGGTACAGAGCTTGTAGACCTCATTTTGAAATACTACGACAAATTGAGTGAGCAGTATAAAAGGATTATTCCGCTGAAAATGGTGTACATTCCGATTGCCGTAGAAGAATAATTAGCATAAGGAGGCTCACGATGGCTCTTGAGAATAAATTAGGCATCACCAGCTCCGCCGAGCTTGCCCACGAGGAGGAGCGTATCAGTAAAAAGAAAGCAGTTGAACTCTTTGAAAGCGGTACACTGGACAAGCTGGAGCCGGGGAAGTTTGCCTCTCTGCAAGCGATCCACAAGGCGCTGTTTGAGCATATCTACGACTTTGCGGGGCAGCTTCGCACGGTGAATCTGGCAAAGGGGAATTTTCGCTTTGCGCCGCTGATCTACCTAGAAGCGGCGCTGGCCAACATCGACAAAATGCCGCAGTCCACCTATGACGAGATCATCGAGAAGTATGTGGAGATGAATGTTGCCCATCCATTCCGCGAGGGAAACGGACGCAGCACACGCATCTGGCTCGATCTGATGCTGAAAAGCGGCATCGGTCAGGTGGTGGACTGGAGCAAGGTGGACAAGGAGGATTATCTCCTAGCTATGGAGCGCAGCCCCATTAAGGACGTAGAGATCAAGGTGCTGCTGAAAGACGCTCTTACCGACGACGTGTACAGCCGCGAGGTTTTTATGAAGGGCATCGACCACAGCTATTATTACGAGGGATATACGACATTTAAGGCGGAAGAATTGTAAGGTCTTTCAAAGAGAGAATTGAATCGCGTGTAGAAGGGGTGATGGTTTTGCAGTACTATGCACATGTCCGGGAGAGTTCCGATGGCAATAAGGAGTATCAGACGGTTGCCGAGCATCTAATTGGTACGGCTAAACTGTGCTGCAATTTTGCGGCAGCCTTCGGCGCGGAAGTCGACGGGCATCTGGCAGGACTGACCCACGATATTGGCAAATGCACCGAAGAATTTCAGAATCGCTTGCTGAACGACGGTCCCGTTGTTGACCACGCCACGGCGGGAGCGATGGCCTGTGCAAAGCAGGGAAACCGCTATGTTGCTGCCTGCGTGGCAGGACATCACGGGGGCTTGCCAGACTTCGGCAACATGCGGACAACCCGGAAAGACGACGGGACGTTCTATGGACGGCTGTTGAAAGGACGTGATGAACAGCGCTTAGAGCGTTGCGGTGAAAGCGGCATAACAATACCGCCGCCGATGGTCTCAGCGGCAAAAAAGCTATCTCCTCTGCAAGCATCCTTTTGGACAAGAATGCTTTATTCCTGCTTGGTGGATGCCGACTATCTGAATACAGAGCAGTTCATGAACGGCGAGCGAGGACGGGGCGGATACGATGACCTCCCTACGCTGCTGGCACGGCTGCAGGCGCATATCAAACCGTGGCAGCAGCAGCCCAAGACGGAGTTGAACCGGCTGCGCTGTGATATCCTGAACACCTGCCTAGATGCAGGCAGTAAGCCGAAAGGCGTTTACACATTGACCGTCCCTACCGGCGGCGGAAAAACGGTGTCATCTCTGGCATTTGCACTGCGCCATGCGGTGAAACACGAGATGTCGCGGGTGATCTATGTCATTCCGTATACCTCTATCATTGACCAGAACGCCCAGGTGTTCAGAGATATTCTGGGAAGTGGTAATGTGCTGGAGCACCATTTCGGCGTACAGTTCGACCTCTCCGATGGAGCAACAGCGGAGGACATTCAAAAGACGCTGGCCACGGAGAATTGGGACATGCCGGTGGTGGTCACCACGGCGGTGCAGTTTTTCGAGTCCATGTATGCCGCCCGCTCCTCTCGGTGCCGCAAGCTGCATAATCTGACCAACAGCGTCATTATCTTCGACGAGGCGCAGATGCTGCCGTTGCCGCATCTGCGACCCTGTGTAGCGGCCATAGCTTCACTGGCAGAGCAATTTCGCTCCACGGTGGTACTTTGTACCGCAACGCAGCCATCACTGGGCGACCTGCTGCGTACCTATGCGCCAAGCTGTCCCGTGACGGAACTTTGCCCGCAAACAGCGGCACTGTATGATCGCTTCCGCCGTGTGACCTTCCGGCAGGCCGGAACGCTGACCGACGAGGCACTGGCGGAGCAGCTGAGTGACCAACGGCAAGTTCTCTGCATTGTCAACAGCCGTAAGGCGGCCCAAAGCATATACACACTGCTGCCGCCGGAGGGCAGCTACCACTTATCTACCCTGATGATCCCGGCACAGCGTCAGACGCTGCTCGGGGAGATCAGAGAACGGCTCAGACAGGGCGAACCGTGCCGCGTGGTATCCACCTCGCTGATTGAAGCGGGCGTTGATGTAGATTTCCCGGCCGTATACCGGGAGCTGGCGGGGCTGGATTCCGTCATGCAGGCGGCGGGTCGCTGCAACCGTGAGGGAAAACATCCTGTAGAGGGGAGTCTTGTCACAATTTTTGAGCGGACGGAGCTGCCGCCGCTGCTGTTTCGATCCGCCATCGGCGCAGCCAGAGAAGCACTGGGCGACGATAGTGACCCGGCCGCACCTGAGACGATGGCACGGTATTTCCACTGCCTGCGCGGTCTGACCGGCGATGCGCTGGACAAGCAAGGTGTCATCAAAGCGTTTACGCATGGTATCGAGGGCTGTGAATTTCCATTCCGGACGGTGGCGGAGAAGTTCCATCTTATCGACCAGAATACATATACAATCTACATTCCCTATGGTGAAGGTGCGGCTCTGCTCCGGCGTCTGCAAGATGGCGAGTGCTCAAAAAGCCTGTACCGTAAGCTGAGCCGCTATGCCGTTTCCGTATATGACAAGCATTATCAGGCACTGTACGATGCGGGCGCGCTGATGACGGCACGGGAGATTCCCACATTGGACGATGACAGCGCGATATTGACAGATTTGACGCTGTACAGCGAAACTATGGGTCTGTCTTTGGAGCCAGAGACGGGTAAGGCGGAGTTTATTTGATATCCGTATACCACGCAAGCTATGTTTTGTAATAGAGAAGGGAGTGATCATATGGCGATAAAAGTGGAAGTGTGGGGCGATTATGCACTATTTACGCGGCCAGAGATGAAAACAGAGCGCGTCAGCTATGATGTCATGACGCCGTCAGCGGCTCGCGGGCTGCTGGAAAACATCTACTGGCATCCTGGCATGAAATGGCGCATTGACCGAATTCATGTGTGCAGTCCCATTCGCTTCACCAATATTCGCCGCAATGAGGTGAAGGACACTATCAGTGCCCGCAAGGTAAAAACCGTCATGGAAAAAGGGAAAGGAGAACTGTATCTTGCTACGCCGGAGAGTATCCAGCAGCGGGCGGCCATGGTGCTGCGGAACGTACATTATGTGATCGATGCCCATTTTGACCTGACGGAGAACGCGGTACCCAGCGACAACGCCGGAAAGTTTCAGGACATCATCAAACGCCGTCTGGAACGGGGTCAGTGTTACAGCACGCCCTATTTCGGCACGCGGGAATTTCCCGCACACTTCCGTCGCTGCACGGAGCTGCCGCCCTGCCCGAAGGAGTTGGAGGGCATCCGTGATCTGGGCTGGATGCTGCTGGACATGGATTATACCAATCCCCAGAACATTACGCCCCGGTTTTTCCGAGCCAGTCTGACGGACGGTGTGCTGACCGTGCCGCCATGGGACAGTGAGGAGGTGAGGGGATGATCCTGCAAGTACTGACGCGGTATTACGAGGATCTTCTCCAGCAAGGCGAGATTGCCGCGCCCGGTTGGGGCCCGGCAAAGATCAGCTTTGCCCTGTGTCTGGATAGAGATGGACAGGTGTTGCAGGTGATTCCCACAATGGAAGAGGTAGCAATGGGGAAGAAAACTGTCCTGCGTCCGCAGTCGATGATCCTGCCGTCGGCAGTGAAACGCACTGTTGGCGTTGCTTCCAATTTCCTGTGGGACAATTCCGCCTACCTGCTGGGTGCTGACCAGAAAGGAAAGCCGGAGCGCAGCCGGGACTGCTTTCGCGCCGCTGCAAGCCTGCACCATACCGTATTGGATGGCGTGGATTCGCCCGCTGCCAAAGCGATACTGACTTTTTTCGATACATGGCAGCCGGAAAAAGCGATGGAACACCCCGCCTTGTCCGGACAGTATGAGGCAGTTACCGCAGGCGGAAATCTACTGTTCCGGGTGGATGGCTGCTATCCTCACGAGGACACAGCCATCCGTGAGGCGTGGCAGCGGTATAGGAACGGCACCGATGAGGACGCTGTGAAGATGCAGTGTCTTGTCACAGGTCGCGAGGATGAGATCACCGCCACTCATCCCGCCATCAAAGGGGTACGGGATGCTCAGTCCAGCGGCGCGGCACTGGTGTCGTTCAATGCACCGGCCTTTTGCTCCTATGGACGGGAGCAGAACTATAACGCACCGGTGGGCAAGTATGCGGCCTTCGCCTACACCGCTGCCTTGAACCACCTGCTGGCAGACAGAAACAATGTGCAGATCATCGGCGATACCACCATTGTCTGCTGGGCGGAGGGCGCAGAGCCGGTTTATCAGGATTTATTCATGTCCTTCATGTCCGGCAATATGCCACCGTCCATATCGGACAACGACCTGCGCGCGGCTCTGAGAGACTTGGCAAAAGGGCTACCCTGTAAGGATCTGGGCGTCGATCCAAACCGCACCTTTTACATTCTGGGGCTGGCACCCAATTCGGCTCGGCTCTCTGTTCGCTTCTTCCTGCGGGACAGCTTCGGTAAGCTGATGCGGAATGTCAATGAACATTATGAGCGGCTTGAGATCGTGAAGCCTGCTTATGCCAAGCCCGGCGTGCTGTCCCTGTGGGCACTGCTGCGGGAGACGGTGAATCTCTATTCCAAGGATAAGTCCCCTTCACCGACCATGGCAGGAGCCACGGCAAGAGCCGTCTTTTCCGGCGGGCTGTACCCTGCGTCGCTGCTGGAAGCTGTCATGCTCCGTATTCGAGCGGAGAGGGACATCACATGGGGCCGCGCGGCCATCATCAAAGCGTATTATCTGAAAAATCCACATACAGACTGTCCAGAGGAGGTTTTGACCGTGAGTCTAAACGAAGCCAGTACCATTATTCCTTACACGCTGGGTCGGTTGTTCTCCGTTTACGAGGCGACACAGCAGACGGCAAATCCCGGCATCAACACGACAATCAAGGATAAGTATTTCAACTCGGCAGCGGCCATGCCCGCCAGCATTTTCCCGGTGCTGAACAATCTTTACCAGAAGCATCTGCGGAAGCTGGAGACCGGACAGCGTGTCTATTTCGACAAGCAGGTAAGCACGTTGAAAGGTGTGTTGGGCGAGAGCTATCCCACCCGGATGACGCTGGCCCAACAGGGCTCTTTTGACCTTGGTTACTATCATCAGACACAGAAGCGGTATACGAAAAAGGAGGAGAACGAAAATGTCTGAGCCTATCAAGAACCGGTATGAATTTGTGGTGCTGTTCGATGTGGAGAACGGCAATCCAAACGGCGACCCCGACGCAGGCAACATGCCCCGTGTGGATCCTGAGACCGGCTACGGTCTGGTGACGGACGTATGTCTGAAACGCAAGATCCGCAACTATGTGGAGATGGCAAAGGAAGGGGAGGAGGGCTATCGCATCTACATCAAAGATGGCGTGCCCCTGAACACCAGCGACAAGGAGGCCTGCGCCTATGTGGGCGTGGACGCGGATAAGCTGAAGGAAGCCAAGAAGAAGGACGAAAAGCTGGACGAAAAGCTGCGGGACTTCATGTGCCGAAACTTCTACGATATCCGCACCTTCGGCGCGGTAATGACCACCTTTGTCAAAGGCGCGCTGAACTGCGGTCAGGTGCGCGGACCAGTGCAGTTGGGTTTTGCCCGCAGCGTTGATCCCATCATGCCCCAGGAGGTCACTATCACCCGCGTGGCCATCACTACGGAGGCGGACGCGGAGAAGAAGGGCACCGAAATGGGACGCAAGTACATCGTTCCCTACGGTCTGTACAGGGCGGAGGGCTATGTCTCAGCCAATCTGGCTCGCAAGACCACCGGTTTCTCCGGGGACGACCTGAACCTTCTGTGGACGGCGATCCTGAATATGTTCGAGAATGACCACTCCGCCGCCCGCGGCAAAATGGCCGTACGTGAGCTGATCGTGTTCAAGCACGACTCTGAGCTGGACTGCGCTCCGGCACATAAGCTGTTTGATCTGGTGAAGGCCGCTCACAAGGACGGCGTCACCACTCCCAGAAGCTACGATGACTACAACGTTACGGTGGACGAAGCGGCTCTGCCTGCCGGCGTTACCTGCACACGGCTGGGGTGATCTATCCGGAGGAGAGCTTTCTCCAGCTCTCCGGCTTACAGCACTTCAAATTCTGCCGCAGACAATGGGCACTGATCCAGATTGAAAACCAATGGGCGGAGAATTACCGTACCACAGACGGCGCGATCCTCCACGAGCGGGCTCACGATAAGGACTTCACCGAGAGTCGCGGCGATCTGCTCATCACGAGGGATATGCGAATATTCTCCCCGACTATGGGCGTTTCCGGTGCCTGTGATGTGCTGGAATTTCATCGCGGCAGTGTTGGCATCCCCCTAAAGGGGCGCGAGGGCCTGTGGCAGCCGTACCCGGTGGAATACAAGCGCGGAAGGCCGAAGCAGGATACCTCGGATGCCTTGCAGCTCTGCGGACAGGCTATGTGCCTAGAAGAAATGCTCTGCTGTGAGATCCCGACTGGTGCGCTGTACTATGGCGAGCCGCGCCGCCGCACCGAGATCGAATTTACAACGGAGCTTCGTGAGGAGGTGCGGTCGCTGCTGAAGGAGATGCACGACCTGTATCAGCGGGGACGAACGCCAAAGGTAAAGCCGACAAAAGCCTGCAACGCCTGCTCGCTCAAGGAGCTGTGCTTGCCTAAGCTGATGCGGAAGCGATCGACCGCGGATTACGTGCTGCAGAGCTTGGAGGTGACCCCGTGAGACGGCTTCTGAACACACTGTTCGTGACATCGGAGGATGTGTACCTTTCATTGGACGGTGAGAATGTGGTAGCCAACCGTGGCGGGGAAGCCGTTGCTCGCTATCCGCTGCACACACTGCAAAGCATCGTGTCCTTTTCCTATTCCGGTGCTTCACCGGCACTGATGGGTGCCTGTGCCAAGCGGGAGATCGGGCTGGCGTTTTGTACTCAGCGAGGGCGTTTTCTCGCTCGCGTCTCTGGGCAAACGCAGGGAAATGTACTGTTACGGAGGACGCAGTACCGGGTCGCCGACAATCCCTCCGAAAGCTGCCGTGTGGCACGAATGATGATTTTAGGCAAGGTTTATAACGCCCGCTGGAGCGTGGAACGCACCCGCCGGGATCACGCCATGCGGATCGATGGTGAGCACTTTGCAGCGGTGTCACAACAGTTACAGGGCTTATTGCCGCAAATCACGGCAGAAACGTCTCTCGAAAGTCTCCGGGGTTTGGAGGGTGCCTGTGCCACGCTATACTTCAGTGTACTGGATGATATGATTCTACAAGGGAAGGATACCTTCTTTTTCCGTGAACGCAGCCGCCGACCGCCGTTGGGCGCTTTCAATGCAATGCTGTCCTTTGCATACAGCCTGCTGACCCACGACTGTGCTTCTGCACTGGAAAGTGTCGGTTTGGATGCCTATGTAGGCTTTCTCCACCGGGATCGTCCAGGACGTGAATCTCTTGCACTGGACTTGATGGAGGAACTGCGTCCCTGCTTTGCAGATCGATTTGTGATGACAATGGTCAATAATCGCGTCATAAAGCCTGATGATTTTGACTTCCGGGAAAGCGGCGTGGTACTTCTGACAGATACAGGACGTAAAAGCTTCTTGCAGAAATGGCAGGAGCGCAAAAGAGAAACGATCACTCATCCATTCTTGGAGGAAAAGCTTCCCTGGGGTCTGGTTCCTTATGTGCAAAGCCTTTTACTGGCACGGTATCTGCGGGGCGATTTGGACGACTATCCGCCATTTTTGTGGAAGTGAGGAGCTTATGCTGGTATTGATCACCTATGATGTAAATACAGAGGATGCCGCCGGGCGCAGACGTCTGCGACAGATTGCTAAGCAATGTGTCAACTATGGGCAAAGGGTTCAGAATTCCGTGTTTGAATGTTTGCTGGACACAGCACAGTGCCGCAGTCTACAAAATACCCTTTGTAAGATCATGGATCCCAAGCGGGATAGTCTGCGATTTTATTATTTAGGGAAGCAGTACGAAAAGAAGATCGAACACTTCGGATGCAAGCAAACGTATCTGCCGGAAGACACACTGATAATCTAGTGCGAAGTATAAGCGAACAGAATAAACCAGATAGCTTCGCACCCTTTTTGCGAGTATGCGCGCCTAAGCATATAAGAAAAACGTTCTGACAGGCGACGTTACATGATAACTTTTCCACTTTTATTGTCTGTTATTGCAAAAATGCAGAATACTATTTGTGCATTTTTGCTGTCGTGCCCCGTACGGGGCACGTGGATTGAAATTCCACCTATCCGGAGAAGAAGCTGGAGGAGTGGCGTCGTGCCCCGTACGGGGCACGTGGATTGAAATGACTTCCGCTTTGACGGCTACGCCAAGGCGCAGGGGTCGTGCCCCGTACGGGGCACGTGGATTGAAATCTGCCGTGGTACCTGGAGCCGGGGTACCGAAAGAGGTCGTGCCCCGTACGGGGCACGTGGATTGAAATGCGTCACCCTGGTGCGTAAGTCTTGCACTCGCTGAGTCGTGCCCCGTACGGGGCACGTGGATTGAAATTTTTTTCTGAGCCGCCGGTCGTACCGGGCACATTGTCGTGCCCCGTACGGGGCACGTGGATTGAAATTCTTCCGAAGTCACGCGGGGCGGTAAAGATTATGTCGTGCCCCGTACGGGGCACGTGGATTGAAATTTGTCCTTGTCGTCGTCCCGCAAGCCGTCCACGATGGTCGCGCCCCGTAAGGGGCGCGTGGATTGAAATACGTCCAGGGCATACAGGGAGCTGCTGCTCCTGCCGTCGTGCCCCGTACGGGGCACGTGGGTTGAAATTCCAGTGCCTCGTAGCACTGCTGCTCGTCCTCCGTCGCGCCCCGTATGGGGGCAAAAGTTAAGACCGCTGGCATTCGCCAGCGGTCTTAACTTTACTTATCCAACAAAACTCTCGCCCGTTTCTGTACTTGCTTTTCTATCATCCGCAATCTTTTTTCGGGCAGGTTATAGCGCGAGTGCTTCTTGAACCGGAAGGTCAACAGATGCCGTAGCTTCTCCCGCAGTTCCGGCGTCAGTACGGCACTTGCCGTGCCGAGGAAATCGTCGTACACACTGGGAGCCAGCGTTTCGATGTAATCCTCCAGTGCCGCGTCGCTTGACCAGGCATCTATACCGGCAAAATTGAACAGCGAATTTCCGTGGTCGAACAGCGGGGCAGGGGAGACAACCGTGTTTGTTCGGTTATCGACCATCACGCCGAAGTTTCCGAAATGGCGATCCACGTTGCAGATTACAGCATCGAACACCAGCATTTCATGCAGTGCCGCCATAAACTCCGCACCGAGACTCTCATAATACGCTTTCACCGCGTCCATACCGCCCTTGGTGACAAGATGACCAACGGGAATGCAGGAATACTCCTTGCTGGTGAAAAGCTCGCAGGTGGAACACAGAACGCTCTTCCAACAGGAAAGACCGTAGGGGATCGCCCGAACACCCATAGCGGCGGCGATTTGCGCGGCGTAAAACTCCGAGTACGGCTCGAAGCCCGTGTTGGACGCGCCCTCGGTACCGCCCTTATAGAGATAGACTTTGCCACCGATCCGACGCCAGCACTTACGCAGCATCCCATTTGTTGTAAACTCCGGGCTGGAGAACAGGGAGGAGCGCAGGCTGCTGCCGTAACCAGTAAAGGCCAGTTCAGCCAACACATTGCTGAAAGGGTTATCGTAGAGATTTACGTTCTCAAAAACATCGCCGTTATCCTCTTGCACGACCCAATAACAGTCGTTAAGTGAAAGACCTTTACAGATGTTGATAATAGATATCGGACGGTTTAAATTCAAGCCGCATTTTGCCAAAAGATTATGGACATAGGCGCGGTTCTTGGGAATGGTACGGCGGCGCAGCCAGCGGCTCAAGCCTTCCGGCGTCAGTGCCAGATCCAACGGCAGCAGACTTCTGTTGCCCTCATCGATCCAAAGAATCTGGATTTCCGGCTCACTGGTGTCCGTGGTGGCGGAGAATTTGAGAAGCGGCTTATCGAATTGTTTGAGAATATAATTCATTTTCCTCCACCTTTCCATATATTTTTATATATTATACCATAGATACCACAATTTGAAAACAGAAATTTCCCGCGGGAGCACATCACTTACGCGGCGGAAGTTCGCTTAGTGCTTCCAGTTGATTAAAAGTCAGCTTTCCGTCAATATACAGGTCGCGCACCTCCTCTGCATGCGCTTTCCACTTCTGAAACTCTTCGTCCGTGTAGACAGTCGGCGCGCGGCGAACGCGCATGTCATAGGTTTTGATCCGCTGGCGGATGAGATTCAAGCCCTCGTCGGCAGCGATTTTCTTTTCATGTTTTTCTTTGGCGGCCAGGTCCTTGCAGGTTTTTCCCGTTCTGTCCGCGACACGGTCGCAGTATCGGGCTTTGGCAGAGTAAGGGAGAAAATATCTATGACAGTATTCACACTTCTGTACATGAACATTTTGATCGACCATCTCCAACAGTTCTGTCAGCAGCGTTGCACCCAAGTCATCCGACCCCTCGATGCGGGCGAACCGAACAGACTTCGGCGGCTTTGAGATGCGGTCTGCTACCAATACCGGGTCATAATTTCGTCCGTCAACATACAGTTTCCGCTCTGCGCGCATCTTGAAGTTCAAACCGCACCCTCGTGAGGTTGATCCTCATGAGGTATAGAAAAGGTGCCAATAAGGTGTCAACAATAGCCATAAAAGAGCAACAAAAGCTATAGCAAAATGTATACCAAAATGACGCGGAATGTCAATGAAAAGCGGTGACGGATGGATTATAAAGCGGTAACGAACCGGCTACAAATGCTGTGGTGCCCGCCTGGTTGCGACGTTTTTTTTCGTCCCACCGCTCTATAATAGTGGCAGCGAGGTGAGGCAATGACTGTGGTGTATCTGGACCGCGTTTTCCTGCTCAACAGCGTGGTAGACTATCTGCTTTTCCTATGTGCCGCAAGGCTTTGCGGCTTTCCGCTGCATCGAAGGCGGCTGATTTTTTGCGCGGTGCTGGGCGGCGTTTACGCGGCTGCGGTCTTTATTTCCGAGCTTGCATTTTTGGCTCACCCGGCGATTCGATTGGCTGTTGGAGCCTTGCTGGCGCTTGCCGCGTTTCGCCGTTTCCGCCCGGTCCTCACATTTTTTTTGCTTTCGGCCGCCCTCGCCGGCACCCTGCTGGCGCTCGGTCTAGCCTTTGGCTCGGTGGCGGGACTGGCACAGCGGTTGTATTACGCCGATGTTAGCTGGCAAGCGCTTATACTGGTCAGTATATTGTTTTACGTGCTTCTCCGGCTTTTTGCCGGTCAGGCAGCACGTCATGGAGGGGGAGAATTGTTGCAGATCAAAGTATCTGTCGGCGGAAGGATACAAACCGTTACCGCCCTGCACGACACGGGTAATACACTGAGGGATCCGGTTACCGGGTGTCCGGCGCTGGTAATGGAGCGCCGTTCCGCAGACGCATTATGGACACCGGCGGTGGCCGATGTTTTGGCAGAGCAGCTGTCTCCGGAAGAGAAAATGGCAAAGCTGCACCGAATAGGTTGTCCGGTACGGTTTACACTGCTGCCTTTTCGCGCGGTGGGGACGGCTGCAGGCCTGCTGTTGGCAGCCTGTAGCGATTACATAGAAGTGAATGGCAAACGCTATCCACGGACACCCGTCGCGCTGTCGGAGCAAGCTGTCAGTGATGGCGGCGGGTATCACGCCCTGTGGGGGGCAATGGAAGGGAGAATAGGGCATGGCAAAGCTTCTGATTTGGCTGAAACGCCTGTGGCACAGCGTATACAGGCCGGATAAGGTCATGTACATCGGCGGGAGCGATACGCTGCCGCCGCCCTTACCGAGAGATGAGGAGTCTGTGCTACTGGAAAAGCTGAATACCGGCGATTTTCAGGTGCGGCAGACGCTGATCGAACATAACCTGCGGTTGGTGGTTTACATAGCCAGACGTTTTGAAAATACCGGTATCCATATAGAGGACCTGATCTCCATTGGCACTATCGGATTGATCAAGGCGGTCAATACGTTCCGGACAGATAAGAATATCAAGCTGGCTACCTACGCCTCGCGGTGTATTGAGAATGAAATTCTCATGTACTTGCGGAAGAACGGCGCACAACGGACAGAGGTCAGCTTCGATGAGCCGCTGAATACCGACTGGGACGGAAAAGAACTGTTGCTCAGCGACGTACTGGGGACTGACAGCGATGTGGTCATGCGGCCCATTGAAGCGGATGTGGACCGGCAGCTGCTGCAAACGGCGGTATCGCACCTCAGTCCGAGAGAGAGGGATATCATCACCATGCGGTTTGGCCTGGGCGGTATCAAGGAGCTCACCCAAAAGGAGGTGGCGGATCGATTGGGGATTTCGCAGAGCTACATATCACGGCTGGAGAAGCGTATCATCCTGCGACTGCGGCGAGAATTGCAGAAAATGAACTAAAGGCTGTGAAGGAGTATACCTTCACAGCCTTTGCGCGGTCAAATATTATTGTAAGGATAGGGCGGCCGGACGGTTGACCACCATCATATTGTAGTAACGCAGCAAATGATAATCATCCTTATCCAGTTTGATGGTGCCCAGCAGGCGGTCGTTTTCCTCCAGCGGCTCTTTAGAGATCAGCGCCTTCAATGCAATGGGTGCAAAGAACGGGGAGGAGCCGATACCGGATACCAGTCCCACGGCGGGCATACGGTTCTGCATGGGATTGAGCATACAGATATACATCTTTTCCGCCTCGTTGATCTGATTGGTCAACACCATGTGGGTGATGGTGTCGTAAGCCTTCATCTCTCCGGTGAACAGATGCTGGCAACGGTCCGGGTCGGAGAAGGACGCCACGCCCATATACAACGTGACCTCGACACTCTCATGGTCCACTGACTGAGAAAACCGAAGAAGTGAGCGTACCATCTGGCGAATACGGCCATCATAGTAGTACATATAGGCCAATGCCTGATTGAAGTAGCTATTCTTAGGTAGCGCCGGCTCCGCATGGAACATGGGGGGCTGATAATCGATGAAGCATTTTAGATCAATATCCAGTGCCTGCGCAATCTCGTACAGTGTTTCGATGTCGATGGTAATGGCACCGTTTTCGTACTTGGATAGCGTCGCTTTGCTCTTATTGATCATGGCGGAGAATTGCTCGATGGTATAGCCGCGGCTCTTGCGGTATTTTTTGATGCGTTGTCCCACAAAATAAGAAAAAGAGCTCAAAAGCGACACCTCCTTATAATGGAGTAATGATACCAAACGTTTGGTAGGAAGTCAATAGTTTTTTTCTGTGAAGGAAACCTTTTTCACGGGCCTTTTCTTTTTAATAAACCATTCGGTGAAAATAGTAGCAAACAAAAGAAAGCCCCCGGCAACCATGCGGATGCCGGGGGCCAAAATGATGTAAGAATGTATGAACGACTTACTTAGCGGCTTCCATGCCGGCCAGCAGAGCCTTCTTGTTGCCTTCCAGGAAGCGGGCCTTTTTCTCGCCCAGCTCAATGCGGATTGCTTCCATCATACTATCCACAGAGGTGACAGGGGCCTTAGCCAGGGTCGCGCCCAGGATGGCCACGTTGGCACCCTTGGGGTTGCCGATGGATTCGGCAATGCCGTTGGCATCGCAGTACACCACGGTGATATCATCGCGAACCGCTTTGCGGTCGATGATGGAACTGTTGATGACCAGAACGCCGCCGGGCTTCACGTGTGCTTCAAACTTGTCCAGAGAAGGACGGTTCATCGCCACGATCACATCGGCCTTGTCCACCAGAGGGGAGGCCACGGGCTCATCGGAGACAATGACGGAGCAATTGGCGGTACCGCCGCGCATCTCGGGGCCATAAGAGGGCAGCCAGGAAACGTGCTTACCGTCCAGCATGCAAGCCATGGCGACGAACTTACCGATCAGCAGCATACCCTGACCGCCGAAACCGGCGAAAATAAAGGTTTTTTCCATGTTACTTCGCCTCCTTGTCTTTGTAAACGCCCAGAGGATAGTAGGGAATCATGTTCTGCTCCAGCCAGTTCATAGCTTCCACCGGAGACAGGCCCCAGTTGGTGGGGCAGGTGGACAGCACCTCGATCATGGTGAAGCCCTTACCCTCCATCTGCAGACGGAAGGCCTTGGCAATGGCCTTCTTGGCCTTGGCGATGTTGGCGGTATTGTTGACTGCCACGCGCTCAATGTAGTAAGAACTGGGAACAGCGGCCAGCATCTCGCACATCTTGATAGGCAGACCACTCCACTCCTCGCTGCGGCCAGCAGGGCAGGTAGTTGCCTTTTGGCCGATCAGGGTGGTGGGGGCCATCTGACCGCCGGTCATGCCATAGATCGCGTTGTTGACAAAGATGGTGGTGATCTTCTCGCCGCGGTGGGCGGCGTGAACGATCTCCGCGGTACCGATAGACGCCAGGTCACCGTCGCCCTGATAGGTGAATACCAGAGTGTCCTTGCCGACGGAGCGCTTGATACCGGTGGCAACAGCGGGTGCGCGGCCGTGGGCAGCCTCGTACATATCGCAGTTGAAATAGTCGTAGGCAAACACGGAGCAGCCGACAGGGGCCACACCGATCACCTTGCCGTCTAATTTCATCTCGTCGATGACCTCGGCTACCAGACGGTGGATGATGCCGTGGTTGCAGCCGGGGCAATAGTGGAACTGCTTGTCAGTCAGCAGCTTAGTCTTTTCGAACAGTACAGCCATCTTATTTACCCTCCTTCATGCTCAGGATCTTGGTGACGATCTCGTCGGTAGAGGGCATCTGGCTGCCGCAATGACCGAAGAAGTCAACGTGCTTGGCGCCATTGATGGCCAGCTTTACGTCCTCCAGCATCTGGCCTTCGTTCAGTTCAACGTCCAGAACGGCCTTCACGCTGGGCTGGCAGCAGGCCTCACGCACAGCGTCATAGGGGAAGGGCCACACAGTGATGGGGCGGACCAAGCCGACGTTAATACCTTTTTCCTTCAGCTCGGCGATAGCGCTCTTGGCGATACGCGCCACGGTGCCGAAGGCAGTAATGATGTACTCAGCGCCTTCGCAGTTGTAGCTTTCCCACATCTGCTCGTTGGCAACGACTTCCTTGTACATGGCCTGCAGCTCGTCATTGTGGACAGCCAGGCTCTCGGTATCGATGTAGATAGAATTGATAATGCCGCGCTTAGCGGGATCATCGCCGGGCTTCCAGCCGGTGCAGGCCCAGGGCTTCTTCTCCGGGTCTACCTTGTAATCCACCATCTCGGGCAGCTCCACGGGCTCCATCATCTGAGCGATGATGCCGTCCGCCAGGAACAGCACGGGGATACGGTACTTTTCGGCCTTGTCATAGGCGATCATCATCAGGTCGATGGCCTCCTGTACAGAAGCGGGGGCGAAGGTCAGCAGGTGATAGTCGCCGTTGCCGCCGCCCTTGACACCCTGGAAATAGTCGCCCTGGGATGCCTGGATATTACCCAGACCGGGGCCGCCGCGCATCACGTTGATGATGACAGCGGGAACCATGGCGCCTGCGCAGTAGGAGATACCTTCCTGCTTCAGGGACACGCCGGGGCTGGAGGAGGAGGTGATGACGCGGGCGCCGGTACCGGCAGCGCCATACACCATGTTGATAGCCGCCACTTCGCTCTCGGCCTGCAGGAAGCAGCCGCCGATCTCGGGCATACGGGCGGACATATATTCGGGGATCTCCGTTTGCGGAGTGATGGGGTAACCGAAGAAAAAGCGAGCGCCGGCACGAATAGCGGCTTCTGCAATCGCTTCGCTGCCCTTCATAAGAGTCAAAGCCATATTCTTTCTGCCTCCTTAGTCTTTTTCGATTCGGATCACCACATCAGGACAGGTGCGGGCGCAGGACGTGCAGCCGATGCACGCCTCCATGTTCGTCACTTCTGCCGGATGGTAGCCCTTTGCATTGATGCGGGTCTTGGACAACTCGATGATGTGCTTGGGACAAGCTCTTGCACACAGACCGCAGCCCTTGCAAAGATTTTCGTCGATGGTAACTCTTACCACTCTCTTTACACCTCTTTTCTTAATTCCTTTTCCGATGCTGTGTTTGCTGTTTTGCTGTGTTATTACAATCCCTTCGCGTAGAGGGAAGTAACCGGGTTTAATACATATCCTTGTGAGGGTTTTTGGTGTTCAGCCCGTACTCGATATAGGAGTCCCAGTCGCGGTGCATATACACGTCGATGGGAATGGGCTGTCCCACATATTTTGGATCGGGGTTTCGGGCCAGAAAGGCGTCCAGAAACTCCTTTTTTCCGGTGGTGTAGGAAACCGGGATGCCCGTGAGGTCACTGACCTCACGGAGCATCTGGTAGCCATCCCACAGGTCTTGCTCGGTGGTAGCAGTGGCGAGGTTCGTGTTGTTGATCATACCGGTGATCTGCAACCGCGCGTGGGTCTGCATACCCTCCTGTAAACGGAGAAGCTTCTCCACCGTGCCGGCCAAAGGCCGCCGGATATTCACCACGTTCAGCACCTCCAGTGCACCAGGCGCCAGGTCCACAAAGTCCTGGTGATACCGGCCCAGTGCTGTGGCGCCCACGTCGTCGCCGCCTACATCGAATATGACGGTGTCCCAATCCAGCACAAAGGCGGACGACACCTCGGCAGGGAGAGAGAGCGTCTCGATACCGGAGCAGGCAAAGTTGGGGGAGACCAAACGGATCTCCTTCTGCTCCACCAGCTTGCCGCGCTCTGTCAGACGGAAGTAGGTGTTGACCATATCCAGGTCTAGCAGTTCCGTCCGGTCGCCGCGGGCGGCCGCCTGCATAGCAAAATTCAGAGCCAATTCGCTCTTGCCGCTGCCATAGTTGCCGATGAGGACTTTTACGTGCTTCATGGGATGCGTCGTCTCCTTATATCTTGACTGTTAGCGAAGATTTTCGCGGATGGTCTGGCACAGCGCTGTGATACCCTTGACGATCTTCTCCTCGGGCATGCAGCTGTAGTTTAGACGCAGGGTGTTGTCGTGGCCGCCGTTGGGGAAGAAGGAGCCGCCGGGAACGAAGGCCACCTTCTTGGCAAGGCACTTCATCTGCAGATCCTTGGCGTCCATGTACTCGGGCAGGACGACCCATGCGAACAGACCGCCGTCGGGACGGGTGAAGGTGCAGGGCTCGGGCAGCTCCTTGGCCAGCGTCTCCAGCATCACGGCGCGGCGCTTGCGATAGCACTCGCGGATGGTGTTGACGTGGGCGTCCAGATCGAACATGTCGATCCACTTGGACGTCTCCATCTGGCCGATGGTGGACGCCTGCAGAGAGGCGGCCTGCTCCATGAAGTTGTACTTGGCCAGGATCTCATCCTCGGCGCAGACCCAGCCCAGACGGTAGCCGGGAGCCAGGATCTTGGAGAAGGTGCCCAGATAGATCACCAGACCCTTGGTGTCCAGGCTCTTCAGAGCGGGCATGTACTCGCCCTCGAAGCGCAGCTCGCCATAGGGGTTGTCCTCGATGACGGGGATCTCGTACCGGTTGACGATCTCCATGAACTTATGACGGCGATCCAGATCCCAGGTGCGGCCGGTGGGGTTCTGGAAATCGGGGATGACGTAGATCATCTTCACGCGCTCGGTGGTGGCCAGGATCTTCTCCAGCTCTTCCATGATCATGCCGCCGTCGTCGGTGGGAACTTCGATGAACTTGGGCTCGCAGGCCTTGAACGCATTGACGGCGCCCAGGTAGGAGGGGCTCTCCAGCAGCACGACGTCACCGGGGTTCAGGAACACACGTGCGGAGAAATCCAAACCCTGCTGGGAGCCGGAGGTCACCAGGATGTGATCCTTGTCGGTGTGGATATTGTTCTTGGCCAGCATACGCTCGGCGATCTGCTCACGCAGGCGAGGGAAACCCTCAGTGGTGGAGTACTGCAGCGCCTCGCGGCCATGCTCCTTCAGGACGGCGATAGAGGCCTCCATCATCTGCTCCACGGGAAACAGCTCGGGCGCGGGCATACCGCCGGCAAAGGAGAGTATGTCGGGCTGCGCCGTCAGCTTCAGCAGCTCGCGGATCTCGGAGCCCTTCAGCAGATCCATTCTACTTGCAAACTGTACCATGTACTTTTCCTCCTCAAATTTTGTTGAGGCGCAAATGCGCCTGAACGTACAGCCTTATTAAAGCACATTTCTCCGATAAAGTAAATAAAGAGGTATGACTGAAACCATCACAGCGTTGATTTTTGTGGAACCCGCCAAAAATTTAAGGCGCTGTACCGTCAAAACCACAATGAAAAGTGGTCACAAAAATCGGCAGAAAATGTGAAGTTTTCGACAAACTTTGTGACGTATTGAACCGTTCGGCAAAATTGACCTGCGACACATTTGCAAACGGGATCGTAATGTGCTATACTGCAAAAAACGGTAGGCATAGAAAGGAGCCGGTATATGAAAAAGAAAGAGTTTTTGGCGGGAACGGTGCTGTTGGCTGCCAGCTCGGCGCTGTGTCTGCGCCTGATGAAAAAGGTGGGAGAACGGCTGAAAAAGCAGCAGGAGAAGGCCAAGGAAACGAACAAATAAATATCCCTCGGCGAAGCCGGGTGTATATCCCAAAAAGCTCGAAACCGTATACAAAAAGGCGGAGGTCAATCCTCCGCCTTTTTACTGTTATTGTCTTCAATTTTCCCTTTCATCTTCACGTGTGACAAGGGATTTGCCTTTGCAGCTACACGTAGCGCCTCGTTGTCAATATGCGTGTAGATCTCCGTGGTATTCAGGTGCTCGTGGCCCAGGACCTCCTGCACCGCCTTCACGTCCACGCCGTTTTGCAGCATCAGCGTGGCGGCTGTGTGACGCAGCTTGTGGCTGGAGTATTTTGCACTGTCTAACCCCGCGGCGGACAGGTGTTTTTTCACCAGCGCATGGACCATGGAACGACTGATGCGCCTATTCTGCTCGGAGAGAAACAGTGCGTTTTTATCCCGCCCGGTAATGGGCCGGCGTACCGCCATATACCGCGCAAGCGCATCCTTGCAGGCCTGATTGAGATAGACCACACGGACCTTATTGCCTTTGCCCAGCACCCGCAGGGCATCATCGTGAATATCCGTGATGTCCAGGCCGATCAGCTCAGATATCCGCAGACCGCAGTTCAAAAACAGCGTCAGAATGCAGTAGTCACGCTCACGGTTGGCGCCATCTACGCTCTCCAGCAGGGAAAGGGACTCATTCAGCGTCAGATAGCGGGGGAGGGACTTCATCTGCTTGGGCGTATCCACATCCTTGCAGGGGTTGTCTTCCAAAAGATGCCGTTTATTGCAAATATAGTTAAAAAACGAACGAATTGTAGCCAATTTTCGGGCGCGAGAAGCAGCGTTCAGACCTTTGTTAGAAATTTCACTATTTTGGTGCTGTACACGATCACGGCTAAGATAGGTCAGATAGCTGTAAATGTCCGTCAATGTGATGCGGGAAATGAAGTCAATATCCACGTCACGGATGTCGATCTCGTCCAACGCTTTACCGGCAAGCGCCGGGTCACGCTGCTGCTTCAGATAGCGAAAGAAATTTCGCATATCCAGATAGTATTCATCCACGGTGCGCTGAGAATGCGCTTTGATGGTTTCGTGGTAGCTGAGAAAATCCAGCAGCAGCTGGGGCGAATCGGTACGGTAATCCATATGTACAATGCCTTGAAAAAAATGCGGTGTGGCGGGTATTTGGGTCAGTATTCTGTACAAGACTGTCATGCGGCAACTACAGATCGCCGGTAATGGCTTGTATAGCTTACTCAGGGCGAGATCAGTCCAAAACGGACTTACTATATGATGAAAAAGAGCGGTTACCCTCCACTCGATTGAACAAAATTTTTATTTTGTTCAATCGTATCTATCTTTTCAAAGCCCCTCCTTCCTGCGGGTATCGATGGCTTCATGGTAGCAGACAGACTTGAGGAAGTCAAGATTGAACAAAATCGTAATCAGTTTTTCTCGTCTGGGTTCTCCGCTAAGCGTGAAAGCATTTTCTCTTCCCAGCGCGACTGTCTCCACCAGCCGATAAGTATCATCAAAAATCCTGCGATGAAAATTGCCGTCCGAGCTGCAGATGCCGGAGAGATTACACAGGATGCGACCAGCCCTGTACCCGCGCTTGTGAAGAAGTGATTTACGGCTTTTTCCCGCTTGGCCACTCCCAATCCCCTTTCCCTATCGATGGCTTTTACCATCTTTGTGTCCTCCTTCAGCAGTGTATCGAGTGAGATACCAAATTGGTCGCTGATGGCTACGAGAAGCTGTAAGTCAGGATAACTCTTTCCGTTCTCCCAGTTCGAAACTGTCTGCCGCGTCACATGGAACAGGCTGCCGAATTGCTCTTGCGTTAATTGCCGCTCTCTGCGGATAGACATGATTTGATTTCCGATACTCATAACATCACCTCCTGCCCTCAAGTATGCGGACAGCACCGCAAAATGTAAAGCAATTCTTCTTTTACATAGGGCCTGTATGCGGCAAAAGGACGGCTTGCGCCGTCCTTTTGTGTCACATTACGTTGTCCCTCTCCCCTTTTGTGGCCATGTTACGCCTTCAGGCAGCGCAGAACGGCCATCAGAATGGAGTAATACTTGCTGTCAGGCGTATCAGCGCGGCTTGTGATGACCACTGGGCAGGACGCGCCGCAGATGGTGCTGGCCATGGTCTTGCCGGCGATGTAGGTGCAGGCCTTATACAGCACGTTGCCGATCTCGATATAGGGCACCAGCAGGATGTCCGCCTGGCCAGCCACGGGATCATGGATGGCCTTGTGCTTCACGGACTCCATGGAAATAGCACCGTCCAGTGCCAGAGGGCCGGAAATGATGCAGCCGGGCACACCGCGCTCCGCGATCTCTTTAGCGGAAACGGTGGAGGGCATCTTCTCGGTGACGTTCTCCACGGCGGACAGAACCGCCACCTTGGGGCACTCGATCCCCAGCGCGTTAGCCACAGGCAGCGCGTTCTCCACAATGCCGATCTGGGTATCCACATCGGGGGCGATGTTGATGGCGGCATCGGTGATCATCACGAAGCGGCCCTCATACTCGAAGATGCCGCACTGGCTCACCAGGCGCTTGCCGCTGGCAGGGATCAGTCCCGTCTCTCTGTTCAGAATGGCGCGGGCAAAGTTGGAGGTTTGGAGAATACCCTTCATGGGGATATCCGCCTTGCCCTCGCGCACCAGCTGCACCGTCAGCTTTGCGGCGTCCAGCTCCTCGCCATCGAAATCCACGATCTCATAGTCCTTCTCGCTCTCGCCCATCTCATGCAGCATGGCGATGATCTCATTCTTTTTACCTACCAGCGTACCCTCGACAACGCCCTTGCGGCGGGCGTTGACCACCGCGCTCAGCGCCGGTTCATCGTGGGCATTGGCCAGCGCGATGCGCTTCTTCATGCCGCAGCCCAGCACATAGGCTTCCAATTCTTTAAAAGATGTAAACATTTCCTTTTACCTCCGTTTTTGGCTCCCATTTCCCCGGAAACCATCTTTTGACGGGCCCATTATACCCCCTGCCGGCGCAAAAAACAACCGAAAATTCCACACGGCCTTCTCCCTGTTTGTAAAACTACTTGCATTGCCGCCAATTTTACGGTATACTGAACAAAATAGGTTTGGGAGGGCGCTGCTGACCATGTTCTGGAATTTTATTTTTTACGGGATGATCGCCGTGGGCGCGATTTTATTTGTATCTCTGACGATCTACCGCATCGACTGGGCACGCCATCCGGAAAAGTACAAGGACCTGGTGGAAGACGAAGATCCGCAGAAGGCCGAGTATCGCAAGAAAAAAGAGGCAGACAAAAAAGCTGCCGCTCAAAAGGCCAAGGAGAAGGAAAAGCAGCTCAAGCGCCAGAAGCGCGTGGACAAGCTGAACCACTACCGCGCCATCAACGGCAAGGGGCCCGTGGGCATGGACGGCAAGCCCATCGACAAGAAGAAAAAATAAGCGAAAAGCATCCCCCGGCGCATGCGCCGGGGGATGCTTTTTCTTATTTCCGTTTTCCGAGTACCAGCGGCAGACCGCCGATAAGTACCGCCGCGATCAGGGAGACTGCTGCCTTAAAGGGCCAGAGGATTTTCAGCGTTTCCACAAAGACCACGGCCGGCTCCGCCTCTAATTTGATGCGGAATCCGGGGATAGCAAAGCTCATGATCATGTATACCGCAGCAAAAACCACAACAAATAGAACAATGAAGAGACTTTTACGTTTCATATTTGTTCCTCCTTGTATACCGAAACATACCGATATTGCTGCATCTCGCTATATAGAAAGTATACCAAAATACAAAATAATGTCAATTACAAAAGGGTTACGCGGCAGTAACAGTTGTTTTCATAGAATGGACCGTCAACGGCCAAACTACGGCAAAGGAGTGATGGTATGATACCCTGCATCGACAGCTGTCGCTGGCAGCAGGACGGCGTGTGCACGCTGGATACCTGCGACAACGCGATTGGCCAACCAAGCGCTTCCCACCCTTGCCTCCATTATGTGCCTATTGTCCCCGAGCCAGCAGCTGCAACGCCCGGGAGATATTCGCCACCGGAAGAAGCTCCAAACCAACAGGTGCCTTCAGATCTTTGACCTTGTGAGCTGGCACCATGCATTGCGTAAAGCCTAAACGCTTTACTTCCGACAGGCGTTGTTCCATGTGGGTGATGCTGCGTATCTCGCCGGAAAGACCCACCTCCCCTATCGCCGCCATCGTGCTGGGGACAGGTTTATCCAAATAACTGGAGGCGATGGCTACCACCGCCGCCAGGTCGGCGGCAGGCTCATCCAAAGTCAAGCCGCCGATGATATTCAGATAGGCATCACACTGGCTGACTTTCAGGCTGCCACGCTTTTCCAGTACCGCCAGCAGCATGGAGGCACGGTTGTAGTCAAAGCCGTTGCTGCTGCGCATGGGACGTGCCCCGGCACAGGGCGCCAGCAGGGCCTGCACCTCCGCCAGCACGGGCCGCGCGCCCTCCATCACGCAGGTAACACAGGTGCCGGAGGCGTCGGCGGGGCGGCCGGAAAGCAGCATTTCTGAGGGGTTCTCCACCTCACGGAGCCCGGCGTCCAGCATCTCGAACACGCCGATCTCGTTGGTGGCGCCGAAGCGGTTTTTTGCCGCCCGCAGGATGCGGTATGTCATGTGCCTGTCGCCCTCGAAGTACAGCACACAGTCCACCATGTGCTCCAGCACCTTAGGACCGGCGATAGAGCCTTCTTTGTTCACATGGCCAATGACAAATACCGTGACCCCCTGCCCCTTCGCCAGCTGCATCAGCGCCATGGTACAGTCCTTCACCTGTCCCACGCCGCCGGCGGGTGCGTCCAGTTCCTCGTTATACAGGGTCTGGATCGAATCCACAATCAGGATGTCGGGCTGCTCCTGCTGTACACACTCCAACACATCACCCAGCCGCGTTTCGGACAGGACAAACAGGTTTTCGCTGTCCACACGCAGGCGCTCCGCCCGCAGCTTCAGCTGACGGGTAGACTCCTCGCCGGATACATACAGCACCTTAGCAAACTTCCCCAACTGCTGGCATATCTGCAGCATCAGGGTAGATTTGCCGATACCGGGTGCGCCGCCCACCAGCACCAGCGACCCCTTCACCGCACCGCCGCCCAGCACGCGGTCCAGTTCACCCATTCCGGTGGAGAAACGTATTTCCTCGTCCGCCTGCATATCCGTAATGCGAGATACCTTTACAGGCGCCTTTACACGGGACATTTTGCTGTTTTTGGACGGACGCTCCGCCGCCTGCTCCACCATGGAATTCCATGCGCCGCACACCGTGCAGCGTCCGGACCAGCGAGGACTCTCGCTGCCGCACTCGGTGCAGAAAAACACGGTCTTAGCCTTCATATTTCATCCCTCATTTGTACAGTATTGGCAAAAACCCGCTGCGATGGCAGCGGCCATGTGCAGTTGATAGTCTGGCTGCTGAAGCAGCACCGTCTCCTCCGGGTTTGACAGAAATCCGCATTCCACCAGCACGGCGGGGCAGTCCGCATACTTCATGATGTAAATGCTGTCGTCGATACGCTTTGCTGCTTTTTCCCGGGTATTAACAGCCATATTCAGATCGTTCTGAATGCACAGCGCCAGCGCTTCTGCACCGTCCTGTCCGTTATGGAAGACCTGTGCACCGCTGACACCGGGATGACCCGGCAGGCTGTTCTGGTGGATACTGATGAGCCGAGCGTCAGCGCATCTGTTGATGATCTCCACACGCTTTTTCGTGTCGGATACCTTCTGCTGCCGCAGCGTAGCGGCAGGATCGTCACATAGGGCCGCCTCCCCTGTCCGGGTCAGCAGCACTTCATAGCCGCAGAAGGTCAGCACATCCGCCAGGCGCAGGGTAATGGCCAAATTCAGGCCGCTTTCAGCCACGCCGCTGTCCGACACCGCCCCGCCGTCCGCGCCGCCGTGGCCGGCATCCAAGATGACCGCCCGCTGTGGCGAAGCGCTGCCCGAAACGGCCGCCGCCCCGGGACGCGCGGTCAGCAGCAGTGCACCGCACAACGCTACCGCGGCCACAACTGTCAGCAGATGTCGTTTGCGAAGCAGCAACACCATGGACCTCCCTCCCTTCCGGGAGAGTTTATGTGTGTTTTCTTCATTGTAACACAGCATAGCAAAATTGAAAACGATTTTCTTCACCGCCCAAACCGCCGAGGCATAAGATATAGCGAGCCGCTGTGAACGGCTCCACTACCGACAAAAGGAGGAAATTCTCTTGTATACAGAGAAAACGGCGGCAGCGCGGGCGGAAACACAGCCCGCCTGCGGCGAAGGTACTGGCCAGCTTCCGGCCTGCGGTGCGCTGGCTTTCCCCTATGTGGCCATGCAGGGTACAGACCCCGTGCGCTACGACGACCAGGAGGCCCTGCGGCAGGGCACACTCTTTCCCGGCCTTGATCTTCCCTTCCACAAGGAGCTGCGGTCCCGCTTTCCACAGGTAGACGGTCCCCTGCTGGAGCTGATGGCGCTGGATTTTGCTATCGATGAGCTGGGTCTTTACCTGACCACACACGCAGATGACCAGCAGGCTTTGGAGCTGTACTGGTCATACATCCGGCTGGGCCAGGAGGGGCGTAAACGCTATCAGGAAAAGTGCGGACCGTTGATGCAGACGGATATCACGCCGGGCAGCTACCAATGGCTGAACGACCCGTGGCCGTGGGATGGAAAGGGGAACTGAGCCATGTTTGTCTATGAGAAAAAGCTGCAATACCCTGTGAAGATCAAGAATCCCAACCCCAAGCTGGCAGCGGTCATTATCAGTCAGTATGGTGGCCCGGACGGTGAATTGGGCGCTTCTCTGCGCTATCTCAGCCAGCGGTACTCCATGCCCTACGCTGAGTTGAAGGGCCTGCTTACCGACATCGGCACGGAGGAAGCGTAATGTGCCCCAATTTTGGCGCGGTATTTCTCCAAACCGTCCAGCACATAGACCCACTTGGCGGGCAGCAGATTGAGTGCCACCTCTACCCTGCCGTCCCGGTACACGGTCATATGATGTAGCAGGCGGCCATAGAAGCTGTCGTCCGCTGTCTGATCGCTGACGATGCCCGTAATGGCGGCGCGAATGTCCGGCTTGAGCATTTTTGTGTCAGTATCCAGCTTCTGCCGCTGGCGGATCGCTTCAATTCTTTCTTGCGTTTGGGTGATCTCCGCCTCACAGCGGCTTCTGGCACGCTGGAAATCCGCCTTGCCAATCGTTTGGTCAAGGAAACGATCAAGAATCGCATCGCTTCGCTTTTGCAACTTCTCCAACTCCAGTTCCAAACGTTGCAATTCCACCTGTCCGTCGTCCGCACTATTGGACAAGACGCGCTCTATAATACGGGTAAGGTCGGATATAATGGCCTTTTTATCCAGTGTCACCGCTTCCACGGAGCGTTGAAGAATGTCCATTGCTACATCCTCCCGAATCTGCCGCCCGACGCTGCATCCGATGGCGTTTCCTGCGCCGTCTGTGCGCCGCAGTCCCTCGTTGGTAGCGGTAAAGCAGCACCAGCGGCGATAGGAGCTGCCGTCTGTGCGGGTTTTTGTACGGCGGATGAAACTCTTGCCGCACTCTCCGCAGCGTATCTTCCCGGATAGCGGATAGCGGTTGCCATGGCCGCCGCTGCCCTGCGCCCGGTTGCGGCGGTGCAGTTCCTGCTGGACAGCCTGCCATGTCTCGCGGTCAATGATGGGTTCGTGGTGGTCCTTGATCTCCACCCTTGGTTCCTGACCATGGTTATAACGCTTTTCATGGGTCAGGAAATCCGGCGTATAGGTCTTTTTTTGCACCAAATCACCGCAGTATTTTTCGTTCTTCAAAATCTTCGTCACGGTGGCCGATGACCAACTGCATTTTCCCCGGCTGCTGAGAATGCCGGCTTCCCGCAGCTCACGGGCAATAGTGCCGCAGCCCTTGCGTTCATCCAGATACTTGCGGAATATCCGCCGCACGATCTCCGCTCCCTCCGGATTGACAGTCATCTTGCCGCCCTGCACATCGTAACCCAGCAGCGAGCCGCCGAATACCACCCCCTGCTCCATACTGCGTGTCTGTCCCCACTTGGAGCGGTCGGAGGTCTTGCGGCTTTCCTCCTGCGCTACGGAACTCATAATGGACAGCCGAAACTCGCTGTCGTTATCCCTCGTATCGATGTTATCATTGAGGAACAGAACGCCCACATCCCGCCGCCGCAGCTCACGGGTGATTTTTAGTGCATCCACCGTATTGCGGGCAAATCGGCTAACCTCCTTGGTCACGATCAGGTCGATTTTCCCCATCTCAGCCGCGTGGATCATGCGGTTAAACTCCACCCTTTTTCGTGTGGATGTCCCCGAAATACCTTCGTCGGCATAGATGCCTTGCAAGACCCAATCCGGTTCGCGTTCGATGCGTTCGCGGAAATACCGCTGCTGTGCCTCGAACGAGTTGGCCTGATCGTCCTTATCCGTAGATACGCGGCAGTACGCCGCTACCTGTAACATAAAATCGCCTCCTTTCTCCCAGTATACCGTAAGAAACCACTAAATACGAATGTGCGGTATGTGTTATGCAGAAATACTTTACAGCTATTCATATTTCAGCATTTTAACACATTCCTCATACTGCTGTTGGTTGAGAATACCCTGTTCCTGCAAGGAGAGCAGGATAGACCGCTCATATGCCAGCAGAAACTCTTGATTGATTGCGCCATCGTCATGCCATTCCAGCAATTCCGGTTTGTTTACCATCCCGTTCCCTCCTTTCCAAGAACTTATGCGCGCGGCGGCAGAAATTTGTTTGCCGTTTTTCCGGGTGCGATCTCCAGCCTGACAGAGATGCGGTTCTTTTTCCTCGGCACGCTCGCGTTACTGAAACGGTCTTGGCCTGCTTCCCCAAAAAAAAGAATGCCCCCGGCGGTCATTTACTTGTGTGGTAAAGTATTTGTGTTGAGAATAATACTCCCCACGCGAGTTACGTCAGAACGGAACAAGGAGGTTAATCGCTTGAGAGCACTGTATTGTTTTAGTTTTGGGCCGAAGAAGGAATATGTGGAAACGGACTTCAAACCCGTGGAATATCAACTTGGGTCAACTCTTATCACCTTTTTGTCCACAGATTTCGCTCGACTCCGAAAAAAATTGCTGGTTAGAGCAACGCCCATGATAGAAAATGACGCCATTACCGAGATCAAAAATGAGTTGTGCGCGATCCATCCTTTTGGGGAACGATTTGCACAGTCCTTATTTTTTGAAGAAAAGTTGGCAGACGCGCTTGATGCCCGGTTAGAGGGCTTTGAAAAACTGCAAAAACAACTTTCTGCCTTTGTGGACGCCACTCTTTTACTGGATTCATCCGATTTGAGCACCAGCCAGCGTTTGGCTCTCTATATGGGCCGCGATTTTCAGGCTGCCACTGCGATGTGCGTTTTTTACGGGTCAAAAAATACCGTGATTGTATTTGATCTGCCCATATAGGATAAAGGCCAGGCCAATAGTTATCGCCGGAAAGATGATATAATCTATTGCCGCCTCATTCCAGAATGTGACGAAATACGCCAAGATCAGGGACGCCCCCATAATGACCGTTCCCGTCCCCACCGCCTTACCGTATTTGGGGATGTCCTCTTCTTTCACTTTCCTGCGGTTATAGGAATGTATGGTGCTGATATCCCCTTTGATATTCAAGATGCCGAGCACCGACAAAAAAATACCAAAAATCAAAAGCAATACATTATCCATAGCGGCCTCCCAAAAATAAAATAATTCTTCAAAGCTTTTGTCCAAAGCAATACAGAGGAAATAGATGACCCACGGGCTGTAAAGAATGGTATGGGCCAGCGCGGAGGACAGCACAGAAACCATGCAGCATACCAGCTGTCTGTATGGCGGCTCTCCCGCTAATAGAAAATCATAACCACCAGTAAACTGGTGGTTATGATTCATGATCAAAGATGGCCTTCTTCTCCAGCAGTGGCGTGAACTCATCCTTCCACCGGTGGTGCATAGCGGACACATCGTACAGGGGCAGGGCCTCGCGGTCCATATCCAGACGAATGAGCACGTCGTAACGGTTGTCCCGGTCCACGCAGTTGGGAATGACCTCCGCGCCGTGAACGCCGGGAATATCCGCCGCGGCGGAGAATATCTCCCGGATACGCGGCAGCAGCGCGGCGCGCTGCGCCTTGGCCTCCGGAGTGAATTTTGCCAGAATACAGTGCTTCATGGCAGCCTCACAGTCCCAGGTACGGCAGGACCAGCGTTACGGCCATGACGATGGCCAGCAGCAGGGCGATGCCCATGGCGAAGTATCTTGTCCATTTCGGTCTCATTGCAATTCCTCCTTCGGCACGATGCGCCGTATCATTTTTTCGATCTTACGCCGGGGCTGCATGACCTCGTGGCCGCAGCCGAGGCACCGGAGCTTGATATCCATGCCCACGCGGAGCACCTGCCAGCGTTTACTGCCGCAGGGGTGCTCCTTTTTCAGCTCTAAAACATCATGTAACCGCAGGTCCATTTCCGTTCTTCCTCTTAATGTCGTCCCAGTACCGCTTGGCGGCCTGCTCGGTCTTGTTTTCGCCGTACGCATAGTAATGCGTATCCCCCAAGGACTCCGGCAGATAGCGCTGCTGCACATAGTGGCCCGGATAATTGTGGGGGTACTTATAGACCGGGGCCTTGTCCGCGCCGGTACTGTCGGCGTGGACGTTTTTCAGGTGCCGGGGGATGTCACCCACCGCGCCGCGCTGAATATCCTCCATAGCGGCGATGATAGCGTTGTGGGCGCTGTTGGATTTGGGCGCGGTGGCCAGCAGCACCGCCGCCTCGGCCAGGGGCAGCCGCGCCTCCGGCAGGCCCAGCTGCAGTGCCGCGTCCACGCAGCTTTTTGTGACGGTGATGGCCTGCGGGTACGCAAGGCCGATATCCTCCGCCGCGATGCACAGCAGACGACGGCAGGGGGAGATCAAGTCGCCTGCCACCAGCAGACGGCCCAGGTAGTACACCGCCGCGTCCGGGTCGGAGCCTCGGATGGATTTGTGCAGGGCGGAGAGCAGGTCATAGTGGTCATCCCCCTCCCTGTCATACCGCATGGCGCTGCACTGGCTTAGCTGTAAAGCATCATCCCTTGTCACATATAATCCGCCATCCTTCGGCTTGGCGGAACGGTACAGCAGCTCCACGGCGTTGATGGCCTTTCGGACATCGCCGCCGCAACCGGCGGCCACTGTGCGGGGCACAGCCTCTTCCCAGGTAAAGGGCAGCTGGCTCCTCTCCTGCTCAATACGCAGGCCCCGTTCTACGGCGGGGATGGTATCCTCCACCGACAGAGGCTTAAATTCAAAAACCGTGCTGCGGGACAGGAGTGCGTTGTAGATATAGAAATACGGGTTCTCTGTGGTAGAGGCGATCAGGGTGATCTTGCCGTTTTCCAGGAATTCCAGCAGGCTCTGCTGCTGCTTCTTGTTGAAATACTGTATCTCATCCAGGTACAGCAGGATACCGTTTGGAGCCATCATGGTGTCCACATCCGCCATGACATTCTTCACATCCTGGAGGGATGCGGTGGTGGCGTTAAGGGTATACAGCGCCTTTTTCGCCTGCCTGGCAATAATGTTGGCCACAGTGGTCTTGCCGGTACCGGAGGGGCCATAAAAAATGAGGTTGGCATCGGTGCCGTTCTCGATCAGGCGGCGCAGCAGCGCCCCCTCGCCCAGCAGGTGCTTCTGTCCGGCCACATCGTCAAGCGTCTGGGGCCGTATCTCGTCTGCCAGCGGACGCATAGCGGCACCGCCTCCCTTCTGTGGAAAATCTTATGAAACAGTATAGCACAGATTGCCTTTTTCTGCAACCTCTGTTACAATTGGGATGAGGTGATGTCGCATGAAGTCGAAGGAACAGGTCAGCACCATTATCGCGGCGCTGAAGACGCTGTACCCGGACGCGCTGTGTTCGCTGGACTATGAGAAGGACTATGAGCTGCTGTTCTCCGTGCGTCTGGCGGCGCAGTGCACCGACGCGCGTGTCAATCTGGTGACGCCGGCGCTGTTTGCCCGCTATCCCACACTGGAGGCCTTTGCCGCCGCCGATGCGGACGAGGTAGGCACCTTTGTGCAGTCCTGCGGCTTCTGGCGGGCCAAGGCCCGGGACATCGTTGGCTCCGCAAAAATGCTGGTGGAGCGCTTCGGCGGAAAGGTCCCGGACAACATGGAGGACCTGCTCTCACTGCCCGGTGTGGGGCGCAAGACCGCCAATCTGATCCTGGGCGATATCTACGGAAAGGACGGCTATGTCTGCGACACCCACTGCATCCGCATCACCGGACGGCTGGGACTGACGGACGGCAGCAAGGACCCGCTGAAAGTGGAGCAGCAGCTGCGAAAGGTCATTCCCCCGGAGGAGGCCAACAACTTCTGCCACCGGATGGTGCTCCATGGCCGCGCGCTGTGTATGGCACGGAAGCCGGACTGTGAAAATTGCGCCCTGCGGGCGCTGTGTGACTATGGCAGCACCGCAGAACGATAGATGACAGAAGGCGCCCCGCGCCAAACGGCGCGGGGCATTTATCTGCATTAACTGTAAGGCGATATTACTTTACACGATTTACCATGTGGTCGGCAAGCTCCAGCAAAAACGAATTATCGGGCCAGGCGGCAATAGCGGCCTTGGCTCGCGCGGTGTATTGCTCCACGTCGCGCTGGCACTGCTCCAGGCCCTTCACATCCACCAGCGTGACCTTGCCCTCCGCCTTGTCAGAGCCGATGGGCTTGCCGAACACCTCCTGTGCGCCTGTCACATCCAGGATATCGTCACGGAGCTGGAAGGCCAGACCAAGGCCATCGCCGAATTCACGGGCCTGACGGCGCTTTTCCGCGTCCATTCCGGCGGCCACACAGCCCAGCTCCGCTGCGGCGGAGATCATGGCGCAGGTCTTGAGACGGTCCAGCTGGGTCAGGCCGGCTTCATCTCGGACATCGCAAAGGGTGTCCAGCACCTGTCCGGCCACCATGCCGTCGGCACCGGCGGCCCGGGCCAGGACCTCGACCGCCGCGATACGGCTTTCGGCGGGCAGTCCCGTCGCCTGGGCAATGAGACGAAAGGCCTCTGGCTGGAGGGCGTCGCCGGCCAGAATGGCCAGCGTCTCGCCATAGACCTTGTGGTTGGTGGGCTTGCCACGGCGCAGGTCGTCGTTATCCATGCAGGGCAGATCGTCGTGGATGAGGGAATAGTTGTGCACCAGCTCCAGCGCGCAGGCATAGGGCAGCGCCAGGTGCCAGTCGATACCGCCCAGACGGGAAAATTCCAGCGTCAGCACCGGGCGGATACGCTTGCCGCCGGAGAGCACGCTGTACCGCATGGCATCGTAGAGACGGTCATAGGGTGCGCTGCCGGCAAAGAGTGTGGAAAGGTAGTCCTCTACCGCCGCGCGGTACTGCTCGTAGTGTCTTTCGTAGTCCATGGCTCAATCCTCCGCAGCAAAATCATGCTCCACCGGCGCGTCATCGGGGCCCTTGGACAGCTTGACCACCTTCTGCTCGGCGGTGTCCAGCTCCTTGCGGCAGGCGTTCACCAGCTTGGTGCCCTCCTCGAACAGCGCCATGCTGTCGCCCAGCGTGGCGTCACCCCTTTCCAGCAGGGAGACGATCTCCTCCAGCCGGGACATATTCTCCTCAAACGTCTTTTTTGCTGCCATGTTCGTTCTCCTTTTCCTTTACTTGGCACCGCAGGGCGCCGTCGGCCAGCCGCAGGCGCAGAGTCTCCCCTATTCGCGCCTGATCGGCGCTGCGGAGCACCGTGCCGTCCGGCTGCTGAGCCAGTGCGTAGCCGCGGCCCAGGACCTTCAGTGGGCTGAGGGCATCCAGCGACGCGGCCAGCGCGCCGAAGCGGCGGTTTTGGACATCTGTCACCACACGCATGGCGGCACAGAGCCGGTGGGTCATATGGTCCACATCCTGGCGGCGGTCCGCCAGGTAAGCGGTCGGGTCCGTGAGGACGCGTTTTTTCGACAGGGACTCTAAACGGCGGGAATGGGCGGCGATATCGCGGCGTATCGACTGTGTCATGCGGGAATGGGCGGCATCCAGCGTCCGCAGCAGCTCGGCCATGTCCGGCACGGCGATCTCGGCGGCGTTGGAGGGCGTGGAGGCCCGCCGGTCCGCTACGAAGTCGCTGATGGCCACGTCCGGCTCGTGGCCCACCGCCGAGATGACGGGAATATCCGAGTCGTAGATGGCGCGGGCCACGCGCTCGTCGTTAAAGGCCCACAGGTCCTCCAGCGAACCGCCGCCGCGGCCGGTGATGAGCACATCGGCCAGGCCGTGGGCATTGGCATAGCGAATGGCGCCGGCGATCTCCGCCGGGGCCTCAGTTCCCTGCACGCGAACGGGCAGCAGAAGGACCTTGGCGATGGGATAGCGGCGGCGGAGGATGCGGATCATGTCGTGGACCGCCGCGCCTGCCGGGGAGGTGACGATGGCGATGCGCCGGGGATATGGCGGCAGGGGTTTTTTATGGGTCTCGTCAAACAGGCCCTCCTTCCGCAGCTTTTCCTTCAGCTGCTCAAAGGCCACGCTCAGGTCGCCGGCGCCCTCCGGCGTCAGGCCGGTGCAGTACAGCTGGTAGGCACCGTCGCGGGGATAGACGCTGATACGGCCGGAGGCGATAACCTGCATACCGTTTTCCGGGCGGAAGCGCAGGCGCGCGGCGCTGCCCCTGAACATAACGCACTTCAGACTGCACTGGCTGTCCTTCAGGGTAAAGTAGTGATGGCCGGAGGGGTATAGTTTGTAGTTGGAGATCTCGCCCCGCAGCAGGACCTCCTGCAATGGCGGCACGTTATCCAGCAGGTCCTTGATAAACTGGTTGACCTCGGACACCGTGAAAATATACTGGCCCGACGTGGCGATCACTCCTTTCTGTATGCGACCTGAAAAGGCAGAGCCCTCACGCTCTGCCTTTCGTATGTGGTTTTCAGTCCTTTTCCTTGACCTCGCCCCGGGCGAAGCTGCCCAGAATACCGTTGATAAATTTGGAGACCTCGGGCGTTTCGTACTTCTTGGCGATCGTCACCGCCTCGCTGATGGCGGCGCCCTGCGGAATGTCCGCCATATAGAGTATCTCGTACATGGCCACACGCATGATGGCGGATGCTACCAGTGAAATGCGCTCAAATCGCCAGCCCCGGGCGTACTTTTCAATGTCGGCGTCCAGCTCGGCGGCGTGCTCCGCCACACCGGAGACCAGGCGGCGGATATACGCCTCCTGCTTGGTGTTGGGCCGGTCGGCGTAGAGGTCATCCTCTGCCGCCAGCTCGGCAAAGCGTTCATCGCTGAGCTGCTGGTCCAGAAACTCCTCCACCGGCAGTTCGGTGAAGCTCAACTGGTACGCCAAGTGTATGGCGATCTCCCGTGCGGTGCTGCGTGTCATAAGCGTTCGTCCTTTTCTCTCTCGTCTGTTGTTCAGTTGAAGCTGATGCCGCCCACGTGGACGTTCACCGCCGCCACCTTGAAGCCGGTCATACCCTCCAGCGCGGTATGCACATTTTTCTGGACCTTTTTGGCCACATCGCTGATGGCGCAGCCGTAACGCACCGCAACAAAAATGCCCACAACGATCTGCTCGCCGTCCAGTTCAACACGGACGCCCTTGCAGGTCATTTTTTTACCGCCCATCAGGTCGGATACGTTGGCGCTCATCAGAGCGCTGACGCCGTCCACCTCCAAGGCTGTGGTACTGGCAATGGAGGCCAGCACATCCTCTGAGATCTGGATGCTGCCGTCATCCTCCTGGTGGATCATATATTCCTTATTTTCAGCCATGGTCTGTTTGTCTCCTCACAGTTGTCATTGGTACTCAGCTAATTGCAGTATAGGATTATACCATTTTTTACGGGGAAATACAACACCTATTTTGCACCGGACGTTCCCGCTTCCATGATCTTGATCTGGCCGGGAGTGTAGGATGTCTCCGCGATGACGATATCCTTGATCTTCGCTACGTCCTCCGCCTCCAGACCGTCGGGCGCCGATACCACCACGCTGATGGAGTCCGCGCCCATAAAGGCCACGCAGTCGGCATAGCCTTTTGCCACCACCAGGTTCTCGATCTGTGTCTCCGCCACGGTGTAGCCCGCCAGCACCTGAAGCGTCTCGGATGCCTCGTTGGCTACCTCCTCTGAGGCGTTCTCCTCGCCCTTGGCCTCCTCCAGCATACTGATGGCGGTATCGCGGGCCTGCTTGCGGCTGAGCCGGGCAGTGGAGAAATAGTCGTCTCCGGCGGTATCCGCGGTATCCGCCTGCGCCTCCGCAGTCTCGCCATTGACCAGCGTGGACTGGCCAAGCACCTTGGAGGTATCCGCCACATCCCCGGCATAGCGCCAGTTCAAATACACCGATGTACCCACCAGCACCACCACGGCCGCCGCTACGGCGCGGCGCTTCCATACCTGCTTCATACTGTCGTTCCTCCCATTTATTGTTACTGTTTCCATTGGACTACCGATATCTTATCGCTGCTGAGTCCTGTCAGCACAGACACCGTCTCCAGCACCCGCAGGCGCACACGGCTGTCGCCTGCCCCCTGGCAGACCACCACCGCCCCCTGATAGGTGGGGTACAGCCGCCGGGTGACCACGACCTCCTGCTTGCCGCTGCCGCGGTTCACCGTCAGGACCTGACTGTCCCGCCGCACATCACCGCCGCTGCCCAGTGTGGCGCTGCTATCCTCCGCCAGCGACAACGTTTCACCGCTGTGCAGCGTCAGCATCACCTGCACCCGACCCACGCCATCCATGGCGGACAGCACCTCCGCCATACGGCGCTCCGTCTCCTCCAGAGAGAAGGGCATCTCCTCCCCTGCCGTGTCGGCGGCTTCGGTCTCCTGCTTACCGGCGGGCAGCAGCATCAGCACCACGCCGGCCAGGGCCACCAGCACCGCGAAGCGGTATTTTTTCAGAATATCTTTCAGCTTTTCCATCATTCGTCTGCCTCACGCCAATACTGGTGCGCATCGTCAATGGCCAGTTCCGTGCTGAGCCACGCGGACAGCGCCTCGTCCTTGGGAATGTCCAGCGTCACGGCGCTGGGCCAGGGCACGCCATCGCGGTCCTCCATCTCTACCCGCGGGGTACATGTGATGCCCAGGTCATCTCCCTTGCTGGCAATATATGCGGCGGTCTTGTCCGCTATGAGCGCGGCGAATTCCGCGTCGCCGGATCTGCGATATTCCTCTGTCAGCACCTGGATCTGCTGGCGATAGTCCTCATAGCGGAGGGCCAGCTCAGTCAGGTCCAGGCCCAGCAACGGCCGGACGATGACCAGCATCAGTGCCATGCCGCCCACGGTGTGGGCCACCGCCTTCATACGCCCACGGGGCAGCAGGGCGTAGAGTATCCCAACGATCATGCCCGCCGCGATGACGCCGAGAAGCCAGGTACGCAGGGTTTCCGCGATCATGTACTCACCACCGATACAGAAGAGATTATGGAGATCAGCAGGGCCAGCGCACAGCTGCCGGTCATGCCCAGCATCAGGCCGAAGGCGGAGCCCAGCGCGCCGATCAGGTCCGCCAGGGGCTCCTGGGTCACGGTGCCCGCCAGAAACGCCGCCAGCTTATACAGCAGGTACTGCACGGCCATGGTGATAAAGGGCGTCAGGCAGATGGCCAGCACTGTCAGCAGGCCGAATACGCCGATGGCGCCCTTCAGCATCCCGGCACCGGCCAGCACCGTGCCGGCGGCATCGGAGATGATGGAGCCCACCACCGGCACCGCTGTGGCGATGGCGGTGCGCGTCAACTGGGTAGACAGGGCGTCCGCCGCAGAGGTGGCCGCACCGGTCACCGACAGGAAGCCGGTAAAGACCAGCATCAGGGCCGTCAGTGCCCAGGCGACGCACTTGCGAAGGCCCTGGCCGATCTTTTGCAGACTATGGCCGGGAACCACGGCGTCCGCGGCGGCAGCAGCAATGCAGGCGTACAGCAGCGGCAGCAGTACCTGACGGATAAGGCTGATGAGCAGATCGGTGAAGAACACCGTGGCCACCTGCCTGGCACCGGCGGTGATATAGCCGCCGCCGGCGGCCACGGCGGCGGACAGAGTGGGCAGCAGTGCCTTGGAGAACACCTCCAGCTGGGACATGGTCTCCACACCCAGACCCATCATTCGGTGGAAGTCGCCCGCCGCCACAAGGGTGATGGCCAGCGCTCCCGCCACGGAGACATAGCGGGGAACGCAGGGACTGTCCGCCGCCGCAAGGCAGCTCTCCGCCAGACTGCACAGCAGCACCACGCCCAGCAGCAGGGCCGCACCGGAGGCTTGGGTCTCCAGCGCTGTACGGACATAGGCGCAGGCGCTGTGCCACAGATCGCCCAGACCCTGCCACAGTGTCTCGTGTGAGGCGGAGGTGTCCATTTCCGGCAGGATATCCGCCGCCTCCGGCGGGACGGCGTCCTTCACGGAGTCGGGCAGTTCGGCAGCCCAGGCACAGTCCAGACACAGAAGAAGCAGTGTCAGACAGAACAGGACTTTTTTCATAGCAGTGACTCCAACAGGTCCCAGACGGCGCGGAACAGCGGCAGGGACACCACGATGGCCGCCACGGCACCGGCAGTCTCCAGCACGGAAGCGAGGGCGCCCTCGCCGGCATCCCGGCACAGGTCGGAGCCTGTCCGGCAGATCAGGGCAATGCAGACCGTTTTCAGCAGCGGCTGAAACAGCTGCTCCGGCAGCTGACCCCAGGCCGAGGCCTCTTCCCAGAAATCCCGGAGCTGACCCAGCGGCTCCAGCAGCAGGGCGACCGCCACGCCGCAGACAGCCAGGACAAGCAGCAGCGCCAGCTCTCCCCCGCCGCGGCGCAGCAGCACCGCCAGCAGGGCCCCCAGCAGGCACAGCGCCGCCAATCGCAGTACCGTATCCATGCGTCACAGGGAGAACAGGGTCTTTACCAGGTCGAACAGGTCGCTGATCTGCTGCACCAGCATCATCAGCACCACGACCAGGCCCGCCAGCGTGGTCATCATGGCCTGCTCCTCCCGGCCGCTTCGCACCAGCAGCAAATTCAGCACCGCCACCAGGATACCGATGGCCGCTATTTTGAAAATCAGGTCAACATCCATTGTCTGTCCCTCACAGAAGTAAAATGATCATCAGTCCTGCACCGCACAGCGTGGCCGTGGTAGTCACGCGGCGGCTGCGCCGATCCGCCTCGCGGCGCTTTTCGTAGAGCTGCTCGGCCTCCGCCCGGGCGCGGGCGATGGTGCTCTCCAGGCGCTGGGCATCGCCACTCCAGGAAATGCGGCAAAGCAGGTCACGGAGTTCTGCGTCTGAAAGCTGGTGAAAGGTATTCTCCCAAGCAAGCTGTAAAGTCATATCGCTTTGAACTTTGTCCCGTATCTGACAGAACCAGACACCGCAGTGCTCCCGGGTCTGCAGCACCTCCAACAGCGGCAGGACCGGCGTGCGCTGCCAGCGGATGGCACTCTCCATCTCCCCCAGGGCGGCGGCAAAGGACCACAACAGGTCGCGGCACCGGCGCTGGCGTGCGTAATAGCGCCGCAGGGCCAGAATGGCGGCGCTCAGTACCAGTACCGCACCGGCCGCCGCGGTCACAGGGCCTCCGTGCGGTACTGCCGCCGACCCTCTGCCGTGCTGATGGTGATGAGACGACGGAAGACGCCGGCCTCCGCCAGCTGCCGGAACAGCGGCTTGCGGCGCAGCTCCTCGCCGTTCTCGGCATGGATGGTGGCCAGCAGCTTAACGCCGCAGTTAGCCGCCGCTGTCATTGCCAGAATATCCGCCGCCTCGGTGATCTCGTCCACGGCGATGACCTGGGGATTGGCGCTCCGCAGCAGCATGGGGATGCCCAGTGCCTTGGGACAGCCGTCCAGCACGTCGGTATGACAGCCTACGTCCAACTGCGGTACACCGCGGTACATCCCGGCCAACTCACCGCGCTCGTCCACCACGCCTACCCGCAGAGGACAGCGATCCTCTGTGCCGTTGGACAGTGTGGCGATCATGTCGCGCAGGAGCGTGGTCTTGCCGCCACCGGGCGGCGCTGCGATCAGCGTACTGTCAAAGCCGCCTGCTGACCATTCCGGGACCTCCTGCCACAACCCACGGACCTGGCGGCTGATCCGTACCACGGCGGAGGAGATATCCCGCAGGGCTGTGCCGCCGTCCCCCCTGACCGCTACGGTGCCGCACAGGCCGATGCGGAAGCCGCCCCGGCCGATAAGATAGCCCTTGCCCATCGTCTCCGCCGCCGCGTAGCGGGAATAGCCCGTTACCGCGTCGCACAGCTGTTCCAAGTCCGCCTGAGTAACACTTTGGCGCGGCAGTTCATCGCTGACAAGTAGTTCCCCTTCACATGTTAGTAGTGTCATCGGTCGTCCTGCCCGCAGGCGGAACTCCTCCGCCTGGGCCTTGCGGTGCTCCGGCACACGCCGGGCAGCCTGCTGCCAGCGGCTGGGCAGCAATGCAGCCGCCTGCTCATAGCGTCCGACCGCCTCTCCGATCTCCATGATGACGCCCTCCTTTGTTGGTCTTGACCCCAACGTATGAAAGCTCGTCCCGGAATATGCACAAAAGCCCGCCGGGCAAGGCGGGCTTCTGCTGAAAAGCGCCCCCTGCCTGCGGCAGAGGGCGCTTGATAGACGCTTTTGCTATATCTTATGTTATGCCTGCTGCGGCTGCTCCGTCTTTTTGGCACGGAAGAAATGAATGACCAGAAATACCAGGAACGCAATACTGATATAGCCAAAGATGGGATAGACAGTGCCGATGATCTCGGCAAACCCCAGCAGGCTCGCCGCCCAGGCCAGCACGGAAACTGCCAGCAGCACCGGGTTTTTGTGGGTACGGACAAAGGCGGACTTCTGCTCCACATAGGCACTCATGCCCACCAGACTGGCCAGAGCGTTGCAGAACATGGCCACCAGCAGCATAATGCCGTAGATCGTACCCAGCGTACCGTTGAGCCGGGAGGCCAACGCCACCATGGGCAGCTCCGCCTGCACCGCCTCGGGATAGGTACCCAGACTGGTGAGGATACTGCCCGCCACCGCCAACAGCATAACGCCGGAGAGAGCAATACCCACATAGACGTGCTTTTTCTCCCGCACATACTGCCCCACCGGGGACATGATGCCGATACCGCCCAGAATGTTATAGGCCACGAAGGTCAGCGTGGCGATAAACCAGTTGGGCATCAGAGGATTGGTATTGGTATATTGCAGCTGCAAGATGCCCTCCGTGCCAAAGGTACACCAGGCACCTACGGCGAAACCAACCGTGGCCAGCACCAAAATGGGGATCATGGCAGAGAAGGCATTGACCATACCGCTGACGCCAAGAAGCGCCACCAGGAACACCGCCAGCATGAACACGGCGCTGCCCAGCCAAGTGGGCACACGAAACAGCTGGGTCAGCATGGCGCCCACACCGGCGGACATACTCACCACCACAAAGAAGAGGAACAGCGCCCCAATGACACCGGTGGCGGCACGGAGCCACTTAACGTCCCACGGTACCAGCAGCTTGTCCATTTCGGCGCATTTCGTCATCTGCGTCAGCCGGACGAACAGAATGCCGATGACCGTAAACAGCAGCGCCGCCAGGACAAAGCCCACATAGCCCCAGTTGCCGAAGGCGCCAAAGAACTGCCACAGCTCCTGGCCGGAAATAAACCCCGCGCCCAAAAAACAGCCGACGTAGGTAAACGCCAGCGAAAAGGTCTTGATCTGCTTCATACCACACCTCATGTCGAATTTGCTCTACCAATATAGCTTATTTCCCCCGCCGCGTCAACCCCCGCCGACCCTGCGGGAAAATTGGATAGGCTATGAAAAAATTTTTCACTGAATGCTTCGGCTTTTCGTTGACGATGGGCGCAATATGTTGTATACTATTACCGGAAATTGTGCCCGTTTTGGCAGAGATATTGCTTTAAACGGCAAAAGAAATCGTACAGGAGGAGCGTATATGATAAACACGATCGACGGCATCATCGCAGCGGCCAAAGGCGGAAAGACCGGCGTTATCGCCGTGGCGGCGGCCCACGACCAGCCTGTTATCGAGGCTGTGGTCGAGGCCCGCAGGGAGGGTATTGCCACGCCCATTCTTGTGGGACATGAGGAAGAGATCAAGGCGATGCTGACCGGCCTGGGTGAAGCCCCTGCCGACTACGAGATCATCGCCGGCGATACCGACCAGGACTGCGCGGCCAAGGCCGTGGCCCTGTGTGCCGAGGGAAAAGCCAACTTCCTGATGAAGGGCATCCTGGGCACTGCCGATCTGATGCGTGCGGTGTTTAACAAGGAGCACGGCCTGCGTACCGATCATCTTACCACCCACTGTATGCTGTATGAGATCCCCGCTCTGGGCCGTATGCTGGTGCTGACCGACGGCGGCGTCAACACCTTCCCCGATCTGGAGAAGAAGGCAGATATTCTGGAGAACGCAGCCATGGTCCTGCAGGCGCTGGGCTATGAGCACATCAACGCCTCCTGCGTGTGCGGCGCAGAGCAGGTAAATCCCAAGGTACAGTCCACCGTGGATGCCGACGCGCTGGCCCACATGACTGACCGCTGGGCCAAGTACAATATGGACGTATGCGGCCCCGTAGCGCTGGATCTGGCCCTCAGCGAAGAGGCATGCCATCACAAGCACTATATCGCCCCCGGTGCCGGCAAGGCGGATATCCTGCTGGTCCCCAACTATGAGGTAGGCAACGGCATTGGCAAAGCCGCCAATCTGTTCGGCAACGCCAAGAACGCCGGTATCATTCTGGGCGCCAAGGTGCCCATCGTGTTGGTCAGCCGCGCTGACAGCGCGTATTCCAAGCTTGCCTCCATCGCACTGGGCAGTGTGTTGTCCAGTCGGATGAAGCTTGCGTAAAGTCGTATTGCACAAGAATTTGTTTCGTCTAACTACATTTTTTACAAAATTATCTCGTCAGATTGACAATTGCTTGACAATTTGCACGGTGAAGCCTATCATGGAGATGGTTCATCTGCCGCGCCGCGGCATGGACATAGTACAATAACGTAAAAGAGGAGATTATGTTATGGTCAATCAGGAATACTACAATCTGGGTACGGCGCCCTCTGTGATCCGCCAGCTGTTCGCCTACGGTCTGGAGCAGGCCGCCAAGGTCGGCGCGGACAAGGTGTATGACTATTCTCTGGGCAATCCCAGCATTCCCGCCCCCAAGAAGGTCAACGAGTCCATCAAGAAGATCGTGGACGAGATGGATTCCATCAAGCTGCACGGCTATTCCATGGCTGCCGGCTTCGATACCGCCCGTGCCGCAGTGGCCAAGGATCTGGCCGAGCGCTTCGGCCTGGATGTGAAAGCCAGCGAGCTGTTCTTCACCTGCGGCGCTGCTCCCGCGCTGATCTCCATCATCAAGGCCCTGATCGTGGACGCCGACAGCGAGATCATGGCAGTGGCACCCTTCTTCCCCGAGTATCGCCCCTTTGTCAACGCCAACGGCGGCAAGCTGGTGGTGGTTCCCGCCGACACCAAGGCATTCCAGATCCATCTGGACGAGGTGGAAAAGCGCATCACGAAGAACACCCAGGGTATTATCATCAACTCCCCCAATAATCCCTCCGGCGTTGTGTATACCGAGGAGACCCTGAAGGGTCTGGCTGCCCTGCTGGAGCGCAAGAGCAAGGAATACGGCCATCCCATCTACATCATTGCCGATGAGCCCTACCGTGAGCTGGTCTACGGCGGCGTGAAGGTCCCCTTCATCCCCTGCCTGTACAAGAACACCATCGTGTGCTACTCCTATTCCAAGTCCCTGTCTCTGCCCGGCGAGCGTATCGGCTATGTGTACGTCCCCGGCTTCGCCGAGGATGCCGACGCGGTGTACGCCGCTATCTCCGGTGCCGCCCGTATCATGGGCCACGTCTGCCCGCCCACGCTGATGCAGAAGGTCATCGAGTACTGCGCCGAGGAGCGCCCCGATCTGGTGGCTTACGACGAGAACCGCAACCTGCTGTACAGCAGCCTGCGTGAGATGGGCTATGAGTGCGCCAAGCCCGACGGCGCGTTCTACCTGTTCGTCAAGGCCCCCAACGGCGATGCCAACGCTTTCTCCGAGAAGGCCAAGCTGGAGCACAACCTGCTGGTAGTGCCCGCGGACGGTTTCGGCTGCCCCGGCTATTTCCGCCTGAGCTACTGCGTGGCCAATGACATGATCCAGCGCAGCCTGCCCGCCTTCAAGGCCATGATCGAAAGCTATAAATAAGCTGATTAATTCCTACCATCATCAGAAGCGTCCGCAGCATGAGCTGCGGACGCTTTTTGTAATATAGTTCACAAACATACGATGGATATCCTGTAAATTTTTGCGGTTATTCCTCTTGCATTTTGCGGAGGGTTCGCCTATAATGGCAACATATTTTTTATAAGAGAGGTGTTTCACGCATGAGCAAAGTGACGATCCCTGCTGGGTACAAGACGCCGCTGTCCACCTATGAGATGCAGCGCGCAATCGAGTTCATCAAGAGCAATTTCCAAGTGAATCTGGGGCAGGCGCTCAATCTGCGGCGCGTTTCGGCTCCCCTGTTCGTGGAGGAGAATTCGGGTCTGAACGATAACCTCAATGGCGTGGAGCGCCCTGTGTCCTTCGATATTCCTGATGTGGGCGCACAGGGCCAGGTGGTGCATTCCCTGGCCAAGTGGAAGCGTCTGGCGCTGAAGCGCTACGACTTCAAGCCCGGCAAGGGCCTGTTCACCGATATGAACGCTATCCGCCGCGATGAGGAAGTGGACAACCTCCACTCCGTGTATGTGGACCAGTGGGACTGGGAGAAGGTCATCGAGCGCCGCGACCGCAACGTGGCCTATCTGGAGCAGACCGTGCGCGCCATCGTGGGCGCTGTGGTGGAGACCAACGACGCCCTGCAGATCGCGTTCCCCAGTCTGCACACCAAGCTGGACCGCGAGGTGTTCTTTGTCACCACCCAGGAGTTGGAGGACCGCTGGCCCGACTATACGCCTAAGCAACGTGAGGATGCGATCTGCAAGGAACACCATACCGTGTTCCTGATGCAGATCGGCGATGACCTGAAGCGCAGCGGCAAGCCCCACGACGGCCGCGCCCCCGACTACGACGACTGGTCCCTGAACGGCGATATCCTTATGTACAACCCCGTGCTGGATCGCGCCTTTGAGATCTCCTCCATGGGCATCCGTGTGGACGAGGCCGCTATGGACTACCAGCTGCACAAGCGCGGCTGTGACGACCGCCGCGAGCTACCCTTTCACAAGATGCTGCTGGCGGGCCAGCTGCCCCTGACCATTGGCGGCGGTATCGGCCAGAGCCGTCTGTGTATGCTGATGATCGGCACCTGCCACATCGGCGAAGTGCAGGCCAGCCTGTGGGACAAGGAGACCATGGAAGCCTGCGAAAAGGCCGGCGTCATGATCCTGTAAACCCGGAACGTAAATCACAGCAGAAAAGGACCGCCGCAAGGCGGTCCTTTTATCATAAAAGCGCCCCGCTTTGCGGGGCGCTTTTGCTCTCTTACAGCTGCGGGTCGGGCTTTTTCAGTTCAGCCTCCAACCGCTGCAGCTCAGCGATCATATCATCAAAGGCGGCGAAGTCGGCGCTGTCCACCGCCTCCTGGGCAGCGCGCAATTGCTCGGCCAACGCGGTATTCATGTTCAGATAGGTGCTGCGGCGCTGGCTGCACCACAGGCGCTGCTGGGCAATACACTGTCCCAGACGCTCCATGGCACGGGCACGAAATTCCTCTGTACGGCGATGCGCGCTGATCTCGATGTCCGCCACGTGCTCCTTCAGAGACTGGTACTCCCCTGCCGGGCCGCGCAGCGCATCGTTTTCCGCCTGTACGGCGGCGAGCTGCTGCTGCAGGGCCTGTACCTGCTGCTCCAGATGGGCGTTATCTTCCCGAAGTCGGGCATCCTCCTCCGCCAGGAGACGCAGTGTGTCGTTCTCAGCCACCGCATCGTCGCGCTCACGGCGCAGCGTATCATTTTCCGTCTGCAGCGTCTCCAGCGCCGTGCGGTGCTCCTCGGCGGTTTTTTCGATAAACGTGACCACATCCTGACGGTCGAAGCCGCCGAACATGCACGTCTTGAAGCTGGCATCCATGGCAAGTACCTTCTCTCTCGATTTCTTGTCCACAGCATACCACAAATTCCGCCCTCTGACAAGAGAATGCACGCAAAAATGCCGCCATATATCAAATTAAAGCAAAAAAGTCCAAAATCAAGATTTACAAACGCCTCTCGGTGTTGTATACTATGATTTGGTGTATTTTTAAGAAAAGCAAGACAGAACTTAGCAAAAGGACGGAGAAACTATGAATTGGGAAATCATTACATTTTTGGGTTACTTTGTGATTCTGTTGGGCGTTGCGTTGATCTTCTATTTCAACGGCTCCAACAAAAACAGCGAGGACTTTTTCCTGGGCGGCCGGTCCATGGGTCCTTGGGTCACGGCCCTGTCGGCACAGGCCTCCGATATGTCTGCATGGCTGCTGATGGGTCTGCCCGGCTCTATCCTGGCTTTTGGCTTCGGGCAGATGTGGATTGGCATCGGTTTGGCGCTAGGCACCGCCGCTAACTGGATCCTATGCGCCAAGCGGCTGCGTACCTTCTCCAAGGCTGCGGATGACGCCATCACCGTGCCCCAGTATCTAACCAACCGGTTCGGCGTGGACTCCCGCACACTCCAGCTGGTGTGCGCGCTGATTTTCCTGTTTGCCTATACCATCTATGTGGCCTCTGCCCTGGTTGCCGGCACCTCCGTGTTCAATACGCTGTTTCCGGAGATCTCCCCCAAGGTCGCCATGCTGGTGTTCCTGCTGATCATCGTAGCCTATACCTTCTTCGGCGGCTTTACCGCCGTATGCTGGACGGACTTCTTCCAGGGTATGCTGATGATGTTAGCACTGATGCTGGTGCCTATCGTGGTCTATTTTGGTCACCGCGAGCTGCTGGATCCCACGGCGTTGACAACGGTATACGAATATACCGACGCCGCCTCCGGTGTGGTCGTCTCCTGTGATTTCGGCGGTGGCATCTTCAGCGCCAGCTGGCAGGATATCGTCAGCGGCCTTGGCTGGGGTCTGGGCTACTTCGGTATGCCTCACATTCTGGTGCGCTTCATGTCCATTGAGAAGCCCTCTATGATCAAGAAGTCCTCCACCGTCGCCATCATTTGGGTCATCATTTCCCTGTTCTCCGCCGTGCTGATCGCCTATTTCGGCCGTATGATCATGGGCGCTGAGTTGTTGGCCGATGGCAGCCAGAAGTTGGTGTTCATCGCCATGTCCCGCAAGTTCTTCCCAGCCGCTATCTGTGGTCTGCTGCTGGCGGCCATCATCGCGGCCTCCATCTCTACCGCCGACTCCCAGCTGTTAGTAGCGTCCAGCTCCTTTACCGCTGACCTATACAAGCCCTTCTTCCGTAAGAATGCCACAGAAAAAGAAACGCTGATGGTGGGCCGCATTCTGGTGCTGATACTGTCCGCTATCGCCTTCCTGATCGCCAACTCCAAGGGCAGCGGTGCACAGGCCATTATGGATATGGTGGAAAACGCATGGGGCGCATTCGGTGCCTCCTTCGGCCCCACCATCCTGCTGTCCCTGTTCTGGCGGCGCTTCAACTACAAGGGTGCTGTGGCCGGCGTTGTCTCTGGCTTTGTGGTAGACTTGGGCTGGCTGCTGACCGGCTTGACCGCCTCCACCGGCATTTTTGAGATCGTACCTGGCTTCATCGCCAGCTTCATCATCGCAGTCATAGTCGCTAAGTGCACCGCCGCACCAAACGCAAAGGCTGTAGAGATCTTCGATAAGGGCACCAGCAAGGATGCCGACTGAGACCTATCCGTCTCCCCTATCGTGAGCAAAGCCGGGCTCTGCCTTTTGGCGGGGCCCGGCTTTATAAAAAGTCAAAGAAAAATGAAAAATCCTCTTGCATTTTGCGGTAGGATGTGCTAGTATAAGTAAGCTGTCTGAAAGACATGCGCCGTTAGCTCAGCTGGATAGAGCGTCTGGCTACGGACCAGAAGGCCGGGGGTTCGAATCCCTCACGGCGTGCCAAAAGTCCTCGAAATCGTCTGATTTCGAGGACTTTTGCTTTTCATAAATTGTCATTTTCGGATACCACCTTTTCCTGACCCAAACGCTGAGCCCAACGGAACGTAAACTGTACCCAAGAAAATGGACACGGAAATTTGACCCATGTCCCCAGAGGGATGGACACGTGCGTGACTCAAGGCGTCAAACGAATGTGCCCTCTTGTTTCTGAAGGTTTTTGTCCGTTTGACAAACAGTGTATCTAAATCTTTTTTATCGGATGTCTAATAACCGTTTTCCATTTTTCCGGAGCAACCTTTCTTGCATCGGACAGATAGATCTCATGATGTAATCTTTCCATATTCATATCATTGACATATCCGTTCCGCTCCAAATACGAGTCCATAAGCGCGACAGTCGCGGGCTCATCATCAAACGCGCCCAAGTGCATGATTTGAACGCACAAACCTTCATCAATCGTCAAAAACTCTGCCGAGGAGCAATCCAGCTTTTTCTTTTTCGCCGCAGTATCGACCGCCCATTCAAAGTCCTCTTTCGTTATGAAATCAGGCAAGCGGATAACGGAGATCCAGTTGAACGCGGACTTATCGGTGTAATCCACGCCAGCTATATGATCCTGCCACCAGAAGCCTTCAAGCGGGGGAACGACATATTCAAAGAAGCCGACAATTTTATGGTCAGTCTTGTAACTCATTTTTAAGGTGTATGCAACAGCGTATAACACGCTGATTGCTTGCTGATATGCCCCGCCCTCTTCATTGGGATCACCCTTTCCCTTAACTGCAATATAATTTGCTTTCGGAACAATTACGATCTCCGGCTTGTTCTTCGGCATATAGAACTCCTTGTATTCTTTCTTGAAATCAAAAGCCATAGCTGCCTCCTCAAGTGATGATCTGCCGCTCTCTTTTTACGTTCAAATGATACCACAAACCTGTAAACAATTCTACCGCAACTTTTGTGAGATATAAGAAAAGTCCGGACAGCTTTCTGCCCGGACTTTCTCCCGATCATAAATTAACTCAGTCTTTACGGTGTCTCCGGCCTGCGTCTTGCCAAGGACATTTTTGATGATGGCTTTTCCGGTTTCCGGATCGTGACCGACTGTGTAGCGGCCCTCCCAGCGTCCGTCCTTTCGCTTGCGGATATTGCCTTCGCCGTTTGCTCGTCGCTTTGGCATAAAATCGACCTCCTTTGCAACGGCACACAATACCGTAAAAGGCAGAGAAAAGCTATGGGGAAGCCACACTATTATCAGAAAGTTATCAATTCTCAACCGCCGCTTATCTTTGTTTAAGGCGTACCAATATTTGGGCTACCACGGAGGATTTCCGTTGACGGTTGTCACGCGAAACGCGACAATTTCACATCAGAGCGCCGCCGCAAACCGTTGTGTCACGGTGCTCTGCGGCTACTTTTCTCAAATTTAGCGTCAAACAGTTCCGGAAGTCTCGAAAAAAGCGTCAATTTCCAAAACCCGCAAATCCTTGCGGCAGCTCGCACTGCGGGCTGCTGTGAATAGGCATTGGCGCGAAAAGCGCCAATGCCTTTCTCCTGCTTTCTTTTCGTCCTCGAAAAAGGCTCGAAAAGCGCAGGAAACGCAGTCATACCAACGTTTCCAATGCATCGGTCATACGGTTTTCAACACCTCCGGCACAAACGGCCACGTTTGTTTTCACCAGTGAAAGTGGGTACACACTCGGCTTTCGGAGAAAAATCGCACACAGCGGCTCGCACGCCGAAACAGGGGGGCATCTTTGCGTAGTTACGCGGAGTATTTGGTTGCCGCCTCATCACTCAAAGAACAGCCGGAGGAAGCGGATGTGCGCGTTTACAGCGTGCGTCCGCTTCCTCCGGCGTCGCGGCCCCGCTGGGCTGCGGAACCTTTTCTTTGATTACAGCGTGGTCATTTTTGCACCGCTACTAGTCTGACCAGCAATGGGAATTTTCAATCAAGGCTATTAGACATCCCAACGTCCATTGCAAAACCGAGTGTATTCTGCTACAATATTTTAAAAGGTCGCTAGAATGGAGGCGATACACGATATGCCACTTATCATCGTTCGAAACGACATCACGAAAATGAGTGTGGACGCCATCGTCAACGCGGCGAAGGAATCTCTGCTGGGCGGAGGCGGCGTGGATGGCTGCATCCACCGGGCGGCGGGGCCGGAACTGCTCCGAGAGTGCCGGACGCTGGGCGGCTGCCGGACTGGCGAGGCCAAGATCACCGGCGCATACTGCCTGCCGTGCAAATATGTGATCCACACCGTCGGCCCCGTGTGGAACGGCGGTAAGTACGGCGAGCGGGAACAGCTCGCCTCCTGCTACCGGGCGAGCCTTGCGCTGGCGAAGGAGCATGGCTGCGAGACGGTGGCATTTCCGCTGATCTCCTCCGGCGTTTTTGGCTATCCCAAGGATCAGGCGCTCCGGGTGGCGGTGGACACCATCAGCGAATTTCTCGCGGAAAACGACATGACGGTGTACATCGTCATTTTCGACCGCGCGGCGTACCAGATCGGCAATAAGCTCTTCGCGGACATCGCCGCCTACATCGACGACCACTATGTGGACGCCCACACCGATTTCCGCCGGGAGCGGATGCGCCGGATGAGCGTCGTCGAAAGCCGGATGCTGACCGCCTACGAGGATACACCCATGGCGGCCTCCGGGCTGGACGAGGCGCTTGCGCATCTGGATGCCGGATTTTCGGAGACGCTGTTGAAGCTCATCGACCGCAGCGGCAAAAAGGACGCCGAGGTCTACAAGAAGGCCAACGTAGACCGCAAGCTGTTCTCGAAAATCCGCAACAACCCGGACTACAAGCCCTCCAAGCCCACGGCGGTGGCCTTCGCCATCGCGCTGGAGCTGAGCCTGCCGGAGACCCGCGACCTCATCGCCCGCGCGGGCTATGCTCTCAGCCCCAGCAGCAAGTTCGATGTGATCATCGAGTATTTCATCGGGCGGAAAAAGTATGATATTTTTGAAATAAACGAGGCGCTGTTTGCCTTTGATCAGAGCTTGTTGGGGGCGTGAAAATAATGAATAATCAGATGGATTGGGATTTCTTTTTTCGCCAATTGACTGTCGGCGTAAATATTGACGAGACTTGCTTTTATTTCAGTGATGATACCAACGAGAAAGAGCATTATCTGGGATACCTGCCGCAGTTTGACAGACCGTACTGGGTAGGTTATTGTGATATTGTGGGTGGGTGCGATTTTAAAACTGCGGAGGAGATGGTCAATGCACCAATATTTGACGGGAAAAGTCTTAAGGACCGCTGGAGCTGTGTTGTAATTTGCAGCATTGAGGGCCTCAGCTACGAAGATTGGTTGGAATATTTTGAGCATGAGCCGGTGAATCCTCAAAGTGATGAAATTATTGAATAGAGCAGGAGCGTGAACCATGACTTTTATCTGCTACCCCAAATGCACCACCTGCCAGAAGGCGCAGAAGTGGCTGGACGAGAACGGCGTTTCTTATACATTCCGGGACATCAAAATGGAAAATCCCACTTATGAGGAACTGTCTGCGTGGCATCAGCGCAGCGGCCCGCCGCTGAAAAAGTTTTTCAACACCAGTGGTCTTCTCTATAAATCCATGGCGCTGAAGGAGAAACTCCCCGCCATGAGCGAGAACGAGATGCTGAAGCTCCTTGCGGCAGACGGGATGCTGGTCAGGCGCCCGCTGCTGGTGGGCAATGACTTCGTGCTGGTCGGCTTCAAGGAAGCCGAGTGGGAGAGCCGCCTGAAAACCCAATAAATGTCGCCCCACAGGCGACCAAACCCTCCTTCGGATGCGCTACAATGGGAGCGTAATCAAACGAAGGAGGGCTTTTTTATGACGGAATTGGTTTTTATTTTGGATCGCAGCGGTTCTATGTCTGGGCTGGAATCGGACACCATCGGCGGCTTCAACTCCATGCTCGCCAAGCAGAAGAAGGAGTCGGGGGAGGCGCTGGTCTCCACCGTACTCTTTGACAATGAGAGTGCGGTTATCCACGACCGCCTGCCGCTGAGCGAGGTGCCGCCCCTGACGGAAAAGGAGTATTTCACCTGCGGCTGCACGGCGTTGCTGGATGCCGTGGGCGGCGCCATCCTCCACATCGGCAACATTCACAAGTACGCCCGTCACGAGGACGTGCCGGAAAAAACGATGTTCATCATCACCACCGACGGCTACGAAAACGCCAGCCGCCGCTACGATTACGAGCGTGTGCGCCGCATGATTGAACGGCAGAAAGAGAGATACGGCTGGGAATTTCTGTTCCTCGGCGCAAACATCGACGCGGCCAAGGAGGCGGCACGTTTCGGCATCGGTGCCGACCGTGCGGTGAACTACAAGTGCGACAAGGCCGGCACGGCACTGAATTACGAGGTCATCGGCGAGGCTGTGTGCAGCGTCCGCGCCGCCAGGCCCCTCAGCGCCGACTGGAAGCGCCGCATCGACGAGGACGTGCAGAAAAGAGGGAGGTAAGCGTATGTACGGAGCGATTTTGAAGACGCTCTCCGCACGGCAGTGTCCCTCGGCGGTGACAGCGACACCCTCGCCGCCATCACCGGCAGCATCGCCGAGGCATTCTACAGCGTGCCGGAGGAGCTCCGGCAGGAGTGCCGCATGCGCCTGACACCGGAGCTGGCGGAGATCCTGCGTTGGTGGGAAAGCGCGCTTTACAACGAAAAAATCTGTGGTAGAATTTGAAATGGAGAACAAAATAAGGAGGGGCTGTCATGGCGATTTTGAACTTTTCCGATGTGTTAAAAAATGTGGGGCTTGACCCGAAGCGGGTAAAGCTGATCCGACACTCGCTGGGTGACAAGGCATTCAAGAAATGCTATGATAAGGGCATGGTGGAAGAATACACCCGCGTACAGAGTGAAACCTTCAGCAACGGGTATGATTATTGGTGCGTATTTATCAGCGACAAGAGTACGACGGCAAAGTTTTTCGCCTGCTACAAGGTAAGCGGCGGTGTTATTGATACGCAGGACACGAAGCCAAAGAACTTCCCGCTGGAGGATTGGTTCCAAGGGCAGCGGATGTTTTACAATCTGGAGCGCATTGACCTGCTGAAGGAATACGAAGGCAGACTCTTGATCGAATGGGGTAAAAGCGCGCTTGCTTGGGCGCAGAAAGGCACAAACGAAAAGCCTATTGTGGCCATTCGGGACAAGAAGATTTTTTCCGGCTACGAAAACGCGATCCTTACCTATGAAGAGCTTCGGGAGATCGTGCAGGATCCCACAGCATACGAATCGTGGCACACGGCGCTTTCCACCGTCAACGCGGTCTACCTCATTGTTGACCGGGAAAACGGACGGAAGTATGTTGGCTCCGCTTATGGCAAGGGAGGCTTATTGGGGCGCTGGACACACTATGTGAAGTCGCTGCACGGCGACAACAAGCTGATGAAGGAGCTGCTCTGCGACTACCCGGATAGGTATACGCACTTCCAGTTCTCGATTTTGCAGCTCCTGCCAAAGGCCGTGACGCCCGATGAAGTGATCCAAACGGAGACCCTTTGGAAGAAAAAGCTGCTGACCTATGAGCCTCTCGGTATGAATGCGAACTGACTGTTCGAATTCTCCTGCCGTACATCTGTCTTTGACCCACTTTTGACCCAGAACGGAACCGGAACAGGCAGGTCTGGGCGGAAACAATGGAAAATCCGCCGAGTGAACGGCGGTAAAAAGCACAAATCGGAGTCGAAACGGCTCCGATTTGTGCTTGAGACAACCTACGGACCAGAAGGCCGGGGGTTCGAATCCCTCACGGCGTGCCAAAAAGACCCGAAACCGTAAGGTTTCGGGTCTTTTTGTTTGCATAAGTTGTTGTTTTCTCCCGCTGCTTTTTTCTGACCCAAACGCTGACCCCAACGGGAGCGGATAGCGGAAAGCATCAGACGGCACAGGAGAGGATATTCCCTATTGTCTGGTCAGCTTTGAGTTGGGCGTCGGTGGTGACGTGGGCGTAAGTGTCCAACGTGAAGCCCGCGGAGTAATGACCGAGCATCGAGGACACGGTTTTTACGTCCACGCTGTTCTGGAGTGCGCGTCGGGCCGGGCGGGGATTCCGGCCCCCAGTGCCTCTACATAGCCCCGCAGATGTACCGGCAGATCTGTGTTATCCCCAACAGGCGCAGCACGCAGTGCAGCGTTTCCGGTGGTAGACCGTGGAGTTTGTTTCGTTATACTTCCCGGCGCAGCACACGGTAGACGAAGGACATATCCAGTCCGCCGCGCACCACGTCTGCCAGCAGGTCATACTGCCGTTCCTTGTAGCCGCGGGTGTCGAAGGTCGCCAGCGCGTCAAAGGACACGCCTTTTTTGGCGCACAGCGTCCGCAGAATCGTATCGGCGATGCCCGGCGCGTCAAAAATACCGTGGACGTAGCTGCCGTACACGTTTCCGCCGCCGCTGAGGGCGGGCATCTCCTGCCGGCTGCGCCCCATGTGAATCTCGTAGCCCTCGTAGGCCAGACCGTTCAGGGGGGAGAGCATCCCCTCCACGCCGCTGATGACGCCCTGCGTTTGGGTCTGCACCTTTTCACCCCGGAATTTGGTGTCCATGTCCAGCAGCCCCATGCCGCTGATCTCCGTGACCCCGGCGGCCTCCACCTGCTCCGGGTCCGATACGGTGCGTCCCAGCATCTGGTAGCCGCCGCAGACGCCGAAGATCAGCGTACCGGCGTCTGCCGCTTTCAGGATGGCCGCCTCCAGACCGGACTGCCGCAGCCACCGCAGGTCGGCGATGGTACTCTTGGTACCCGGCAGCAGGATCATGTCCGGCCGATGCAGGTCGCTCACCTGATCCACATAGCGCAGCGACACGTTCTCGTAATGTTCAAAGGGACTGAAATCCGTGAAATTGGAGATACGCGGCACACGGATCACCGCGATATCCAAAAGCTTCCGCTCCGTGGAGCGGCCGAACCGCTCGGTCAGGCTGTCTTCATCGTCGATGTCCACATGGGTGTAGGGGATGACCCCCGCCACCGGGATTCCGCACAGCTCCTCCAGCGTCTTCAGCCCCGGTTCCAGAATGGCCCGGTCGCCCCGGAACTTGTTGATTACCACGCCCTTGATGCGGCGGCGCTCGTCCTCCTCCAGCAGCGCCACTGTACCATAGAGCTGGGCGAATACGCCGCCCCGGTCGATGTCGCCTACCAGCAGCACCGGCGCGTCCACTAGCTTGGCAAGCCCCATGTTCACAATGTCATCCTGCTTGAGATTGATCTCCGCGGGGCTGCCCGCCCCCTCGATAACGATCACGTCGTACTCTGAGGCCAGACTGTTGTAGGCCTCCAGCACGGCGGGGATGTAGTCCCGCTTGCGGCGGAAATACTCCATGGCCTGCATATTGCCCCGCACTTGGCCGTTTACGATGACCTGACTGCCCACGTCGGTGGTGGGCTTGAGCAGGATGGGATTCATGCGGGTATCCGGCTCGATCCCGGCGGCCTCTGCCTGCACCACCTGCGCCCGGCCCATCTCACCGCCGTCCCTGGTGATGAAGGAGTTTAGCGCCATATTCTGGCTCTTGAACGGTGCCACGCGGTAGCCGTCCTGCTTCAGAACGCGGCAGAGTCCCGCCGCCAGCAGGCTCTTTCCGGCGTTGGACATGGTTCCCTGTATCATAATATTCATAGCCATAGCGATTTCTCCTTGCAGAATTGCCGGATGGCCGTTATCAACGCTTCGTTTTCCTCATGGGGCCGCACGGCGATGCGATACCACCCGTCGTCCAGCCCGCTGTAATTCTCGCAGCCCCGGATGGCGATGCCCTGCCGCAGAAGCCCCTCTCGCAAGCCCCGCGGCCCGCGGAACAGCAGGTAGTTGGCTTGGGACGGACACACCCAGAAGCCCAGCGCCGTCAGGTTATCCGTGAGCCAGCGCCGCTCCGTATGGACGAGGGATCGTGTTCTTTGCAGGAAATCCTGCTCCGTCAGCGCCGCCACACCGGCGCTCTGCGCCAGCGAGGATACGTTCCACGGCTGGGATGCACTCGCCATGCGGTGCAGCAGCGCGCTGTCGGCACACAGGCAGTACCCCAGCCGGATGCCCGCCATGCCGTAGCTCTTGGTAAAGGCCTTCAGGATCAGCAGCTCCGGGTGCGCCGCCAAAAGGGCTTTGGCGCTGACACCGGCCTCCGTAAGGTCCAGGAAGCACTCATCCAGAAACACCCGCGCACCCCACGCCGCACAGCCTTGCAGGATCCACTCCAGCAGCGGCAGCGGCAGCAGCCGTCCGGTGGGGTTGTTGGGGGTGCAGAGAAATACCGCCTCCGGCTTTTTCTCTTCCAAAAAGGGCAGAAAGCCCTCATCCACATCGAAATTCTCCGCCTGATGCAGAAAATACGGCGTCACGCGGCAGCCCACCTGCGCCAGCCCCAGCCCGTACTCGGCAAAGGTAGGCGCAGGCTCCACGGCTGTCCGGGGCCGCAGAGCGGCGCAGTAAGTGTAGATCAGGTCCGCCGCGCCGTTCCCGCAGAGGACATACGACGCCGGCACCTGCTCATGGGTTGCGATGGCCTGCACCAGCCGGCGGCAGTAGGGGTCGGGGTAGCGGTGCAGCTGGGGCAGAGCCCGGCACACCGCATCCAAAACGCCGGGGGGCGTGCCAAGCGGGTTGGTGTTGGCGGAAAAATCCAGTGTGATACCGCCGCCGTACACGTCACCACCATGTTGATTTTCCATTTGATACAGCATCTACGTCTCCTTTACAGCGCAAAGGGCAGCTTGACCCCGCAGCTCAAAAGCAGGGTAAGGATGGCTGTGACCGTCATCAGGCGACACACACGGGGGATGTCCTCGTGGGTGATCTCCCGCGCTGCGTCGCCGATATACTCCTTTTTGTGCAGCACGCCGTGGTACCATGCATCCCCCGCCAGACGCACGCCCAGCAGCCCCGCGCAGACGGATTCCGTCTGGGCTGAGTTGGGACTGGCGTGCTTCCGGCGGTCGCGGCGGAAGATCCGCCAGCCTGCCGCCGTATCCAGCCCCATCAGGCCGCCCGCCGCCAGCATCAGAAGTGCTGACAGCCGCGCCGGGATGTAATTCACCACATCGTCGGCCTTGGCGGGTACCAGACCAATGTTCTTATAGGGCGGCTCCACATACCCCAGCATGGAGTCCATGGTGTTCACCGCCTTGTAGAAAAAGCCCAGCGGCGCGCCGCCGATGGCCAGAAACAGCAGCGGCGCCACCACGCCGTCGGAGGTGTTCTCCGCCACCGTCTCCACGGCGGCGCGGGTCACGGCGGCGTCGTCCAGCCGGTCGGTGTCTCGCCCCACGATCATGGAGACGGCACGGCGGGAGGCGGCCAGATCGCCGCTCTCCAGCGCGTCATAGACCTTCATGGTCTCGTCCCGCAGGGACTTGACCGCCAAGATCTGCCAGCACATCACACTCTCCAGCGCCAGACGCAGCCACGGGCTGACCAGACCGCACAGCCACAGCAGCAGAGCCGGGACGGCGGTGGATATGATGACCACCGCGCCCCACAGAATGGCACCCGCCGCCCGCTCGCCGGACGACGTTTTGGGGCATACGTACCGCAGCACCCGCTCCAACACGCTGATACATTTTCCAATCAGAACTACCGGATGGGGAAAACTGTGGGGGTCGCCCACCAGAAGGTCTATGCAAAAGCCGATAACAAGTGCCGCAAGCGACCACATCATGCCGTTTCTCCTCCGCCCTGCATCGTAAAAATATAAATGGGATTCTGTCCGCTCATCAGGTGATAGCCTCCGGCCCTTCTGTCCCGCGCCGCCTGCAGCGACACCACCTCCGTCTCCGTAAAGGGAAACGCCGTCAGGCACTCCGTCAGCTCAGCCACGGACTCCAGCGAAACGGCCGTGGCCACGATGCGGACACGGGGGTTTCTTGCCAGCAGCAGCGCCACGATCTCCCGCATATTCCCGGCGCTGCCGCCGATGAATGCGTGGGTAGGCGCGGGTAAACCGGCGCAGGCCTCCGGCGCACTGCCGCAGACCACCTGTAGGTTCTCCAACGAAAACCGCTCCCGGTTCTGCCCCAGCAGCGCCGCGGCGTCCTCCCGCCGCTCCACGGCGCAGACCTGCCCCCGCTTTGCCTGTAAGGCCATTTCCACCGACACCGAACCGGTACCGGCGCCGATGTCCCAGCAGACACTCCGCTCCGTCAGCCGCAGCTTGGAAAGGCACACCGCCCGCACCTCGCTTTTCGTCATAGGCACCACCGGCATTCCCTCCGCGCTGCGGAGGAAGGCGTCATCCGGCAGACCCGGCGTGACCACCGCGTCGGGGTGGGGATTTTCGATGAGCGCCACGCTCAGGGGTGCATAGGCACCTTCTGCCAGCTCTGCTGCCGTGCCGCACACAATGCGCTCATCCGGGTAGCCCAGCCGCTGTCCCACAGACACGGTGACGCCGCCCAGACCGCCTGCTGTCAGTGTGCGGCACAGGTCGTTGATGCCGCGCTCACCGCCCACCAGCGCGAAGAGCCGGCCGTTTGCCCTCACCTCCGGCAGGATGTTGTGCTGCCGTCCGTGGAGGCTCACCACCCGCACATCCTCGTAGGAGGTTTGCAGCCGGGCGCACAGATAGGACAGCGAGCTCAAACCCGGCAGCACCGCTGTGTCGCAGCCCTCCAGCAGAGGAAGCAGCTTTTTGGTGCCGCTGAAAAAGCCGGTGTCGCCGGACATGACCACCGCAAAGCGGCGGTATTCCCGGTGGGCGCGGATAAAGTCCGCGATATCCTGCGGCGCAATGGCGTCATAGGTAGGCTGCCCCGGCCGCGCCACAGCATCCAACATCCGTTTTGCGCCAATGAGACAGTCCGCCGTCTCGATGGCTTCACTGACCTCGCGGGTCATAGCCTCCCGGCTGCCGGGGCCGATGCCGACGATCCGCACCTGCGGCCGAACGGTGCAGCCGAACCGCTTACACAGCACATCCAGCACCGCCGCAAAGGGAAGCCCCCCCCGCTGGGGCGGGCGACCAATGACCACCAGACCTGCGCCCGCCTTCCGGGCTGCGGACACCTTAGCAGGAAAGCCGCCGGCTTCGCCGCCGTCCTTGGTCACCATCCACGCGGCGTTGGCAAACCGCAGTGTGGCCAGATCCATCTCCTCGGAGAAAGGCCCCTGCATGGCGATGATATGAGAGGCTTTTAACCCCGCTGTGCGGCAGGCCTCCAGTGAGGCATCCATAGGCAGCACACGGGCGTATACCCGCTGGGTAAAATCGAGGATACCGCTATACGCCGCCAATTCCTTACTGCCGGTGGTCAGGAGGATGCTGCCCTCGGTATTCGCCAGAAACGCGGCGGCCTCGGCGGCGTTTTCCACGCACACGAGCGCCTCCTTCGGGTCACAGGACTGCCGCAGCAGGCGCAGATATTCTGTTTCCGTCTCCCGGCAGGCCGTGCAGATGCTCTCGGTGATGGAGGCGGCGTAGGGGTGGGTGGCATCGATCACCAGATCGAACCGGGTCTCTTGCAGCATCCGGATGATGTCCGCCACCGGGATGCGCCCCGCCAGAACCGTGACGTTTTCCGCCTCTGGCAGCAGCGTCTCACCATACTCCGTTGCCACGCATACCGTGGCCTGTACCGGCTGTCCGGCGAGAAATTCCACCAGCTCCCGCCCTTCAGTGGTGCCGGCAAACACGCAGATATTACACATTTCGGTATCCTCTGGGGGTGATGAGCTGTCCCGCCACCGTCTTTGCCGCACTGTTGCCGATAAACACGGTGCAGAACATATCCACCTCCGCCTCCCGCAGCTCTGCCAGCGTCAGGATGCGGCGGCTCTGCCCGTCGCGGCCGATGTTGCGGACGATGCCGCAGAGTCTGTCCTCCGGCAGACGGCGCAGCAAGATATCGCAGGCGCGCTTTACATGATCCGGTCTGCCGTGGCTGGCCGGGTTATACAGGACGATGGTCAGATCCGCCGCCGCCGCGCAGTCCAAGCGCTTTTCGATGGTCTCCCACGGTGTCAGACGGTCGCTGAGGCTGATGACCGCGAAATCATGGGTCAGCGGCGCACCTAGCACCGCCCCGCCGCTGCACGCCGCCGTCAATCCCGGCACCACCTGAATCTCAGGCTCCTGCGCCTCGCCCCTCAGCTCATAGACCAGCGCCGCCATGCCGTAGATGCCGCTGTCACCGGAGCAAACCATGGCGGCGGTCTTGCCGCTGCGCGCCAGCTCCAGCACCAGCTGGCAGCGCTCTGTCTCCCGTGTCATGGGCGTGGAGTGAAGTTCCTTGCCGGGATAGCGATCCCGCACCAGATCCACATAGACGGGGTACCCCACAATGGCGTCGCACGCCTGCAGGGCCTCGTCTGCCCGGATGGTCATATCCTCATAGCCGCCAGGGCCGATGCCCACTACAATTACCTTACCCAAAGCGCACCTCCCAATGCTCCGCCGCGACGGCGACGGTCACTCCGTCCCGCGCTGTTTTTTGTACGATCAGCCTTTCGGCATCCAGCAGCGCCGCCCGTTCACAGACATTGTCTACGCCGGTAACGGAACGGACGAAGTCGGAGGGAGTGAAGTCACCCGCCACATCCCGCAGCTGCTGCGCCGTGTAAAAATGCACCGGCCAGTTGTTTTTCTCACAGGCGGCCAGCAGACCCGGCTCGTCCTGCTTCAGATCGATGGAACAGACGCCGCGGATAGCCGCTGTGTCCAGGCCATTTTCCGCGAACACTGTCTGCACCGCACGCACCACCGCTTCGGCAGAGATACCCCGCCGGCAGCCTACGCCTACCCGCAGCACGCGAGGGATAAGCCGCAGGGTGCGGGCGAAGGGTGCCTTTGTGCGCCAGCCAATGAAGACGCCCAGCGGGCCGCTCTCCCCGGCAAACATACCCTCCGGCAGGGGGGTTGGCAGAGAAAACTGGCTGCAAAGGGGGATATCCTCCTCTAAAATCGCCGCCGACACCGCCTTGGCAAGCCCCATGTCGGAGATGGCGCAGCCGTGCCGGGCGGCCCATGCGTCCACGGCGAATTTTCCCCGGACGTCGGTGGCGGTGGTGACCACCGCCGTGGCGTCCAGCTTCTCCGCCAGCTTTTCCGCCAGCGCGTTGGCGCCGCCGATGTGGCCGGAGAGCAGGGGGATCACAAACTGCCCCGCCTCGTCGATGCACACCACCGCCGGGTCGGTTTTTTTGCTTTTGACATAGGGGGCGATCTCCCGCACGGCGATGCCGCAGGCCCCCACAAAGATCAGTGCGTCCATGGAGGAAAAGCACACATCATATATCGCCCTGTCCAGCGGCAGAAAGCCCGGCTCTTCAAAACGCGGCATGGTATAGCACATCCATACCTCCTCCGGCAGCGCCTCCAGTACCCGCCGCGCCGTGGCACAGCCGCCCCGGCTGTAGGCAAACAGGGCGGCTCTCATTGGGCCCCCTTGCGGAACTCCGTTGTAAAATCGGGGTGGTACAGCAGCGACCGGAGATAGTTGTCGCCCAGGCAGTTGCCCACCACGATCAACGATGTCTTGGTCAGACCGTTGCCCGTCACCGTCTCGTGGAGCGTGCCTACCGTACAGCGGAGGATCTTCTCCTCAGGCCAAGTGGCCTTATACACCACTGCTACCGGCGTCTCGGCGGCATAGCCACCTGCCAGCAGCTCGACTTGCAGCAGTTCCGTCAGCGAGGTGCTGAGAAACAGCACCATGGTGGCCTGATGGGCAGCCAGTGAGCGGATGGACTCCCGTTCCGGCACCGGCGTGCGGCCGGGGGCGCGGGTGATGATGACGGTCTGGCTCACATCGGGCAGGGTGTACTCCGCCCGCAGAGCGGCCGCCGCGCCGCAGAAGGCGCTGACGCCGGGGCAGACATCGTAGGCGATACCGCGTTTTTCCAGCTCGTCAAACTGCTCCCGTACTGCGCCGTAGATGCTGGAATCCCCTGTGTGCAGGCGCACGGTGGTCTTGCCGGCGGCCTCCGCCTTCTCGATGAGGGCGATGACCTCTTCCAGCGTCAGCTTGGCGCTGTCGTGGATCTCGCAGCCCTCCCTGGTATAGTCCAGCAGCGCCGGATTTACCAGTGAGCCGGCGTAGATCACCATGTCGGCCTCGCCCAGCAGCTTGACGCCCCGGACGGTGATGAGGTCGGCAGCGCCGCTGCCCGCTCCCACAAAATGTACCATTGTCAGTCCTCCTTTATCCGGCGCAGCAGTGCCGCTGCGTCCTTTGTCTCACAGAGATAGCCATATTCCTTGGAAAAGAGGATGGCTCCCGTCTCTATATCACTGCATTTATAATGCATCATGTCGTCGATGCGCCCGGCCAGCCGGTGCAGCACCGCGTCATAAAGTCCCTGCTCCTTCAACAGCCGCAGGGCGTCATCACAGGTGGCGCAGCAGAGCATCTCCGCCGCCGCACCGCCGTGCAGCCCCTCTGCGGCGGCACAGGCCGTCAGGATGTCCATGCGACAGTCGCCGTAGCGGGAGTGGGTGTTCCACATACCGCCCGCCAGCTTTACCAGCTTGCCGATATGACCGATGAGCAACGCCCCTCGGAAGCCCAGCTCCCGGCACATCTCCATCGTGTCGCCGATGAAGTTGGAGGTCATCACCGCCGTGGCGGGGTCGATGCCCATGACACCCTTGATATAGTCTGCGCCGTAGTTGCCGGGGGCCAGCAGTACATAATCCGCGCCGCCCTCCCGCCGCTGCCGCAGCTCTACATGGATGGTGTCCACCAGCGCCTGCTCGCTCATAGGCTCTACGATCCCCGTGGTGCCTAAGATGGATATGCCGCCCTCAATGCCTAATCGGGGATTGAAGGTCTTTTTCGCCAGCGTCTCGCCATCGGGAGCGGAAATCACCACATACAGGCCGCCGGTGTATCCGAACAGGCCGCAGACCTCCTCCACATTCTCCTGAATCATCCGGCGGGGTACGGAGTTGATGGCCGCCGCACCCACCGGCTGGTCAAGACCTGGCATGGTTACCCGACCTACACCCTGTCCGCCGTCAATGACAATGCCAACAGTCTCTGTTTTCCGCACCTCGGCATAGATCAGGGTGTCACGGGTGATATCCGGGTCATCACCGCTGTCCTTCCGGATGGCACAGCGCACACAGTTTGGGGACAGATGGATGTCCTCCACCGCCAGCGTCAGTTCCATGCCCTTGGGTGTCAGCAGGCGGATGGACTCCTTTTTACTGCCGCTCAGCAGCATCCATGCGGCGGCCTTGGCTGCCGCCGCGGCACAGGAACCGGTGGTGTAGCCCAGACGGAGTTTTTTTCCGTCCCGTATGATAAATTCCTTCATAACCTACCGCCTGATCTGGTAGAGCATGGCGTTGCAGATGGCCGCCGCCACGTTGCTGCCGCCCTTGCGGCCCCGAGCCACGATGTAGGGCGCGGCAGCGGCCTTGATGATGCGCTCCTTGCTCTCCACCACGTTCACAAAGCCCACCGGCACCCCGATGATGAGGGCGGGATGGAGCTTGCCCGCCTCCATCAGCGCCTCTAAGGAGAAAAGCGCCGTGGGAGCGTTGCCGATAGCAAAGATGCAGGGCTTGGGCAGGGCTGCCGCCCGCTCCATGGATACAAAGGCACGGGTCACACCGCGCTCCTTAGCCTCCGCCGCCACGTCCGCGTCCGACATGAAGCAGTGTACCTCTCCGCCCAGCGAGGCGAGGATCGTCTTATTGATCCCGGCCTTGGCCATCTGGGTATCGGTGACGATGTCACAGCCCGCCCGCAGGGCGGCAATGGCCTTTTGTACCGCGTGGTCGGAAAAGGCCAGATTGTCCACATAGTCAAAATCCGCCGTGGTGTGGATGACCCGTTTGATGACCAGCTCATTCTCCGGATCCAGCCGCCGGTCACCCAGCAGCTCGGTGATGATGGCGAAGCTGCGCTTCTCGATATCCATAGGCTTCATCTGTTCCGTCATAGCGTCTCCTTTCTACAAGCCGCCAAAAAGCGCTGTGCCATGACGGGCTTGGCGTAAAAATGGAAGTGAGGGAAACCAGCGTACAGCGTATCCGTGGCATACGCACAGCGCCACTGCTTGCCGGAGGGCTTTTCCGCCAGAAAAGCGCTGCCCGGCAGGGGCGTGTCCCAATGGTGAAATTCATGCATCGGCACCTGCTCCCCGGCGCGGCACAGGAGACTGCCCTCTCGGGCCGTGGCGGTAATATAGCCGAACCGGGTCAGCTTCCCCGTGTCAAAGCAGTCCCCCGGCAGCGCACCCACCATGGCGTGGCCTGCGATGGACTCTGTCAGGTACATAAAGCCGCCGCACTCGGCGATACAGGGCATCCCCGCGTGTACAACGTCTCGGATTTGCCTGCGCAGGGTGTGGTTTTCCTCCAACTGCGCCGCGTAAAGCTCCGGGTAGCCGCCGCCTAAGTACAGCCCCTGTACGCCGTTGGGGAGCCGCTCATCCACCAGCGGGCTGAAGGGTATCAGCTCCGCACCCAGCTGCCGCAGCAGGTCGAGACTGTCCTCGTAGTAAAAGCAGAACGCCCGATCCCTGGCCACGCCGATACGCACCGGCGTTCCCGGCTCCGGCAGGGCCGGCGGGATATAGCGCAGGGGCGGCGCAGCGTCAGCCAGCTCCAGCAGTGTTGGAATGTCCAGCGTTTTTTCCGCCTCGGCCGCCAGCTTGCGCAGCTTCTCTTGCAGATCCGCCACCTCGTCCGCTGTGATGAGCCCCAAGTGGCGGCTCTCCAGCGCGCACTCCGGCAGACGGGGCAGATAGCCGCAGGCGCGGACGCCCAGACGGTTTTCCAGCTCCCGTGCCAGTGGGCCATAGCTCATGGCGCTGCACCCGTTGAGGATGACACCACGGATGCCGCTGTCCGGCGCGAAGTGGAGAAAGCCCTCCACCGCCGCCAGGACGGAAAGGGCCGCCCCTCGGGCATTGACCACCAGCACCACGGGGCTTTGGGTCTCCCGCGCCACCTCGTAGGTGCTGGCCCGGGTGGATGTGAGGCCCAGGCCGTCATAATAGCCCATGACCCCCTCTATCACCGTGACATCGCAGCCCCGGGCGTTGCGGGCCAGAAGATAGCGCAGGGTATCGGGATCAAAGAAGAAGGCATCCAAATTGGAGCTCTTCGCGCCAATGATCCGGCTGTGGAACATGGGGTCGATATAATCAGGGCCGCATTTCGCCGCGCCTACCCGCAGGCCCCGCGATACCAGCGCCTGCAAGACGGCACAGGTGACGGTGGTCTTGCCGCAGCCGCTATTGGTGCCGGCCAGCACCAGCCGGGGGACTTTTTGCTCCATAGCGCCCTCTCAATCCGCCACGATGGTGGCAAAATAGCTGATCTCCTCCGGCAGCTGCCGCAGGTCGGTGTAGACCCGCTCTGTCTCCAGTCCGCAGTCCGCCACCATCCCGGCATTTGCCAGCAGACCGTGGCGCTCCAGCGCCGCTGCCGCTTTGTAGATGGCCTTGCCGGATTTCATCACGACCTTTCTTCCCGGCAGCGGCAGCGCGTTGTCCAGATCCGTGCTGCCCGGCAGAATGTGGAGCGGCTCCTCCATGCGGGTCAAACTCCGTCCCAGCCGCGCCGCCACGGCGCAGAAGCTGGTGACGCCGGGACACATCACCGTCTCAAACCCATCAGCGCGGATGCGCTCCAGAATATAGTAAGCAGTGGCGTACACGGATACGTCGCCCAGATTGACCATGGCCACGTCCCGTCCTGCCGACAGCTCCGCTTCGATAGCGGCTGCCGCCATGCGGTAGCTGTCCTCCCGCACTGCCTCGCTTCGCTCCATAGTAAAGTCCAGCGGCAAAATGGTCTTGTCCTGCATATCTACCGCACCGGCGGCGATGTCCAGCGCCAGCATCCGCCCGGACTTCATCCGGGGGGCTGCCACCACAGGACAGTCCGCCAAGACCCGGCAGGCCTGCCGGGTCAGCAGCTCCGGGTCGCCGGGGCCTACGCTGACGGCGTAAAAAACACCCTGTTTTTCCATGATAGCACTCCTTACGGCACAAATTCCAGGCTGTCGAAGCAGGGGTCGTACTTCCCGTGCTCCATCCGGTACAGCTTTGCAATATATGCGCGGGTAAAGATCTCCTCCGGGGTGCCGATGCGGTCGATGCGGTCGCCCGCCACACACACCACCGTGTCCGAAATGCGCTCCGCCAGCTCCAGCTCGTGGAGCGACAGCAGTACCGCCAGATCGTTCTCCCGCACCATGCGCTTGAGCACCGTCAACAACTCCAGCTTATAGCGGATGTCCAAAAAGCTGGTAGGCTCGTCCAATACGATGATCTCCGGCTCCTGACACAGCGCCCGGGCCAGCAGAATGCGCTGGCGCTGTCCGTCGCTGATGGCGGAGAAGGGGCGGTCGGCAAACTCCATGCCGCCTACCTGCGCCAGAGAGCGCTCCACGATAGCCTGATCCTCCGCCTGCAGGATGCCCAGCCGCCCCGTATAGGGATAGCGGCCGCTGCTCACCACGTCCCTGCAGGTCATCAGCTCCGGCTCCATGCGGGCCGTCATCAAAATGGCCATGCGCCGGGCGATCTCATTGCGGCTGCGCGCCTCCATGGCTTTTCCATCCAGAAACACCGTGCCGGACACCTTGGAGAGCTGGCCGATGATGGTTTTCAATATGGTGGATTTTCCAGAGCCGTTGGGGCCGATGAGCGTCACGATCTTGCCCCGCTGCACATGAAGGGCTATGTCCTCGATCAGCGGCTTGCCGTGGTAGCCCACGGACAGGTCTTTTGTTTCCAGATATGCTGCCATACTCACGCCGCCTTTCTGTGGATCATCATGTAGATGACGATAGGTGCGCCGAATACCGCCGTGACGGAGCTGATGCTCACCTCTGTGGGGGCAAAGGCGGTGCGGGCGATGAGGTCGCAAAACAGGCAGAACACGCCGCCGCCCAGGAAGCAGGCTGGGATCATGACGAGCGGCTCCGCCGATTTGAACAGGGATTTCATCAGGTGCGGCACTGCGATGCCGACAAAAGAGATGGGGCCAGCAAAGGCCGTGACGCAGGCGGACAGCACGCTGGACAGCAGGATAAGCGCCGTACGGAAGGCCCGCAGGGGGACGCCCATGTTCTGGGCGTAGACCTCGCCCAGCTGGTACGCTCGGATGGGCTTGGACAGGAAAAAGGTCAGCAGCAGTGTGACGCCGCATACACCGGCCATGGTCTTTACATTCTCCCAGCTCATGCCGGAGAAGGATCCGAGAGACCAGTTGTGCAGGTTCACGATGCTGGAATCGTCGGCGAAGGTCACGAGAAAATCCGTCAGCGCCGAGCAGATGTAGCCGATCATCACGCCGCAGACCACCAACAGGCTCATACGCTTGACCCGCTGAGAAATCAGCAGCACGAAGCCCATGGACACCATGGCGCCCACGAACGCCGCCGCGATGAGGATGGCGGAGGAGGTGGTCTTGCCCCGGCTCAGCAGCGCCAGCATGGCCACGCACACCGTCATCTTCGCTCCGGAGGAGATACCCAGCACAAAGGGGCCGGCGATGGGGTTGTGGAAAAAGGTTTGCAGCAGATAGCCGGACAGGGACAGCGCCCCGCCCAGGATCAGCGCCGACAGAAGCCGGGGCAGACGGATCTTCATGATGATCTGGCTCTGCGTAAAGTCCACATCGCCGCCCAGCAGGATCCGCCATATCTCAGACGCGGAAAGAGAGACGCTTCCCGCGAAGATGTTCCAAATCAAAAATGTGAATAAAAGCAGGAGGAGCAGCCAAAAGCCTCCCCAGATGCGAAGTGTTCGGGTCCTCTTCATGCCGCTCCTCCTTATAATGCAATAATGTAAAAAATGCTCACTTCATCCGTGTCAGGAAGTGAAACGCCGTATCCGGCGCGTCGTTCAACGCATGGTTGACGTCCAGAATGAGGTCGCTCAGCTCCAGCGACTCCTGATAGAAGTTTTTGGTCAGGCACCACACGTTACCGCTCTTGACGGCCTTGAAGTCGGCCATCAGTGGATCCAGTGCCACCAATTCGTCCAGCGTATGCAGCTCGCCGTCGATGATGCTGTTGTAGATCAGCACATCGGCGTCCACTGCACCATGGTAGAAGGATTCCATCTGAATATTGATGGTGGACTGAGCGTTGTCCTCCGCCGATTCGTCGAAGGAGACATAGTCGCCGCCGGCGATGGCGACGCACTTCGCCACATAGTCCGTGGATTTGCGGACGTTTACAGCGCCGCTGCTGGTGATGTAGAAAAATGCCACGGTCTTGCCGGTGGGCTGCTGCTCCAGTACGTCCGCCACGCTGTCCATCTTCTCATTAAATAGCGCCTCGGCCTCGTCCTCCTTATCCAGCAGCGCTGCGTACAGCTTGATCCACTCCATCCGGCCCAAGGGCTGGGTCTCGTAGCTGGATGTCTCCACCAGCACGGGGATGCCCAGCCGCTCCAGTTGCTCCAGCACCGCCGGAGAGTGATAGATCATGGTGTTTTCCACCGCCAGATCGCAGCCCTGCGACAAGATCAGCTCATAATCCGGCTCGGAGTACTTGCCGGCGTATACCAGCGCTCCGCTGTCCATGGCATCCTTGGCACGTTGGATATACCAGTCCGACTGCTTTTTACCGCTGAGGGTGATGCAGTCGATGGCGTTCAGCTTGTCGAAGTAGTCCATGGCAGCGGCGGCTACCAGATAAATCTGGTCCAGCGGCTGCTGCAAAACGGTGACACCGGTAGGTACCCCGTCAGGCACAGCTGCACCCTCCGCCACCAGCAGGTATACCCGGTCGTTGTTGATGGTGATGCGCTTGTAGCTGTCCCCGGCGTACTCCACGGAGAACTGCTCCGCGTAGCGCAGGGGCATGGTACGGTCAAAGACCAGCTCGTCCCACGACACGGCGGCGGTTTGTCCGTCTGTTTTGCCGGGGGCGTCAGCCGCGCCGCAGGCGCAGAGGGACAAGACCATCAGCGCCGCCAGCAACCCGGCGAGAAAACGCCTCACTGGGCAGCCTCCACCGCCGTGGCGGACTTAAAGGTCAGGGTGTACTCGATCTCGTGAGGGGTGCTCATGGCGGTGGTGTCGCCGATGACCGTCAGCGGGGTATCCAGCGCCCGCACGGGGATCTCGAAGGTGGAGCCGCCCTCGGTGGTGAGGACATCATAGCGCTGGCCGTCCACCAGCATATAGTCATACTTCTCACTGCTCCACACGATAGTGGCGGTGGCAGCGCCGTTCTCCACCTTCAGGGTGCAGGGAGTCAGCACATGGGACTTACCGGAGCCGCCCTCAAAGCCTACCTCAATGGTGTAGGTACCGTCCGCCAATGCGATGGCGGCAGCGTCATCGCCGTTCTCCTCCTTCAGAACAGGGTTGGAGACGGACACCTTGTGGTCATACCATACACCCTTCTTGCCGATGAGGGCCACGTCGAACTCCGTGTCCAAGGCGGGCACGGGGATGTCAAAGCCGTTGACCTCCTCGGTCAGGCCATCGGGATAGGTGACGGTATCCTTGGTGGGCTGGAGCAGCACGGCGCCGTCCTTCTGTGCGTCCTCCTTCAAACCGGGGAACAGATTGACGATGCTGGTGGAGGCCAGGCTGACGTGGATGGTCATCTGGCCATCCTTCACGGTCAGCACGCCCTTGCCGTCACAGGTCTCGTTGGTGTGGAACATACTGCTGTCGGTGTTGAAGTCGGCGGTATACACGCCGTCCGCCAGAGCGGGCTGGTCAGGCTCATCGTTGCCGGGGGCATCGGTTTGCTGCTGTCCGCAGCCTACCAGCAGCGCCGCCATCATCAGAACGGCCAGCAGATAGGAAAAAATTTTCTTCATGGTCAAGGTCCTCCTTACTTTGAAAAAGGCTCCGGGGCGATAATATACCGCCCCGGAGCCCGTTCAGTCCTTGTTACGCGATAGCGTCGATGGCAGCCTTGGCGTGTGCCACGTAGAGAGCCTGCACGTCCGCGATACGGCCCAGACCGGAGATCTGGCAGTTCACGGTGAGACCGGCGGCCTCAAACATGGTCTTCCAGGAATCCTCGTCCGCACCGGCCATGTCGTTGTTGGCGTGGTCGCCCGCCACGACCATCAGGGGACGCAGCACCACGGTGGTGTAACCGGCTTCCTTGACGGCCGCGATCACGGCCTCGCAGGAGGTATCCTCGGGCTCGCCCTCCACGGTGCCGATGAACACGTTCTCATAGCCCAGCTTGTCCATCTGGGCGGCCATCTGGCTGTAAGTGACCTTCGCCACATGAGCCGTACCGTGACCCATCAGCACGTAAGCCACACCGGCCTCCTTGGCGGCGGCGGTGGACTCGTAGCCGCTCTCGCTCAGAGCAGCGGCGACAACGGCCTTGGCAACGGCTTCCTTGTCGGCGTTGATGACGGTGGCGTCGCTGCCCACCTCACCCAGCATGGGCTCGGCGATCTCAACGGACTCGAACTTGTCGCGGACCTTGTCGATGGCGGCGCACATCTCGTCGTACTCAGCGCCGTGCATCAGATGGGTGGGCTGCACCACCAGCTGCTTCACGCCGTTGGCGACAGCGCGCTCCAGAGCCTGCTCCATGTTGTCGATCTTCTCGCCGTCACGGGCCTGGATGTGGTTGATGATGATCTGAGCGGTGAAGGCGCGGCGCACGGACCAATCGGGGTTGGCCTCCTGCAGGGCATCCTCAATGCTCTTGATGTCGGCTACGCGGCTGTCGTTGAAGGAGGTACCGAAGGATACCACCAGCAGCTCCTTCTCGCCGATCTCGTCCTGGTTGCGGGGATCGTCCTTGGAGGCGTCGCCGGTGTCCAGACCGAAGTAATCGGGGCTGGCCTCCTCACCCTCCACCAGCGCCTTCTGGGCGTCGGTCAGCGCGTCCCAAGCGGCCTTGGCGGCCTCGCACTGGGCGTCGGTCTCCTCGGTGCGCTCCTGCACGTAGATGGCGTCGATGAGGGCGGCGACCTTGTCGGCGGCGGCCTTGTCGGTCTCCTCGGTGCTCACGTCGTTGTTGTCCTTTTTGTCGGCATTGTCCTTGTTGCCGCAGGCGGTCAGCATGCTCATCAGCATCACAGCCGCCATCAGAAAGGCAAGTGCTTTCTTCATGGTTGATCTACCTCTTTCCAAATATTTGTTCTGAAAGAAATATAAAAGCGGCTGTGTCTCATACAGCCGCCCTCGGTGCTTCTTACTACATATACACCCGTGCGGCGCTCCGCGACGGATCATAAGTTCGTAGGAAAACCAACCTGTTGGCAGCAGGCTTGAGATTCCACACAGAGGCAGGTCTCCTGACTTCGTTCATCACGGCGTTGCCCTTCCCGGTTTCCCAGTGGTTTGCAAGACCGCTCCCGTACACAGTGACTGCATCGCTCCGGATTCACACCGGATTCCCTTTTCATCTGCTTTTGAGCAGACACCTCTGTGCTACAACTTTATATTTTTCCAGACAGTGGGATTATATCACATTTTGTCGAATTGTCAATCCATTCTGATGGCGGGCTACCTAAAATCTGATGTGAGATTTTTTATTTTAAGCGTTTTAAGACCTGCGGTTGCTTTAAAACCTTTTTATCCATGATAAAAGCTCCTTGTTCTTTGTTTTGCCCGCTCTATTCTAATACATAAACCCGGCTTCAAATCAAGTTATTTTTCATGATCGGAAAAGTGAAATGCCGCGTGCCCCATGGGCACACGGCATTCCACTTTTCAGGAGAGAAAGTACCCCGTTTGCAAGGGTACGGAACCACAGGGCCTGGCGGAGCCCGGTGGGATCGGAAGCAAAGTTACTCCACGCCAAACAGCAGATCGCCGTAGGTGGGGAATGGCCAGCAGCCCTCGGCCGTGCGCTGCTCGGCCTCGTCACAGGGGGCGCGCAGCGCCGCCATCTTGGGCAGCAGCACGTCGCGGACCATGTTGGCGCTCTCGGTCACATCATCGATCTTATGGAAAGTGGCCAGCGCGGCAGCCAGGTCCTCCACGGCAGCGTCGATATCCTCTACCAGATCGGACAGGCGCGTGACCAGCGTCGTCTCATAAATGCCGGACACCACCGGCGCGATGGACTTCTTTACGGCGATATCCTGCGCCAGCTTAGAGGAGAACTTCTCCACGGCGGGCAGGATCTGACGGCGGGCCATATCCACCATCGTTTCGGCCTCGATATTGACGATCTTGCGGTAGTTGTCCAGCGTGATCTCATAGCGGGAGCGTATCTCCGCCTCGGACATGACCTTCAGGGACGTGAGCATTTTCACGTTCTTCTCGTGCAGCAGATAGGGCATAGCGTCCGGCGTGGTACGCAGGTTCAACAGGCCGCGGACCTCGGTAGCCTCCTTGATCCAGGCATCGTCATAACCGTTGCCGTTGAAAATAATGCGCTTGTGCTCCTTGATGGTCTGCCGGATCAGACTATGCAGTGCTGCGTCAAAGTCCTTGGCCTTCTCCAGCTTGTCCGCGTACTGACGCAGAGACTCCGCCACGGCGGCGTTGAGCATGATGTTGCAGCAGGCAATGGAGTTGGCGGAGCCAAGCATACGGAACTCGAACTTATTGCCGGTGAACGCAAAGGGTGACGTCCGGTTTCGGTCGGTGGTATCACGCAGGAATTTGGGCAGCACATGGGCTCCCAGCTTCATCACGGTCTTTTCCGTGCCGCTGTACGGCTCATCCTTCTCGATGGCATCCAGAATAGCCGTCAGCTCGTCGCCCAGGAAGATGGACACCACAGCGGGCGGTGCCTCGTTGGCGCCCAGACGGTGATCATTGCCGGCGGTGGCCACAGAGATACGCAGCAGGTCTTGATAGTCATCCACTGCCTGAATAACGGCACACAGGAACAGCAGGAACTGGGCGTTTTCGTGGGGTGTCTCACCGGGAGTCAGCAGGTTCACACCGGTATCCGTGGCCATAGACCAGTTGTTGTGCTTGCCGGAGCCATTGACACCGTCAAAGGGCTTTTCATGCAGCAGACAGACCAGCCCGTGGCGGGCAGCCACCTTCTGCATGATCTCCATGGTCAGCTGGTTGTGATCGGTGGCGATATTTGTGGTGGTGTAGATGGGCGCCAGCTCATGCTGGGCCGGGGCCACCTCATTGTGCTCCGTCTTGGCCAGAATACCCAGCTTCCAGAGCTCCTCATTCAAATCGGCCATATACTCGGCCACACGAGGCTTGATAGCGCCGAAGTAATGGTCATCCATCTCCTGACCCTTGGGGGGTCTGGCACCGAACAGCGTGCGGCCGCAGAAGATCAGATCCTTGCGCTTGCGGTACATGGCGCGGTCCACCAGGAAATACTCCTGCTCGGGGCCGACAGAGGTGCGAACACATTTGACATCCGTGTTGCCAAACAGCTTCAGGACACGCATGGCCTGCTTGTTCAGGGCCTGCATGGAGCGCAGCAGCGGGGTTTTTTTATCCAGCGCCTCACCGCCGTAGGAGCAGAATGCCGTGGGGATACACAGTGCCTTGTCCTTGATAAAAGCGTAAGAGGTAGGATCCCAGGCGGTGTAGCCCCGGGCCTCGAAGGTAGCACGCAGGCCGCCGGAGGGAAAGCTGGAGGCATCCGGCTCACCCTGGATCAACTCTTTACCGGAGAACTCCATGATGACGCCGCCATCCGGCGAGGGGGTAATAAAGCTGTCGTGCTTCTCGGCAGTAATGCCGGTCAGCGGCTGGAACCAATGGGTAAAGTGGGTCGCGCCGTGCTCGATGGCCCAATCCTTCATGGCATCCGCCACCACATTCGCTACCTGGTTGTCCAGGCTTCCGCCCTCGTCAATGGTCTTCTTCAGGGAAATATAGACGTCATGGGGAAGGCGTGCTTTCATCTGTCGGTCGTCAAATACCAGTGTGCCGAAAATGTCCGATACGGTTTTCATGTGTTCCACCCCGATCTTTTGTAGATTTGGAAAATAGAAAAAGGCGTCAGGAAGCCCGCAGCTTCAAGACGCCTTTGCCTTTGATGTGCGAAATTATAGGCGGTTGTGACGGATTTGTCAATCAGCTTTTTACACAATTTTTGGCGTTTTATTCATTGACTTTATGCACATCTGATGCTATAATGCCGAACCATGATGAGCAAAGGCGTTCATCCGAGCAGGACATTTGTCCCTGCCGGATGGGCGTTTTTTGCTTTCCGGGGCGGCTTTTCAGCGGATCACTCCGTGGAACGGCTGGAACCTACGGAAGCACATAAAGAAAGGGTGAGAAACTATGAAGCTGGAGGGACAGGTACGTATCCCATCCGGGTGCGCCATTTCGGCGGTCATTTCCCGGGAGGGGCGGCGCATGACCGGTGAGGACATCATCAGGAGCATGGTCCCCATGCATGATCGGTCCAACGGTCTGGGAGGCGGCTTCGCCGCCTACGGCATCTACCCGGAACACCGGGAGGAATACGCCTTCCACATCTTTTTTGATGATAACACCACCCGGCGGGAGTGCGAGGCTATGCTGAAGGAGGGATTTGAGCTCGTAGACGCGGAGCTGATCCCCATCCGCATCATCCCGGAGATCACGGACATTCCCCACATCTGGCGGTACTTTGTGCGGCCCCTTAATTCGGTACTGGCACGGCTACAATTAGACGAAAAGGAGTTCGTGGCACGGACCGTGATGGATATCAACACCAAGCTGAAGGGCGCATACGTATTCTCCAGTGGAAAGAACATGGGGACCTTCAAGGCCGTAGGATATCCCGAGGATGTGGGACGCTTCTACCGGCTGGAGGAATATGAGGGATACACTTGGACGGCCCATGGGCGCTATCCCACCAATACCCCCGGCTGGTGGGGCGGCGCGCACCCCTTTTCCCTGCTGGACTGGTCCATCGTCCACAACGGAGAGATATCCTCCTACGACGCCAATCGGCGCTGTATTGAGATGTATGGCTACAAATGCAATCTGCAGACGGATACGGAGGTCATCACCTATATCGCCGACTATCTGCTGCGGCGGCAGGGGCTGACGCTGGAGGAAATGGCGTCGGTGATCGCGGCGCCCTTCTGGAGTACCATACGCACCAGAGAGCCGGCCGCGGCACGGCAGCTGACCTATCTGCGGACCATATACCCCAGCCTGCTCATCACCGGACCATTCTCCATCATTCTGGGGTTCAACGGCGGACTGATGGCGCTGAACGACCGGCTGAAGCTGCGCTCCATGGTAACGGCGGAAAAGGACGACAAGGTATTTATCGCCAGTGAGGAGGCCGCCATACGGGTCATGGCCCCGGATGCGGAGAACCTGTATGCGCCCATGGGCGGCGAGCCGTTTATCGTGAAAGTGAAAGAAGGTGCCTATTGATGGCTCTTGACTACATCATACCGGAATTTGAAGTGGTACGAAACGACGCACGGTGCACCCGCTGCCGCATCTGCGAATCCCAGTGCGCCAACGGCGTGCACACCTATAACGCGGATGGGAAGGTCATGGTCAGCGACGAGAGCAAGTGTGTCAACTGTCAGCGCTGTGTGTCCTTCTGTCCCACCCACGCCATTAAGATCGTAAAAAGCGACAACTGCCTGCGGGAAAACGCAAACTGGTCCTGCGCCACCATCAAGGAGATATACAAGCAAGCGTCCACCGGCGGCGTGCTGCTGAGCTCCATGGGCAACCCCCAGCCCCTGCCGGTATACTGGGACCGTATCCTCATCAACGCCTCACAGGTGACGAACCCGCCCATCGATCCCCTGCGGGAGCCCATGGAGACGCGGGTATTCCTGGGCAAGAAGCCGGAGGCCGTCCGACGGAACGGTGACGGCAGCCTATGCACCGAAATACCGCCGCAGTTGGAGCTGTCGGTGCCCATTCTGTTTTCGGCCATGAGCTATGGCTCCATCAGCTACAACGCCCATGCGGCACTGGCCAAGGCTGCCCGGGAGTTGGGCATCTGCTACAACACCGGCGAGGGCGGACTGCACCGGGATTTCTATCCCTACGGCGCCAACACTATCGTACAGGTGGCCTCCGGCCGTTTCGGCGTCGATGAGACATACCTGAACACCGGCGCGGCCATCGAGATCAAAATGGGCCAGGGCGCCAAACCCGGTATCGGCGGACATCTGCCTGGCGCAAAGATCGTGGGCGACGTGTCCAAAACACGGATGATACCAGAGGGCGCGGATGCCATCTCCCCTGCTCCGCACCACGACATTTACTCCATTGAGGACCTACGGCAACTGGTGTACTCTCTAAAGGAAGCCACGGCGTACAAAAAGCCGATCATCGTCAAAGTGGCGGCGGTACACAACATCGCCGCCATCGCCAGCGGCATCGCCCGCAGCGGTGCGGATATCATCGCCATCGACGGCTTTCGGGGCGGCACCGGCGCGGCGCCCACCCGAATACGGGACAATGTGGGTATTCCCATTGAGCTGGCGCTGGCGGCGGTAGACCAGCGGCTGCGGGACGAGGGCATACGCAGCAGCGTATCCCTGATCGCCGGAGGCAGCATACGCTCCGCTGCCGACGTGGTCAAGGCCATTGCTCTGGGCGCGGATGCCTGTTACATTGCCACCGCGGCACTGCTGGCCATGGGGTGCCACTTGTGCCGTTCCTGCCAGACAGGCCGGTGCTGCTGGGGCATCGCCACACAGCGTCCGGAGCTGGTGAAGCGTCTGGACCCCGAGGAGGCCGCGGCGCGGCTGGTAAACCTGGTAACCGCATGGAAGCACGAGATCAAGGAGATGATGGGCGGTATGGGCATCAACTCCATCGAGGCGCTGCGGGGCAACCGGGTCATGCTGCGGGGTATTCACCTGAATGAAAAAGAACTGGAAATTCTGGGAATTGCCCACGCCGGTGAATAAGGTCTGTCGAAAAAGCGATATTTATAGGAAAAATAATGGAAAACCCTCGAAAGGAGTGGTACAATATGGATTTCATAGAGGCGAGTGGTCTGTCCTTCTCTCAACTGAACGAAACGATACGCCACGCCGGGAAGGAATGCCGTATCTGTGCCTGCCAGGGCCAGCGGTTCATCGCCGCCGGTATGAGCAGCAAACGGCTGGAGATCGACGGCATCCCCGGCAATGCGCTGGGCGCCTATCTGGGCGGCGGTTCTATTACCGTAAACGGCAATGCACAGGACGCGGTGGGCGACACCATGAGTGCCGGACGCATCGTGATCCACGGCAGCACCGGCGACGCTGCGGGGTACGCCATGCGGGGCGGTGAGATATTTATCCGGGACAATGCGGGCTACCGCGCCGGGATACACATGAAAGCCTATAAGCAGCATAAGCCGGTGATCGTCATCGGCGGGCGGGCCGGCAGCTTTCTGGGCGAATACCAGGCCGGCGGGCTGATTTTGGTGCTGGGCCTGCACACCGACGGCCGGCCGATAGTACACTTCTTCCCCTGCACAGGAATGCACGGCGGAAAAATGGTTTTCCGCGGTGACGTGAGCAGCATACGGTTTCCGGATCAGGTCACGCTGCACAACGCCACGGCGGAAGATATGGCGGAGATCGCACCCTATGTGCGGGAGTACTGCCGTCTGTTTGACCGTGACGCGGAGGCGATGCTCCGCGACAACTATACCGTTATCACACCGGACAGCAAAAACCCCTATCAGCAGATGTATGTAGCCAACTGAGAAAGGCAGGAGCACGATGGAGTACACAGTGGATGAGATCAGGCAGTTTACGGCGGAGGAGGATGTAAAATTCCTGCGTCTGGCCTTCTGCGATATTTTCGGCAGCCAGAAAAATATATCTATTTTGCCGGATGAGTTGGACCGGGCCTTCAGCTACGGCATCGCTTTCGATGCCTCCGCTGTGCCCGGCTTCGGCGACGAGGTCCACTCGGACCTGTTTCTGCATCCGGACAGCAGCACCCTCTGTATGCTGCCCTGGCGGCCGGATCACGGCCGAGTGGCGCGGATGTTCTGCCACGTGCTGCGGCCCGATGGCGCCGCCTTCGAGGCCGACTGCCGCGCGCTGCTGCGTCAGGCGGTGGCGGACGCGGAAGCACTGGGCATCCGTTTCTCCTTCGGCACGGAGATGGAGTTCTATCTCTTCCGCCGGGACGAAAACGGTGAAGCGACCCACATCCCCTACGACAACGCAGGATACATGGACATCGCACCGGAGGACAAGGGCGAGAACGTACGGCGTGAGATCTGCCTGACGCTGGAGCAGATGGGGATACGGCCGGAGTGCTCTCACCATGAGCAGGGCCCCGGGCAAAACGAGATCGACTTTCGCTATTCCGATCCCCTGACGGCGGCGGATAACGCCGTGACCTTTAAGGCTGTCGTCAATTCCGTGGCGGTGCGAAACGGCCTGGCAGCCGACTTCTCTCCCAAGCCGCTGATGGGACAGCCGGGCAACGGGATGCACATCAACATCTCCGCCAAGAGCCGCGACGGCGCAGAGGTAATGCCACAGATCATCGCCGGTATTCTGGCCCATATTGCTGAGATGACGGTGTTCCTGAACACGCGGGAGGAGTCGTATCACCGCTTTGGCAGCAGCAAAGCACCGCGATATATCTCCTGGTCCAGCGAAAACCGCAGTCAGCTGATACGCATCCCTGCCGCGCAGGGCGAGTACCGCCGCGCGGAGCTGCGCTCTCCCGATCCGCTGTGCAGCCCGTATCTGGCCTTTACGTTGCTGATCCGCGCCGGCCTGGACGGTGTAACGCGGCATCTGGTGCTGCCGGAAGCCGCGGATGTGAATTTCTACACGGCGGCTAACGATGTAAAGGCACGTTTCCACACGCTGCCGGAGACTCTGGAGGACGCCAGATCACTGGCTGCATCCAGCGCATTTATCGCAGAGCACTTACCCAAGGCCATTATACAGCAGTACACCCACTGAGCCGGTCTGCTTTGGAGAGGAGGGACGCATATGGAGGACAGCCGCCGGACGTACAGCGTGCTGGTGGTCGCTGCCGCGGCCAAGTTCCATATGTCCCTGCGTGAAATGCTGCCGGAGGATCGGTACGACCCGATGTGTGCCGCAGGCAGCGTGTCTGAGGCACGGCGTGCCCTGCTGGAGAGGCCTTTCGACATCGTGGTCATCAGTACGCCGCTGCCGGATGAATTCGGTACAAAGCTGGCGCTGCACATCATCGACAAATCCAGCGCCGGTGTGCTGCTGCTGGTGAAGGCGGAACACTATCCGGATCTGGCGGCACGGCTGGCGCCTCAAGGCATCCTGCTGCTGCAAAAGCCCACCACGCCGCCGCTGCTGCTGCAATCCATGCAGCTGCTGTGCGGCACACGAGAGCGCCTGCGGCGTATGGAAGAAAAGACTGCCACCATCGAGGAGCGCATGGCGGAGATACGGCTGGTGAACCGGGCTAAATGGGCACTGATCGACAAGCAGGGCATGACGGAGCAGGAGGCCCACCGCTATATCGAAAAGCAGGCCATGGACCGGTGCGTTACGCGCCGGTCAGTGGCGGAGGAGATATTGGCAGAGTGAAATAAGCGCGCTCCTTTGACAAACGGTGTAAGGTCTGGTATGATGGTGGAAAGCGTTTGAAAGGAGCATACCTGTGGAGAAGTTCATCCCTTATGAAAAACTCTCGAAAAAAGAGAAGCGCCGGCGTGACGCTGTGCAGCGAGGCACCTGGGGCGTGCTGAACCCCGTTACACGCAAAAGTCCGAACCCCAAAGCTTACAACAGGAAAAAGACACGGAAATGGATGGAGGATCCATATACCGTGTCTTTTTTTATATGCAGAAAAGATATCCCCCGGCCGCTGGCCGGGGGATATCAAAGGAATGACAGCTTACTTCATGAAGGTGCCGTCCATCATCTGCTGCAGATAGGCGTTATACTTCTCCACCTTCTCAGCGGGAACCAGCTCGGTATTGATGGCACCGGCGGACAGGGCGCCGTTCTCCAGCGTGCCGAAGATGGTGTTGCCGCCGAAGGTACCGGCCACAACAGCCTCCATGCAGACACCGATCATAGCGGCGTTATCGGTGACCTGGGAGCAAATGATGCAGGGGTTCTGACCCAGGATATCGGCAGGCTGGCCGATGTCGTAGATCTTGATGGCGCCGGCCTTCTCATTGGCGGCGTCGATGGCCTCACGGGCACCGGAGTCAACGGCGGAAGCATCGCCGAAGAACACGTCAGCGCCCTGGGAGATCAGCTCAGTGGCGAACTCCTTGCCCTTAGGGGCATCGGAGAAGGAGTTGGCATAGGGAACAGCCAGCAGCTCAACGGTCTTGCCCTCCTGCTCGCCAACATACTTGGCAGCAGCCTCGAAGCCCGCGATCTTGCCCTTGGTGGTATCCAGCTCCATACCGCCGATGAAGCCCAGTTTGCCGGACTCGGTCATCAGACCGGCCAGAGCGCCGGCGATCCAGCCGATCTGCTCAGCGTTGGGCAGCAGAGACGCGACATTGCCGTTAGCGGCCTTTTCGGGGGTGGACTCAGCGCCGTTCAGCAGAGCGAAGGCGATGTCGGGATACTCCTCAGCAGCCTGCAGGACCGCATCGGTGTACTGGTTGCCGGGAGCATAGATCATGTCGTAGCCCAGGTTGCAGAAGGCAACGATGGTCTCGTAATACTGATCCTGGGAGATGGAGTCGGTGACGTCGTAGGTCCAGCCCTTGTCCTCAGCAGCCTTGACCATGGCGTTGTAGCAGGCAGCGCCCCAACCGCCGTCGTTGATGCTGGAGTCGCAGATCATGGCGACCTTGTAGGTCTTCTCGCCATCACCGGCGCCGTCCGTCTTGGTGTCGTCCTTCTTCTCGCCGCAGGCGACGAGGGCCAGCGTCATAGCGAGCGCCAGCAGCAGTGCAAGAAACTTTTTCATGGTTTTCCTCCTTGTTTTTTGTGACTTGCTCTTTGTTCTATAACAACGTCCTTGCGGACATCATTACTGTCATGTCACCGCTGTTCGCGGCGATAGGGCTGTCCATTGGCCTTGGGTCCCGCCTGCTTCGTACCGATGACGGAGAGGACGACCACGGTGGCCACATAGGGGATCATCTGGAAGAACTGGTACGGGATGGCGATGCCGGAGACCTGAAGCCGGATCTGCAGCGCATCGCAGAAGCCGAAGAACAGGCAGGCCAGCAGGATGCCGCCGGCACTCCAGCGACCAAAGATCACGGCAGCCAGGGCGATGAAGCCGCGGCCGGCCACGATACCGTCGGTGTAGGTGCTGGAATAGCAGGTGGTCAGGTACGCGCCGCCCAGTCCAGCCAGCGCACCGCAGATCATGCAGGCCAGATACTTCACGCCGATGACATTGATACCCAGCGTAGCGGCCGCCTGCGGATGCTCTCCCACGGATTTATAGCTCAATCCAGCACGGGTACGGTTGAAGAAAATGGAGGTGAACACCACCAACAGCAGCGTCAGATAGACCATGGGACTCTGATCAAACAGCAGTGGCCCGATGACCGGGATGTCCTTCAGGCCGGGAATAGCAATGCTGGGCATGGTAATAATCTGCTTCAGGTCTGAACCGGTACCGAACACGATGCGGTAGATAAACGACGCCAGCGCCGGAGCGAATATGTTGATGGCCATGCCATAGACCGTATGGTCCGCGCAGAGGGTGACGGTTGAAAAGGCGTAGATCATATTGACCAGCAGGCCCGCCAACGCACCGCACAGCAGACCGATCCAGTTGGAGCCGGTAATGTAGCACATCAGAAAGCCCACCAGCGCGCCGATGGCAGCCAGGCCCTCCAGGCCGATATTCACCATGCCGGCCCGCTGGCCGTACAACTCGGCCAGTGAGATAAGCAGCAGAGGGATGGCAAGCCGAACCGTTGCCAACAGTAAGCTGGAGATCCAATCCATTACTTGTCACCCGCCTTTCTCTTGGAGAACACGCGATCCTTCCACGCCTGGAATTCAGGCAGCTTGGTCAGCGCCATACCGGCCACGGAGAACACGATGACCAGCGCCTGGATGATATCGGAAACGCTGGTGGGAACACCGGTGGCCGCCTGCATAGTGGTGGAACCCACACGCAGCACAGCAAAGAACAATGCCACCACCATCGTCGCGATGGGGTGCAGCTGGCCGATCAGTGCCATAGCCACACCGTCAAAACCGTAGCCCGCCCCGAAGCCGTTGATCAGCCGGAACTGGGTACCCAGCAGCTCTGCGCCGCCGCCCAGGCCGGCAATGGCCCCGGAGATAATGAAGCTGGTCAGCATACAGCGCTTCACATGGATACCATTAAAGCGGCTGGCGGTCATGTTATAGCCCACCGCCCGCAGCTTGAAGCCGCCGCTGGTCCAGAACAGCACGTAATACAGCACCAGGCCCACCACCACGGCGATGACAAAGCCCCAGGTAAAGCGCATTCCGGTGATTACACGGGGCAGCTTCACCAGGTCGTCCACCGCGGGGGTCTGGGGCACGCTGGCGTCGCGGATCCAGCTGGTGTACAGCACGCCCATAAACAAGGTAGCTACATAGTTGAGCATGATGGAGATGATCATCTCGTTCTGGCCGCGGCCGATCTTCAGCAGGCCGGGGATCATGCCCCAGATACCGCCGGCCAGCGTACCGGCCAGCAGCGCCAGCAGCACACCGGCAAAGCCGGTAACACCGGAGAAATACGCCGTAACGAATGCGGCGATGGAACCCATGAGAAACTGGCCTTCACCGCCCAGGTTGAACACACCGCACTTGTACGCGAAACAGGCACACAGAGAGGTGAACATCAGAGGTGTGGCCTTGGTAAGTGTCGTGCCAATATTGGCCTTGGAGCCGAAAGCTCCCTGGAAAAGGTACTTCACCGCGTCAAAGGGATTGGCACCCAGCGCCGCCATGATGATACCGCCGATCACAAAGGCCAGGATAATGGACAGCAGCGGGACAACGAAGCTGCCCAGAGAACGTTTTAACTTTTCCATATCGCAGCTCCTCCCCTCACTTGCCCGTCATGGCGAGGCTGATTTCCTCGATGGGTGGGTTTTTTCCGGAGAATTCGCCCATGATCTGCCCCTCAAAGCAGACCAGGATGCGGTCGGACATCTCCAATATCTCATCGAAGTCTGCGCTGATCAGCAGAATTCCTACACCGCGCTCACGGGCAGCGATCATCTGCTCATGAACAAAGCTGGCCGCGCCGATATCCAGGCCGCGGGTGGGATGCGCCATCACCAGCAGGGACGGCTGGGACTCCAGCTCACGGGCCAGGATGACCTTCTGCTGGTTGCCACCGGACAGGCTGCGGACCGTCTGCCCCACAGAGGTGCAGCGCACGTCGTACTTCTGCACCATCTCCTCGGCATAGTCGTGAATAGCGCGCTTGTTCAGCCGCAGGCCCTTTCCCCGGCTGAACCTGGGAGAATCGGTCTCCTTGAGCACCAAATTCTCCGCAATGGACATATCTCCCACCAGGCCCTGCGCGTTGCGGTCCTCAGGAACGTGGGAAACGCCGTCTGTAATGAAAGAATGGGGGTCGAAGACCGCTACGCTCCTATCCTTCAGGTATATCTTGCCGCCTTGAGGCGTGATAACGCCGGTGATCAGCTGCGCCAGCTGGGTCTGACCATTGCCGTCCACGCCGGCGATTCCTACGATCTCACCGCTGCGGATCTGCAGGGTCATATCGTTGACACCGCTGTGCTTATGTTCCTTGTCATAGTCCACATGGTCCAGAGACGCCACGACCTCAGCGCCGGAGGCATCCACCTTCTCGTACTGTGACTCGGTCAGTTCCTTACCGATCATCATATTGGCCAGTTTCTGACCATCGGTATCAGCGCGGGCCACGGTGCCCACCACCTCGCCCAGACGCAGGACGGTGATGCGGTCAGAGATATGCAGGACCTCGCGCATTTTGTGGCTGATGAAGATAATACTCTTCCCTTCGCCGATGAGCTTCTGCATAATGGCAAACAAACCCTCGACCTCGATATCGGTCAGTGCGGCAGAGGGTTCGTCCAGGATCAGCAGCTCCGCACCGTGGTACAGCGCCTTCAGTATCTCGGTGCGTTGCTGTTCGCCCACGGATATCTCGGTGATAAGCTTGTCCAGCTGCACGTCCAGGCCGTACTTGGCAGACAGCTCCTCGATCTCCTTGCGGCGAGCCGCCCGGTCGATAAACAGGCCCTTGGCGTGCTTGTCGCCCAGGATGATATTTTCAAAGACAGTCATTGCCTCCACCAGCATAAAGTGCTGGTGCACCATGCCGATTCCCAGCTTGACTGCCTGGCTGGGGGACTCGATCCGCACCTCTTTGCCATTGAGGAATATCTTTCCCTCCGTGGGCTGATAAAGGCCGATGAGAATGTTCATCAACGTGGACTTACCGGCACCGTTCTCACCCAGCAGGGTCAGTACCTCGCCGCGGTTGACGGTCAGGCTGATATCCTTGTTGGCGTAAAAATCACCAAACCGCTTGCTGATATGCTCCATACGCAGCAGCTCGCTCAAGTTCCCTCACTTCCCTTCGTTCGTGTGTTTGCAGAAGTTGTCATTTTCCACTTGGAAAATGACAACAGACCACGGTCTGTTCTCAAATATTAAATCGGGAGTAGTATACCATATCTGTCGGATTTTGGGAAGAATTTTTTTGTAAAACTCCTACATTTTTTAGCGTTTTTTATCTATTGCACCGGTACCGTTCCCATAGTATAATCAAACGCAACAAAGCGAAAGAAGGTGTTGCATATGATACATATCCGCCCCGCAGTCTCTGATGACGCCCCGGCGCTGCTGGATATCTATGCGCCCTATGTCATCGAAACCGCCATCACCTTTGAATATGAAGTGCCCACGCTGGATGACTTCCGCCAGCGTATTAAAAACACACTGCACACGCATCCTTACCTGGTCATAGAACGCGATGGCGAGATCGTGGGCTATGCCTACACCGGACAGTTGGGCAGCCGCGCAGCCTACGCCTGGGCGGCGGAAACCAGCATCTATCTGCGGCAGGACTGCCGTCGCGGTGGTTTTGGCACCCGGCTGTACCACGCGCTGGAGGACGCCTCCCGCGCTCAGAATGTACAGGTGCTGTACGCCTGCATCACCGCACCTGTTTCGGACGGCGACCCCCACCTGACTCGCGCCAGCATTGATTTCCATACCCGGCGCGGCTACGAAATCGTGGGCACCTTCCACCGCTGCGGATACAAGTTTGACACCTGGTACGACGTGGTCTGGATGGAAAAACGCCTGTCCGATGTCGCCATTCCGCCCGCCGTGGTACCCTTTTCTTCTTTTGTGAAGTAAAGTCATTCTGTAATGTATTTATACTTTACAGAATATCTAAATACAGTTTATTCCCCACGCAATAGATAATTGCTTGCCAACGATCCACCTTCCTGTTATACTGGCGGCAGTACATACGGGAGGTATAGCAATGGAAGCAAAGGATGTCTTGAAGGAATTACGGCAAAGGCACAATATGACACAGGATCAGCTGTCTGAAAAGCTGGCCGTCACACGACAGGCTGTCTCCCGCTGGGAAAACGGCGAGTCCGTCCCCAACCCGGAAACATTAAAGCAGTTGTCCGCACTGTTTGATACCTCCATCAATCATCTGCTGGGTGACCCTCGCAAGCTGATCTGTCAGTGCTGTGGTATGCCCTTGGACAGTGATGAGGTCATCAGCCGGGATCTGGACGGCAGCTTCAACGAGGACTACTGTAAGTGGTGCTATACCGACAGCAAGTTCACCTATGACAGCATGGAGCAGCTCCTGGAGTTTCTCGTCACCCATATGTCCAACGAGCAGTTCCCTCCGGAGCAGGCCAGAACCTACTTCAGCCAGACACTGCCGAAGCTGAAGCACTGGAGCAAATAAAAAGCACCCTTGCGGGTGCTTTTTATCGGTGTATATAACTTATTATTGATGCCGCAGCATGATACATCAGCAGCGCGCCCATAAGCATTGCATATGCTGTCTTATTCCCCCACTCCCATGGCGTATTCGTTACGGTCACTACAATGAGGCATATCACTGGCAGCAATAGCCAAATTGCAAAAAGCTCCACATGATACTTTGCTGTGTTCCGCATCCGTCTTTCAACGGTTTTGCTTATTACGTCATCCGGCACATCCTGCCGTAATTCCGCCACAAAGGAGCAGCTATCGCTGCATTCGAAGATCTCTGCACAATAGGGGCTGATCTCCTCCTCGGCGATTTCTTTCGGAGATCTTCCGTGTGCGCCCCACTTTCCGATATCGTCCTGTCGGAATACATAGAACCGCCGCGGCAATGGCGGCGCACTCTCAAAGGAGAATGTATAGAAGCTTCCAAAATTTTCTACAGCTATAAGCAGATAACCCATCTCTGCTTGTTTCTGCAATACACGCTCGGCCCGCCAAGTCAAAAATGAGGGCAGCCACATTTTTAGCTGTTTCTGCTCCATATGTATTCCCTCCGTATAAGTTCACCACCAATATACCATCTACTGCAGCAGACGTCAATCAGGCAAATACTCTATGTCACGGAAAGATGCCGCAGGCATACCGAACCGTACTCCCATATAAGCCAAAAGCCTGTGACAAATGTCACAGGCTTTTGTGTTGGCGCTACCTATCTTTCCGGGCCGTCTCCAGCCAAGTATTGTCAGCAGAAGCGAGCTTAACTTCCGTGTTCGGGATGGGAACGGGTGGACCCTCGCCCTAATCAGCACCAACTATTCAATTGAAGGTTTGCACCTTCAAAACCGAACAATGAAGAAGTGAACGGAGAAGGCTAAGATTGCCTGCAAATTGTAGGTCAAGCCCTCGGGCTATTAGTACCGGTCAGCTACACACGTTACCGCGCTTCCACCTCCGGCCTATCAACCAGATCGTCTTTCTGGGCCCTTACTCCATAATGGATGAGAGATCTCATCTTAGGGAGAGTTTCACGCTTAGATGCTTTCAGCGTTTATCTCGTCCGTACATAGCTACCCAG